>Ga0079224_100011191_pt1 | contig 12345 bp, 11 predicted proteins | sample Stecom2015_FD_80414 | JGI IMG/M metagenome (GOLD analysis project Ga0079224, IMG submission 80414) | Agricultural soil microbial communities from Utah to study Nitrogen management - Steer compost 2015 | ecosystem: Environmental > Terrestrial > Soil > Agricultural land | place: USA: Utah... | reverse complement strand
GCTTCAGCCACACCGCGGTGATGGCGCGCGCCGCGGTGCCCAGCGCGGCGACCTTGCCCTTCTTGCCGTGCTCGTAGGCGTCGAGCAGCCGCACGATCGGCCCCATGCCGAAGGTGAAGGCGCGGTGGAACTCGCGCCCGGTCCGCACCTCCAGGATCGGCACCTCCTTGTACAGCAGCTCGCCGGAGCGGTGGCCGCGCACGACGTGGCGGAAGTTGCGCAGCGGGTCGCGCGAGAACCCGCACCAGCGCGAGGTCACGTTCATGGTGCCGCCGCCGAGCAGCGCCAGGTGCACGGTCTCGTGCGCCTCGGGCGACAGCCGGTCGAGCACGCGCTGGATGGTGCCGTCGCCGCCGTAGATGCAGAGCAGCCGCGCGTTCTGGCCCAGGTCGGTCACCGCGTTGGCGATGTCCTCGACCGAGTCGGTCACGATCCGGCGGACGTGGCGCGCCTCCTCCGAGTCGAGGATGCCGGCGAGCGCCTTCCAGCGGCCGCCGGCGCGCGGGTTACAGATGAGGACGACCTCGGCCTCCGGCTTGACCCGGCGCGGCCGCCGGCCGGTCACCCCGCCTTGCTGCTTCGTGGTCGGAGCCTGCATGGCCCGGTGAGCCTGTCGCGCCGGGCGATCGAGGTCAAGGCTTGTCGACCGCGGAGGCGCCGGCCAGCAGCCTCTCGGCCGCGGCGAGGTCCTCGGCGTTGTCCACCTCGCACCACTGGCAGGCGGACACATCGGCGTAGGAGAACGGCACGCCCTCAACCATGAGCCGCTCGTAGGCGCGCTCGTAGTACTCGTCGGTCTCGCCGTGGTCGATGAGCGCGCGCAGCATCGCCCACAGCCGCGGCGCCAGCTCGGCGTCGATCCGGTCGATGCCGACCGACTCGCCGAGCGCGCGCGCCGGCTCGATCCGCTTGGACAGCTCCACCACCACGCCGCGCTCGTCGGCCCGCGCCTTCATCTCCTCGTCGCCGAGGCCGGGCCGGCAGTCGACCGCCAGCGCGGCCGGCCCCGGCGCGGCCAAGAGCGCCGGCCACAGCCGGTCGTCCATGATGACGTCGGCGTCGAGCTTGACGAAGCCGTCGCCGGCGCAGGCCTCCTCGGCGACCAGGAGCGAGTAGAAGTTGCCCCAGTCGGCGTAGCGCGGGTTGAACACCCGCCGCGCCCGCCGGGCGGCCGGGATCTCGCTCCGGTCCAGGTGGCGCTCGACCTCGTCGGCGCGGTGACCGGTCACCACGATGAGGTCGTCGAGGCCGGCCTGGACCAGCCGCTCGATCATGCGGTCGAGGATGGTGCGCCCCGCGACCGGCACCAGGCACTTGGGCGCGCCGCCGGTCACATCGGCGAGGCGCTTGCCGAGGCCGGCGGCGAGGATGATGGCTTTCACGGGACGGCTTTCACGGGGCAGGAGCCTGGGCCAGGCCCGTCACGGCGCTTCCGCATGACGGGCCGGTGCGCCGCGCCGGTCAGTCGTAGTACTCGGCGCCGAGGTGGGTGATGAGCTCGTCGCCCTTGATGTGGCGCAGGGTGTTCTTGAGCTTCATGAGCTGGATGAACAGGTCGTGCTCCGGGTACAGCCCCGGCTGGGTCATCGGGCTCTTCCAGTAGAAGCTCAGCCACTCCTGGATGCCGCTCATGCCGGCGCGGCGGGAGAAGTCCATCCACAAGGCCAGGTCGAGCACGATCGGCGCCGCCAGGATCGAGTCGCGGCACAAGAAGTCGATCTTGATCTGCATCGGGTAGCCGAGCCACCCGCGGATGTCGATGTTGTCCCAGCCTTCCTTGTTGTCGCCGCGCGGCGGGTAGTAGTTGATGCGGACGACGTGGCAGAAGTCCTTGTAAAGGTCCGGGTACTTGTCCGGCTGGAGGATGTGCTCGAGCACGCCGAGCTTCGACACCTCCTTGGCCTTGAAGCTCTCCGGGTCGTCGAGCACCTCGCCGTCGCGGTTGCCGAGGATGTTGGTCGAGTACCAGCCTTCGAGGCCGAGCATGCGCGCCTTCAGCATCGGCGCCAGCACGGTCTTCATGAGGGTCTGGCCGGTCTTGAAGTCCTTGCCGGCGATCGGCACCGCGTTCTGCTTGGCCAGCTCCTGCATGGCCGGGATGTCCACGGTGAGGTTGGGGGCGCCGTTGGCGTACGGCACGCCGAGCTTGAGCGCCGCGTAGGCGTAGATCTGCGAGGGGGCGATGTTGTCGTCGCTCCGGCGCAGGCCGTCCTCGAACTTCGCCAGGCTGGAGTGGACCTCGGTCGGCTGCCGGTAGATCTCGGTCGACCCGCACCAGACCATGACCAGCCGGTCGCAGCCGCTTTCCTTCTTGAAGCGCTCGATGTCGGCCATCACCTGCTCGGCCAGCTCCATCTTAGACGAGCCCTTCTTGACGTGGGTGCCGCTCAGCTTCTTGACCCAGGTCTGCTCGAACACGGCGGCCATCGGCCGGATCGCCTCGAGCTCGCCCTGGAGCTGCCGCAGCAGATCCTTCTCCAGGACGCCGGCCTTGACCGCCGCCTGGTACATGTCCTCCGGGAAGATGTCCCAGCCGCCGAAGCAGAGGTCGTCGAGCGCCGCGATCGGCACGTACTCGCGGAGCGTGGGGACCCGGTTGTCGGTCCGCTTGCCCAGCCGGATGGTGCCCATCTCGCAGAGCGATCCGATCGGCTTGGCCAGCCCCTTGCGGACCGCCAGGACACCGGCGATGAACGTGGTGGCAACCGCGCCCATGCCGGGCAGGAGCACGCCCAGCTTGCCGCTGGCCGGCTGAACCTCGACGCCTTTCTTGAGACCCATGGTACGTCCCTCCTCGGGGGAAACGCCGGCACCATGCCTCACTCCCCCGCCGCGTGCAAGGGCCGGCCCGGAGCCTGCCGCATCCGGTCAGCCCTTTGCCAGCGGCGACCGGCGCCGGCACCGCGTGGAGCGCGGCCCCCGTCGGTCGGCGCGGGGGGCGGGGGCCGGGCGACCGGTCAAGGGCGCGCGCCGCCGAGCGCCAGGTGCAAGAGCAGCATGGCGAAGTAGCCGAAGCAGATGGCGCAGCCGAGAAGGAGCGCGGGGACCCCGAGCCCGGCCAGGCACAGGGCGCCGAACACCAGGCAGTAGGTGTCGCGCCGACCGAGCGAGCGCACCCAGGTGAGCGGCGAGCGGAAGTCGGCGTAGACCTCGCTGGTCTCCTCGCCGCGCTCGAACCACCAGCGGAACGCCATCACGTCGCCGGGGCGGCCGGCGCGCGCCACCTCCACATATGTGCGCAGCGCGACCAGCCAGCGGGCGAGGGCGGCGGCCCCGCCGAGCCAGAGCCACGCACCGCCCAGGCCGATCCCGATGCCGAGCACGAAGCCGTTGTCGACCACGTCGTCGCTGACGTTGTCGACGATCATCCCGTGCCGGCTGGTCATGTGCTTGACCCGCGCCAGCTCGCCGTCGACCGAGTCGAGCACGACCGACACGATGAAGCCGACGCCGCCGCCGGCCAGCCCGGCGTGCCCGCCGAGCCCGGCCAGCACGCACGCGGCCACGCCGACCGCGGCGTTGAGGTAGGTGATCTGGGTCGGCGTCACGCGGGTGCGCGCCAGCGCGCGCGTGATGCGCAGCGAGAAGGTCCTGATGAAGAAGCGGTCGCCCGGCCCGTCGTACGGCCGCCGGCAGGACTGCAGGAGCGCCCACTCGGCGCGCCGGCGCGATCGCTCGTCCTCGACCACCACGCCGAGGAGCTCGTCGCCGCGCACGAGGCGCGCCCCCGCCGGCGCCGCCGCCCCGCGCGCCAGGCGCTCGACGCCGAGCGCCGCCGGATCGAGCCCGGCCGCCTGCGCCTCGTCCGCCCGCACCAGCACCCGCGCCGCCCCGCCGCGCCTCGCCTCGCGCACCAGCCGCTCGAGCACCGTCATCCCGCCCACGCGCATCGCCGGGCCGATCGCCCCGGGCGGGCAGTCGATCACGACCGCCTCTCCGGTACCTGACGCGCTCATGGGCGCGCCCAGTGTGCCAGCGGAAATCTCGGGATCAAGCGCTCGTCGCGGCGGGAAGGCGGTTCGAGCCGGCCGGCCGCAGGGCCCCTCTGCGAGAACGACTGGTCCGCGCGGCGGGCATGGTGCAGCCTACACGGATGAGGAGCCGGGCTCCGGGGGCGGGTGACACCCTTCCGGGGGCGCTCGCCGGACTGCCGATCGCCGAGCGCGGCGTCACCTTCCGCGGCGGGTTCGAGGCGGCCGCGGAGTGCGATCTGTGCGGCGGGCGCCGGCAGCGCGCCCGCGCCGTCTACACCGAGTACCTCCTGTTCCGCGACGAGCGCTTTCTCCTCGTCACCTGCGAGGACTGCGGGCTCCACTTCCTGAACCCGCGCCCCTCGCCGGAGATCATCGGCGAGTACTACCCGGGCGACTACGCCGCCCACCTGGAGGAGCCGCGGCCGCTCCGGCCCTGGCAGATCCGCGCCGGCGGCGACGGGCAGCCGCCCCTCGGGCCGCTCGCCCGCCTGCGCCTGCACGTGCGCCAGAACATGCACTGGTACAAGATCCTGCCGTACGAGCGCGGCGGTCGGGTGCTCGACATCGGGTGCGGCGCCGGCAAGCTGCTCGACACCCTCAAGCAGCTCGGCTGGCAGACCTACGGCGTCGAGCCCTCGGCGGCGGCGGTCGAGCGCGCCCGCGCGCGCGGCCATCGGGTCGAGGTGGGGCGCGCCGAGGACCGCTGCTTCGACGAGAGCTTCGACGCGGTGTACCTCTGGCACGTGCTCGAGCACACGCATGTGCCCGCGCGCGTCCTCGCCAACGTGTTCGACTACCTCGCCCCTGGCGGTCGGTTCTTCCTCTGCGTGCCGAACTTCAAGAGCCTGCATGCGCGCATGTTCGGCCGCTACTGGTGGAGCACCGACGCGCCCCGGCACCTCTACCAGTTCGAGCGCGGCACGCTGCGCCGCTACCTGGAGCGGGCGGGGTTCGTGGATATCCAGATGACGACGCGAACCGGCGCGTCGAGCTGGCTGCGCGGCTTCCGCCACGCCATCAACGGCATCTTCGGGACCCGCTTGAGCCGCGACCCGGGCTGGTTGCTCGAGCTCTGCGAGATTCCGGTGGTGGCCTCGTCCCTGTTCCGCTTCTTCGGGGTGGGCAGCGAGCTGCGCGTCGAGTGCCGCAAACCCGCGTGAGGCCCGCCGCGCGCGGTGCTAGCATGGCCGGCCACTCATGGACCGCGACCGGCTGCGCCGCATTCGCAACTTCCAGAGCACCGACTGGTACGCGGCGCTCATCGTCCGCCCGATCACCATCCTGGTGATGCTGGTCATCGCCGACTGGAAGTTCCTCACTCCCAACCTGCTCACGACGATCGCCAACCTGTTCAAGCTGGCGGCGGCCGGCTTCATCTCGTTCCTCGCGCTCGACGACACCGCCGCCACCATCTGGGCGGTGGTGTTCCTGCAGCTCGGGGTCCTGTTCGACCACCTGGACGGCACCATGGCGCGCTACCGGCGCGCGTTCACCAGGTTCGGGTCCTTCTACGACAAGGTCTCGGACATCGTCACCTGGTTCCTCATCACGATCGCAGTCGGCTGGGCCGCCTACCGCCAGACCGGAGGGGCCCACTACATCGTGCTCGCGGTGAGCTCGTCGGTCGCCCTGGACGTGATGGGCTACATGAAGTGGCTCACCGTCGCCGAGAGCGAGCGGCTCCGCTGGTTCGAGGCGCGCGCCGATCCGGCCGCCGCCGTCGCCCGCCGCACCGCCCCCATCCAGATCGCCCCGCCGCCGGACCGCACCCGGCGCGACTGGGTGATGTGGTTCCTCAAGATGGTGCCGCAAATGTTCCGCTTCGAGGAGATGGACCTCTTCTTGTGGGTCGGCGTCGGCCTCCTCGTCGGCCGCCTCGACTGGCTGGTCTGGCTCCTCTTCGCCAGCCAGGTCACCGTCATGCTCTCCATGATCGTCCGCCGCTCGCGCGAGATGCTCCGCGCCGACCGCCAGCTGCGGGCGCTCGGAGACCAGTAGGCGCCTTCGGTTCCGAGATCCTCTATGCGGTCGAGCACCACGACGACGCCTACCCGGACAACGGGACCGCGGTGAAGGTGCGCGAGTTCTCGGTCCCCTGAGGATTTCCGGCAGCTTGCCCGAAGGTGCGGTGGCAAGGGGCGGCAGAGGCAGGGCCGGCTTCAGCGCGTCGTTGCCCTCGCCGCGCGATCCGTGATACCGGTGCTGGCTTGATGCAGGCGCTCTTCCCTCGCGTGATCATGTTCGACCTCGACGGCACGCTGGTCGACACGATGCCTGCGTTCGCCGATCTGGCGGCGGAGGTCATGGAGCGCCGGCATGGTCTCGACCGGTGCTGGGCGCGGGCTCGCTACCTCGAGACGTCGGGCATTCCGTTCTGCAAGCAGCTCGAGGTGATTTGCCCGGGTCACCCGGACAACCGCCCGGCCTCTGACGAGTTCGAGGCGCGCAAGCGCGCCGTCTGCAATCGCGTGTCGATGGACGCCGGCACGGTCGCCGCCCTCGAGGATCTGCGCGCGATGGGAATTCGCCTGGTCGTGTCGTCCAACACCGGGCAGGCGTTCGTCGACGAGTTCGCCGCGCGCGAGGCGTTCCGCTTCGACCTGGCGCTGGGCTTCGATCCCGCGCGCGGCCTGGCCAAGGGACGGCCGCACGTCGAGCGCGCGACGTCGGAGCTCGGGGTCTGCAATGGCGACCTCCTGTTCGTCGGCGACTCGCTGGCCGACGCCGAGCTCGCGGACAAGAGCGGCGTGGCCTTCGTCGGGCGGCTCGGCACCTTCCAGGCCGAGGACTTCCGCCGCCGCGATCCGCGCGCGCGCACCATCGGGCACGTTCGCGAGCTTCCGGGCCTGCTCGCCGCCTACCGCGACGCGGCCTGAGAGGGCCGAATGCAGGCGGTGATCCTCGCAGCCGGGCTGGGCAGTCGGCTCGGCGACCTGACCGCGTCGCTCCCCAAGGCGCTCATCGAGGTCGGCGGCCGGCCGCTCATCGACTACGCGCTCGCGTTTTCCGCTGCCGCCGGCGCGGACCGCCGGATCGTGGTGGGCGGGTTCTGCCACGCGGCCGTCGCGGAGCGGGTCGCGACCGTCGATCCCGCCGCCATCGCGGTCGAGAACGCCGAGTACCGCAAGGGGAACCTCCTGTCCTTCCTGGCCGGCGCCGCCCGGCTCGAGCCGGGCGGATTCCTGCTCATGAACACCGACCACGTGTACCGGCCGACCATCGCCCGCATCGTCGCCGACGTCGCCCGCGCGGCGGAGGAGGTCACGGCGATGTGCGATCGCGATCGCGCGCTCGGCCCGGACGACATGAAGGTGCGCCTCGACGCCGGCGGCAGGGTGGCCGAGATGGCGAAGGCGCTGGACGCCTGGGACGTCGGCTACGTCGGGATGACCTACGTGCCGGCCGGCCGGGTGGCGGCGCACCGAGCCGCCGCCCAGAAGGTGCTGGAGGAGATGGGCGACGCGGTCCACGTCGAGTCGGTGCTGGTGCAGCTCGCCCGCGGCGGCGCGCCGCCGGTCATCGCCGACATCAGCGGCCACGGGTGGCTCGAGATCGACGAGCCGCACGAGCGCCAGCGGGCGGACGAGGTCCTCCGGCGCGAGCGCTGGTGGTGAGCGCCTGGGGTGGCTTCTCTGGTTGCCTGAATCGGATGTTCAGGTAACTGTGCGGGCCTGCTCCCGCTTGCGATGTGACATCCGAACGCCGTTCTTGTGGCGAACCGGTGACGGTTCAACACCTTCATGTCAGTTCTTCACCACCCAGGGCAGCAAGTGACGGAATTCGCGTGCGGCATGTGGATTGCCTGAGGCCCCGTTCGGCTTTCGCCCAGGAGAGTCTCCTCATGGTCACCCGCGCCGTCGTGCTCGCCCACCGCCTGGTCCTCGAGGGAGGGAGCGAGCTCAGCTCCGCCACCGTCGCGCTGGTGCGCCGGACGCTCTCCTCGCTCGCCCAGATCGGGGTGACCGACGTCTGCGTGGTGGACGGCGAGCACGCCGACGAGCTCAAGGCTCGCCTCATCGGGCCGGAGCTGGGCGGTCTCCGGATCGAGGTTCTTGCCAACCGCACCTGGCGCCAGGCCAGCGGCGCGGCGCTCCTCCTGGCCGCGGACTTCATCGCCCGCTCGCCGGAGCCGCTGCTGGTCGTCCGCGGCGACCGGCCGCTCGACCCGGAGGCGCTCGCCGAGCTGGCCGCCACCGAGCTCGGCCCGCTGCGCGCCGCCATCGCGGTCGCCGAGCCGCCGGAGGACGGCGGCCACGAGCTCGCCTCCGAGGTGAAGGTGCGCCTCGGCGGGCGCGGCGGCGCCGGCGCGGTGACCGCCATGGGGCTGGACCTCGAGCACCACGACGCGGTCTTCACCGGCCACGCGCTGGTCTCGCCGGACATCGTCCGCGAGCTCGAGCGCTGGAGCAACCCGGCCATCGAGGACGCCCTGGCCATCTGGGTCGCCTCCGGCCGCGTCCGCGCGCGCGCCGGCCGCATCGCCTGGCCGTGGGGGGCCCGTCGCCCGGCCGAGATGAGCGACAAGGTCGCCGCCATCCTCGACACCAAGGCGCACCCGGCCTACACGCTGCTCAACCCTGGCCCGGTCAACACCACGCCGGAGGTCAAGAGCGCGCTGGTCCACCAAGACGTCTGCCACCGGGATTCGAGCTTCAGCGAGCTCATGGTCTCGCTGACCGGCAAGCTGCGCCGCATCTTCCGCGGCTCGCCGGATCACACCGTCTGCGTGGTGACCGGCAGCGGCACCGCCGCGATGGAGTGCGCCATCTCGTCGACCGTGCCGCGCGACGGCAAGATCCTGGTCATCGACAACGGCGCCTTCGGCGAGCGGCTGTTCGAGATCGCCCGGCTGCACGAGATGGACGTCGTCCACCTGCGCTACGCCTGGGGCGACCCGGTGGAGCCGGGCGACGTGCAGCGCATGTTCGAGGAGCACCCGGACATCGCGGTGGTCGCCATGACCCACCACGAGACCTCGGTGGGGCTCCTGAACCCGGTGCGCGCGATCGGCGCCATCGTGCGCCGCTACGACGCGCTCCTCCTGGTCGACGCGGTCTCCTCGCTCGGCGCCGAGGACCTCGACGTCGTGCGCGACAACATCGACGTCTGCTGGGGTAGCGCCAACAAGTGCCTGCACGCCATCAGCGGCGTCGGGTTCCTGTGCGTGTCGCCGCGCGCGTGGAACAAGATCGAGTCGGTCAAGCCGCGCAGCTACTACCTGGACCTCAAGCGGTACCGCCGGTACGTCGAGGAGCTGGCGCAGACGCCGTTCACCCCGGCGGTGTCCGGCTACTTCGCGCTCGACCAGGCGTGCAGCGAGTTCCTCGCCGACGGCCACTCTCGCCGCTTCGCCATGTACCGCGAGCGCAACGCGCGCCTGCGCAGCGGCCTGGCCGCGCTCGGCATGGCGCCGCTGACCCGCACCGGCCGCGAGTCGCACTCGGTGATCACCTGCTGCGTGCCGGCCGGCGTCCGCTTCCAGGACCTGTACGCCGAGCTCAAGCGGCGCGGCTACATCATCTACGCCTGCAAGGACGTGCTCGCCGAGCGCTTCATGCAGGTGGCCAACATGGGCGACCTGCCGATCGAGGCGATCGACCGCTTCCTGGCGACCACCGCCGAGGTGATCGAGGAGCTGCGCCGCCGGCCGCACGCCGTCGCCGAGGGCAGCGGCGCCGCCGCCGAGCCGGTGCGCGCCACCGCCGCCCGGCGCTCCAGCCGCTACTAGGCACCGGCGAGGTCGCTAGCGCGACCAGACCCGGACGAAGGGGAGCTTGAGCTGGATGCCGATGGCGAGCTCGGCGCCGCCGTCGACCAGGTAGCGGGCGCGCGCGTAGAGCGTGGTGAACGCGCCGAACACCTGGACCCCCGCGTCGCCGTCGAACGGATCGACCGCCAGGCCGCCGCCGACGATCCACGGCAGCCGGAAGATCTGCGCCTCGGCGTAGATCGGCCCGAGCCGCGCCTCGCCGGAGCCGTCCTCCGCCAGGTCGATGTGGACGGCGGACCAGCCGAGCGAGGCGCCGACCCCGCGCTGCGGGTACACGAAGAAGTCGTCCTCGTAGTGGCTGCGGTCGTTTTCGCCCAGGTTGATCGTGACCTCGGCGCCGAGCTCGCCGAAGCCGTGCGGCTCGGCGGTCTGCGGGCCGGCGCCCCAGAACACGCCCGGGTTGACGGTGAGCATCCGCTCGCCGGGATCGGCGGGGCGCACGCGCGGCGTGCCGGCCGGATCCCGAGGTGGCGTGCGCACGTCGATGATGCCGGGCGCGTTGGTGTCGCGGTGGACGTGGCGGCAGCCGGCCGCGGCGCAGGCGAGCGCCAGCGCGAGGAGGAGGCGGGTCACTCGGCCACCTGCTTCTCGGCGCCGGCGGGCGGGCAGACCGCTCCGCGGTCGCTCGCGCTCGGCGCGGCCGGCTCGGCGTAGCGGTCGACGTGGTAGCCCGCTAGCCGGTGCTCGGCCGGCATGCGCCAGGTGTGCGCCACGCCGTCGACCTCCACGGTGAGCGCCAGCGTGCCGGAGCGGACCCCGAGGTTCCACGCCGCCTCGTTGTCGAGCTCGAACGGGAGGTAGAGGTAGCCGACACAGCCGGACAGCGCGATCTCGGCGCCGTCGGCAATGCCCGGCACCACGCGCCCGTCGGCCAGGGTCAGCGCGCCGCCGGTCAACCGCACGCGGCAGCTCTCCTCGCCGGCCGGCTCGACCCGCACGCTCACGCCGAGGCCGGTCTTGCCGCTCTTGGACACCCACGCCGAGGCGCGCGCGCAGCCGAGCGAGCGCTCGCCGCCGCTCACCACCTCCCAGCTCGGGAAGTTGCGGGCGTAGCGGGGCGGCGAGGTGGCGGCGCAGGTCAGCGCCACGAGCGCCAGCGCGGCGGCCTGCCCGGCGGCGGGCGCGCCCTCGCCGGCGCGGCGGCGCGCGAGCCACCAGCCCGACAGGAGCAGGACCGGGAGCGCGAGGAGATCGGTGCGGTCGAGCGCGTGCCGGCCCCAGACGGTCGACACCGCCGCGTTCAGCGGCGGCGACAGCTTGAGCGCGGCGAAGGCGGCGGCGGTCGCGGCGAGCCACAGGGCGGGCAGCCAGGCGGAGGCGGCGGCGCGGCGGCGGCCGAGCGCGAGGAGGAGCCCGCGCGACAGCGCGGTCGCCAGGATGGGGAACACGAACAGCCCGGCGACGTCGCTCAGCTTGCCGGCGACCGCGGCGCTCGGCCAGCCGGCCGCCTTGAGCGCGTGGTCGTTGATCGCCAGCACCGCGGCGGCGCCGAGCGGGACCGGGTGAACCAGGTCGCGGGCCCAGCTCTGGCCGTCGGCGCGCACGATCGATCAACGGGGGCCGGCCGGCTCGCTTACGCCGGCGGCGCGCCGCTCGCGGAAGACCGGCGCGATGGCGGCCGGGTCGTCGGTCATGATGCCGTCGGCGCCGAGGTCGAGGAGGCGGCGCGCGGTGTCCGGATCGTTGACGGTCCAGTAGTCGAGCCGCAGGTCGAGCCGCCGGCAGCGCGCGACCGTGTCCGGGGTGTCGAGCCGGAGGATGCCGGCCTCGAGCGGAAGCTGCGCCGCCGAGCCGCGCAGCGGCAGGGCGCGAAACAGCCGGATCGGCGCGTACAGCATGGTGAGGATCTCCGCCCGCGGCATCGCGGTCTCGCCGCGGTAGCCGAGCCAGCGCGCGCGCAGGAGCGGCCACATCTGGAAGCTCGCCAGCGTGACCCGCTCCTCGGCGCGGTGGCGGCGCAGGAGCGCGACCAGCGGCTCCACGATCGGCGGATCCGGCTGCTTGATGTCGAGGTTGAGCCGCACGCCCGGCAGCTCGAGCAGCACCTCCTCGAGGGTCGGGACGCGCAGGCCGCGCCCGGCGAACGGCCGGCTGCCGTCCGGCGCGACGAACCCCCAGCCGGCGTCCCAGCTCCGCACCTCCTCGATGCCGGAGCGGCGGATCTCGCGGTGCACCCCGCACATGCGGGCGCCGTCGGGGTCGTGCGACAGCACCAGGCGGCCGTCGCGCGTCATGTGGACGTCGCTCTCGATGGCGTCCACGCCGATCTCGAGGGCCCGGGCGAACGCCTCGAGCGTGTTCTCCGGGCGCTCGGCGGAGGCGCCGCGGTGTGCGTACAGCCGGAGGTCGCGACGCGCGGCCACGGGGCGATTGTCGCAAGCTCAGAGGCGCGACACCAGGCGCTCGAGGTGCGCGCGGTAGCGGTCGCGCTCGGCGGCCAGCCGGGCCGCCTCCTCCTCGAGCCCGCCGTCGCGCGCCAGCGACTCGGCCATGGCGCACGCGCCGAGCTGGAAGCCGCCGCAGCCGGCCCGGTACAGGCCCGCGACGCCGGCGGCCCGCGCCCCGCCGGCCCGCCCGGCGCGCCCCGCGACCCGCTCGCGG
>Ga0079224_100011190_pt1 | contig 12345 bp, 14 predicted proteins | sample Stecom2015_FD_80414 | JGI IMG/M metagenome (GOLD analysis project Ga0079224, IMG submission 80414) | Agricultural soil microbial communities from Utah to study Nitrogen management - Steer compost 2015 | ecosystem: Environmental > Terrestrial > Soil > Agricultural land | place: USA: Utah... | reverse complement strand
GTCGTGATCCTGCTGGATTCGATCACCCGCCTCGCGCGCGCCTACAACACCGTGGTGCCCGCCTCCGGCAAGGTGCTCACCGGCGGCGTGGACGCGAATGCACTGCAGCGGCCCAAGCGGTTCTTCGGCGCCGCGCGCAACATCGAGGAAGGCGGCTCGCTCACCATCATCGCGACCGCCCTGATCGACACCGGCAGCCGCATGGACGAGGTCATCTACGAGGAGTTCAAGGGCACCGGCAACATGGAGCTCCACCTGAACCGCCGGATGGCCGAGAAGCGGGTCTATCCCGCCATCGACATCAACCGCTCAGGCACCCGGCGCGAGGAGCTCCTCATCAAGCCCGACGTGCTCCAGAAGATCTGGATCCTGCGCAAGCTCCTCCACGACATGGACGAGATCGCGGCCATGGAGTTCCTGCTCGACAAGATGCGGGCCACCAAGAGCAACCAGGAATTCTTCGACATGATGCGCCGGGGCAGCTGAGCCCGGTCCGCTTCCCCGGCGGCTCGGCTTTCGGTATAATTACCGGTTTTCCGCCGCCTCACGAACCCATAGAGCCATGAAAGAAGGTATCCACCCCGAGTATCGCGAGGTCGTCTTCCAGGACATGTCGAGCGGCTTCAAGTTCATCACCCGGTCGACCGTCAACACGCGCGAGACGATCAAGATGGACGACGGCAAGGAATATCCGCTCTTCAAGCTCGACGTCACCTCGGACTCGCATCCGTTCTACACGGGCGCCCAGCAGCGCATCATCGAGACGGGCCGGGTCGAGAAGTTCCGCCAGAAGTTCGGCCGCACCACGCCCCGCCGCGGCTGAGCCCGCGCGGCACGAGGCGCCGGCCGGTTCCCGCCGCGCGCCGGACGGGAACGCACAAAGAACACGAAGAAGGCAGCGATCGCTGCCTTTTTTGGTGAACGGACCCCGCCCCGCCCTTTTTTCATATCATCGGGCTAGCCGCCCGCTCTCCGTCTCGCCCGGTCGAGCTGGCTTCCGGCACCGCTGATTCGACCTTCCGACCGATGCGAGCTTTCCTCGTCACGCGGCTGCAGGCCCGCAAGCTCCCGCGCTGGGCCCTGCTGCTGCTCTGCGGCCTCTACGTGCTGCCCGGCTTCATCGGCCGCGATCCCTGGCGGGTGGACGACGCCGCCGGATTCGGCATCGCGCTCACGATGGCGCGCGGCGGCCCGCTCGACTGGCTGGTACCCAATATCGCCGGCATGCGGGTCGTGGACGAGGGCGGCCCCCTGCCCTTCGCGCTCGCGGCGGTAGTGGCGAAGCTCCTGTCCTTCGCGGCGCCGGCGCACCTGCTCGCCATGCTCGCGGCGGCCTGCGGCCTCGCCCTCACCCTCGTCGCCTTCTGGTACGCGAGCTACGCGCTCAGCCGGCGGCCCGGCCTGCAGCCGCCGGATCCCTTCGGCGCCGGCGCGAGCCGGACCGATTTCGGACGGGCCATCGCCGACTCCGGCCTGCTGGTCCTGCTCGCCTGCCTCGGCCTGATCACCCGGATGCACGAGACGACCGCCGCCGCGGGCCAGGTCGGGCTCGTGGCCCTGTTCCTGCTCGGCGTGGCCTGGTCGCTCGAGCATTCCCGCCGGGGCGCCGTCATCGCCGCGCTGGCGATCGCCGCCAGCGTCGCGACCCGCGGCATCGCGCCCGCCGTCGCGATGCTCGTCGCGTGGCTGCTGCTGCCGCTCATCTCTCAGCCGTTTCGCCTGGTCTGTCGCTCGACCTGGACCATCGGGCTGCCGCTCGCGGTCGCGGCCGGGGCGGCCTGGCCGCTCGCGCTCGCCGGCGCGGGACCCGAGGCCCGCGAGTACCTGCGCGAGTGGCTCGCCTGGAACGCGGTCTCGACCGGCTGGCTGCCCACGGTCGAGACGCTCTCGTACCTCGCGAGGACGGCCCCCTGGTACTACTGGCCGGTCTGGCCGCTGGCCGCCTGGGCCATCGTCCGCTGGCGCAGCAAGCTGGAGCTGCCCGCCATCGCCCTTCCCCTGGCGACGCTCGGCTGCCTCGCGATCCCCGCCTTCTTCGCCCGCAGCGCCGACGAGGCCGAGCTCCTGCCGCTGATCCCGCCGCTCGCAATGCTGGCGGCGGTGGGCCTGCCCACCCTGCGCCGCGGGATGGTGAGCCTGATCGACTGGTTCGCCGTCACCCTCTACACCCTGCTCGGGGTGGCCGTGTGGGCGTACTGGATCGCGTTCAATACCGGCTTCCCCCCACGCATGGCCTACCGCGCGCAGATGTTCGCCCCGGAGTTCGAGCCCGACTGGGTCCTGGTGGAACTCGTGCTGGGCGCGCTCGCGACCGTTGCCTGGCTGCTGCTCGTGCGCTGGCGGGTTTCCCGGCAGCGCCCCGTCATCTGGCGCGCGGTCGTGCTGTCGGCCGGCGGCCTGGTGTTCACCTGGTTCCTGCTGATGAGCCTCTGGCTCCCCGCCTTCAATGCCCGCAATACCTATCGCGACATCGGCCTGGGCGTACGCGAGCACATCGCGGGCTCGCCGTCCTGCGTCGAGACGCGGGGCCTCGGCCGGGCGGAGCGGGCCAGCATCTACTATTTCGCCGAGCCGCGCTTCGATCCCCCGGGCGAGGAATGCCGCTGGCTCCTGGTCCAGGACGACGGCCCGGTCGCCTTCGCGGAACCGGGACCGGTCGAAGGCGCGGAACTGGTCTGGATGGGCAAGCGCCGCGACCGGATCGACGAGCGCTTCAGGCTGTATCGGCGGACCGAAGCGCTATGAAGTGCTCGCGGTAGTAGCGCAGCTCCTCGATGGACTCGTGGATGTCGGCGAGCGCGGTGTGCGCGCCGCGCTTGGTGAACCCGCGGGCGACTTCCGGCCGCCAGCGCTTGCACAGCTCCTTGAGCGTGCTCACGTCGAGGTTGCGATAGTGGAAGTGCGCCTCGAGCGCGGGCATGAAGCGCGCGAGGAAGCGGCGGTCCTGGCAGATCGAGTTGCCCGCCATCGGCGAGGCGCGCGGCGGCACCCAGCGGGATGCGAACGCCAGCGCGGCCGCCTCGGCGGCCGCCTCGTCGAGCGTCGATGCCTTCACCTTGTCGACGAGTCCGCTGCGCCCGTGGGTGGACTTGTTCCAGTCGTCCATCGCGTCGAGCACCGCATCGGGCTGGTGGACGACCCAGGCCTCGCTCTCGGCGAGGATGTTGAGGTCGCTGTCGGTCACCACGATCGCCAGCTCGATGATGCGGTCGCGCTCCGGATCGAGCCCGGTCATCTCCATGTCGATCCAGAGGAGGCGGCTGGCGTCCGGCTGGATGTCGCCGGCCGGCGCGGACGGGGTGGCAGTGTGCTGTGACATAATTTTCTCCGTCCCGATTCTCGCACGAGCGCCACGTTGGACACCCTCGCATTCTCCGCGCTGTTCGTCCTTGCGCTGGCCATCGGCGCAGGCCTGCGGACCTGGCTCGCCCTACGGCAGGTTCGCCATGTCGCGGCCCATCGCGACACCGTCCCGCCTGCCTTCGCCGAACGCATCAGCCTCGCCTCGCACCGGCGCGCGGCGGACTACACGATCGCGCGCACCCGGCTCGGGCTCGTGGACGATTTCGTTTCGACCGCACTGGTGGTCGTCCTGACGCTCCTCGGCGGCCTGCAATGGCTGCACGACACCATCGTCGAACTCGCCGGCGCGTGGCCGATGGCGGCGCAGGTCGGATTCGTCCTTGCCGTCACCCTGCTCTTCGGGGTCGTCGGGATTCCGGTTGCCTGGTACCGGCAGTTCCACCTCGAGCGCCGCTTCGGTTTCAACCGCATGACGCCCGCGCTGTTCATCGCCGACATGGCGCGCCATCTCCTGGTCGGCCTGGTGCTGGGCGTGCCGCTCCTGTGGGCCATCCTTGCCCTGATGCGCGGCGCGGGCGAGCTCTGGTGGGTCCATGCCTGGCTGGTCTGGGTGGGCTTCAACCTGTTCGTGCTCTACATCTACCCCACCGTCATCGCGCCGCTCTTCAACCGCTTCGAACCCCTGCCCGAGGGCCGGGTGCGCGAGCGCGTCGAGGGCCTGCTCGCCCGTTGCGGCTTCGCCTCGAAGGGGCTGTTCGTGATGGACGGCAGCAAGCGATCCGCGCACGGCAATGCCTACTTCACCGGGTTCGGCCGCGCGAAGCGCATCGTCTTCTTCGACACGCTGCTGGAACGACTCGATGCCGCGGAGATCGAGGCCGTCCTGGCCCACGAGCTCGGCCATTTCCGTCATCGCCACATCCTGCGCCGCATCGCGATCAGCTTCGCGCTGAGCGCCGCGGGCCTGTGGCTGCTCTCGTGGCTCGCGAACCAGCCCTGGTTCTACCAGGGGCTCGGCCTGACGCCGGCCCCCGAGATGATCGAAGCCGCCGCCCTCGTGCTCTTCTTCGTCGCGCTTCCGGTGTTCACCTTCCCCCTCGGGCCGCTGATGAGCCTGCTGTCGCGGCGTGACGAGTTCGAGGCGGACGCCTTCGCCGCGAGCCATGCCGATGGCGATGCCCTGGTCGCTGCCCTGGTCAAGCTCTACCAGGACAATGCCTCGACGCTGACGCCCGACCCGGTGCATTCGATCTTCTACGATTCGCACCCGCCCGCGGCCGTGCGGATCGGCCGACTGCGCGCCCTGACATCATCCCCGTCGATGGAGGCGAGCCCCTCGTGACGACTCCGACGAACGCGGAAGCCCTGCGCGCCGAGTCCTGCCGTCATCGCGATGTCGCCCTCGACGATGGCGAGATCGCGGCGCTGCTCGCGATCCTGCCCGGCTGGAGCCGGGCCGATGGCGCGATCGCGCGCGAGTTCCGCTTCCGTGACTTCGACGAGACGATGGCCTTCGTCAACCGCGTCGCCGCGATGGCGAATGCCGAGGACCACCATCCCCGGATGGAGGTCGAGTACGCGACGTGCCGCGTGCTCTGGTCCACGCACTCGGCCGGCGGCCTGACGCGCAACGACTTCATCTGCGCGGCCAAGACCGATGGGATCCACGCCGAGCCCCGGCCCTGAGTCCGCCCTCGTCGTCGCCAGCTACGGCCGTCGCTACCTGCTTCGCTTCGAGGCGCGGGGCGACGAGCTCTCGGCGGTGAGCCGGGGCAAGCGCACCGAGGCATGCGTCGGCGACATCGTTGCCGCCACCCGCGTGGGTGCCGAACAGGCGGTGATCGAGCGCATCGAGCCGCGGCGCAACCTGCTCCAGCGCAGCGACCGCTACCGCAGCAAGGCGCTCGCGGCCAACGTGGACCGCGCCGCCATCGTGATCGCGGGCGAGCCCAGCTATTCCGAGGAACTGCTCCTGCGCATGATGCTCGCGGTCGAGGCGAGCGGGATCGCGCTCCTCGTCGTCGCGAACAAGTCCGACCTCGTCGAGGCGCACCGGCGGATCGTTCCCCGGCTCGAACTGCTGCGCTCGCTCGGCTACGCGGTCGTGGAGGTCTCCGCCGAGGCGGCGCCCGTTGACGCGGTGACGACCCTTCGCCCGTGGCTGGCCGATTCCCTCACGGTGTTCCTCGGCGAGTCGGGCATGGGCAAGTCGTCGCTGGTGAACGTGCTCGTGCCGGGGGCCGCGCAGGCGACCCGCGAGGTGTCCACGGCACTGGGGACGGGACGCCATACCACCACCTTCAGCCGCCTGTTCGACCTCGACGAAGCCGTGGCGCCGAATGCGCGGATCATCGACTCCCCGGGATTCCAGACCTTCGGGCTGGCGCACCTGTCGGAATCGCAACGAGTCCATGCCATGGCGGATTTCCGGCCCTACCTGGGCCAATGCCGGTTCCACAGCTGCACCCACCGGCAGGAACCCGGCTGCGCCATTCGCGAGGCCGCCGCGGCCTGCAGGATCGACGCCCTGCGCTACCGCCTCTTCACCGAGCTGTACGAGCGCGACTGAGTGGCACCGGCGTCGCGGCCGAGGGACTGCCGGATCGCCCTAGCCGCCCAGCCAGCTCGAGAGTGCCACCAGCACGAAGATGCCCACGACCAGGGTCGCGGCCCGCCAGAGCAGGCCGATGGTGCTGCGGATGCCGCCCGCATCGGGAACGGTCCCGCGCCAGTCGAAGGCCGGCGCGAGACCCTCGCCGCGGGGCCCCGCCCAGTGACGGTCGCGCTCGGGATCGACGAGATCCAGCCCGAGCGAACCGCTGCCCACGGCGACGAGCATTGCCCGCTGGTCACGGCCGGCGCCCCCGGCGATCGCGGAGCGCCAGCAGTAGGTCGAGTCCTCGAAGTCGCCCGCGATGGCGAAGCCGGCGGCGGTCACGCGCAGCGGTATCCAGTCCACGATCCCCAGGCCCCGGGCCGCGACCCGGGCATGGGGATCATCGGCCCCCGGCTGCGCCCAGCGCCGCGCCAGCAGGTCCACCATCCGGTAGGCGACCGGGCCGATCGCCCCGGGCAGCAGGAGGTAGGCGAGCACCGGACCGAAGAACTCGCGATGGGCGCTCACGAGCCCGTGGGTGATCGCCGCACGGCACAGGCGCGCCTTCCCGGGCGCCGGGCCTTCGGCGCCGGCCGGCATCGCCGGCGCGACCGGCGACGCGCCGGGCTCGCTCGCCGCGATCCATGCGGCGAGGAGCCGTTCCGCCTGCGGGAGGTCGTCGCGCTCCAGCGCGGCGAGGATCTCCCTCAGGTGATGGTCGAATCGCCGGAAGCCGATCGTGAGGTAGAGGATGGCCACATGCAGCAGGAACGATGCGAGCGAGTTGATCGCTTCGGCGATCCACTGCAGGACCACCACGACGGCGATGCTGCCCAGGACCACCGCGAACCAGCCGAGGGTCGCATCGAAGGATCGGTCGGTGCTCGAATGCTGCCGGGCGAGGTCCACGGCATCGCGGGCGAGCCGGTGCACCCGGTTGTCCGGGGCCAGCGGCCGAAGCTGCTCGACCAGCAGCGCGACGGCAAGCGCGATCAGTCCCATGGCGAGATACGCTCGAGACGCTCAGTCCGCACGCAGGAAATGGTACAGGTTGCGCAGCATCGCCGCGGTGGCCCCCCAGATGAAGTATGGCTCGGCGCCGGGCGGGCCCCAGGGCATGGCGAAGAAGCTGCGGGTGACGCCGGCGATGTCGTAGCGGCGGCGCTGGTGGTTGCGCGGGTCCATGAGGAACGCCAGCGGCACTTCGAATGCCGCGGCCACCTCGGACGGATCCGGCACGACGATCGCCTCGCGCGCCACGAGGCCGACCACCGGGGTGACGCGATAGCCCGTGCCGGTGGTGTATTCGGGCATCCTGCCGACGACCTCCACCAGCGCGGGATCGAGGCCCACCTCCTCCTCGGCTTCGCGCAGGGCGGTATGGATCACGTCGGGATCGCGCGGCTCGACCCGGCCTCCCGGGAACGCGACCTGGCCCGAGTGCTGGCGCAGGTGGGTGGTGCGCAGCGTGAGGAGCACCACCGCCCCGCCGGGCCGGTCGATGATCGGAACCAGCACCGAGGCGGGACGCGGCTCGCCCGCCACGCCGGGCAGCAGGACACGATCGGACTGCTGCTCGACATGCCAGCTGGCGGGTGGACACCGGAAGCGCTGGCGCAGCGCCGCGAGTTGCAGCCTTTCGGGCGGAACCGCGGGCAGGCCGTCATCGGCCGGCTCGGCGGGAAGGATCGTGGGATCGAGGACCGGCCGGATGAGCGTCGGCTCCCCGGGGCGCCGGGTGCTCACGTCGGCAAGCGCCCGGCGGCACGCGAGACCGACATCAGCCGGCCTTGGATTCCTTCGCGTCCTTGCGCACCGGGAGCTTTTCCTTGATGCGCGCGGACTTGCCCGACCGGTCGCGCAGGTAGTAGAGCTTGGCACGGCGCACATCGCCACGGCGCTTGACGACGATGGAGGCGATCAGGGGCGAGTACAGCTGGAAGGTCCGCTCGACGCCCTCGCCCGAGGAGATCTTGCGCACGGTGAACGCGGAATTCAGGCCACGGTTGCGACGGGCAATGACCACGCCCTCGTACGCCTGGACCCGCTTGCGCGTACCCTCGACGACATTGACGTTCACGACGACGGTATCGCCCGGCGAGAAGTCGGGGATGTCCTTGCCCAGGCGGGCGATTTCCTGCTCTTCGAGCAGCTTGATGATGTCCATTTCGGCTCCTTGGGCCATCGTGCGGCGGCGCTTCGAGTAGGAGTGTTGCCCGCCCAGAGGATGGTGAACCTGTAATTATAGCGTGCCGTCGCCGCCAGGGTCGAGGGCTTGTCGTTGGGCCAGGCCCGCGAGCCAGCGCTCGTCCTCCTCGTCCAGGCGTCCCGCCGCCCGGGCGCGCTCGATCAGGTCGGGTCGGCGCGCGGCGGTGAGCTCGAGCGCCCGCTGGCGCCGCCAGCGGGCGATCCGGGCATGATGGCCCGACAGGAGCACGGGCGGCACGGGAATCGACTCGAACACTTCGGGCCGCGTGTAGTGCGGGCAATCGAGCAGGCCGTCGGCGAAGGATTCATGCAGCACCGATTCGTCGTCGTTGACCGCGCCCGGCAGCATGCGCACGACGGCGTCAATCAGCATCATGGCCGGCAGCTCGCCCCCGGAGACGATGAAGTCGCCGATGCAGATTTCCTCGTCGATCCGGGTGTCGATCAGGCGTTGGTCGACCGCTTCGTAGCGCCCGGCGAGCAGGACCAGGGCGGGGAGCCGGGCGAGCTCGACGACCCGGTCGTGCGTCAGCGGACGGCCCTGCGGGCTGAGGAAGATGCGATGCGGCATGCCCTGTTCGCCCGTCGCGGCGCGGGAGGCCTCGCTCGCCGCAGCGATCGCCGCGGCGAGCGGCTCCGCGAGCATCACCATCCCCGGGCCGCCGCCGTAGGGCCGATCGTCGACCCGCCGGTAGGCATCATGGGTGAAGTCGCGCGGGTTCCAGCGCCCGAGGCTCCACAGCCCGCGGTCGAGTGCGCGCGCCGTGATGCCGTGGTCGCAGATCGCGTCGAACATCGCCGGGAACAGGCTGACCACGTCGATGCGCATGGGAACCGGCCCTAGTAGTCCGCCGCCCAGTCGGCGACGATCCGCCGGGCCGCGAGGTCGACCTCGCCGACGATCGGCTCGACGAAGGGAATGAGCAGGGTCTTGCCGGCGGGCCTGCCGGACTCGTCCGCGCCGCCGACGCGCAGCACCGGATGGGGTGCGCCGTAGTCCTCGACGGCGAGTACCCTGCCGAGGACGGCGCCCTCCTGGCCGATGACCTCGCAGCCCAGGAGATCGACCCAGTAGTATTCCCCGGGTTCCGTCGGGGGGAACGCGGCGCGCGAAGCGGCGATCTCGGATCCCTTCAGCGCCTCGGCCTGTTCACGGTCGTCGCAGCCGGCGACCTGCAGGAGGACGAGGCCGGCATGGGAACGGGCGCGCACGATGTCGACGGGCCGCCATGTCGCGGCGTCGCCGGTCTGGCGCGCCGGCCGGATCCAGGCCCGGGAAAGGGAGAGCAAGGCGGATTCATCGGGCCGGCCGTGCGGTCGGACCCGGATCCAGCCCCGGACGCCGTAGGCGCCCGCAATGCGGCCGAGCTCGACGAGATCGTCCGGGGGGGTCGGCAGGTTCACGCCGGCCCCCGCGAAGAAGCCAGGGCGCGGAACACCGGCCGACCCGGGATGCCTCAGGCGGCTTCGGGCTGCGAAGCGGCCTTGCCGGCCTCGCGGGCAAGACGCTCGACGGCGTCGCTCACTTGAGCGCCCCTGGATCGCCAGTACTCGAGGCGCTCGAGGGAGAGGCGCAGGGGCACTTCCTGGCCGGCCGCCATCGGGTTGTAGAAACCGATGCGCTCGATGAAGCGGCCGTCGCGGCGATTGCGGCGATCGGTGGCGACGATGTTGTAGAAGGGGCGCTTCTTGGCGCCGCCGCGCGACAGTCGAATGACGACCATGTGGCTATCCTTGTCCGTGACTTTCGTGCCGGGCCTCGCAAGGCGCGAAATCCCGGAAAACCGGAAATTGTAGCGCCCGCGCCCCCCCGAGGCAACATGACCCGCGCGCAAGCCACCCTTCAGAAGAGCGAGGCCTGGGCGCCGTCGCCCCCAGGCTGTGCTTGCGCGGGCGGCGCGAAGCGCTCGGCCGTGAGCGGTACGCGGTCGCGGGACAGGCCATGCCGGCGAACGGCCATCGCGAAGCGGCGCGCGATGAGTTCCGCCCAGACGCCCTCGCCCCTCATGCGGTCGTGGAACCGGGGATCGTTCATGCGCCCGCCGCGAAGATCACGGATGCGCGCAAGGACCCGCTCGGCGCGGTCCGGGAAGCGCTCGCGCAGCCAGTCGGTGAACACCTCCCGCAATTCGTGCGGCAGGCGCAGCACGGTGAAGTGCGCGCTGCGCGCGCCTGCCCGGGCCGCCGCCTCGATCACCGCCTCGATGTCGCCGTCGTTCAGGAACGGCACGATCGGGGCCACCATCACGCCGACCGGCACCCCGGCTTCGGCGAGCCGGCGGACCGTCTCGATCCGCCGCCATGGCGCGGGCGCGCGCGGCTCCCATGCGCGCGCGAGCCCGGGATCCAGGCAGGTGACCGTGACATACACGGCCGCGGTGGCATCGGCGGCCGCCGGCGCGATCAGGTCGAGGTCGCGCTCGACGAGCGAGGACTTGGTGATCAGCGAGAACGGATGCCGGCTGGCGGCGAGGACCTCGATGATCCCGCGCGTGATTCGCAGGTCCCGCTCGATCGGCTGGTAGCAGTCGGTCGCGGTGCCGATGCAGACCGGTTCGCACCGGTAGGACGGCGCGGCGAGCTCCCGGCGAAGGCAGTCGGCGGCGTTGCGCTTGGCGAACAGGCGCGTCTCGAAGTCCAGCCCCGGGGAGAGATCCATGTAGGCGTGGTAGGGACGCGCGTAGCAGTACACGCAACCATGCTCGCAGCCGCGATAGGGATTGATCGAGCAGCTGAAGAAGACGTCGGGGGATTCGTTGCGGGTGATGACCCGGCGGGCCGGTTCATCGGTGACGCGGGTGGCGGGCGACGGAGGCGGAACGCCGTCGGACCAGGCGTCTTCGACCGAGGCGAGGGCCGCCTGGTCGGGCACGCGGTGCTCCCGCGCGAAGCGTCCGGGCGGCTGCGAGACGGCGCCCCGCTTCGCCGCGGGCGGCCGCGACCGAGAGCCCTGGTTGCGCCCATTACTGGTCATTTGTCCAGTATAGCGCAAATGCCGCACAGGCTCGCAAGCGCGCCGAGGCTAACTGCTATCCTCGATGCTGGACCCAAGGAACCCCGTCGCAGGGGAAGCACCAGCCGATGCCGAAGCCGTGCCCCCGTTGCGGGCTGGAGAACGCCGACGAGGCAGCGCGCTGCAGGCGCTGCGACGCGCCCCTGCCCGCAGCAGCCGCGATCACCCCGGCGTTCCGCCGCTTCCTCCTCTGGCTCGCCGCCTTCTTCGTGATCAGCGCGATCGGCGTCGCCGCGCTGGTCTGGGTGCACCGGACCGCCGTACCCCTGGACGAACCGGTGGGGCCGCGGATCGACCCGGCCGCACAGGAGGAGGCATTCGCCCGCGAGCAGGCGCTGGATGCGCCGCCGCCGGTTCCCGGCGCGAATGTCGCGCCCCCGGCCCCGGGGCCCGCCCTGCCCGTCCCCCAGCCGCCAGCGCCGGGGGCCGACGCACCCGCGGCACCCGAGGCCGGCGGGGCGTCCGGCACGGCAGGAAACCCGGACCCCCTCCCCGGCGAGGAGGACGTGACCGACCAGATGCCGCCCGTAGCGCCGGGCGTCGACTGGAGCCGCGCAATCCTGCCGCCCACCGGGCGGCCGGCGCCCCCAACCGGTACACCGGCGTTCCCACCGGCGCCGCAGGCCGGGGACTCGCCGGCCTTTCCCGAATCGGACCCGGCAACGAGCTTCCCGCCGAACGCGCCGCAGGCGCCGGAGGCCGGCCCGGCGGACGCGAGCCCCGACGCCGGGACCGCGCCGGGCCAGACCGAGGCCCCGCCCGCACAGGGACAGGAGCAGGCGCCCGCCGATGCCCCGCCGCCGGGATCCAGCCGTTCCCTGGCGGAGGTGCAGCGCATCCAGTGCGCCGGCGAGGGATTCCTCACCCGCTTCGTGTGTCACGAGCGCGTACGGCTCGCCTACTGCGAGAATCGCTGGAACCGGCATCCGGACTGCATGGTCGACAGCAATGCCACCAACTATTGAGCCCGACGAGCCGCAGGTGCTCCCGGCGACGGATGCGGAGGCCGAGGCGGCACGCCGGCTCCGGCGAATCCTGCTGGTCGACGACCATCCCCTGGTCGCGGACGGCTTGCGCGTCCTGGTCGAGGGCCTCCAGCCGGCGACCGCGCTGCTGTGGACGGGGACGCTGGAGGAGGGTTTCGACCTGCTCGAGCGGGACCCCGGCATCGCGCTGGTCCTGCTGGACCTGCGCCTGCCGGGCTTCGGCGGCTACAGCGCGCTGG
>Ga0079224_100011189_pt1 | contig 12346 bp, 10 predicted proteins | sample Stecom2015_FD_80414 | JGI IMG/M metagenome (GOLD analysis project Ga0079224, IMG submission 80414) | Agricultural soil microbial communities from Utah to study Nitrogen management - Steer compost 2015 | ecosystem: Environmental > Terrestrial > Soil > Agricultural land | place: USA: Utah... | reverse complement strand
CGATCCCGCCGTGCGGACGGAAATCGAGGACCACTGGACGGGAACGATCGTGCCGGTCCTCGATCCGGAGCAGACCAAGTACGTGTGGTACGCGGAAGCCGGCGACGAGACGACGGTGATCTACGCCAACTTCCACGGCGCCGACCCGAACGAGGAGCTGGTGGAAATCAACGTTCGCCGCTCCGTGTTCTATCCGGAGCACCCGGGCATCAACTACATCACCGTCAGCGGATTCGAAATGGCCCATGCCGCCACCCCGTGGTCGCCGCCCACCGCGGACCAGCCGGGACTCATCGGCCCGCACTGGAGCAAGGGATGGATCATCGAGAACAACATCATCCACGACGCCAAGTGCAGCGCCGTCAGCCTCGGGAAGGAAATCTCCACGGGCCACAACTTCCGTTCGCTCCGCAAGGACAAGCCCGGCTACCATTACCAGATCGAATCGGTGTTTCTGGCGCTGCAGGCGGGGTGGAGCAAAGAAAAAATCGGTTCCCACATCGTCCGCAACAACACGATCTACAACTGCGGCCAGAACGGCGTCGTCGGCCACCTCGGCTGCGCGTTCAGCCGCATCGAGGGCAACCACATTTTCAACATCGGCATCAAGCGGGAGTTTTACGGCCATGAAATCGCCGGCATCAAGCTGCACGCCGCCATCGACGTGCAGATCGTCGGCAACCGGATCCACGACTGCTCCCTCGGGACGTGGCTGGACTGGCAGGCGCAGGGCACGCGGGTGAGCCGGAACGTGTATTACCGCAACAGCCGCGATCTGTTCGTGGAAGTGAGCCACGGCCCGTATCTGGTGGACCACAACATTTTCACCGCCGCATATGCCCTGGACAACCATGCGCAGGGCGGCGCCTACGTGAACAACCTGATCTGCGGCAGCATGAAGCATTTGAAAATGCTGGACCGCGCCACGCCGTACCATTTCCCCCACAGCACGCAGGTGAAGGGATTCGCGCCGACCTACGGGGGCGACGACCGGTTCTTCGGCAACTTGTTCGTCGGCGGCCGGGGCCCGGACGCGACGGGAACGGTTCACTACGACGGCTATCCGGCTTCCCTGGAGGAATACATCGCCCTCGTCGACGGCCTGAGCCGCGACAAGGGCGGCGACCACTACGAGTTCAACCGGGTGGAGCAGCCGGTGTACATCAACGGCAATGTCTACCTGAACGGCGCGAAGCCGTACGCTCGGGAAGAAGCCAACCTGGTGCTGGACGCCTTCGATCCGAAGGTGGCCGTCAGCGAGGAACAAGACGGCGTCTATTTGACCATCGAGCTGCCCGAGGCGTTCGAAAAGCTCGCCGCCGGGATCCATTCCACCCGGACGCTGCCGCGGGTGCGCCTGGCCGACGCCGACTATGAAAACCCGGACGGCAGCGCGGTGATGCTGGACACCGATCTGCTGGGCAACCGGAAGCCGGCGCAAAGCGTGCCCGGCCCGATCGCCACCCTCGGCAAAGGGAAAAACCGCGTGAAGGTGTGGGGCTGACGGCGCCCCTCCGTATGCCGAAACGGAAAAGCCCATCCTTGCGGATGGGCTTTTCTTCATGGCGTTTTGAAAAACGGAATCCCGGTGCGCCTTCAGGCATCACGTCGCATAATGGTCGAAATACCCCTGGATGTACACGATCGGCGTTCCCTTGTCGCCGCTGCCGGACGTCAGGTCGCACAGCGAGCCGATCAGGTCCGTCAGCCGGCGCGGCGTCGTTCCCTGGGCTTCCATCGCGCCGACGAGATCCGGTTTTTTGTTGCGGATGTAGTCGGCCACGGCCTTCCGGAGCTCTTCGCCGTGCAAACCGGCGAATTGGTTGTCGGCCAAATATTTCAGCTTCACTTCGTTCGGCGTTCCTTCGAGCCCGGCGGTGTAGGCCGGCGAAACGACGGGATCCGCCAGTTCCCAGATGTTCCCCGCCGGATCCTTGAACGCCCCGTCGCCGTAAATCATCACTTCGATCTGTTTGCCGGTTTTTTCTTTCAGCATGCGCTGGATGTTGTCGACGATCGGCTGGCAGTCGCGGGGGAACAGCTTCACGCTGTCTTCCGTCGCCTTGTTGGAGCCGAGGAGCCCGTACTGTTCATTGTATCCGCTGCCGTCCACGGGCGCCGTGAGCAGGTCGGACAGGCTGAATGCCCGTTCCGCGCCGGCGGCCAGCAGTTTCTTCTTCGTGCGGTGCCGGGAGTGGATGTCGCACGCCAGCACAATTCGGGTGCTGTCCAGAATCGTCGCGGGCTGGTTGGAAAACAGGATGTCGCATGCCGCGCCCGCCTCTTCCACGACGGAGCGGTAATACGCCACGTAATCGATGCCGGTGAACGGGTGTTTCGGCTCGCCGAACAGGTTCCGGAACCGTTCTTCGGTCAGCACGTCCGTCCACGGATTGATGCCCGCTTCATCCAGCAGGTCCGGGTCGAACAGCCGGTTGCCGACTTCGTCGGACGGATAGGCGAGCTGCAGCACGATGCGGTCCGCCGCCATGGCGATGCCGCGCAGGAGGACGGCAAACCGGTTCCGGCTCAGGATGGGAAACAGCACGCCGATCGTCCCGCCGCCGAACTTGTCCCGCACGTCCTTCGCGATCTGCTCCACGGTGGCGTAATTGCCCTGGGCCCGGGCGACGACGGATTCCGTGACGGCCACGATGTCCCGGTCCCGCGGCTCGAAGCCTTCCGCTTCCGCCGCCTTCAGCACGGTATCGACCACGATCTCCTCGATGGAATCGCCCCGCCGCACGATCGGGCTGCGCAGGCCCCTGACGGTCGTCCCCGCCATTCTGGTCATGTTCCGATCGCTCCCCGATTTTTTTTGCCGGTAACATCCTACACGAAAAGTAAGATATAAGTAAAATAGATATATCAAATACACGATATAAGGCGGGATGATGGAATGGGCAGGCTCGACTTGTACCGGGTGTTTTGCGCCGTGGCGAAAAACGGAAACATTTCCCGCGCCGCGGAGGAACTGTTCATGTCCCAGTCGGCGGTCAGCCAGGCGGTCATGCAGCTGGAGCGGGAGCTGGACGCGAGGCTGTTTCGCCGCTTGCCCAAGGGGGTCGCGCTGACGGATGAAGGGGCCCTGCTGTACGAGCATGCGAAAAGCGCGCTGAACATGATCGAAGCGGGCGAAGGGAAGCTGCGGGAATTGAAAAACGTCGAGACCGGCGAACTGAAAATCGGCGTCGGCGACACGATTTCGCGGCATGTGCTGCTGCCGGCGCTGGAGGCGTTCCGGGCCGACCATCCGAACATCCGGTACAAAATCTACAACGGCACGACGCCGGAAATTTGCCGGATGCTCAAAGAGGGCGTCGTCCAGATCGGCATCTGCAATCTGCCCGTTCCGGACCCGGCCCTGGACAGGATCGACTGCCTGGAGGTGCAGGACATTTTCGTCGGCGGGAGCGCCTACCGTTTTCTGCCGGAAGGCGGGCCCGTCCCTTTGGCGGACATCGCCAAGCACCCCCTCATCCTGCTGGAACCGAACTCGAATTCGCGCCGCTACGTGGAAGCGTTTCTCAAATCCCACGGCATTGCCGTCGCGCCGGAGTTCGAGCTCGGTTCCCACGCGCTGCTCCTCGATTTTGCCAGCATCAACCTGGGCATCGCCTGCGTGGTCCGGGAATTTTCCCGCGAGTATCTGGACCGCGGGCTCGTGCACGAAATTCCCGTCACGCCCCCCGTCCCGAAGCGGACCGTGGGGGTGTGCCTGCTGAAGGGCGTGCCGCCGGCGCCGGCGGCCAGCCGGTTCGTCGAACGGCTGATCGGAAAAAACTGAGCCTGTTTGCGGCCCGTCATGCGATGCCCGGTTTCCCGTGCTGATGGGCGTCGTCTCCATGTGGGGCGTCGCCGTGCCGCTGGCCTGGTGGCTGGGCGTGCACCTCGGCATCGGCCTTGCGGGCATCTGGATCGCCTTCGCCGTGGACGAATGGGTGCGGGGCCTCCTCATGATGCTGCGCTGGAAAAGCCGGGCGTGGGAGAAGAAGGCCCTCGTCAAGCCGGCTTCGCCGGCTGAACCGGAAGCGGGAACGGGCGCCGCGGCACAAACTACCGTCTGAAGAGGCGGCCGCACAAGCTTCGCCTCCGCCGGGACCATATGCTGGAACCGGAGGAGGTGAACAAGGGTTGAAGGTCACCATTTCGCAGCAGGTCGTGTATCCCCGGCTCAGGCTGTGGACGGACGAAAATTTCCGCGGACGCCGCTTCACGTGGCGCGGCAACGTCGGGCTGCGCAACCTGGACCGGCTCTATGGCGGCATCGAGAGCCTCCGCTTCTTTTCGCCGAGCGCCAATGCCACCCTGGTGCTGTTCAGCCGGAGCAACTTCAGGGGCAATTTCCGGGTGTTCCGGGGAACGACCAACCTTCCCGACCTGGACGACATCATCCGGGGCGACGATCCCGAATCCCTGATCATCTCCAACAGGCGGCTGACCCTGGCGCAAATCCGGGAAATTCGCCGGACCGGCCGCCTGCCGTCGGGCTTCCGCACGGTTTGACGGGCGGGGCCCGCCTGCCGGAGCCTTCCCCGCTGAGGGGAAGGTTCTTTTTTGTTTGTTGAAAAAGAAGGAAAATTGCGGAAAGATGGGAATGTGTAGAGGGGAATCGTGTCGAAAAAGGAGCGTACAGAGAAAAAAATGAAAAAAGCCGTTCTTTGTCTGTTGGCCGTCCTGATCCTGTGGCCCGGCGCGCCGGCGCCCGCCGGGGCGGAAACGCATGCCACCCTGATCTGGGAAGGCGTGGTAACCAACGCCAACTACTACAACCAGCCCCACAAAGTCCGGTTCACCATCACCGGCGTCGTGGGCGTGCAAGTGGCAGAGGGGAAAGTGGACGCGTACGACGAAGTGTTCATCGCCCTGAACCGGGTGGGCGATCTTTATCCGCAGTACATTCTGCCCGTCGTGGACGGCGGATCGATCAAGGTGGAGTACCTGGGCGATGCGCCGGGCGTGGACTTCAACGACTCGGAAGAACATATGGGCCTCACCGAAGTGGGCGTTCTGGACAACTGGGTCATCCGTGACGAATCGGACCCGAGGACCCCGCAATACATCAACCTGGACCATTACATTCCCGAATCCGCGTTTTTTGTCAACCCGGACTTCATGCAGGTGGTCAAGCCGACCAAAAAGACGGACGAATCGGAACTCCGTTATGACCATCTGCAGGGCAACGCCTATTACGCTTCCGTCAACATTCCCGTCGTTGATCCGAATCATATCCCGGGCAGGGTGTTTCTGCGGATCGTCAGCAAAGAAGAGGCGGCCCGCATGATGGAAGCGATCCGCCAGGGCCATCCCGTGCGGCGGTGGGGCAAACGGCTGGACGAGCCCGTCACGCAGCCGGACAAGTGGGAGCACCGGGTCCGCCATGTGGACAAAACGCGGCTGGAACGGGAATACGGCGTGAAAATCGAAGTCCGCTCCGAACTGATCGACGAACCGACCGCCCTGGAAATGGTCGATCAACGACAGCGCGTGGTACCGGGGCATCTACCAGTCTCCCATCACGCGGGAAGATTTTGCGCTTCTGGCGGCCCACGTGATCAGGCGGGCCACCGGCATGAGCATGTCCGAATTCATGAAATCGAAAGGGCTCTGCGTCGAGTATTACAACTATGTGTACATCAATACCAGCACCCACGCTGAGCCATGAACAGGCCTACATCATCATGGACCGGCTGCTGACGTTGGCGGAGCGGCAAGGCGGCCGGGCGGAAATCCGGTGAAGGGCCGGCCGGTCCGCGGACAGCGGACCGGTTTTTCTTTCGCGGTCTCCCATGTCATAATGGATGGTGATGCGCAATGGGGCAACCGTTTGCGACGAGGACACGCGAGGGGAGTCGATCGCTTTGAAACTGGCCAGTTTTCGGACGGGAAGCCGGACGAGCTTCGGCGCGGCGCTGGAAGACGGATTCGTGGATTTGGGCGCGCGCTTCGGGGAGGATTACGCCGAATTGAGGTCCTTTTTGGCCAAGGGGGGACCGACGGACCGGCGGGTGCGCGAGCTGCTGGAAAAAGGGACGGCGGACGCCGGGTTCGACGACGTGGAATTTCTCCCGGTCATCCCGAACCCGGACAAAATTTTGTGCGTCGGCCTGAACTACCGGGACCACGTGGAAGAAACGGGGAGGCAGCAGGCGGAACATCCGACCGTCTTCATCCGCCTGGCCGGCTCCCAGGTCGGGCACCGGGGCCCCCTCCTGAAGCCGGCGGAGTCGGACCGGCTTGACTTCGAAGGGGAACTGGCGGTCGTCATCGGCAAGGCGGGGCGCCGCATCAAGGCGGAGGAGGCTCTGTCCCATGTGGCGGGCTATGCCTGCTACAACGACGCGTCGGTGCGGGACTGGCAGCGGCACACGTCCCAGTGGGGCCCGGGCAAAAATTTCATGTCCACGGGGGCGTTCGGCCCGTGGATGGTGACGTCGGACGACATCGACCCGACCGCGAAGCCGCTGAAGCTGGAAACCCGCGTGAACGGCGAGGTGATGCAGCGGACGACGACGGATCGGATGATCTTCCCGATTGCCGAGATCATCCGGTACGTGTCCACCTTTGCGATGCTGCAGCCCGGCGATGTCATCGTGACCGGCACGCCGGGCGGCGTCGGGGCGGCGCGCGATCCGCAGCGTTTCCTGGAGCCGGGCGACCGGGTGGAAGTGGAGATCGAGGGGATCGGCACGCTGGTGAACGACGTGAAGGCGGAGACGGTTTGACGGGAAATCCACGGAGAGAGGAGAAGCACGGCCTTGAAAAAGATCTATTCCGGCAAAACGAAAGACGTTTTTGAACTGGAAAACGGTCATTACCTGCTCAAGTTCAAGGACGACGTCACCGGCGAAAACGGCGTGTTCGATCCCGGCGCCAACACCGTCGGCCTGGTGATGGAGGGCGCGGGGAGAGCGGGTCTCCGGCTGACGAAATATTTCTTCGAGAAGCTGCGGGACGCGGGCATCCCGACCCATTACGTCGACGCGGACGCCGACGCCGCGACGATGACCGTCGTGCCCGCCGGCATTTTCGGGAAACGCGGGGTGGAGTTCATCTGCCGCTTCCGGGCGGCGGGCAGCTTCGTGCGCCGGTACGGCGATTATGTGAAAGAGGGGCAGCCGCTTGACGCCTTCGTGGAAGTGACCCTGAAGGACGACGCCCGCCAGGACCCGCCGATCGGCAAGGCCGCCCTCGCGATGCTGGGCATCATGACGGAAGAAGAATACGACGAACTGGAGCGGCTGACGCGGCAAATCGCGGGCTTCGTGAGAGACGAGCTGGCGAAGAGAGGTCTCGACCTGTACGACATCAAATTCGAATTCGGCCGGTCGAAGCGGGACGGGCGCGTCCTCTTGATCGACGAAATTTCCGGCGGCAACATGCGGGCGTACAAGGACGGCGCCTTCGTCCAGCCGCTGGAACTGGAGAAGCTGGTGCTGGAATCGGTTTGACGCGGCGGGCGCCGGGAATCGGCGTGACGCGGCGGACGGCGGGCCGCGAACGCCCCTGCGAAGCTTTCCGGCATCCGGGCATGCCCGTCTGCCTCCAACTGCTTGTTCAAAATCGGGGGCAATCGTGCTAAACTGACAATGGACCGTATGTTGGACGGAAAAAGACAAAGGATAAGAACAGGACGAGAGCCCATGGACGGAATGAACAAAAAAACCGACGTCATTCTGATCGGCGCCGGCATCATGAGCGCCACGCTCGGCATGTTGCTGAAGGAACTGGCGCCGGGATGGACGATCACCGTGTTCGAGCGGCGATCCGCGGCGGGCGAGGAAAGCTCCAACGAGTGGAACAACGCCGGGACGGGCCACGCTTCCCTGTGCGAGCTGAACTACACGACGGAGAAGCCGGACGGCACCATCGACATCGGCAAGGCGATCAAGGTGAACGAGGAGTTCCAGGTGTCCCGGCAGTTCTGGTCGTATCTCGTCAGCCGGCAGCTCGTCCGCAATCCGCGGGACTTCATCGCCCGGGTGCCCCACATGAGCTTCGTGCAGGGCGAGCGGGACGTTGCCTTTTTGCGCAAGCGGCATGAGACGATGAAGGAAAATCCGCTGTTTGCCGACATGGCGTTTTCCGACGATCCGGGGCGCCTGGCGGAATGGATTCCGCTCATGATGAAGGAGCGCCAGGTGGACGGGCCCATCGCGGCCACGCGGGTCGAGTCCGGCACGGACGTCAATTTCGGCGCCCTGACGCGCCTGTTGTTCGACCATTTGACCCGACATGGCGTCGAGCTTCATTTCAACCGCCAGGTGGAAGATCTCGAGCGGGCGCCGGACGGCGGCTGGCGGCTGAAGGTGAAAGACCTGTCTTCCGGGGCCGTGGAAACCCGCGAAGCGCGGTTCGTCTTCATCGGCGCCGGCGGCGGCAGCCTGCACCTGCTGCAGAAATCCGGCATTCCGGAAGGAAAGGGCATCGGCGGCTTTCCGGTCAGCGGCCTGTTCATGGTGTGCAGGAACCCGGAACTCGTGGCGCAGCACCACGCCAAAGTGTACGGCAAGGCGAAGGTCGGCGCGCCGCCGATGTCGGTGCCGCATCTGGACACCCGCTACATTGGCGGCGAGAAATCGCTCCTGTTCGGGCCGTTCGCCGGCTTCTCGCCGAAGTTCCTGAAGTTCGGTTCCATGCTGGATCTCCTCAAGTCGGTGAAAACCCACAACCTGACGACGATGTTGGCAGCCGGCATCAACAACATGTCCCTCACCGGCTATCTGGTCGGGCAGGTGATGCTGTCGAAGGAGCAGCGGCTGGCGGAGCTCCGGGAGTTCGTCCCGACGGCCCGGCTGGAAGACTGGGAGCTGATCGTCGCGGGCCAGCGGGTGCAGATCATCAAGGATACGCCGCAGGCGCGGGGCACGCTGCAATTCGGCACGGAAGTGATCAGCGCCGCCGACGGCTCCATCGCCGCCCTGCTGGGCGCCTCGCCCGGCGCTTCCACGGCGGTGTCCATCATGCTGGAAGTGATCCGCCGGTGCTTCAAGGACCGGCTGGCCGAATGGGAGCCGAAAATCCGGGAGATGATCCCGTCCTACGGCCTGTCCCTGCACAAAAATCCCGACCTGCTGCGCCGGGTGCGGGCGGAGACGGCCGAAACGCTGGGGCTTACCGATGCGGACCGGGCCGTGACGGCGTAACGGTTCCGGCGAAGTCCGCTTCTTTCCGCGGGGGTTCTCTCCCGCGCGGAGAGGAGCGGCTTCTTTATTATGACGGACGCGCATCTCGCCTGGGCGTACGGCATGCTCGGGGCGCCCATGATGCCGTCCATCTGCCGGGCCGTGGACCGCTGCATCCATGAAACCGGCGACCGGCGGGTGTCGGTGTGCCGGCTTTCGGCCATGACGGAACGGACGGCGGGGGCGCGCAGCCACCCGGGGAAGAAGGCCCACAAGCAGGCGGCGAAAGAACTGGCGGCTTTCCTGCGGCCGCTGCTGGCGAACGGACGGTGAAACCCTGGGAATGGGCGAGATGCTCGAGAAAATCGACCAACTCGCCTGCGGAAGCGGGGAATCGAGGCGAGATACTCGAAAAACTCGATTAACTCGCCTGCGGAAGCGGGGAATCGAGGCGAGATACTCGAAAAACTCGATCAACTCGCCTGCGGAAGCGGGGAATCGAAGCGAGATACTCGAAAAACTCGATCAACTCGCTTGCGAAAGCGGGGAATCGGGGCGAGATGCTCGAGAAAATCGACTATCTCACCTGCGGAAACGGGACATCAGGGCTCGTTGATCGATAAATTCGAGCATCTTTTCTGCAGCAAGGCAAAAACGGAGGCCCGAACTGCCATCCGGTCCTCCGTTTTTCCCTTAATCCCCCGTTCGGCTCGCCTGCCGGCGAATCGGACAGCCCCTTTTTGAGCCGCTTCCTCCGATTGTTGGGCCAACTGGCGAACATGCGCCATCCCCACGGCTCCCCACGGCTCGGCCGCTCATTCATATGCCGACGAAAACGGCGACGCCGGCAGGCCTTCCCGGTTGTACAGGTTGGCATCCGCCGGATGGTTGCGCCATGCGTAGCGCACGTGGACAGGGTCCGGCACGTCCGGGCTCGACACGATGACGCCGTCGCCGTCGATGGTCGCACGGGCCGGCACAAAGCGGCCGTCGGCGCCGCACACCTCGAATCCGCCCAACTCGCCGCCGCCCCTGGCCACGAGCCCGCTCCCGACGTGGTCGAACGCCACCCTGATCGAGCCCGCCCGCCGCTCCATGCCTTTGAAAAGCGGGCCGCTTGCGACAATGTCCTCGCCGTAGGCCAACCGGCGGGCGCACAGCGCCAGCCGCTCGCCGACGGTTTTTTTGTCCTGCGGATGCAGGTCGTTGTATTCCCCGCAATCGATGGCGACGGCCATGGCCGAATTCGGCACGTCCAGGCTCAGCCGCTGCTCCTCCCGGATCGGCGCCCACGAGGCGGGATCCGGATCCCCGGGATCGAAATTGGCCAGCTGCACAAAAAGGAACGGAAACTCGCCGATGCCCCACGTTTCGCGCCAGTCCCGCACCATCTCGCGGAACAGGCGGCGGTACCCCGCCGGGCGGCCGGCGTTCGATTCGCCCTGATACCACAGCACGCCGGTCATGGCGACGTGGCGGATCGGCGCGATCATGCCGTTGTACATGCCGGCCGGCCTGTATTGGAAGAAGGTTTGGGGTTCAAGCCGCTCCATCCGCGTGCCGATCCGGTACCGCCACTTGCCCGAAAGATCGATTTCACGGCCGCCGATCACCAATTTGTACGGCATGTCCGGCACGAACTCGCCGGTGTTGTGGGTCGCCAGCACGCGAACGGCGATGACGTTGCGGCCCGTCTTCAGGACGCCCGCCGGGATCGCGTAGCGCCTGGGCGGGTAGCGGTAGGCCGTGCTGCCCACCGGAATGCCGTTGACGTAGGCGTCGTCCGCGTCGACGATGGTGCCGAGCATGAGCTTGGCTTCTTTCCCCGCCAGGTCGGCGGGCAGATGGAATTCCCGGCGGAACCAGACCGCCCCGAACAACCCGTCCAGTTCGCTTGCCCGCCACGAACCGGGAATGTCGCGCACGGCCCAGCCCGCATCGTCCGTCTCTTCCCGGTGCCAGCCTTGCGCCGTGCCGGCGTCCCGTTCGTTCAGCGTGCGATACCAGGCTTCGTTTCGCGCCGCGTCCCGCGCCTGGACATCCGCCACCCAGGCATCGTTTTTCAGCCGGTCCAGCTCCTCGTCATACCCGCCGATGCGCCGGAGCGTCTCTTCCCGCATCCACGACTCGACGGGGGTGCCGCCCACGGCGGCCATGACCAGGCCGACGGGCACGCCGAGCCGTTCGTGGATCCGGCGGGCGAAGAAAAAGCCGACGGCGCTGAAATCCAGCACCCCGTCGCCCGTGGCGGCGATCCACCGGCCGCCCTGCACCTCGTCCCGCGGGCCATGGAAATTGTAGATCTGCGGCACGTTGAACTGCCGGATGAACGGATAATCCGCGCCGCGGACTTCATCCGCCAGCCGGTCCAGCGTCCTGCGCACCGGCAATTCCATGTTCGACTGGCCGCCGAGCACCCAGACGTCACCGACCAGCACGTCGCGGATGACCCGTTCTTCATCGGCCGCAATGACCATCTCGAAAGGGCCGCCTTCCTGCAGGCCGTCCAGCGTCACGGACCAGCGTCCGCTGGCGTCGGCGACGGCTTCGAACGAACGTCCCTGGAACGAGACGCGCACCGGGCGACCCGGGTCCGTCCCGCCGCCGATGCGGATTTTCGCCTTCCGCTGCAACACCATGCCGTCGGACAGCAGACTCGACAACTTCATGCGAACATTCCGCCTTCCCGATCAAAAGGTTTGATGAACAAAAGGGCTGTCGATCAAAAAGGTTTGACGATCATCGAAAGATTTGACGACCCTCAAAAAAGGGTGATCAAAACGGTTGACGCTCCAGTACTATTTTAGTGGATCCGGCTCCATTTGCATAACCGGCATCATGACCGCGCCCGCAAAAAAAGGATCCAGCTTCGCGAGCCCGTCAGGTATAATGGAGAATATCGGCAACACGGGCTCGGACATCACAACAGGGAGAGGGCATCCATGATCGGATTCAACACGGTGCTTCCGCTGTCGGCGGACACGTCCGTCGACCGGTTTCTCGAATTGTGCCGGCAATGGCAGCAAGGCAGCCCGCACCGCACGCTGCCGCTGGACAGCCGGCCGATCCACGACGGGCTTCGCTACGACAGCGACCTGGACGTGCGCTCCATGGAAAACAATTTCGCCCAGCTGAAAAAACGGTTGTTCTAGGAGGGATGTCCCCGTGCAGACGCCGGATCTTCGCCGCGTCAAGATCACCGACGGCTTCTGGTCGGCCTT
>Ga0079224_100011188_pt1 | contig 12346 bp, 9 predicted proteins | sample Stecom2015_FD_80414 | JGI IMG/M metagenome (GOLD analysis project Ga0079224, IMG submission 80414) | Agricultural soil microbial communities from Utah to study Nitrogen management - Steer compost 2015 | ecosystem: Environmental > Terrestrial > Soil > Agricultural land | place: USA: Utah... | reverse complement strand
TGGCGATCGCGATCTCCTTCGAGCGCAGGCTGATCCTGATCTGCGGCACCGCCTATGCGGGCGAGAACAAGAAATCCGTGTTCACGCTGCTCAACTATCTCCTGCCGGAGAAGGGCGTGATGCCGATGCACTGCTCGGCGAACCACGGACGCGACGACGAGGACGACGTCGCGATCTTCTTCGGGCTTTCCGGCACCGGCAAGACCACGCTCTCGGCTGACCCGAAGCGCGTGCTGATCGGCGATGACGAGCACGGCTGGTCCGACACCGGCACCTTCAATTTCGAGGGCGGCTGCTACGCCAAGACGATCAACCTCTCGCCCGAGGCCGAGCCCGAGATCTACTCGACCACGACCCGCTTCGGCACCGTGATCGAGAACATGATCTTCGACCCCGACACGCGGGCGCTCGACTTCAACGACGACAGCCTGACTGCGAACACCCGCTGCGCCTATCCGCTCGAGGCAATCTCGAACGCGAGTCCGACCGGACGCGCCGGCCATCCGCGGGCGGTGATCATGCTCACCTGCGACGCCTTCGGGGTGCTGCCGCCGATCGCCCGGCTGTCGCCGGCCGAGGCCGAGTATCACTTCCTGTCCGGTTTCACGGCGAAGGTCGCGGGGACCGAGACCGGGGTGACCGACCCCGAGCCCACCTTCTCCACCTGCTTCGGCGCCCCCTTCATGCCGCGCCGGCCCGAGGTCTACGGCGAGATGCTGCGCAACAAGATCGCGCAGCACGGCGCGAGCTGCTGGCTCGTCAACACCGGATGGACCGGCGGGCCCTACGGCACCGGCAAGCGGATGCCGATCGCGGCCACCCGCGCGCTGCTGACCGCGGCGCTCGACGGCTCGCTCGCGAACGTGGAATTCCGCCGCGATCCGAACTTCGGCTTCGAGGTCCCGGTCTCGCTTCCCGGCGTCGATGATGCGCTCCTCGATCCGCGCTCGACCTGGGCCGATCCGGAAGCCTACGACGCCCAAGCGCAGAAGCTCCTGCGGATGTTCGAGAAGAATTTCGAACGCTTCGAGGGCGGCGTCGCCGAAGACGTCAAGGCGGCGGCGCTGCGCGCCCGCTGAACCCGAGACGATCGCGCCGGCGCTTCCGGCGCGATCATGACATGCACAGGCGGCGCCGGATCTCCCCGGCGCCGCCTTCCGTTTCAGGCCGCAATTGTCCTTCCGCGGCGTGTCCCGGCTCAGCCCTGAAGTTCCTCCAGCGCCGCCGCACAGGCCTCGTCGTCACCCGAGGTCAGCGCCTCGCGGGCGCGTTCGAGGGCTTCGGGATCCATGGACGCCACGTCGCTGGAAGAGGCGCCGGTCGCGCCGTCTTCCATCGTGGCCTCTTCCTGCTGTGCCTCGACATCGGCCTGCGACGTGGCGATGGGTGTTCCATCGGACTCCGGCACCGCCGCCTCCTCCTCCAGCGGCGCGGTCGAGGCATCCTTCTCGACTTCGCCCTCCCCGCTGTCCATGCTGCTCGTGTCGGCGGTCGCGCCGGTAGCGGAATCCCCCATCTCCATCGTGCTGGTGCCGCCAGAGGCGCCGGCATCGGTCTCGAGAGGCGCGGTCGAGGCATCCTTCTCGATCCCGCCGCCGGTCTCCCCGGCCGAGGCCGCTGCCGGATCCTCGCCGATCAGCGCCGCCAGTTCGTCGCAGTTCGCATGAGCGGCGGTGGCGCCGAAGGCAAGGATTGCGCAGCTTGCCAGGTAAGTCGTGTAGCGTTTCATCCCCAAACCCTTCTTCATTGTGCAAGTGGGCAGGAAACGCATGGGTGGCGGCTCCGTTCCCGGACCATGGGGACGCAGCAGCACGCGCGGCCCGCGGCCGCGGACATTTTCGCTGTCCGCGCAAATTCTTGCGCGGCTCGCGCAGAGGTGTCAGCTCGCGCCGAGCTTCGCCAGCCTGGCCGCGCGCAGACGCTCGAAATCGGCGCCGGCGTGGTAGCTCGACCGGGTAAGCGGCGTTGCGGAAACCATCAGGAAGCCCTTGCCGTAGGCCGCCTTCTCGTAGGAGGCGAATTCCTCCGGCGTCACGAACCGGTCGATGGCATGATGTTTCGGTGTCGGCTGGAGATACTGGCCGATGGTGAGGAAATCGACATCGGCGGCCCGCATGTCGTCCATCACCTGCAGGACCTGCGACCGGGTCTCGCCCAGGCCCACCATGATCCCCGACTTGGTGAACATCGCGGGATCGAGTTCCTTCACCCGCTGCAGGAGCCGCAGGCTGTGGAAATACCGCGCACCGGGCCGGACCTCCGGATAGAGGCCGGGCACGGTCTCGAGATTGTGGTTGAAGACGTCGGGCTTCGCCGCCACCACCGTCTCCAGCGCCTCGGGGCCGCATTTGAGGAAATCCGGGGTCAGCACCTCGATGGTGGTGCCGGGACATTTGCGGCGGACGGCGCGGATCGTCTGGGCGAAATGCTCGGCGCCGCCGTCCTCGAGATCGTCGCGATCGACCGAGGTGATGACGACATGGTTGAGGCCGAGCTTCTCGACCGCGACCGCCACCCGCCCCGGCTCGAAGACATCGAGCGCATCGGGCCGGCCGGTCGCGACGTTGCAGAAGGTGCAGCCCCGGGTGCAGATCTCGCCCATGATCATCATGGTCGCGTGACCCTGGGACCAGCACTCGCCGACATTGGGGCAGCCCGCCTCCTCGCAGACGGTGACGAGGCGGTTCGAGCGCATGATCTCACGCGTCCGGTTGTAGCCCTCGCCGGTCGGCGCCTTCACCCGGATCCATCTGGGCTTGCGCAGGATCGGCGTGTCCGGCCGGTGCGCCTTCTCCGGATGACGCTGGGCGCGGTCGCTCAGATCTCGTTCTTGCATGGCTACCTCGAGGACGCGGGACCTCGTTCCTTTTGCCGCGCGCGAGGCGCCGGCGCAAGACACGGGCTGCGATACCAATGTCGCAGGCGTTACGGATCGCGCGACGCCTTCGGTCGTCAGTTCCGCGCCTTCTCGATCCAGCGCCCGCCCTCCTGCGCCCAGTAGCGCGCGGCAAGACCGGCCGCCGTCACCGCCTTCCAGTCCTCGCGCGCCGCGACGAGCGCCTCCGAATCGCCTCCCTCGAACAGCAGGCACACCCGCTCGTAACGTGCCACTTCCCCCGGATCGACTCGTGCGCCGAAGACGAGCATCAGGAGCGAGGCCCCGTTCGGATTCTCGTTCCCGCAGGTAAGCCAGACCGGCTGGCGTTCCGCATGCCCCATCGCGGCGGTGCCATGCGGCAGGAAGGCGTCGTCGCGGTAGGACCAGAGCGCCGCGTCGAGCATGGCGAGCGCCGGCTCGAGCCCCGATCGCAGCACCGCCCGCCAGCCGCGGGCAAGCGCCCGTTCGAGAAGATCGGGTGCCACCTGCTCCACCGGCGTTGCCGTCAGCTGGTAGAACCAGACCTCCGCCACCGCCTCAGCGCTCGTAACGGTCCCGGATCAGCCGGTCGAGCGTCCGCACGCCCCAGCCTGTCGCCCCCTTCGGCGCGAAATCGGTGTCGTCCTTGCGGTAGGCGACGCCCGCGATGTCGAGATGCGCCCAGGGCGTGCCGTTCTTCACGAACCGCTGCAGGAACTGCGCCGCGGTGATCGAGCCCGCGTCGCGCCCGCCGACATTGGCGATGTCGGCGATGCGGCTCTTGAGCTTCTTGTCGTAGGCCGGCCCGAGCGGCATCCGCCACGCCCCCTCGCCCTCCGCCTTCGCGGCGGCCAGCACGCCCTCCGCGAGCCCGTCGTCATTGGCGAAGACGCCGCAGTTCTCGTGGCCGAGCGCGATGATGATCGCGCCGGTGAGCGTCGCGAGATCGACCATTCCCGTCGGCTGGAAACGCTCCTGCGCGTACCACATCACGTCGGCGAGGACGAGCCGCCCTTCGGCATCGGTGTTGATCACCTCGACCGTGTCGCCCTTCATCGTCTTCACCACGTCGCCCGGCCGCTGCGCGCGGCCGTCGGGCATGTTCTCGACGAGGCCGACGATGCCGACGACATTCGCCTTCGCCTTGCGCAGGGCGAGCGCCTTCATGGTGCCCGCGACCACGCCGGCGCCACCCATGTCCATCGTCATCTCCTCCATGCCGGCGGAGGGCTTGATCGAGATACCGCCGGTGTCGAAGACGACGCCCTTGCCGATCAGCGCGAAGGGGGCCTCGTCGCCGCCGCCCTTCCACTGCATGACGACGACGCGCGCCGGCGACTCGGAGCCGCGCGCCACCGCGAGGAGCGTGCGCATCCCAAGTGCCTCGAGCGCCGCCTCGTCGAGGATCTCGACCTCCACGCCATGCGCCTCGAGCCCCTTCAGCCGCTCGGCGAACTCGACCGTGGTGAGGACGTCGGCGGGCTCGCTGACGAGGTTGCGGGTGAAGAACACCCCTTCCGTGACCGCGCGCACCGGCGCCGCCGCCGCTTCCGCCGCCTCGGGATCGTTCACCATCAGCGTGACGGCGCGGTTGGGCGCGGGCTTCTCCGGATCCTCCTTGCGGTAGGCGGCGAAGGAATAGGCCCGCAGCAGCAGGCCGGTGAGGATGTCGGGCATCGCCGCCCGCCCGCCGAGCAGTACCGTGAGCGGCACCGATCCGTTGAACTTCGCGATGGCGGAACCCGCGCGCCGCGCCTCCTCGGCGCTCGGCTTCTTCGGCAGCTTGACCGCCAGCACCGCCTCCGCCGCAAGTCCCGACGGGAAGGACAGGAGATGCCCCTCGCCCGGCTTCATCCGCTTGAACGCCTCGCTCTCCGCCAGCCGCGCGAGCGCGCCACGGGTGAGTCGATTCACCCGCCGGGCGAGCGTCTCCATCCGACCCTCGGGCTCCAGGAACACCGCGATCCGCCCCCCGATGCCACCGATACGTTCGGCATCGCTTGCCTCGAAGGTCGTTTCCAGTGGCGCTGTCATCGCGGGCTCCCTACATTCCGGCTTTCCATGACCCGGGGAGAGCTAGCGACTTTCACCCGGCTTGGCTAGGAGGACAGGGCGCGCGGGTGCCGCCGGCTTCACGTGCGGCGCGACGAAAGGGAGAAGGCCGGTGCGGCGTTTCGACAGCTACATCTTCCGGCAGCTGATGACCGCCTTCGGCTTCTTCGCCCTGATCTTCACCGGTGTCGTCTGGCTCACCCAGGCGGTGCGGCTCATCGATACCGTGGTGGCAAGCGGCCAGACCGCCAGCGTCTTCCTCGAGTTCTCGCTCTACGTCCTGCCGCAGGTCTTCGTCGTCGTGCTACCGCTCGCCGGGCTCGGAGCTACGCTCTATGCGATCAACAAGCTCTACGGCGAGGCCGAGCTGATCGTGATGATGGCAGTGGGCTCGGGACCGGCAGCGATCCTGCGGCCGGTGGCGCTCTTCGGCTTCGTCCTGATGCTGGCGATGGCCTGCACCACCATGGTGCTCGTGCCCTGGGGCTCGGCGGCGCTCGCGGAGCGTACCGACGAGGTCCGCTCCGATCTCGTCGGCAGCCTGATCCTGGAGCGGCAGTTCATCCATCCCGGCGACGGGCTCACCCTGTTCATCACCGCGACCTCGCGCGCCGGCGAGATGGCCGGCGTCTTCCTCCATGACGAGCGCATCCCCGCCCGCCCCGTCACCTATTCCGCCGAACGTGCGCTCCTCCTGCGCGAGGGCAACGAGGCGCGCCTCGTGATGGTGGACGGCGTCGCCCTCACCCGCACCGCCGGGGCCACGCTCAACACCGTGGTCTTCGACCAGTTCGTCTTCGACCTCTCCGAGCTTCTCGCCTCCGGCCGGAAGCGCGAGAAACGTCCGGCCGAATATTCCGTCCTCCGCCTGCTCGACCCGACGCCGGAAATGCTCGATTCGCGCAAACGCTCCGACTACATCGCCGAGGCCCACTGGAAGCTGGTGCTGCCGCTGCTCGCCTTTCTCTACCCGATCGTCGCCTGCGTGACGGTGCTTTCCGGCCCCTTCCGGCGCGGCGGCTTCGGCAAGCGCATCATCGTGGCGATCGGCCTCGGCATCATCATCCATTCCATCACCCTGGTCGCGCGCTCCCGCGCCCAGGCCGAGGCGGAATTCTGGCCGCTGATGTATGTGGGTGTCGGCGCGGCCTGCGTGCTGATCGCGGCCCTCGTCTTCCGGCTGAGCGGCGCCTGGCGCCGGGCGAGGCCGGTATGACCCTGATCGGCTACATCCTCCGCCGCTTCCTCGTCGCCACCCTCGCGGTGCAGCTGGTGATCGCGGTGATCGTCATCCTGTTCTCCGGGATCGAGAACCTGCGCAGCCACGCCGATGACGACACCACCTTCGGCGATATCGTCGTCGTCACGCTGCTCGAGGCGCCGGAGGTGATCTACCTCGTCTTCCCGCTCGTGGTAATGCTCGCGAGTCTCGCGACCTTCGTCAGCCTCGCCCGGTCGAGCGAACTCGTGGTCCTGCGCGCCGCCGGGGTCTCCGCGATCCGGCTGATCATGATCCCCGCCTCGGCGGGATTCGTCCTCGGCATCCTCGTCGTCGCGCTCGGCAATCCTCTGGTCTCGGCCGCGATGCGCCAGGGCGAGATCTACGAGGAACATCTCGAGGCCGACGGCCCCGCGAGCCTCCTGTCGGTCGGCGGCGGCGGCGTCTGGCTGCGCCAGGGCGATCCCGAGGGGCAGACGGTGATCCGTGCGAGCCGGGTAACGGCGGACGGCACCGCCCTGAGCGGCGTCATGCTCCACCGCTTCGATGGCCAGGGCAGCCTCTATGCCCGGATCGAGGCGCCTTCCGCGCGGCTCGACCAGGGCGAATGGGTGATCCGCAGGGCCACGCGATGGGAGTACAGCGAGGCGACCAACGGGTTCGAACGCACCGCCCGTGACGAGGAACTCCGCCTGCCGACCGCGCTCACCAGCACGCAGATCCTCGACAGCTTCTCCCCTCCCGAGATGATCTCGATCTGGGACCTGCCCCGTTTCATCGGCCAGATCGAGGATGCGGGTTTTTCCGGGCTGCGCCATCGCCTGCATCTCGAGAGCGAGCTCACCAAGCCGATCCTGGTTGCGGCAATGGTGTTGATCGGCGCCGCCTTCTCGCTCCGGCCGCACCGCTTCGGCCAGACGGGCATCATGATCCTGCTCGCGGTCCTCGCCGGCTTCTCGCTCTACTTCATCCGCGACTTCGCCACCTCGCTCGGTGCGAGCGGCGCCGTTCCGCTCACCATCGCCGTCTGGGCGCCGCCGGTCGCCGCGATCCTGCTCGCGCTGGGCTTGCTGCTCCACCTGGAGGAAGGGTAAGGTCGCCCGAACAAGAACGAATGAGGGGCAGAGCGGCATGAGGCGAACGCGCAACCTGCCGCGTGCAGTGGCGCTGGCAGCGCTTTTCGCCGCGATCATACCATCCCCCGTTCCCCAGGCACAGACAGCCCCCGCCTCAGGCGGTGCCGTGGCCGGCACGGGCCAGCCGGTCAGCCTCGTCGCCGATTCCGTCTCCGTGGACGCCGAAGCCGGCACCGTCACCGCCTCCGGAAATGTCGAGGTGCTCCAGGGTGACCGGGTGCTCCGGGCCGAGCGCATCGTCTACTCGGATGCCGAGAACCGCATCCGCGCCGAGGGCCCGCTCCTGCTCACCGATCCCGCCTTCGGCGTGGTCGAGGCCGAGGCCGCGGAACTCGATGCCGGTCTCACCGAAGGCCTGATCCGGTCGGCCCGCCTCCTCCTCGCCGGCGAGCTGCAACTCGCCGCGGGCGAGATCCGCCGTGCGGAGGACCGCTACACCGTCCTCCACAGCGCGATCGCGAGCACATGCGAGGTCTGCCCCGGCGGCGGCCCGCCGATCTGGGCGGTCCGCGCCCAGCGTGTCATCCGCGACGAGGAGGAGCAGAAGATCTACCTGCGCAATGCCCGGTTCGAGGTCTTCGGCCTGCCGGTGCTGTGGCTTCCCTGGTTCCGCATCTCCGAGCCGACGGCCGAGCGGGTGAGCGGCGTGCTCACGCCCTCCTTCCGCCAGTCGGACGTCTACGGCAGCGGCTTCAGGCTACCCTACTACCACGTCCTCGGCCCGAGCGCCGACGTCACCCTCACACCGTTCCTCACCACCAAGGGCGGCACGCTCATCGAGGGCGAGTACCGTCGGCGCTTCCGGCGCGGATCGCTCGACCTCTTCGGTGTCATCCTCCCCGACGACCGGCTCGAGGACCGCAGCCTGCGCGGCAGCCTCGCGGCCGAGGGCCATTACAACCTCGGTGACGGCTTCCGTGCCAGCCTCGACGCCACCGTGGTCACCGACGACAGTTTCCTGCAGCAGTTCGACTATCCCGACGACGACCGCCTCACCAGCACCCTCCAGATTACCCGCACCCGCGCCGAGGACGACTTCCGCCTCGCCGCCGTCGCCTTCCAGAGCCTCCGCCCCGACGAGGATTCCGCCAACGTGCCGCTGGTGCTGCCGGAGCTCGGCTACCGCCGCATCTGGCAGGACGCGTTGCTCGGCGGCCGGGCCGGGGTGGATGCCGATGCCCTCGGGCTCCTGCGCGACGGCGGGCGCGATGTCGTGCGCATTGGCGGCGGCGGCGACTGGCGGCGCGACTGGACGATCGGCCCCGGCCTCCTCACTGCCGTCAGCACCGGCGCGATGCTCGACCTCTACCACCTGCGCGAGGACGGGGGCAGCGACCGCAACGAGTTCCGCACCGTGCCCTGGCTGCGGGCCGAGATCCGCTGGCCGCTCGCGCGCACCACCGGCTCCACCGTCCATGTCATCGAACCGGTGGCCGACATCGCCTGGAGCGATTCGCTTGGTGCCGACGAACTGCCGAACGAGGACAGCCTGCTCCCCGAATTCGACGAGACCAATCTCTTCGCCCTCGACCGCTATCCCGGCCGCGACCGGGTCGAGACGGGGCTGCGCGCCGGGCTCGGCCTCTCCTGGTCGGCCTTCGATGACCGCGGCCGCTCCCTCCAGGCGACGATCGGCCGGGTCCTGCGCTTCACCGACAGGGACCAGTTCGCCGAGGGCTCCGGCCTCGAGGGCACCCTCTCCGACTGGGTGGGCGCGGTCGAGATCGGCATCGGCGCCGGCATCGGCGCGATCAACCGCATCCGTTTCGACGACAGTCTCGACATCGCCCGCAACGAATTCGGCCTCGTCTACGACACCGAACGCCTCGGCCTCGCCGCCTCCTGGGTCTACCTGTCGGAAGACGCGCTCAGCCCCGAGGTCGGCCCCCAGCCCGAGACCAGCGAACTCGCCTTCGGCGCACGCTACCGCTTCCTGCCGAACTGGGAGATCGCCGGCAATGCCCGTTACGACGCCGCCGAGGATGCGATGATCCGCGCCGGCGCCGGCATCACCTGGGGCAACGAATGCACCGAGATCGATCTCACCGTCTCCCGCCGCTTCGTCACCTCGCGCGATGTCGAGCCCTCGACCTCGATCGGCTTCACGGTGCGCCTTGCCGGCCTCGGCGCGGAGGGCGGCGACTGGCCGCGCCGCACCTGCTCCGGTTGAGGGAATCCGCCCGCAGTTGTCGGCTCCGATGGACGGGGAGTCGGGAAACCGCTAGACGAATGCGCGTGTTCGCGTCGATAAACGCGAAGAATGGACGGCCCGCATCCCCGGGCCCAGGAACGGAGAAACGAATGCGGCGTCCCTGGCCCCTCGCGGCGGCTCTCGCGCTCGGCCTTGCACTCGCCGGACCCGGCGTGGCGCAGAACGCCTACGCGCCGGCCTATACGGTAAACGATTCCGTCATCACCCATTACGACATCGAGCAGCGCACCCGCCTCCTCGAGGCGCTCGGTGCCACCGGGGATGTGCGCGAACTCGCGGTCGAGCAGCTCAAGGAGGACCGCGTCAAGGTCCAGGCCGGCCGCGAGGCGGGAATCGAGCTCTCCGACGAGGACATCACCGCCGGGATCGAGGAATTTGCCGAGCAGCGCGGCATCAGCGTGGAGGACGTGAATCGCGTCCTCGCCGCCCGCGGCATCGACCGGCAGACGCTGCGCGACTTCGTCGAGGCCGGCGTCACCTGGCGCGAGCTCGTCTCCAGCCGCTTCCGCTCCCGCGCGATGCCCACGCCCCTCGAGATCGACCGCGCGCTCGACCTCGCCGAGGGTCAGCCGGTCGAGATCGTCCGCCTCGCCGAGATCGCCATTCCCTTCGCCGAACATGGCGAGGCCGAGACCGTGGCGCTCGCCGACCGTATCGCGCGCGACATCCGCAGCGGCGCCATGAGTTTCGACACCGCCGTCAGCCGCTACAGCCGCAGCGGCAGCGCGGCCCAGGGGGGCGCCCTCCCCGCCATGCCCGCGACCCAGCTTCCCCCGGCGCTGCGCGGCCAGGTCCTCCTCATGGAGCCGGGCCAGATCACCGATCCCATTCCGATCTCGGGCGGCCTGGCCATCCTGCGCCTCGTCTCGATCGATCTCGAGCAGCCCGAGGACCTGCCCGACGTGCCCGAGGCCGAGCGCCGCCGGCAGCTTCGCGAACAGCTCTTCAACCAGCGCATCACCAATTTCGGCCAGGGCTATCTCCAGGACCTGCTGGGCGACGCGCTGATCGTGGAGCAATGAGGCCGGATCTTCCGGTCGTCCTCACCCTCGGCGATCCTGCCGGGATCGGCCCGGAGATCGCGCTGAAGGCATGGCGGAGGCTCGGGGGCGAGGTTCCTTTCGTGCTCCTCGCCGATCCGTCCCGGCTCGCGCCCCTTGCCGAGCGCCTCGCCATTCCGCTGCGGGAAGTTGCGGCTCCCGGCGAGGCCGCGGGTGCCGCCGATCGGGAGGCGCTCGCCGTCCTGCCCCATCCCCTTCCCGCCGCGCCCGAACCGGGGCAGCCCGACCCCGCCAACGCGCCGGCCATCGTCGCGATGATCGAACGCGGCACCACCCTCGTGCGGGCCGGGGAGGCGCTCGCGCTCTGTACTAACCCGATCAACAAGAAGGCGCTGAAGGACGGCGCCGGCTTCGCCTTCCCCGGCCATACCGAATTCCTCGCCCATCTCTCGGGCGCGGATCTGCCGGTGATGATGCTCGCCGCGCCCGGCATCCGCGTCGTGCCGGTGACGATCCACATTCCCCTCGCCGCCGTCCCCGCGGCGCTCACCCCGGAACTGCTGGAGGCAACCCTCCGCATCGTCCACGCCGCCGGCCGCGCGGATCTCGGCCTCAACCGGCCCCGGATCGCGGTCGCCGGGCTCAACCCCCATGCCGGCGAGGAGGGCGCGATGGGGAGCGAGGAGCACACGGTCATCATCCCCGTGCTCGACCGGCTGCGCGCGGAAGGCATGGCGCTCACCGGCCCGCACCCGGCCGACACCATGTTCCATCCCGAAGCCCGTTCGCGCTACGACATCGCCGTCTGCATGTATCACGACCAGGCGCTGATCCCGATCAAGACCATAGACTTCGCGGGCGGCGTGAATGTAACGCTTGGCCTCGATTTCGTGCGGACCTCCCCCGATCACGGCACCGCCTACGACATTGCGGGTCGGGACCGCGCCGATCCCTCGAGTCTCGTCGCTGCACTCCGACTTGCCCACGAGCTCGGGCAGCGCCGGCAAGGGAGCGTGCGGTGACCCCCGACGGCCTGCCGCCACTGCGCGAGGTGATCGTCGAACACGGCCTCGCCGCGCGGAAATCGCTGGGCCAGAACTTCATCCTCGACCTTAACCTCACGGCGAAGATCGCTCGTCTTGCAGGCAATCTCGCCGCCAGCGATGTGCTGGAGATTGGTCCCGGCCCCGGGGGCCTCACCCGGGGCCTGCTGATGGAAGGGGCGCGCAAGGTCGTCGCAATCGAACGCGACCACCGCTGCCTGCCGGCGCTCGACCAGATCGCCGCCGCCCATCCCGGCCGGTTGACGGTGATCGAGGGCGACGCCCTCGCGGTCGATCCGCTCCCCCATCTCACGCCCCCGATCCGGATCGTCGCGAACCTTCCCTACAATGTCGGCACCGAACTCCTCATCCGCTGGCTCACGCCCCCGGAATGGCCGCCCTTCTGGGACTCGCTCACCCTGATGTTCCAGCGCGAGGTGGCGGAGCGGATCATCGCGCGGCCCCATACCCGCGCCTTCGGCCGCCTTGCCCTGCTTGCGCAATGGCGGACCGAGCCCCGGATCGTGATGACCGTCCCGCCCGAGGCCTTCACGCCGCCGCCGAAGGTGACGAGCGCCGTGGTCCGGCTCGACCGCCTGCCCGAGCCGCGCTTCCCGGCCGATGCCGCCCGGCTCGAACGCGTCATCGCCCTCGCCTTCAACCAGCGCCGCAAGATGCTGCGCTCGAGCCTCGCCTCCCTGGGACCTGATGCTCCCGACCTTCTGCGCGCCGCCAGGATGGAGCCCACCGACCGCGCCGAACGCATCCCCCTCGAGGCCTGGTGCCGCCTCAGCCTGCTCCTCGCCGCGCGGGACCGGCAGCAACC
>Ga0079224_100011186_pt1 | contig 12346 bp, 13 predicted proteins | sample Stecom2015_FD_80414 | JGI IMG/M metagenome (GOLD analysis project Ga0079224, IMG submission 80414) | Agricultural soil microbial communities from Utah to study Nitrogen management - Steer compost 2015 | ecosystem: Environmental > Terrestrial > Soil > Agricultural land | place: USA: Utah... | reverse complement strand
TTAAAATATCTTCTAATGAACTAGAAAAATCCAATTTCTTAATATCATCCAAATAAAGAATAATATTCTTTTTAGACTCTTTTAATGTATTATCTAATTGTTGATTCATCATTGATAAGAAAACTTGCATAATATTAGAAGAAAATTGAGCAGTAGTCTTATCCATTTGTAGGTCTTTAATCTGATTAAGAATCTGATCTTTTTGATTTTCAAATGCTGTCTGAATCTCTAGTAATTCAGTTAATAATGACTGACGTAATCCTTTTAATCTTTCTTGTCTTATTTGTTTTTGAATTTCACTAATTTTTCTTTCACTATCTAATCTTATCTTTTGCATTTTAAATTGATGTTCTTGCTCCGCAATCTGAATAGCAAGATAATAACTATTATATTGACCTTCAGTCAATCCTAAAAGTCTTCCTAAACCTTCAGGAATTGTAATAGCTAAACGATTTAAAAGTTCACTTCTATTTTCTTCTAGTCTTTCTTGTAATTTGAAAAATTCATTAAAAATTTCAGAAAAAATTCCTGAATTTGATAGACTCATACCCTTAAACAATTCTTGAGTTTTTTCTAATGTTTCATTATAAGATTCCCAAGTTTGATTATGAATATTTAGGAGTTCATTTTGTTTACTTCTTAAATCATTAATTTTCTCAAGTTGTGTAGAAAGAACTTCTTCATCTGCTCTATCTTTAATCAATTGATTATACTTATCTAATTCTTCATTTAATGTAACTAAATTATCTCTCATATCCTTATTAATCTGACCCAAATTTTGACCATTCCTAGTCATCAATGTCAAAATATTTGAATTTTGAGAGAATAGTTTATTCTCAGTTTGTGCAGTAATCCTTGTTAGTTCAGTTAAACTTTTTCTTTCTAATTCTAAATTTTTTCTTGCTTGTTCTAAGATCTTTGCTTTCTGATCTGCTTCATCAAAGAATCCTTTAATTGTTTGATAGATAATTAAGATATATGTGAACCATCCAAATAATCTAATTACAGCTGAGAAAATTGAACTTAATGCACTCAATGCTGCTCTACCAACTGTGACAAATCCTGCTGTTACAAGTTTTAAAGATTTACTCCATTCAATAGTTCTGAGATTCACTAATTTTGTGGATTGAGCAACTTTTTTAGTATTTAAATCTGCAAGAATTAAACTTTTAACATATCTTTCAAAAACTGGAGCTGATGTAACTTTACCAAATTCTGCAACTCTTTTAGCAGCTAATGATCTAGCTTGTTTCCTAAATTGTTCATATTTTTGTTGATAAATAGCATCTGGATCCATTTTAATGTTTTGAATCTCTGTATTAATACTTCTTATTGCTGGGGTAACATTTCCTTGAAGTTTTTCTTTAATCCCTTTTCCTAATTGACTAAATGATTGACCAAGAGTTAAAGTACCTAATTTCATTTCATTAAAACCAGCTTTAACAGCTGTCTTAAACTCAGCCATAGCCAATTTCCATTTACCAAGATTTGAAAGCATTTTTCTAGATTCTTGATCCATTAAACCCTCTTGAACAATTACTTGACCTTTACTTGGTTTTTCTCCAGGTAAAATTACTTGACCAATACTTGCTTTATTGAGAGCATTTTTAGATTGAGTAATATTGAATCCTAATAATTTTGCTTTATTCTTTAAGATTTCTAATTCAATTTTAGCAGCAGCATTAGTTTGAGCTTGAAAATTCAATTCTCTGATTCTATTATTTAAATTCTGTTTTAAGAATTCATTAATAGAACCTCTAATATCTTTTTCTTTTAAAAGTTCTTGACTAATTTTTTGGTGAATAGCTGTTGAATCTTTTGAACTAAATCTATCAAGTCCCAAAGACATAGCAGCTGATTGTTGTAAAAGTCCACTTTTTGTTTCTGCAAATAATTTAGAACTACTAATATTATTTAATCTTGTAGCAATCCCATTAAAATATCTCTCTGCAAGAGCAGCTAAACTAACAAAGATCGTAAATTTTGATGTTGCTGCTAAAATATTACCAATGAATTTACTAGACCCCAGTGTTAAACTATCAAAAAAGTCTACAAATTGATTTAAACCTTTAGATAACTCACTAATTAATTTAGCAAATGTAAATGTAAGATCAACTAAATCACTAAATAAACCTAAAATGAATTTTATACTAGATTTGATTGTATCAAAAGAACTAGCATCATTAAGAAATTGAGAGATTTTTTCCATAATCTCAATAACACCCGGAGCTACAATATCTCCAAAAGTTCTTTGAATTTTTAAAATTTGAGTATTAAATTTAGAAATTTGACCTTGATAAGAATTCATTGCTCTTTCAGCATCACCAGCAAAAATTCCTGCTTCTTTAATAATACCATTAACAATAGCTTGTCTTTTCTCATTTTCTGTCAATTTACCAGCAGTTTTTCCTAATTGAAGAGCATATTCTTTATACATGACAGAAACATTCTTCGTGATTCCTGCATTATCGATCATAATAGAATTTTGATTTTTAATACCTTGAGTAGCTCCTAAAACTGCTTCTTCCCAACTTAGTGTTCCTTGTCTATTAAATGCTGCAGCATCTGTTAAAGCATTCATTACTTGTGTTGTTTCAGTTAAAGAAATTCTACTAGCAGCTAAATTCTTTAATGCAGCAGTACTTCCACCAATAGACATAATTCCTTCATTCTCTAGAGCAATAGATTTATTCCTTAATCTATCAAATTCCAAACCTGTATTTGATGCTACACTTCTTAAAGAATTTAATGATGCTTCAGTTCTTACAGTCTGTTCAAAGAAAGATTTAAAAGATGCAATTACTCCACCAGTTGCAAAAGAAACTAAAAGAAGAATATTTCTTAAACGACCAACTTCATGTCGTAAACTACCAGCAGCTGTTCTGCCTCTAATATTTGCATCTGCTAAAGAATAAGTTTCCTTAGTTTGTTCTTGTAAAAGACTTATATCTTTATCACTACTACCTGAAAATGGTTTTACAGAAGCATCTTTTCCAACTGTATCTCTGATCTTTCTTTTTAATTGATTCATACTTTTATTTAGATTACTAGTATCACCAGTAAATTCTACTAAAACTTGTAATCTATGTTGTTCTCTTCTACTTGGCATTAAGTACTCCAGAAAAGTTCTTTCCAATTGACATAGAGATTCGATTTAAAAGATTTTTTAAATCTTTATTATCTTTATTATCAAAATATAAAGGATTTCTAGGTGGGACAGTAACCAATTCAGATTCTAAAATATAACCAGCTGTTTTTAATTGATTCATACGTAATCTAATATCAGTATAAAATTCTGTAGGAATTGGAATATTAATCTCAACATCTTTTCCATCTTTTGTTTTAAATTTCTTTCTTAGAACATAAGCTTTACTAACTCCACCAAAAAATTGAATCTGTTGATATGGAGCTCCAATTGAGTGAAGACTAATTTCTCTTAAATGTTGAAAAACCCACCCATTATTACTTTTACTTTTTGAGTCTTTTCTTTTAAATCCTATTTTAATAGATCTCATAAGACTACCTGATCTTAAAAGTGATGGAGATCTTTCATTCATTCTGGGATCTAATTTTGGTTTTCTTAAACTTAAAGAAGGTTTTTTAGAAATTTGTCCTGATTTTTGTCCAGCATTCCACCATTTCATAATTAAATATAGTAATTCATTTGGATTTAAAAGAAAACTTCTAATCCTTTTTGTAGTTTTTGATAATGGTTTCCAATGTTTAGGATTTCTTAAAAATCTTTGTTGGATTCTTTGATGAAAAGATTGACTAAAAAGTTTTAAAGACTCATTAAATCCCGGACCACCTCCAATCTTTGTATCTAATCGACTTGTATAATTTCTAGCGTTTTCAAGTTTTTTATTCATTATCACTTCAATAGACTTACTTATATCATCAATTCTTTTGGTTGAACTAGCTTCAAAACCTCTTTGAAGATTATATTGAATTTTAACTTGTCTTTTTAATCGTGCCATTTATCTTCTAATCTTTGGAATATTTAAAGGTTTTTTAGATGAATCAGGATTATTTTTTACATCTTTAGTAATCTGTTCTATTTTCAAATTATCATATTTGTTTCTAGTAGCTCTAATAACATTAAAAGTCTCAATTAGTTTTATAGGCTGATCAAATAAACCCCCAGCATATGGTAGACAATGATAATTATGACAAGCTGATTCTAAGTCAATAATTTCTCCTAATTCAAAATCTATTAAACCAGTCAGACAAACTTCTCCTTTTTCAAATGCTCCTGGTTTCTTAATGAATCTTTGTAACAATTCAAATGCAGGAGCATCTGGAAAATTATTTTCTTGAAGATCATATAACCAATCAAGTAAGTCTTCTTCAGTAAATTCTTTTTCCTCAGAACTGATTGGTCTACTTCTTTGAATTTCATCAAATATAGGAATACTTACTTTGTATGATTCTTTCCCGTATATCGGATGATAACAAAATCTTTTTTTAAACCATTCGTTATGACTCAAGGTACAAATGTCACAATCATAAAGATCTTTTCGTTCTTTCTTTTCGTTTCTCCAAAGAAAGAACCATACAAGTAATTCTACTTTTTTCTTGCACCTTCAGTCAGCTTATTAATATTATTAGCGACTTCAAATATTTCTTGAAGATGATCTGCAGAAAGTGTCTTAACTACTTCAACAAGATCTTCTGGAGATTCTAATAATGGAGTAGCTTTACCATCATTATATTTAGGATGATCAGAAGGAAATCCATAATTTTCAACTTTACTACAAATAGCCAAAAATTCTTCAATATCAGCTGTATCTAATTTATTAACATTGATATCTCTTGTGCCTTTTCTAACATTTTCTTTAGATGCACCAATATATCTTTGCATTGTCTTATTAGAATCATGCCCAGTTTTTGGACGAATCCAGAAAACTGTTTGTTCATCGATTGAAGATGCTCTATCATCCTCAAGAACATAAGGTATATAAGTTTTACTTACACCACGTATCATAATTGAGTTCCTTTCTTTAGGTTATTTTAAATAAAGTTTACCATAAGTTAACTGATTTTTTATAAGCTACTTTAAATGTTGCTGTACCATTAGTATTAGCTTCATCTTGAACAATAGCAAATTGAGTATCTAACATAGGTAAACCATCAATATCAGTTTGATCATAATCAGTAATTCTAACATTTAATGCTGCAGAAAAATAATTACCATCAATGTTATTTTTAGCATTAGCAGATAATGTATCAACTGCACCATTTGGATTTCCCCAAACTAGAGTTAAAGTTTTATCAACACCAGAAATATAGTCAGTAATCTGTTTATTTGCACCTTCAGATGAGCCATCATTCCAAGGAACAACAACTGTTCCAGTAACAGTTAACATTCCAAGGTTAATTGCTTTTGCTGCTGTTTCATTATAAAAATGCATTACAGCATTAGAATTAATTTCAAGTTCAACTCTCGGGGTAGAAACTGTAACTCCACCCAAAAGAACTGTTAAGTCTTCATGTCTTAAAGCTGGTGTACTATCAAAAGGTAAACATTTAGATAATGGTCCAGCAGTTCCTGCAAGATCTAATTGAGCAAAATTTGAACCCATAAATTCAACTTCACCCTCAACTAAACCACCTTCTTCACTTCTTAAGGTAATTCTAGAAACAATAACTCCTCTTAAAGCTTGGTCAACTGCAGATCCACCACCTTCGCCCTGCATAAATTTAACAACATTTCCATAAATTATTGGACAAGTTTCAGTATATGGAACTGCTGTCATTACTTGCAAATCTGGATTAGCCACACCATCAGCAACAGAAACTGCTCCTTGGAACATCAATTTCAGATATGCTGAAAGATTATGAGCATTAAATAAGACTGGAAGAACAAAGTTTTCTGGTTTTATAGTAACAGTTGTATAAGAAACAACATTATCAATTGATCTTCCTGTAGCTAATTCTTTCTTTACTGTTCCCTGTTGAGCTTTAAGATTAGGATGTTCAGTTGGCAATAAATTATAAATAGCTGATGTTCCATAAATTCCCCTAACACCTTTGGTTGTTAATCCATCAAAAACAGGATTATTCGCAACAATATTAGCCAAAGTTGTACCACTTTGAAAGATCTCTAGAGCATAGACATCTTCCCAAATATTACGACAAAGATCAGGCATGTAAGTATCCTCCTTTTATTATATTATTAATAATCATTATTTTCTTCTTCTTTAGTATATTTTATTTTTGGCTTCGTTGCCTTTAGTATTTTAGAAACATTCTTCTTTAATTCTGTTGATTGCTTAAAATCTTCAATTTGATATTTCTCTTTAATTTCTTCTTTTGTGATATCTTGAAGATTATAAGAAAGACTGATAATTTCTCCAGTTTCGACATTTACAATATTATGAAAACCAATAGCTACTTTGTCTGGGATTTCACAAATTTGTCCTTCTTTTAATCTATTAGCAGTATTAATATTTTCTGAATCTTGAACTAACCATTGAATAACTTTAGATCCATAACCAAAACCAGTAGACTCTTTAATTAATTGAACTCTCATTATATCCTCCTTTATTGTAAAGGTTCAAAAGATTTTGTATCAATATCCAATTGACCAACATAATATAATTGCTCTTCTGTATTTCCTGCAATACCATAATTAATTTCACCAATTGAATAATCAAAACATCGACTGAACATATATTTATTTAGAATAGTAATATCTCTAATTTTTTCAATTAAGCTGACTAATTCTAAAATACTTTCTCTTTTATTATAAAGTGTATTAAAAATCATTACTGTCAATCTTGAATTTAAAACATCTGCTCCAGCAAAATCTGGAGAACTACTACCCAATCCCATAAAGATAGAAGACATAGGATATTTAATCCCACTTAATGGTTCAGAAACTCCATATTTAAATGTCTTAATATTGCTCAATAATGTATGTTTATATGATTGAAGAACTTCATAATAAATTTTAGTTAATTCTTTTGGACTTGTAGATTGTAAATTTGGATAATAAAGATATCTACTATTCAAAACTTTACTCTGTGTTAAGAATGAAATATCAATAGATGCTGTAGTAAAAAAAGCTCCATCAATTACAAGAGGATCTGGAGAAACAATTTCATCCATAGTTGTATTAAAGACTATAAAATTATTAGTATCTAAAGATTTAAGTCTCCAAAAATCACTAGATCTCTTTTTAGAAAATAATAATCTTATACTATTAATTAGTCCATTTGATTGACCAAAAGATGCAGCTTGATTTTCTTTCTTAGCCATCACTGAGAATCTAATTGTTCTTTCAACATCCATAAAACCTTCAGTATAAAATCTTAAAACTCTATCTCTCAGTGGTGTAATAACTAAGTGTGGATAAGCACTTGGATTTTGTAGATAACCAAGACTAGTGAAATTAATATCTTTTAAAATTCCTTGAGAAGCAATATTATTTCGAATACTAGACTCAATGCTACTAAGAATTTCAACTGTTGATGTAGTAAAAGAAGAAGATAGCATATATTATATTATATGTTTTTGAGATTCTTTAAATTTGAGACTATTATATTAGTCTTCTAAGTATTCTGTAATATCATTACCGTATTTATCAATAGAATAGTTTATTCCTTCATAATTTAGGTCTCGAAGATTTTTGGGAATCTGAAGAATGTCACCAGCTGTTTCATTAATGATCAGTTTAAAAAAATCTTCTACTTGTTGTCTTAATTGAGTTGCATTTGGAGAAATATTTGGTGCTTCAGAAGTAAACACTTCTTCTATACTTTTAGCAGCACAAACTTTAGAAACAACATCAATTAATGCATCTTCATGATAATATGAAGTTAAATATATAATATCATTAGGATTGAATTCATATCCAGTCCATGCACTAGACAAAATTTTAAGATCTGTTAATGTAGTATCAGTAGATATATTTCCTGTTACTATAGGGTCAAAATCTGGTTTAACTTGAAATTCTGTTGATGATGTAAATGTAATTTTATAAGTTTGTGTTCCAGGATTAATAAATTCTATTGATGAATTACGAAATGTAAATTCTAAATCTCTATTAGTCAATAAAACTCTTGTTCCAATATGATTATCAGATGATAGATCATTTCCATAATATGGTCTCATTCTAGACCTGAAAATTCCCTCTTCTTTTTTAATTATTGATAAAAGTTGAGCTTTTGTAGTATTTTTAAAAATTCCAATTTGAAAGTCAAAAAATTGACTAACAATTGCAACAACGTCAATCCAAGAGATAATAAATGTTTTCATAATGAATTTTTAGTATAATCAATAATAAAAAATATCATATATTAACTGCAAAATCATTTAAGCAATTTTTCTAAGTGATTTTGATCTTTTTGATTTAATCCAATTGTTAGTCTATAAATATTAGAAGCAAGACCACCATCAGCAGCAATAAATCCAAGCCAATAAGCCTTTTCCTCTGTATCTATTGTTTCAAAGAAATTATGATTAAAAATATGTTTCATCTTTAAAAATGGGCTCTTAATAAAATATTTAAGAGCCCATATCCTATTTTTATCAGGCTGTATTCTTTATAATATTAACATAATCTTCATGACCTACACCTCCATGATAAGAGAATTTATAAGTCACAACGATATTATTATAAAATGCTTTCTCAGCAGAAGCAGCTAATGACTGAGTTGAAGGTCTGTAAACCCATAACCAGGTTAACTGTTTCTTAAAGTCACCCAAGAACCATGTAGATGTACTTGATAAGAATCTAGAAGACATTGGTTCAAAAGTTGCCATTCCACCTTTTCCATAAGGATTACCAGTATGATAGATTTTAACAGCTTCATCTTTACCTTGACCAACAGGTGAGAAACTTGCACCATTAATAATCTGCCATGCAATAACTTCAAGATCTGGAGGAACAAGAAGAGTATTAGGTGTAACAACAATTTTATCACCATTCATATCAACCATCTGTTTTGCTAAAAGTAATGCAGCTTGAATATTTGTATAATTAGTAAGACCATTTGAAGTTACAAGATTCTTATTAATTCTACCATCAATAGTTGTATGATTAGTAGCATTGTAAAAAACAGGAGCTTGATGAGCAGTCCCTTTATATACAAATGCTCTAGAACCATTTGAAGGTTCTTTAAAAGCACTTCTAGGTGCAACCTCAATTGTCTCAATAATCATCTGAGCTCTATGTTGACCAGCTTTTTCTCCGATTGTTCTTGCATTCTTTAAAAGTTGACCTGTTCTGTCATTAAACAAAGCTTCTCTTGTAATTGAAATTGTACGACCAAAGTCTGCCATATAGATGGTAACATCTTTCTCTCCGAAATTTGTTTCTTCATATGACATACCTTCAAGTCTCATTTCAGGTCCCTCAAGATCAGTAAATCCAGCCATTGTTTCATGAGTTGTTCTTGAAGCATTTGCTTCAGAAACTAGTTTATCAACACCTTCCATATGAAGTTCATATGCCTTCATAATAGTATTGCTAATCACAACTCTTGATATAGTAGGAAATTGAGATGACCTTACTGCGTTAGCAACCTCAACTGCATCATTTTTATCAAGATCTTGTAATTGGGGAATTAACTCATTAGCCATTTGAGTGAAATTAAAATCTTCAGGTTCCACTTTACCTGCTTTAAATAAATTATCCAATCTCTGAGATACAATGTTACCAGCTTTTCTTTGATCATTCCCAGTTTCTTGTAAAACAGAATTGAATAGATTTTTAAGAACTCCTTTTTTCATGTTTTTTATTTCTCCTAGTTTAGTTTAAAAATCATTCAATAATTAAGCATTAACTGGGAATAATTTTCCCAATTTTTTAACATCAATAAGAACTTTTAATGTAGTACCAGTTTTATTCTCATGAGCCCAAGCAATTGTATTGGCAGTAGATTTTTCTAATTCATCAGTACCAGCATTATATGCAAGAGCATCACCAACAGTATAAACATCATTCTGAACTGTTGCTTCAAAAATACCTTTTGTAGCAACAACAACATCTGGATAAGTATCACCAAGTTTTCTCTTATCCAAAGAAACACCAGCAAAAGTAGCATCTTCAGTAGCAGCATCTAGCTTTACAGCATAGCCACTTTCTAAAGAGATCAACTGACCTTGTTCCCATTCTGCAGTTGCTTCTGTAGGCAAAGCAACAAGTTCAGTTTTAAGATCTTCTATTAACCTCAATTTAACAGTCATTTTACAGCTCCTATTTATTTATTTTTAAATTACCCTTTAAGATCACTAACAAGTTCATCATCAGTAGCATATTTCTTTTCTGATGGTATTGATTCAGTCTTTTTAGTTGTTCCAGTTTGAATAACCGGTAGATTACCAGAAAGAATAGCTTTTCTGTCTTCAATCATTTGTTTAATTTCTTCATCTTTTTCAAACTTAAGCAATGAATTAACAAAAGTTTCAGTTAGATATTGTTCATCAAGTTCAAGATCTTTAGAAAGTTTTTTAATATTTTCTTTCTTATTAGCAATCTTTTCTATAAGTTCATAATTATCAACTTTAACTTTTAATTCATCTCTTTCTTTCTTAAGATTTTGAATTTCAGTATCAGCAATTGCTTTTTCATTCTTAAGATCTGTAATTGCTTTTTCAAGTTCTGTGATCTTTGAAGTAAATGTTGCTTTTTCATTCTTAAGATTAGCTAGTTCAACTTCTTTGTTTTTAATATCCTGTTTTTGTTCATATGCTGAGATAGCACCATTTACTATACTTTCAAGTAATTCAGGATTTTGTGCTTGTAAATCAGCTTTTGTTCTAATAACGGGAGTATCCATTATTTCTTCTCCTTTTTGTTTTGTTATAGATTTATAGTTTTTTAGATATTCAATGAACTCTTCATTATCGAAAGGTAAACTTAAAGAATTTGCTATTCTTAAAGCTCTACCTCTTGCAGCTCCATAGGATACGCAATCAGTAGATGAATAATCAGCCCAAGAAGTAACAATCCTCCCTTTTCTTCCCTCAATTTCTCCTTCTTCAGTATATCCTTGTAAATGTGTTGAGAAATGAACTTCTGAAGGATCTCTTTTAATTTCATCATAAATCCAAAGTGTATTTGGATTATTAGTAAAGTCAAAAAGTCCTTTTAATCTACCAACCCCATTTTCTTCTTCATATTCAACATTTCTAAATGTGCCCATCCACCATTCTATAGGTCTAGATGCAGAAAAGAAAAATTCATGATTCATATACAACTTCTTTTTTTTCATGATCTTTTCTGGTAATTCTTTTAATCTTTCATTAGAGAAATAAAAATTATTCTCATTCCATCCAGCTTCCATTAAGATAATTTCAGCTGATTTGATATTAGAATCTCCAGAATCAATAATTTGAACTTGAGAAGAAATGTCGATTGGTTCCTTTAAAGAATTAATTTCTTTTTGTGCTGGAATCCTTTTTAGTCTTGCCATATATCTAACCTTGTTTATTCTTAAAATAAATGATTTAAAATTAAAAACTTTCTAGATCCTCATTAAAATGCAAAGAAAGCTCCAATGATTGATAATGCCATTGTTAAAGCTCCAAACCAAAATGTATCATAAAATGGTTGTTCTGTTTCTTTAATATATCTCTTTAAATTCGAAATATTTTCTTCTTTTAATGAATCTATCTTTAATAAATTTTGATTTTCTTCTTTTAATAGGTCATTAATTGTATAAAGATTTTGAAGAATAGAATCTTGATTATTTTTTGACTTATTAACAGCAATAATATGTTGAAATTCATCAATTCTAATTAAAACAAATGAAGAATCAAATATTTTTACTTTATTTGAGTCTTGGGCGAGTATTCCAATACTCAAGAACAAGTTTATCAATAGGAAGAGTTTTAAGGTATTCTTCATAATCCTTTGTATCTTTCTCAAAATATTTAATAATTGTAGTATGAAAGAAAACTGAGTCTCTAATTGACTTATTTTTAATCTGTATTTCTGAAATCAATTCATTTCTAAATTGATTTTGCTTATTAATCAGATCAAGTTTAAGATCTATAATCTTATTATTTAAATGGACAATATAAATAATAGTGAAAATAATCCCAAGTAAAACAAGACCTATTAATAGGGAATTAATTTTTTCTCTCATTTAAAAATCTTATCCCAAAGAATTAAAATGACCATAATTATGAAATAGAATAACTGAGTTTTATCTTTCATCAGAGAAAACTTTTTAGCATTCTTTTCTTTTTCCATTTCCTCTTCTTTCTTTTTTTCTTGTTGTTTTTTAAAAGCTTTCATTACATCATAAATATCTTGATGAAAATCATTAAGATTTCTAACCCAAGGTTTACCTTCCCCATTAATAACTATGACAGTTCCATATTTTTTTAATTCCAT
>Ga0079224_100011185_pt1 | contig 12347 bp, 14 predicted proteins | sample Stecom2015_FD_80414 | JGI IMG/M metagenome (GOLD analysis project Ga0079224, IMG submission 80414) | Agricultural soil microbial communities from Utah to study Nitrogen management - Steer compost 2015 | ecosystem: Environmental > Terrestrial > Soil > Agricultural land | place: USA: Utah... | reverse complement strand
ATTTTTAAGCATACTTAAATTTATCATCAAAATTAACTTAAAGATTAATGCAGAATATATCCAAAGAAGATTACCTGAGCGTAATATTTAAACACAAAAATGATGACGGAGAAATAAAAGCAAATGCAATTGCGGATAAACTCCAGATTTCAAATGCAGCAGTAACAGATATGCTGCGGAAACTTTCAAAAGATGGATACATTGTTTACAAAAAATATAAAGGCATAAAGCTTACATCTGAAGGTGAGGATTATGCACGCAACATGGTAAGAAGGCACAGGATATGGGAAGTGTTCCTTCATCAGATTGTTGGGCTGCCATGGGATAAAGTTCATGATGAAGCTCATAACCTTGAACATTCTTCATCCGATGAATTAATTAATAAAATGGAAGAGATGCTTGATTTTCCTGAATTCGATCCGCATGGCGATCCGATTCCGGGAAAGGATGGCAAAATTCCAAAACAGAAAAAAACCGTTCCGCTTTCTCTGTTAAAAGCCGGACAAACCGGAGTTGTAATAAGGGTAAACGATTTTGATAATAGTTTTCTTAATTACATTTCAAAAATAGGGATTGAACTTAAGAAGCAAATTTTTATAAAAGATGTTCTTGAATTCGATCACTCAATGCTTGTTGTAATTGGTAAAAAGGAAATCAATATAAGCAACACACTTGCTGCAAATATTTTTGTGGAGAAAGTTTAATTACAGGAGATAATATGAATAATCCTGTTGAAACATTTTTGCTTGCTGCCGCACTTGCGGGAATAGCGGTAATATTTTTTATGCCGCAAAAAGGTTTACTGGCAAGACGAAGAATTTCTAAAAGAAATAATCAGCGCGTGCTGATTGAAGATGCACTAAAGCATTTATACGATTGCGAATACACTAACAGAAGCTGTACATTCAGCAGTATAGCCGGAAGCCTTTCAATTACTGTTGATCAAGCAGCAAGACTTGCAGAACGGCTTGAAAATATGGGGCTTTTAATCTCCGCTGATAACGAACTTCATCTTACAACCGCGGGAAAATCATACGCACTTCGTGTAATACGAATTCACAGGTTGTGGGAAAGATATCTTGCCGATGAAACAGGAACTGATGAAATGTACTGGCACAAAGACGCAGAAGATAAAGAGCATCTGTTATCAGTTGAAGAAGCAGATGCACTTTCCGCGCAAATGGGCAATCCGGTTTTTGATCCTCACGGTGATCCTATCCCAACTTCGGATGGTAAACTGCCACAGATTAAAGGAAGGCTGTTATCATCTTTACAGCCGGGAGAAACAGCACAGATTATTCACATTGAAGATGAACCCGATGCTGTGTACGCACAAATTGTTGCGCAGGGTTTGTATCCCGGTGTTCATATAAGAATGATTGGAGTTGAAAAAGAAAGAATAACTTTTGAAGCTAATGGTGATGAAGTAATTCTTGCGCCGGTTTTTGCATCAAATATTTCGGTGGCAGAAATCCCTGAATCAGAAAAAGGAATTGAAAAGTTTAAACGTCTTTCTTCTTTAAGAAAAGGAGAGGAAGCAGCAGTTGTTGGAATTTCGAAAGCATGCCGCGGGCAGCAGAGAAGAAGATTAATGGATCTAGGAATAATTCCCGGCACCAAAATTAAAGCCGAATTAATTAGTGCTGGCGGGGATCCCGTTGCGTATAATATCCGCGGTGCACTTGTTGCTCTTCGTAAACAGCAATCAAATTTAATTTTTATAAACGATATTCTGCAGGAAAATGTAAATCCTTCTGATGAAAATAAGCAGCATGAACCTAAAAAATTAGAAACAAGCAGGGAGGAAGTTTAAAATGGATACCGCAAAATGTGAAACTTGTCCGGTTCACAACAAAGCCAATCTTATCAAACTCGGCATTAATATGAATAATGTTGATTTTGTTGTTGCGCTTGCTGGAAATCCCAACACAGGTAAAAGCACTGTATTCAATGCTTTAACAGGATTAAAACAGCACACAGGAAACTGGCCGGGCAAAACCGTAACTCGTGCTGAAGGCGCATTCATTTACAACAAACAAAAATTTAAACTGGTTGATCTTCCTGGAACCTATTCACTTCTTTCAACAAGCACTGATGAAGAAGTTGCGCGTGATTTTATTTTATTCGGTCAGCCTGATGTTACGCTTATAGTTGTTGATGCAACAAGACTTGAACGTAATCTTAACCTTGTTTTGCAGGTGCTTGAAATTACAGATCGTGCGGTGGTTTGTTTAAATCTTATTGATGAAGCAAAACGCCACAACATTATTGTTGATGACAGGACTTTGTCAAAAGAACTTGGTGTTCCTGTTGTGCCAACTGCTGCAAGAAATGGAACAGGAATACCGGAACTTTTGAAATATACTTCTGAGGTGGCAAACGGAACATACATTTGTAAACCGCACAGAATAACAAGCGGCTCTAAAGCAGTTAAAAAAGCTGTTGATAAACTTACACAGCAGGTACTGGAGAAATTTCCTGGTCTGCCGAATGCAAGATGGGTTGCATTAAGATTGCTTGAAGGTGATCAAAGAGTAATTGATGCGGTTAAATCAGGCGAGCTCCGAAATCTTAACAAAAGAAGTGAATTAACCGAAAGCCTTCTTGTTCAAAATTAATTTTTTTTCTTTCGCTGGAGAGAATGATATGAATGACAACAGCATGAATGAAAACATATTAGCCGCAGCAAATAATCTGCGATGGGAGATTGGTGAAAATTTTCACGATTCACTCATGGAATCAATCTACCATGATGCAGCAAAAATTGCCCAAGCTTCTGTTCTGAAAGATCATCAGAAACCGGAATTTAACTGGGATAGAACACTCGATAAAATTGTAACAAGCCGCGTTTGGGGAATTCCTCTCATGTTCATTTTGCTTGCACTCGTATTCTGGATTACAATTGAAGGTTCAAATATTCCTTCATCAATGCTTGCATCTTTTCTAATTGATGATATTCATCCGTTGCTGAAAAATTTTGCAGCATCACTCTCTTTACCCGGTTGGCTAAACGGAGTTCTGATTGACGGCGCATATCTTGCACTTGCCTGGGTTGTAAGTGTAATGCTTCCGCCAATGGCAATTTTCTTTCCAATGTTTACTTTGCTTGAGGATTTTGGCTACCTGCCGCGTGTTGCTTTCAATATGGATAATCTTTTCCGTAAAGCAGGTGCGCACGGCAAACAGGCGCTTACGATGAGTATGGGATTTGGATGTAATGCTGCAGGAGTTATTTCAACAAGAGTGATTGATAGTCCGCGTGAAAGATTAATTGCAATCATTACAAATAATTTTTCATTGTGCAACGGAAGATGGCCTACGCAGATTTTAATTGCTGCAATATTTATCGGCGGCGCAGTGCCTGCTCATATTGCTGGAATAGTTTCTGCAGCGGCTGTTGTCTCAATTGCGGTGCTGGGAATTGTTCTCAGTCTTGTTGTTTCATGGACTCTCTCCAAAACGATTTTGAAAGGCGAAGCTTCAGCATTCAGTCTTGAACTTCCGCCATACAGACCGCCCAGGATTTTGCAGACATTATACACATCACTAATAGACAGAACAATTTTTGTTTTGTGGCGTGCGGTTGTTTTTGCAGTTCCCGCTGGTGTTATAATCTGGCTTGTTTCAAATATTGAAATAAATGGAATAAGCCTTGCAGTTCATTTTATTGATTGGGCAAATCCCTTTGGATTATTAATCGGATTAAACGGCGTAATTCTTCTCGCGTACATAATTGCAATTCCCGCAAATGAAATTGTAATTCCAACAATTCTGATGTTAACAGTTCTTGCCGGGAATATAGCCGGCGCAGGTTCAGGATCAGGAGTAATGTTTGAAGCGGAATCTGCAGAAGCTACTGCAGAACTTCTTTATGCTGGCGGATGGACTGTATTAACCGGTGTGTGTCTGATGCTTTTCAGTCTGGTTCATAATCCGTGTTCAACTACAATTTATACTATCTATAAAGAAACAGGAAGTGTTAAGTGGACAACCTTTTCAGCAATTATGCCGGTGCTGTTAGGCTTTGCAATTTGTTTTGTTACTGCTCAGTTGTGGCGGATTTTTTTCTGATCACGTCAAAATCTAATTAATAATTTTATGAAGTTATTTGAGAATAACTGTATTAGTTTCCGCCTTCCTGATTAATTATTATTTTACATGTAATAATTTCAAATCATCATTAATTAATTCCGGAGAAAAATTGAAACTTATTTCATGGAATGTGAACGGCATTAGAGCAGTTCATAAAAAAGGATTTCTTGATTGGTTTAAAAAAGAAGATCCTGATATTCTCTGTCTTCAGGAAACTAAAGCACATGAAGAGCAGCTTCCTGATGAGCTTAAAAATATGCATGGCTATCATTCGCTCTTTTGTTCCGGTGAAAGAAAAGGATATAGTGGTGTTTGTATTTATTCCAAACTACAGCCATTAAATGTTTACCGCGGATTTAATATTGAAAGATTTGATAAAGAAGGAAGAATTTTAATTGCAGATTATCCGGAATTCACGCTGATTAATATTTATTATCCAAATGGTAAAGCTTCTGCTGAAAGATTGAAATACAAACTGGATTTTTATGATGCATTTTTTGATTACGTAAATAATCTTAGAGCACAGGGTAAAAAATTAATTATCTGCGGAGATGTTAACACAGCGCATAAAGAAATTGATATTGCACGACCAAAAGAAAATTCCAAAATCTCCGGCTTCCTGCCTGAAGAACGTGCATGGATGGATAAGTTTTTAAGCAGCGGCTATATTGATACATTCAGAGTTTTTAATGATCAGCCCGGACAATATACATGGTGGGATATGTTAACGCGTGCGCGCGAAAGAAATGTTGGCTGGAGGATTGATTACTTCTTTATCAGTGATGATCTGAAAGACAGGCTGAAAGATGCATTCATTCAGCAGGAAGTTATGGGTTCCGATCATTGCCCGATTGGAATTGTGATTGAATAATCAGCCTTAAATAAATACGAAGTTACAATTTGCTCCAAAGGAGTCCTTCGGACAAATTCCAGGGTTATTCGGAAGAATTTTCAAATTCATTAATCCGCAAATCTTTTTACCATTTAAAGAAAAGCCGGAAATGCCTATCTTTCCGGCTCAAAAAATTCCCAAAGAGAAAATGAAAGAATACAGAGTATTACTCTACTATAAATATGTTGAATTTGCTGATCCTGAAAAATTCATGAAGGATCATCTTGAATACTGCAGCACAAATGAAATTTTAGGCAGGGTTTATATAGGCAAAGAAGGAATAAACGGAACAGTTTCAGGCAAAGTAAAAAACATTGAAGCTTACAAGGCGCACTTAAGAAGCTACCATGAATTTTCAGATATAATTTTTAAAGAAGATGAAGCAGACCAGCATGCGTTCAAGAAAATGCATGTGCGTGTTAAGAATGAAATTATTCATTCGGATCTTGAGGGAGTTTCTCTCAACAACGGCGGCAAAAGATTAAAACCTGAGGAGCTGCTTGAATTTTATGAAAAGGGGAAAGATTTCATAATAGTAGATGCACGCAACTGGTACGAAAGCAGGATAGGAAAATTTAAGGGTGCAATTACTCCGCCGATGAAAAATTTCCGTGAGTGGGTAAATGTTGCGGAAGAACTTGAAGCGTATAAGGATAAAACTATAGTTACTTATTGTACCGGTGGAATCAGGTGTGAAAAAGCTTCTGCATATCTTGTTGAAAAAGGATTTAAAGATGTTTATCAGCTTGATGGCGGCATTGTAAGCTACACAAAAAAATTTCCTGATACTTACTGGGAAGGCGGTGTGTTTGTATTTGATGAACGGCGCGTGGTTGAACCGAATACAAAGGAAGAATTAAAGTATGTGGCAAGATGTTATTTTTGCAACCAGCCCACCAATTATTATATCAACTGCCATAACCTGGATTGTGACAAAATTCTGGTGAGCTGCCACAAGTGCAAAATTGAAAATGATTATTGCTGCTCTGATGAATGCCGCAAATCCCAAAACAGAAGAAAAAGATATTACGGCTGATTTATTCCGTACTCATTTCGGAACCGGGAACAAGATTTTGAATTGTTTCCGGATCTCTTTCGGCTTTTATAGTTTTACTTTTGCCGTTCAATGATGCAGTTATAGTCAGCTCCTTTTCATTTAATATCCCCTCAAAGTTTATCTGATCATTTCCTCTGTTTACTGTGAATGTTATTTTGTTATCGTCAATTTTCGGATCAACAATTTTGTATTCTTTTCCATCTGCAGTAATTGTTCCGTTTACTTTTTGAAAAACCTGATTAAGCTGAAGAACATAATCAGTGCTGCTGCCTTTTTCTGTATGAGTGTATTTCCAGGAACCGGAAAAATTATGGGGAATTATCCACAAATAAATATTCCGCTGATCAACTACTGCAAAATCATCGGCTTTCCAGTCATTCATTGTAAAGCTGTTAGATACAACCCTGCTTCCCGGTTTTAACTGTTCAAACAGCTTTGGGCGTAATCTTATATTAACATCATTAAGAAGATAAAGTGTAACAACTGTAGCTTCACTTACATCTGTATCAAATAAATTCTCAATACGGAATTCAACTTTATCTGTTACATTACTTTTTTTTGCATTAGCGTTGCTTTCTTCAATACGCTGTGGATTGGAATCAACACCCACTCCGCGTGCACCGAATTTCTCTGCAGCCATCACTACAATTCTGCCATCGCCGCATCCAAGATCATAAACTACATCATCTGAATTTACATCAGCCAATCTCAGCATTGCTTCCACAACTTCATAGGAAGTTGGAACATACGGAACATCCTGTGCGATTATTTTGTTGCTGAAAATAAAAAGGAAAAACAGAACAGTTGAAAATTGTTTTGTTAGTTTCATTTTTTCCTCCAGTGTTAATTATTCTTTAATAATAAAAAAGGCAAACCTGAAATAAGAACTGCAATGCCAATCAATGCGCCAACGCCGGTATACACCAAACTTGAATAAAGCATATATGCAGCGGCAATGCAAAACAAAACCGGAACAAACGGATAAAGCGGCACTCGAAACGGGCGGGCTTTTTCCGGTTCTTTTATTCTTAAAATGATTAATGAGATTCCTATAAGTAAAAAGAAAAACCAGAACACCGGCGCAGTATATTCTACCATTGTTACAAAACCATTTCTTGTCACTGTTCCAAGTGCAATCAGAAGCAGTGCAATGCATGATTGAAAAACAAATGAATAAACCGGTGCCGGTTCATCTTCTTTCCATCTTGAAAGAAATTTAAATGTTTTAAAATCATTACCCAATGCATAATTAGATCTGGCGCCGGTAATCATAACTGCGTTAACGGTACTAAACGCAGCAACTGCAATTATGATGCTTATAATTTTAACCCATCCGCTGCCCATTGTTATTTCAATTAAATCAGCAGCAACAGTTTCTGAATTTGTAATGTTCAAAAATCCTAATCCTTCAATTAAAGCAAAATTTGTTAGGAGATAAGTTCCGGTAATTAAAGCAATGCTGTAAAATAAAACTTTTACAATTCCGGAGCGTGTGCTTGTTATCTCTGCTGATAAATAAGCTGCTTCATTCCATCCGCCGTATGTAAGGAGTACAAATATCATTGCCTGCCCCAAAGCAAATTCTGTTAATTGTATATTACTTTGTGCGGAGATTCCTGATGTTTCTGAAAACAAACCCGCCGCAACGATGAATATTATTCCAAACAAAATTCCGCCCATCAAAATTTTTTGAAGTTTGCTGCTTGGTTTTAATCCGTAAAGATTAACTGCAGTTAAAATTAAAACAGTTATCCCTGCGTACAAAGAAGGAGAATAATTTCCAAGGCGGAATGCTTCTGAAGCATAATCTCCAATTACAAATGCTAACAATGCAATTGAACCTGTTTGAATTACAGTCATTCTTGCCCATGCAAAAAGAAAAGCGGTTTTTTTTCCGTAAGATTTTACAATGAAGTGATATTCCCCTCCGGTGTTTGGGTATGTGGAAGCAAGTTCAGCGTAACACAATGCACCGATAAATGAAATCAATCCGCCGATCAGCCATAAGCTGAGAGTAACAATTTCACTGCCGGCATGTGCAGCAACAATTGATGGTGTTTTGAAAATTCCCGGACCTATCACCATTCCCGCAACAATTGAAACTGCATCTATAATAGAAATATTTTTTCTATCAGCAATCGAACGAGAATATTCTTTACCGGCGATTACATGCATCGGATCGTTACCTTAATAATCATATCATTCCCAATTGCGGATTAGGCCGATGGGATTAGAAATTATCTAAAAGATAGGTTATTGTTTTTTGAAGTTGAATGACATGGCTCATTAAGTGGAGAGAGAAGACTGTCTCATAAAAATGTATTTTAAAATATTTTGATTTACGAGACAGTCCCTTTATTAAATCAAGATTTCCATTCCTTCAGCAGATTACTCATTGACTCAAAATCAAACGGTTTATTTACCATTTTGCTGCCGTAATCAATAGCTTTTTCCATTACAGAAACAGCTTCATCTTTCTTTCCTGTTTTTGCAAGAAGCTGAGCTTTGATGCGCATGTTCCAGTAATTTTCATCTATCAGGATTGATGCATCAATCCATTTCATTGCCTGATCAAGATTTGCATTACTTTGAAGCGCGTAAGTTGCAGCCTGCATGGGAACAGACCAATCAATTGCATTTTTTGCTTTAGCAAAAGTTAGTTCCTGCGTTGCAGTTTCAATTGTAAACGGAACTCTTAATTTCTCCCATGATAAATTTACAATTGCTGAATTATCTGTAACATCATCAAAAGTGAAGATTAATCTTTCAGTAAATTCTGATTGCACAGGTTTTACTTTTATTTTTAAAACAGCATTCTCTTCTTTGTAATTTGAATTGCCTCCAACCTGAGTATTTTTACTGAAAATAATCGTCCATTCATTCTCCGCTGGAATTGTATGAATACCGTACGTTCCAGCATCAAGTTCATTTCCATTTACTTTTACCGGATCAGAAAATGTAATAGATGTTACTTCATTTGCGCCGGTTCTCCAAATCTGGTTGTAAGGAACAAGCTCTCCCCAGATAGTTCTGTTCTTCACTCCTGGTCTGCTGTAATGAATTGTAACATCAGTAACGCCGATTGTTTGAGTAACAGAAGCGTTCGGACTCGGGCGCGGTGTGCGGAATTCCTGCCCAAAAATTTCAGATGCAGAAAATGAAATCATTAACAGAAACAACAAAAGAACTGATTGATTAGCTCTTTTCATTCTGAACCTCCCGGAAAATTTATTACTGGTTTTTCCTCAAAGATAAGAGGAAAAATTTCATCAAAAAAGTTTTTGAATTCTGTAATTCTGCTTTTAACTTTTTGTTATGGATTTGGAATTAAAAGAATACAACCGTACTTCTGAAATAAAAAAATGGATTCCTTCAATTATCATTTTTGCAATTTCACTAAACTGGATTATCAACTGGGGATCTTATTCATTTATTGATAATGCTGATCTTGTAATTCACGAAGCAGGGCATCTGTTTTTTTCACTGTTCGGAAAATTTATTTATACCCTTGGCGGTACATTGATGCAGATTCTTCTTCCATCACTTATTGCCTGGTTTTTCTTCAGTAAATATTACAGAACTGGTGTGCAGTTCGGGCTTTTATGGCTTGGGCAAAATTTTCTGAACATTGGGGTTTATGCCAGGGATGCCCGCGAACAAATACTTCCTTTGCTCGGCGGAAACAGAGTTTATCATGATTGGAATTATATGCTTGGTGAAATCGGAATTCTTCATCTTGATGATGTTGTTGGATACGCATTTCTTATCATAGGCATAATAATATTTATAGTATCCGTCTTAATGCCTCTTATTATTCGTGATTAGTCTTTATTTTAAACACTCCAAAAAATTTTAGCTTAATTATGAAAATTATCCTGATCTCATTTTTAATATTCATTATTCATGTAAGCCTTTCTGCACAGGATGGAATTCAGAAGGAATATTATCCTAACGGAAAATTAAAATCTGAAATAAACTATTACAGCGGGGTGAGGGAAGGTGAAGCAAAATTTTATTATGAAAATGGGAATCTTAAAGAAGAAAGATTTTATCTCAACGGTAAGGCAGAAGGTTTGGTAAGATATTATAACGAGAACGGCAAACTTATTGAGATGGCAACACTTGAAAATGGTAAACGGCAGGGACCAACTTCAATATTTGATTCCACAGGAGTATTTGTTATGGATATTTATTATGAAGATGGAAAGAAGGTAGTTGAAACAAGCCATTACTATGATCAAAAGCCGATTGAAATTACAGCACAAAACACTTCTGCCGCCCCTGAAACAAAAGAAGAACAAAAGTCCGCAGTAGTAATTAAGAATAAACAAGTTAATCACACAATGCCGCCAAGAATTGAAGAGGAGAGTGACGAGGTTGATCCGGCATTTTATTTAACAGTAGAAGTTATGCCTGAACCAGTTGGCGGACCTGATCAGATACAGAAAAAAGTTTATTATCCTCCTTATGCAAAAGAAAACGGTATACAGGGCACTGTAAAAATATTAACCTTTATTGATGAATATGGCGAAGTTAAAAAGGCTGAAGTAGTTGAGGGAATAGGTTACGGCTGCGATGAATCAGCGCGTATTGCAGTTTACTATACAAAATTTAAACCGGGGCTTCAGCGCGGAAAACCGGTAAAGGTGCAGATGACAATTCCGGTTGAGTTTAAGATTAATTAATTTTTTATATCTTATCTTTCCGTGTATGAATAGCAGATATTGATTCTCTTATTAAGCTAAAAGAAAATACGTTTCGAAATATTGATAAAGAAGATATTTATAATTTAAAATTGCTCAAGCAAAATAATGCCGGTACAAAAATATAAATCATTTCAGGAAGCACGGGATGCGCAGATTGTTGCAAATCCTGATGCAGAATATTATAAAATGCTTGAAAGTTTTTATGAAACCTTCTCAAAAGTTTTTACTAAAAAATTTCCGCACGGAGTTTATAAATTTAAAACCATTGAGGAAGCTCAGAAGCAGAAAGAAGATTGGTTAGCCGGAAAGTTCGGGTGAATTACTATTATCATATAATCTGATAATCAGGCTGCTTCTTCAGGTATTTATTCAAAATTCCTTCACCAATTTATTTTCTTGTTCAATTAAATAGCCGCGTATTTCAAAATCATTTTCCTTTTTTAACCGTTTTTGTATTTCAATGTATTTGTTAGCGAATTGCTTAAATCTTTCTGTTTGTAATAGATTTTTCAGCCACTCTGCAAAATCCAATAATTCATCCAGCTGATGAGAATACTTAAAGCAGTTAGAAGCAAATTCAGGATTCTCAAAATTAGAACCTTCCCACATGTCATACGGTTTAACAGGCCTGTCAAAAAATTTATCAAAAATATATGTGTTGCTGCAAAAAGTCTGAAATGCTTTTTTCTCTGCCTCTTTTAATCTTCCTCTTTTAAAAAGGATAATTGTCCATTCGAAAAGGAAGTCTGGAAAACCTCCATCATCTGGAAAATTTTTATCAAACCAATTCATGTATCGAAGCCCACCTGTAAAATCTCCTAACTTAACATAAAGTTCAGGAGGACGGTATCGAAGCCCGGCACTGTCATCATAAAAGCCACCCCATTCTCTTTTATCCGCAGCAAGTGCTGCTTTTATTTTCTTTATTTTTGTTCTTATTCTTTCTTCCTGTTTTGGTGTCATAATTTTCAATCCAGTTTATAAATAATTTCTTCAATCTCTGCCTGTCTTGCATTTGCAAAACCTTTATCGGAACCGGTTTTTACAAAGCCGCATTTTTCCAAAACTTTTTGTGAACCGGAATTATCAAACGCCGCGCGTGCGAAAAGCGGCCTTGTTGTTTCAATGGCGAGAAATTCTTTTAAGGCTTCTGTTGCAATTCCAATTCCCCAGTATTTTTTATCTATCCAGTAAGTAATTTCCGCATCACCTTCCATTACAAACTTTGCAATGCTTCCAACAATAATATTATCAGCTAAGATAGTTTGATTATTTATGGCAGGATCACTCAACAGCTTTGTGAATTTACTTAAGTATGCTGATTTATCAGCATGATCTTTTGGAGTGAATGCAGCCATGAAACACGCTTCCTCATCAATCTGAAACTGAAATAAATGTTCTAAATCCGAAACTTCGGTTTTTCTTAATTTTATTTCAGGTGAATTGTTTTTCATCCGGTTCTTTCTTTAAAGAGAGTCAAAAATAAAATGATTGCGTTCTAATCATAGCCCGGAACGTTCCTTCCTAAAATTATATTTCTCGTTCCAACAAGTAAACTTCGCTCTTCCTTTAAATGAAGCAATCCTGAACTTCCTCCTCT
>Ga0079224_100011184_pt1 | contig 12347 bp, 10 predicted proteins | sample Stecom2015_FD_80414 | JGI IMG/M metagenome (GOLD analysis project Ga0079224, IMG submission 80414) | Agricultural soil microbial communities from Utah to study Nitrogen management - Steer compost 2015 | ecosystem: Environmental > Terrestrial > Soil > Agricultural land | place: USA: Utah... | reverse complement strand
GTGCTCCGGCGCGACCTCCATGATGACCCGGTACTGGTTCAGCTCGCCGTAGATGGTCGACACCACCGCCTGACCGAAGGCGAGGTTGAGCGCGGTGTTGATTTCGCGCGGGGTGATGCCCAGGCGCGCGGCCGTCTCGCGGTCGACGGTGAGGTAGGCCTGCAGGCTTCCCGTCTCGTAGTCGCTCGAGACGTCGGCGATCTCGGGCACCGAGTGAAGGGCCTCTTCGAGCCGCGGCGCCCAGGTGCGAAGCTCCGCCAGCTCGTCGGCGAGCAGGGTGTACTCGTAGCTCGAGTCGCTCTGGCGGCCCCCCACGCGGATGTCGCGCGCGGGCACGAGGAAGAGCCGGGCCACCGGCTCGTGCGCGAGGCGCGCGCGAAGGCGCGCGACCACCTGGTCGGCCGAGACGCCTCGCTCGCCGATCGGCTTCAGCGAGACGAACATGACGCCCCGGTTGCGCCGGGAGCCTCCGGTGTACGCGGTCACCGATTCCACCGCCGGATCCTCTCGGACCAGGGCGACGAGGCGCTCGAGCTTCTCGCGCATCGCCTGGAACGAGATGGCCTCGTCGGCGCGGATGGCGCCGAAAAGCCGTCCGGTGTCCTGCGAGGGCACGAAGCCCTTCGGCACGATGGCGTAGAGATGGATGTTGAGGGCGACCGTGCCGGCGAGGACGAGGAGCACGACGGGCGAGTGGCGAAGCGACCAGGCGAGCGTCGTCCGGTAGGCCGAGCGCAGGCCCTCGAAGGCGCGATCGAGCGCCCGGGAGAGGCGCCCCTCGGCCTCCTGGTCGGCGGGCCGCAGGAGCCGCGCGCACATCATGGGCGTGGTGGTGAGCGACACCACCATCGAAATGAGGACCGCCACCGAAAGGGTGACCGAGAACTCGCGGAAGAGCCGTCCGACGATGCCGCCCATGAGGAGGATCGGGATGAACACGGCGATGAGCGACAGGCTCATCGAGAGGACCGTGAAGCCGACCTCGCGCGCGCCGCGCAGCGCCGCCTCGAGCGGCGGCACGCCGCGCTCGATGTGCCGCGAGACGTTCTCGAGCACCACCACCGCGTCGTCGACGACGAAGCCGGTGGCGATCGTGAGCGCCATGAGCGAGAGGTTGTTCACGCTGTAGCCGAGGAAGTACATCGCGACGAAGGCGCCGACCAGCGACACGGGCACCGTGACGGCCGGAATCAGGGCCGCGCGCAGGCGCCGCAGGAAAAGGAGGACCGCGAGCACGACGAGCGCGACCGCGATGGCGAGCGCGCGCTGCACCTCCTCGATGGCCGCGCGGATGGTGCTCGTTCGCTCCATCACCACGTCGAGGTCGATCGCCGCCGGCACCGCGCCGCGCAGCACGGGCAGCAGGGCCTCGATGCGCTCGACCGTCTCGATGATGTTCGCCCCGGGCTGGCGGTAGACGACCACGACCACCGAGGGGCGGCCGTTCACCGAGCCGGCGTGGTGGAGGTCCTGCACCGAGTCCTCGACGCGGGCGATGTCCTGGAGCCGCACGGCGGCGCCGTTGCGGTAGGTGACGATGAGCGGCAGGTATTCGCGCGCCGTGCGCGCCTGGTCGTTTGCGTAGATCTGCCAGGCACGCCGGTCGTCCTCGACGAGCCCCTTGGGGCCGTTCGCGTTGGCGGCGCGGATCGCCGAGCGCACCTCGTCGAGGCCGATGGCGTGCTTCTGCAGCGCATACGGATTGAGCTCCACGCGCACCGCCGGCGCCGAGCTTCCGCCGACCGTCGCCTGGCCCACGCCGGGGACCTGCGAGAGCCGCTGGGCGATGACGGTCGAGGCGACGTCGTACATCTCGCCCTTCGTGTAGCGGTCGGAGGTGAGGGCGAGGATCATGATCGGCGCGTCGGCGGGGTTCACCTTGCGGTAGACGGGGCTCGCCGGCAGCGAGGTCGGCAGCAGCGGCTGCGCGGCGTTCAGCGCCGCCTGCACCTCGCGCGCGGCGGCGTTGATGTCGCGCGAGAGCTCGAACTGCAGCGTGATCCGCGTGTTGCCGAGCGCGGAGCGCGAGGTGATCTCGGTGACCCCGGCGATGCGCCCGAGCGCGCGCTCGAGCGGCGTGGCGACCGTCGCCGCCATGACCTCGGGGCTCGCCCCCGGCAGGTTCGCGGTAACCGAGATCGTCGGGAACTCCACCTGCGGCAGCGGCGCCACCGGCAGCAGCCGGTAGGCGATGAGCCCGGCGAGCGCAATGCCCAGGGTGAGGAGCGTCGTTGCGACGGGCCGGCGGACGAAGGTTTCCGAGAGGTTCACGGGTTCGGAGCGGCTCGCCTCAGGCGGGGGCGCGAGGCCTCTTCTTCAGCGAGTCGAAGAAGAGGTAGATCACGGGCGTGGTGAAGAGCGTGAGGACCTGCGAGACGATGAGCCCGCCCACCATCGTGAGCCCGAGCGGGAAGCGCAGCTCGTGCCCGACGCCCGGGCTCAGCATGAGGGGCAGCGCCGCGAGGAGCGCCGCCGCCGTGGTCATGAGGATCGGCCGGAAGCGAAGGAGCGCCGCCTGCGTGATCGCCTCGCGCGGCGAGCGTCCCCCGGCGCGCTCGGCCTCCAGGGCGAAGTCGATCATCATGATGGCGTTCTTCTTCACGATGCCGATGAGGAGCAGGATGCCGATGACGGCGACGATGCCGAGCTCGGTGCCGGTGAGGATGAGCGCCGCCAGCGCGCCGATGCCGGCCGAGGGCAGCGTCGAGAGGATCGTCACCGGGTGGACGTAGCTCTCGTAGAGCACCCCCAGCACGATGTACATGGCGACGACGGCGGCGAGGATGAGGAGCAGCGTGTTGGTGAGCTGCGCGCGGAAGGCGAGCGCCGCGCCCTGGAAGGTGGCGCGCACCGTCTCGGGAAGGCCGATCGCGCGCTGCGCCGCCTCGATCGCCGCCACGGCCTCGCCGAGCGAGGCGCCGGGCGCGACATCGAACGAGATGGTCGCGGCCGGGAGCTGGCCGAGGTGGTGGATCGCGAGCGGCGCAGGCCGCTCCACCACGCGGGCGAACGCGCCGAGGGGCACCTGCCCGCCGCTCGAGGAGGGCACGTGCAGGCTGAGGATCGCCGCGGGCCCGTCGCGAAACGCCGGCTTCACCTCGAGCACTACCCGGTGCTGGCTCGACTGGCTGAAGATGGTCGAGACGAGCCGCTGCCCGAAGGCGCTGTAGAGCGCGCTCGTGACCGCGGCGGGCGTGACGCCCAGGCGCGCCGCGGTGTCGCGGTCGATCTCGACGTAGGCCTGCAGTCCCCCTTCCTGGAGGTCGGTGGCGACCTCGGCGAGCTGCGGCAGGCTGGCGAGGCGCGCGACGAGGCGATGCGTCCATTCCGAGAGCTCGGCGCCGCTTCCCGCCTCCAGCGTGAGCTGGTACGGGGTGCGGCTCACGCGGTCCTCGATGGTGAGGTCCTGCGCCGCCTGCAGGTAGAGCCGGATGCCGTCGACGCCTTCGGCGCGGGCCCTGCCGTCGAGCGCATTCGCGCGGGACTGCAGCCGCGCCATCACCGCGCGGATGTCCTCGCGTGAGGCGTGCGGGACGAGGTTGATCAGCATGCGGCCGGTGTTCAGGGTCGCGTTCTGGCTGTCGATGCCGATGAAGGAGGAGAGGCTCTCGACCGCCGGGTCCTCCAGGAGCGCCTCGGCGAGCGCCGTCTGGCGCTCGGCCATCGCCGTAAACGAAATGGATTGCGGCGCCTGCGTGAACGCGCGCACGAGGCCCGTGTCCTGCACCGGAAAGAAGCCTTTCGGCGCCCAGACATAGAGAAGCGCGGTGAGGACGAGCGTGCCGAGCACGACCCAGAGCGTCGCCGTCTGCCGGTCGAGCACCCACTCGAGGGCCCGGCCGTACGCGCCGACGGTTCGCTCGAACCAGCCTCGCCCGGAGGCCGCCTCGGTGCGCGCTCTGCGAAGGAGCCGCGCGGCCATCATCGGCGTGAGCGTCAGGGAGACGACGAGCGAGATGAGGATCGCGACCGCGAGCGTGACGGAGAACTCGCGGAAGAGCCGGCCGACCACGTCGCCCATGAAGAGGAGCGGGATGAGCACCGCGATGAGCGAGAACGTGAGCGAGAGGAGGGTGAAGCCGATCTCGCCGGCGCCCTTCAGCGCGGCCTCGAGGGGCGGCAGGCCCTTCTCGACGTGGCGCGAGATGTTCTCGATCATGACGATGGCGTCGTCCACGACGAAGCCCGTGGCGATGACGAGCGCCATGAGGGTCAGGTTGTTGATGGAGAAGCCGGCGAGGTGCATCGCGCCGAACGTGCCGACGAGCGAGAGCGGCACCGCCACGCTCGGGATGAGCGTCCCGGAGGCGGTGCGCAGGAAAAGGAAGATGACGAGCACGACGAGCGCCACGGCGAGCAGGAGCTCGAGCTGCACGTGCCGCACCGAGGCGCGGATCGTGTGCGTGCGGTCGGTGAGGAGCGCGACGTCGACGCCGGGCGGGAGCGAGGCCTGCAGCCTCGGCAGGAGCGCCTTCACCCGGTCGGCCACCTGGATCACGTTCGCGCCGGGCTGGCGCTGCACGTTGACGAGGATGGCCGGTGCGTCGTTCATCCAGGCGGCGAGGCGCGTGTTCTCCGCGTCCTCCACCACGTCCGCCACGTCCTCGAGGTAGACGGGCGCGCCGTTGCGGAAGGCGACGACCACGCGCCGGTACTCCTCCGGCGAGCGCAGCTGGTCGTTCGCCTCGATGGTGAAGGCGCGCTCCGGGCCGTCGAAGCTGCCTTTCGCCTGGTTCACGTTGGCGCCGGCGATGGCGGTGCGCAGGTCCTCGAGGCCGAGCCCGTGCGCCGCGAGCGCGCGCGGGTTCGCCTGCACCCGCACCGCCGGGCGCTGGCCGCCCGACAGGGTGACGAGGCCCACGCCCGCGACCTGCGAGATCTTCTGCGCGAGGCGGGTGTCGGTGAGATGCTGCACCTGCGGCAGCGTCAGCGTGCGGGAAGTGACGCCGAGCGTGACGATCGGCGCGTCGGCCGGGTTCACCTTGTTGTAGATGGGCGGCGCCGGGAGGTCCGTGGGGAGCAGCGTCGCGGCGGCGTTGATCGCCGCCTGCACTTCCTGCTCGGCGACGTCGAGGCCGGTCTCGAGCTCGAAGCGCAGGGTGATGAGCGAGGCGCCGCCGGAGCTCGTGGAGGACATCTGCGCGAGGCCGGGGATGCGCCCGAGCTGGCGCTCGAGCGGCGCGGTGACCGAGGAGGTCATGACTTCCGGGCTCGCGCCCGGATAGAAGGTGACGACCTGGATCGTGGGGTAGTCGACCTGCGGCAGGGCGGAAAGCGGCAGCTCGCGGTAGGCGAGGAGCCCGGCGAGCAGGATGGCGAGCATCGCGAGCGAGGTCGCGACGGGCCGCAGGATGAAGGGCCGGGAGAGGTTCAAGGCGCCGGGCCCGCGCGCTAGCGGCGGTCGCTCGCCTCGACGCGGACGCCCTCGCGCAGCCGGTCGAGCCCGTCGACCACCACGCGCTCGCCCGCGGCGAGGCCTTCCTCCACGGCGACGCGCCCGTCCTCGGAGGGCCCGAGGGACACCGGGCGCACGCTCACCGTGTCGTCCTGGCCGACGACGTAGACGAAGCGGCCTTTCGCGCCATGCTGCACGGCGGCCGCCGGAATGGTGACCACGCCGCGGCGCGTCTCGACCCGCATGCGCGCATTGACGAACTGGTTGGGGAAGAGCATGCCGTCTTCGTTCGCGAACTCGGCCTTCACCTTGACCGTGCCGGTGGCCGGGTCGATCTGGTTGTCCACGGTGAGGAAGGCGCCGGTGGCGATGCGCTGGCGGTTCTCGCGGTCCCAGGCCTCGACGGGGAGCTTCTCGCCGCTTCGCTTCAGCACGAGCGGAAGCTCGTGCTGCGGGATGCTGAAGACGACCGCGATCGGCTTCACCTGCGTGATCACCACGATGCCGCTCGCGTCGGTCGGGCGCACGATGTTGCCGGGGTCGACGAGGCGAAGCCCGAGCCGGCCGCTGATCGGCGCGTGGATCCGCGCGTACTCGAGCTGCAGCTTCGCGTTCGCGACCTGCGAGCGGTCGGCCTTGATCGCGCCTTCGTACTGGCGCACGAGCGCCGCCTGCGTATCGACTTCCTGCCGGGCGATGGAGTCCTGCTCGTAGAGCGTCCGGTAGCGCTCGAGGTCGACGCGCGCGTTGGCGAGCAGCGCCTCGTCGCGGGCGAGCTGGCCCTCGGCCTGCAGGAGCTGCACCTGGAACGGGCGCGGATCGATCTCGGCGAGGAGCTCGCCTTCGCGCACGAGCTGCCCCTCGCGGAAGGCGACGCGCAGAAGCTCTCCCTCGACGCGGCTTCGCACGGTCACCGTGCGAAGGGGCGTGACCGTGCCGAGGCCCTGCACGTAGACGGAGATATCGCCGGTGCGGGCCGCCTCCGCGAGCACCGGCACGGGGCGGCTCCCGTCGAAGCCGCGCCCGCCTTTTGCCTTCGGGGTCTTGGTCGCGGCCATTTTGGTAGCCGACCCGGAGGGCGGCGTGGTAGCCGACCCGGAGGGCGGCGCCTCGGCTCGGATGAAATACCAGGCGCCCACGGCCACGGCGCCGGCGAGCAGCACGGCGAGGAGGAGCGTCGGGGACTTTTTCATCCCGACCAGGCGAGCGAGCGCTGCACCGCCTCGCGCCAGCGGTCGAGCCGCGCGGCGGCCTCGCTTCGGTCCATGCGAGGCTCGAAGCGCCGCTCGAGCTTCCAGTGCCCGGCGAGCTCCTCGCGCGAGCGCCACAGGTTCACGGTGAGGCCGGCGAGGTAGGCCGCCCCGAGCGCGGTGGTCTCGAGCACGCGCGGGCGCACGACGGGCACGCCGAGGAGGTCGGCCTGGAACTGCATGAGGAGGTCGTTCGCCGCCGCGCCGCCATCGACGCGCAGCTCCGCGAGCTTCACGTCGGCGTCGCGCTGCATCGCCTCGAGCACCTCGGCGCTCTGGAAGGCGATCGACTCGAGCGCGGCGCGCGCGAGGTGCGCCCGGGAGGCGCCGCGGGTGAGGCCTACGATCGTGCCGCGCGCGGCGGGATCCCAGTAGGGCGCGCCGAGGCCGGTGAAGGCGGGCACGACGTAGACGTCGTTGCTGTCGAGGACGCTGGCCGCGAGCCGCTCGATCTCGCTCGCTTCCTCGAAGAAGCCGAGCTCGTCGCGCAGCCACTGCACGACCGCGCCCGCGACGAAGACGCTGCCCTCCAGCGCGAACTCCTGCCGGTGCGTCCAGGCGCAGGCGGTGGAGACGAGGCCGTTCGCCGAGCGCACCTGGTGCTCGCCGGTGTGGAGCAGCATGAAGCAGCCCGTGCCGTAGGTGTTCTTGGCCATGCCCGGCGCGTGGCACGCCTGGCCGAAGAGCGCCGCCTGCTGGTCGCCCGCCACGCCGCCGATCACGAGCGGCTCGCCGAGCACCGCCTTCGGCAGCATGCCGAAGGCGTGGGCAGACGGGTGCACGTCGGGCAGGAGCGCGCGCGGCACGCGCAGGAGCCGCAGGAGCTCCGGGTCCCAGTCGCCCGTGCGGATGTCGAAGAGCATGGTGCGCGAGGCGTTGGAGGGGTCGGTGACGTGGGTGCGGTTGCCGGTGAGCTGCCAGATGAGCCAGGTGTCGACCGTGCCGAAGGCGAGCTCGCCGCGCTCGGCGCGCTCGCGGGCGCCGGGGATGTTGTCGAGGAGCCAGGTGATCTTGGTGCCGCTGAAGTAGGGGTCGATGACGAGCCCGGTCTTCGCCTTGACGAGCTCCTCGGCGCCCTCGGCGACGAGGCGCTGGCAGAGGGGCGCCGTGCGCCGGTCCTGCCAGACGATGGCGTTGTGGACCGGCTCGCCGGTCTGCCGGTCCCAGACGAGCGTGGTCTCGCGCTGGTTGGCGATTCCCACCGCCAACAGGTCCGCGAGGGGCACGCGCGCCTGGGCGAGCGCCTGGCGCGCGACGTCGCGCTGGCTGCGGAAAATCTCGAGCGGGTCGTGCTCGACCCATCCGGGCTGCGGATAGAGCTGCGGGAACTCGCGCTGCGCGACCGCGACGGGCGAGCCTTCCTCGTCGAAGACGATCGCGCGCGAGCTCGTCGTGCCCTGGTCGAGGGCGAGGATGTACTTCACGCGGCAAATTCTACTTGGGATACGATTGGCCCCCGATGAGCCGGCCACGAAAACAAGAAGGCTCGGGGAGCCTTTTTCAATTGCTCGCGCTTGCTGCGGCGCTCTACGCGTTCTGGCTGCTGATGTCGGGCTTTTTCACGCCGTTCCTGCTGGCGGCCGGGCTCGGCTGCGCGCTCGGCGTGGCCTGGCTCGCCCGGCGCATGGAAATCGCCGACCGCGAGGGGCTGCCGCTGCACGTCAGCCCCGCCGCGCTCTGGTACTGGCCCTGGCTCGTCAAGGAAATCCTGAAGTCGGGCTGGCAGGTCGCGCGCATTATCGTGCACCCGCGCCTGCCGATCAGCCCGGCCCTCGTGCGCTTCAAGCCCTCCCAGAAGAGCACCGTGGGCCTCGTCACGCATGCGAACTCCATTACGCTCACCCCGGGCACGGTGACCGTGGAGGCGGACCACGGCGAGTTCCTGGTGCATGCGATCACGCTGGAGAACGCCGAGGGGCTTGCGGGAAGCGAAATGGACCGGCTCGTGAGCCGCTTCGAGGGGCAGCGCTGATGTTCGCCGTCGTGACCGTTGCGCTTCTCGTTGCCCTGGTGCTGCTGCTCGCCCGGGCGGTGCTCGGCCCGACGGTGTTCGACCGCCTGCTCGCCGCCAATACCATCGGCACCGTGGCGGTCCTGCTCCTGTCGGTCATCGGCTTCCTGGCCGGCCGGCCCGAGTTCCTCGACCTCGCCATCGTCTACGGCCTTCTCAATATCGTCGGAACCATCGCCGTGCTGAAGTTCTTCGAGCGCGGGAGCCTGGGCGAATGAGCGCGCTGCTCGACGTGGCGAGCTGGGTGCTCCTCGTCGCCGGGGGGCTCTGCTGCATCGTCGGCGCGATCGGGGTGCTCCGCATGCCCGATTTCTATACCCGCATCCATGCCGCGAGCGTGTCCGACGCGGTGGGCGCCGGCCTGATCCTGCTCGGGCTCATGCTGCAGGCCGGCTGGACGCTCGTGCTCGTGAAGCTGGTGGTCATCGGCCTGCTCATCTTCTTTACCAGCCCGGCGGCCGCGCACGCCCTCGCGCGCGCGGCGCTCGGCCGGGGCCTGGAGCCGCTGCTCGACCCGAAGGCGCCGCCATGGAAACGCTGATCGTCAACGTGCTGCTCACGGGGCTCGCCGTGGTGGTGGTGGCCATGGCGCTGCAGCGCAACCTCTTCGGCGTCGTGGTGCTCTCGGGCATCTACAGCTTCCTCATGGCGACGGCGCTCGTCGCGCTCGACGCCGTCGACGTGGCGATGACCGAGGCGGCCGTCGGGGCCGGGGTCTCGACCGTGCTGCTGCTGGGCGCGCTGCATCTTTTTTCGAGCATGGAGGCGAAGCCGCTCCACCGGCCGCTCCTCCCCCTGGTGATCGCCCTCGGCATGGGCGCCGTGCTCGCCTACGGAATTCTCGGCCTGCCTTCCTTCTCCGATCCGCAGGCGCCGATCCACGTGCACGTGGCGCCCGTCTACCTTTCCAGCGTGATGCGCGAGACCGGCGTGCCGAACGTCGTCACCGCGGTGCTCGCCAGCTATCGCGGCTACGACACCCTCGGAGAGACGGTGGTGGTGTTCACCGCCGGCGCCGGCGTGATCGCCCTCCTGAGGCGAAGGAAACGGCTGAAAGAGAAGGACAAGTGAAAGACGACATCATCCTGCGCGTGGCCGCGAAGATCGTCATGCCGTTCATGCTGCTCTTCGGCCTGTACGTGCAGTTCCACGGCGACTTCGGCCCGGGCGGGGGCTTCCAGGCCGGGGTGATCGCCGCCGCGGCGATCGTTTTCTACGGGCTCATCTTCGGGCTGGACGCCGCGCGGCGGCTGGTGCCCGACCGCCTCGTGGAGGCGCTGGTGGCGCTCGGCGTGCTCATTTACGCGGGGGTCGGCATCGCGGGGCTGCTCCTTGGCGGCGCATACCTCGACTACTTCGTGCTCGACGCGCACGACACGGTGCACGGGCAGCACCGCGGGATCTTCTGGGTGGAAGCCGGCGTGGGCATCACCGTCTCGGCCGTGATGCTGAAGCTCTTCTACATGTTCGCCGGGCGGGGGCAGAAGGAATGAGCGGGTTCTGGGGGCATTACACCTACTTCGTGACCGTCTTTCTGATGGTCGCGGGGCTCTACATCCTGATCGCGCGCGGAAACCTGCTGAAGAAGCTGATCGGGCTGAGCGTCTTCCAGACCTCCGTCTACCTCCTCTACATCGCGCCGGGCAAGCTCGTGGGCGCGACCGCTCCCATCCTCGCCGACGGGTATGCCGTCTATTCCAATCCGCTGCCGCACGTGCTCATCCTGACGGCGATCGTCGTGGGCGTGGCGACGCTCGCGCTCGGCCTCGCCATCGCCGTTCGCATCCGCGACGCCTACGGCACCATCGAGGAAGACGAGATCCTCGAGCGCGACCGCAGCGAGCCCGATGCCGACGCGGAGCCGCTCGCCCGGCCCGAACGCAGCTGATGCCATCGATCCTCGAGCACGCACCGGCCCTGCAGGTCGTCCTGCCGCTCGCGGCGGCGCCGCTCATCGTGCTCGTGCGCAGCGCTGCCTTTGCCTGGGCGGCCGCGAGCGCGGTGAGCTACGCCTCGCTCGCCATCGCGGTGCTCCTCGCGCTGCGCGTGGCCGAAGGCGGCGCCATCTCGTATGCGATCGGCAGCTGGCAGCCGCCCATCGGGATCGAGTACCGGGTCGACGCGCTGAGCGCCTTCATGCTCGTGGCAGTCTCGCTCACGGCGGCCCTGGTCGCGCCGCATGCCCGCCGGATCGTCAGCGCGGAAGTGGCCGCCGACCGCGTCTACCTCCTGTATGCGATGTACTGCCTGTGCCTCGCCGGCCTGCTCGGCATGGCCATCACCGGCGACGCCTTCAACCTGTTCGTCTTCCTCGAGATTTCCTCGCTCGCGATGTACGTCCTCATCGCGCTCGGCCCCCGGCGCCGGGCGCTCCTCGCGGCGTTCCAGTACATGCTCCTGGGGACGGTCGGGGCCACGTTCTACGTGATCGGCGTCGGGTTCCTCTACCTCATGACCGGAACGCTCAACCTCGTCGACATGGCCGAGCGGCTGCAGGCGGTGGAGGACCTTCGCCCGGTCCTCGCCGCGCTCGCCTTCATCACGGTCGGCATCGGGCTCAAGCTCGCGCTCTTCCCGCTGCACCAATGGCTGCCGAACGCGTACGCGTTCTCGCCCTCCATGGCGTCCACGTTCATCGCCGCCACGGCGACCAAGGTGTCGGTCTACGTGCTGCTTCGCTACTACTTCATGGTGTTCGATCCGGCGGCGCTCTTCGACCGGCTTCCCACGCGCGAGCTGTTCCTCGCGCTTTCCGTGGCCGCCATGGTGACCGCCTCGCTGGTGGCGGTGTTCGAGCAGGACGTGAAGCGCCTCTTCGCGTACTCGAGCGTCGCGCAGATCGGCTACATCACGCTGGGCATCGGCGTGGACAACGTCGACAGCCTCACCGGCTCGATCGCCCACCTCCTGAATCACGGCGTCACCAAGGGCGCGATCTTCGCGCTCCTCGGCGGCGTGGCGCTGCGCAGCGCAGGCGGGGCCATGAGCGTGCAGAGCCTTGCGGGCCTGGGCGCGCGCATGCCGCTCACGGCGCTCGGGCTCGTGATTGCCGGCCTCAGCCTCATCGGCGTGCCGGGCACCGCGGGCTTCGTGACGAAGTGGTATCTCGTCATCGGCGCCATCGACGCCGGCCTGTGGTGGGTCGTGGCGGCCATTCTCGCGAGCTCGCTCATCGCCGCGGTCTATGTCTGGCGCGTGGTCGAGATTGCCTATCTTCGGCCGGCGCCGGCCGGCGGCAGGCGCGAGGAAGCGCCCTTGTCGATGCTGGTGGGCGCCCTCGGCCTGGTCGCCCTGAGCGTCTACTTCGGCCTCGAGACCTCCTTCAGCGTCGGCGGTGCGCGCGAGGCGGCGGAGCTGCTCCTGGGGGCGCAGCCATGAGCGCCGAGCTGCTCATCGGGCTTGCGCTCGCGCTGCCGGTCATCGCGGCGGGGCTGATCTCGGTTCTGGGGAAGGCGCCCAACCTGCGCGAGGCGGTCTCGCTCGCCGCGGCGGCGGCCGTCTTCCTCTGCGTGCTTTCCTTCTCGGGCGAGGTGCTGGAAGGCGCCCGGCCGGCGCTCCGGCTGGTGGGGATCTTCCCGGGGCTCGCGGTCGCGTTCGAGATCGAGCCGCTCGGGCTCCTTTTCGCGCTCGTCGCCTCGGGCCTGTGGTTCGTGAGCGGCATCTATTCGATCGGGTACATGCGCGGCAACGG
>Ga0079224_100011183_pt1 | contig 12347 bp, 10 predicted proteins | sample Stecom2015_FD_80414 | JGI IMG/M metagenome (GOLD analysis project Ga0079224, IMG submission 80414) | Agricultural soil microbial communities from Utah to study Nitrogen management - Steer compost 2015 | ecosystem: Environmental > Terrestrial > Soil > Agricultural land | place: USA: Utah... | reverse complement strand
CGCGACCTCTTCAGCGAGGCCGGACGGCGTAGCCACGAAGTGGAGTTCGATACCGATCTTCTGGTTAGGGCCGACATCCTCACCCGCTTTCAGGCGTACAGGATCGGGCGAGAGGTGGGCGTCTACAGCGCGAACGATCTTCGCCGCTTCGAGAACCTGAACCCGCGCACCGATGCAGAGGCGGACGCGTACCTGAGCCCGCTCAACATGAACAGGGAGCAAACCGGCGCGCCGAAGGAGTAGCGCCGATGCTTTCCCGGTTGCCATGGACACCGAAGCCCGAAACGAAGCGGAAGCGCTGGGAGGCTGCGAGGAAGGCAAAGCGCCGGAAGCTTCCCAAGGATCGGCGGGATTACCTCGCCGGGCTCGTTGCTGCCATCATCCGCAAGGGGCTCGAAAAGGGCGAGGCGTCCAAGTTTTGGTTCGAGGCCAAGGCACGCCACGGCATCCGCGCGAGGCTGTGTTTGCAGGGGTGGCCTTGGGGCGAGGCGGACGAAGCTGCGGAGGACGTGGTTGACCTAGCGTTGCGCATCGTCGGGGCGAAGCGTCCTTCCTGGCAAGAGGGGCAACCCGAGTACACCCAATATGGCGTGAGCTTCATAGAGCGAACGCGGTGCGTTAGGTGCGGCTGGAAACTGCCCCAAGGCCACCGGAAATTTTGCAGTCAACGATGCTTCACGGCCCATCACAATGAGCTTGCCCGCCGGCGGGCCGAGGAACTGATTGCCATCTTGTGCGAGGCGGGCGATGAAGCTTGACGACCTTCCGGATGACGTTTGCGAATGGTGCAACACGCCGCTGCCCGACACCCGCCGGGCAGGGCAAATCTACTGCAACAAGCGATGTGCCCAAAAGCACCTCGACTATCTGGAAAAGCGAGCCCGCCTTGAGGCCAGGACCGGGCTTGTCTGCCGGGAATGCGGCAGGACGTTCACCGGAGCGCGCCAGGGGCAGAAGTTCTGCTCGAAAGCATGTGCCCGCATGGCAATGCGAAAGCGGACGTGGGGCTATCGCACATGCCGAATCTGCGAAAGCCGGTTCCTGCCCAACCACAAGGACCAGCGGATATGCGTTCCACCCATGCGCTACATGGAATGCGTGGACCGGCTGAAAGCCCGCCTCAGGTGTGAAGCTGTGGATTAAATCCGTTCCGTACCCATATCGTACCCAAGAGGGTATCAGCCGACGATATAAGTTGTTGCCACCCTGTAATTCGTTGATTTTCTTGAGGTTTTTGGTGAGCGCGCTGGGATTCGAACCCAGGACCTACTGATTAAAAGTCAGTTGCTCTACCGGCTGAGCTACGCGCTCGCCTGCGCAAAATGGGCCGGCGAAATTGCGGCGGAACATAGTCAGCCGTCTCCCGGCGGTCAACCGCAAAAGCCGTCGCGATGTGCCCAGAAATACCGGAAGACCATGACGGTGAAGCAATATGCGGTAGAGCGGTTGTGCGGCAGCGGTGGTGCTGTGCATGTTCGCAGCTCGTAAAAAATCTGTGATGTGCATCTGACCGCAATGTTTGTGATGTGCACGGGAGCGCAGTGCACGCTGCGGCGGTATGCCACGAGATGGTGATTGGAGAGGGCAGGGGCATACGGCTATATGCCGCCTGAAAGTCGTCAATCAGGAGCCTCAAGCAAAGCATGGCGATCGATATCGGCTACACCAGCGCGCTTTTCGCGGGGGCGCTCTCCTTCCTTTCGCCCTGCGTGCTGCCCTTGGTGCCGCCCTATCTGTGCTACATGGCGGGCGTCTCGGTGGAGGATTTCCGCAAGCCCGATGGAGCACGGAGCACGCGGCTGCCGCTGCTTGCCGCCTCGCTCGCCTTCGTGCTTGGCTTTGCCACCGTCTTCACCGCGCTCGGTGCGGGCGCCTCCACCATCGGCGCGCTGCTGCGTGCATGGCAGCAGGAACTGGCGATCGCGGCAGGGGTGGTCATCATCCTGATGGGCCTCAATTTCCTGGGCGTGATGCGCATACCTCTCCTGTCGCGGGAGGTGCGGTTCCAGGCGGGCGGCCAGCCCGCCAGCCTGACGGCCGCTTACATCATGGGACTCGCTTTCGCCTTCGGCTGGACTCCGTGCATCGGCCCCGTCCTGGGCCCGATTCTCACGCTGGCGGGCGGGCGCGAGACGGTAGGCGAGGGCGCACTGATGCTCGCCGTCTATTCCGCCGGTCTGGGCATTCCCTTTCTGGTGGCGGCGCTCTTTTCCGGCGCGTTCATGCGTTTCCTGCAGCGTTTCCGCGTGCATCTCGGCCGCGTGGAGAAGGCGATCGGCGGCATGCTGGTTCTGGCCGGCGTGCTTTTCCTGACGGGCGGCATGCAGTCCATGGCCTACTGGCTTCTGGAAACCTTCCCGGCGCTGGGAATGCTGGGCTGAGTAGTCGGGACGGAAGGCCTGACGCATTGACGGCGGCCGCCCCGCTGCCCTACTGCCTTGTTGCCGAACCATCCTGTTGAAGCGGAAGGCGCCCATGAACAAGAAACGCAGCTGTCTCGCCATCATCCTTGCCGCGGGTGAGGGCACCCGGATGAAGAGTTCGCTGCCGAAGGTGCTGCACCCGGTCGGCGGGCTTCCCATGGCTGCCCATGTGATGGCGGCAGCAGATGCTTCCGGTGCCGACGCGCTGGCCCTCGTGGTAGGCAACGGGGCGGAGCAGGTGAGGGCGGCGCTCTCGGAGGTTCCGTTGCGCGGCGCGCCGGCGCCGGAGTTCTTCGTCCAAACGGAGCGGCTTGGCACGGCGCATGCGGTGCTCGCGGCACGCGCGGCCATCGCGCGCGGCTATGACGACGTGCTTGTGGCCTTTGGCGATCATCCGCTGCTCGAGTCGGCGGCCCTCATTGAGGCGCGCGCCAGGCTTGCAGAGGGAGCCGCTGTGGCCGTGCTCGGCTTCCGCCCGTCCGACCCTTCCGGCTATGGCCGGCTGATCGAGAAGGAGGGGCGCCTCGCGGCGATCCGGGAGGAGAAGGACTGCTCGGACGAGGAACGGAAGATCGCCTTCTGCAACAGCGGCATCATGGCCGTCGCCGGCGGCAGCGCCCTGGCGCTGCTCGAGGCCGTCGGCAACGGCAATGCCAAGGGCGAGTACTATCTCACGGACATTGTCGAGATCGCCAACAGCCGGGGCCTGCCTGTGGTCGCCACCGAGATCAGCCCCGAGAGCGCGTTCGGCATCAACAACCGCGCGCAGCTTGCGGAGGCGGAGGCCGTCTGGCAGGCGCGGCGCAGGCGGGAACTGATGCTGGCCGGCGTAACGCTGGTGGACCCGGCGACCGTCTATCTCTCCCACGACACGGAAATCGGACCTGATACGGTGGTGGAGCCTAATGTCTGGTTCGGGCCGGGCGTCCGGGTGGGCAGCGGCGCCCGCATCCATGCTTTTTCGTATCTGGAAGGGGCCACCGTAGAAAGCGGCGCCCTGATCGGCCCCTTCGCGCGACTGCGGCCCGGGGCGGCAATCAAGGAGAAGGCGAAGGTCGGCAATTTCTGCGAGATCAAGAATGCCGAGGTCGGGCCCGGCGCCAAGGTGCCGCATCTGTCCTATATCGGAGATGCCGCGATCGGTGCCGCCGCCAATATCGGGGCGGGAACGGTTACCTGCAATTATGACGGCTACGCCAAGCACCGCACGGAAATCGGCGCAGGCGCCTTCATCGGCACGCATACCTCGCTCGTGGCGCCGATCACGGTCGGCACCGGGGCCTATGTGGCCTCGGGCAGCGTGCTGACGCAGAACGTGCCCGACGATGCGCTGGCCTTCGGCCGCGCGCGGCAGACGACCTATGAGGGCCGAGGAAAAGCTCTGCGCGAAAAGCTTTCGGCGCGCAAGCGGTAAGCAGCCGCTCTGCCGCTTAGCCTTCCCGCTTACGCTCCTCGCTCAGATCGTCGAGCAGGCGGCTCATCTCGTCTTCGATAGAAAACTCTTCCTGGCCGTTCTGCGGTGCGGGTGCTGCCGCGGGAGCGGACGCCTCGGCCGCGGGTCTGACGGTATGCAGCGAGACGTCCTCATTGCGAAGGCGTACGGTCTCCTCCTCTCCCCGGTTGTTCCACGCCGCGACGGATGGAGCGGCCGGCGCGGCCGGCGTCGGCTGCCGCCTCTGAGCCGCGGGCTTTTCAACGGGTAGGCCGGCTTCTGAGCCTGTGCGCACCTGGCTTTCCGCGCGTGGTGCGGGCGCAATCCGGTCGTTCCGCAGGGGCTGCGCCGGGGAAGCGGCTGGCCATGGTTCAGAGCGGGTAAGGGAGGGTTCAGGCCGCGGTGCTGAGGCCGTTTGCGTTCCCGTAATATCGGATGGCTGGGAGCGGCGGACCGGTGCTGCCGGCTGCGGCGCGCGCGCCCGCTCCGCGGCGGGTTGTGCTTCGGAGGCCGCGCGGGCAGGGGCGGCGCCTATGTGCTGTTCCACCACGATATCCGTCGGCCCGCCGATCAGGATGAGGTGCTCCACATCGTCCCGCCGCACAAGCACCAGCCGCCGCTGATTATCGACCGCGGCCGCATCCACCACGGCGAGCCGCGGCGGCCGGTTGCGGCCACCTGCTATGAAGGTGCCCGAGGACAGATTCCGCATCATGCGTACGATGATGAGCACGCCGAGGAGAAGGACGAGCGCGGCGGCGACCCAGAACGCCGCCGAGGCCGAGCTGCCTCCACCAAAATCTCCCAGCCATTCGCCCATTTGCCACTCTCCGATACATCTGTCTGGCTCAAGAGGTTAGACTAGGCATGAGAGGCCGAGGCGGCAAGCCGGAATGAGCCAAACGGGACACAGCGGGGGACGGGACTGTCGGCGATCTTGCGCCGTGACGCGGCCCTGATGTATGCCGAGGAACCTCGGCGCGACAGGCAGGGAACGCATGGCCAGATCTATTGGCGACGGCGAAGTGGAAATGGCGCCCATCGTCAATCAGGGCGCGCGACCCGGCGTCATTACCCGGCTAATCATATTTATACTCGTGCTGACCGGCTCTGCGCTGGTCTTTGTTCTGTTCCAGGACAGGCTCGGCGAGGAATTTCTGCTCGGCATACTGGGCGTGTTGGCGATGATTGGCGTGGGCTATCTGTTCGCCAGCGCCATCGGCTTCATTCAGATCGCGCCGCGCTCCACCGGGGACGAGCTGTCGCGCGCCTTCATCGATTCCATGGGTGAGGGGCTGGTCGTCACCGACGCCAAGGGCCGAATCCTCTATGCCAACCGCGCCTATGCGGAACTGACAGGTGCCGCTTCGGCCACCGACGTCAAGACGGTGGAGGCGCTGCTTTCCGACAATCCCGAAGCGGCTCCCGTCATTGAGCGCGTGGCAGCGGGCTTGCGCGACGGAAAGCCTGGAGACGGCGAGTTCCGCCTGTCGCGGCCGATTCGCCCCGGCGCCGGAACGGGCGCGCGGTGGTATCGCGCCTTGGCGCGCGTCTTCAAGGTTCCGGGCTATCGCCGGCCGCTTTCGGCATGGCTGCTGACCGACATTTCTGACGAACGGGCCGAGCAGGAGCGCTTCTTCCTCGATCTTCAGAAGGCGATCGACCACCTCGATCACGCTCCGGCCGGTTTCTTCGCGGCCGATGCCGACGGGCGCATCACCTATCTCAACGCCACGCTGGCTGAATGGCTGGGCGTGGATCTGGCAAATTTCGTGCCCGGCGCGCTGTCGCTCTCCGATATCGTGGCGGGCGACGGTATGGCGCTGATCCAGGCCGTGAAGGCGGAGCCCGGCACTGTGCGCAACTCCGTTATCGATCTCGATCTTTCCACCGTGCGCGGCGAGGTGCTGCCGGTGCGCTTCATGCACCGGGTGACGGCCACGCGCGAGGGGCAGCGGGGACCGACTCGAACCATCGTCCTGAACCGCACGCTCGGCGAAGATGCATCCGCGGACCTGCGGGCCTCCGAGGTCCGCTTCACCCGGTTCTTCAATTCCACGCCGATGGCCATCGCCAGCGTGGACCATGACGGGCGCATCCTGCGCACGAATGCACCGTTCCTATCGCTGTTTGCCTGCGTGGTCGATCGTGATGCGGTGGACCGGCGCGTGCGCCTCGATACGGTGATGCACGAGCGCGACCGGGAGGCTTTCGCGCTGGCGCTGGAGAAAGCCAAGCAGCATCAGGCCGACATTCCTCCGATCGATACCGTGCTGCCGGGTAACGAGGAACGCCATGTGCGTTTCTACGTCAATGCCGTGGCCGATGCCGGAAGCGGCAGCGATGTGGAAGAGGCGGCGATCGTCTACGCGGTCGATACGACGGAGCAGAAGGCGCTCGAAGCGCAGATGGCGCAGAGCCAGAAAATGCAGGCGGTCGGGCAGCTTGCCGGCGGCATCGCGCACGACTTCAACAATGTGCTGACGGCGATCATCATGGCCTCGGACTTGCTGCTTGCCAACCACCGGCCATCGGACCCGTCCTTCCCGGACATCATGAACATCAAGCAGAACGCCAATCGTGCCGCCTCGCTGGTCCGGCAGCTTCTGGCGTTCTCGCGCAGGCAGACGTTGCGGCCCGAAGTGCTGAACCTGACGGATGTTCTGGCGGACATTCGCATGTTGCTCTCCCGTCTCATGGGCAACAACATCACGCTCGCCATCGAGCACGGCAGGGATCTGTGGCCGGTGAAGGCCGACATCGGCCAGTTCGAGCAGGTGATCGTCAATCTCGCGGTCAATGCGCGCGACGCCATGCCCGACGGCGGCCAGCTCACTGTACGCACCAGGAACGTGCCGACCAGTGAATGTGCGCAATATCCCTATCGCGAGCTGCAGCCGGCCGATTACGTCATGGTCGAGGTTGCCGATACCGGCACCGGTATTCCGCCCGAAACGCTGAAGAAGATCTTCGAGCCGTTCTTCACCACGAAGGAAGTGGGCAAGGGCACGGGCCTTGGCCTTTCCATGGTCTACGGCATCGTCAAGCAGACGGGCGGGTTCATCTTCTGCGATTCCGAGGTCGGCAAGGGAACGACCTTCCGGATATTCCTGCCGCGTCACGTGCCGTCCGCTCAGACGGAAGAGGGGAAGAGCGCCGGGGCGGAGCAGGCGAAGGAGCCCCGCCAGACCACGCGTGACCTTTCAGGCTCCGCACGGGTCTTGCTGGTGGAGGACGAGGATGCCGTGCGCATGGGCAATGTGCGCGCGCTCACCTCGCGCGGCTACGAGGTGCATGAGGCAAGCTCAGGCACCGAAGCACTGGAAATCTTCAAGGCGCTTGATGGCAAGGTCGATATCGTCGTCTCGGATGTTGTGATGCCCGAGATGGATGGGCCGACCCTGCTTGCCGAGCTGCGCAAGATACGGCCTGACGTTAAATTCATCTTCGTTTCCGGCTATGCCGAGGACGCCTTCGCCAAGAACCTGCCTTCTGACGCCAAGTTCGGTTTCCTGCCAAAGCCATTTTCGCTGAAGCAGTTGGCGACAACCGTGAAGGAAATGCTCGAAGAAGACAGCTAAGGCGCCGCGGCGACCTTTGCGGTCTTCCCACAGCAGCGCAGTTCCGGCGGAACTGCGCGGGCGTTGCTGAGAAGTTGACTGGAGAAGAACGCCGCTCCGGTACGCGAGACCTGATCCGGAGCCTGGAGGCGTGTCGCATCCGCCTCGTCCCCTCTTTTAAGCGGATATCCTTACCGCGGAGTTAGCAAGTCATTGAGCAAACCTTAATTTGGAATTTTTTTGAACGCCTTCAAAATATCGAGCTGTCAGGTAGGCGACACGCTTATGGCGGAACAGGCGGCGAGTTATTGGCCGAAATGCAGACGCTTTGCCGCCGGCCAGTCTGCAGCACAGGGAATGGATCGCTGTCGCGGTCATAGGGAAGAGAAGATGACGCGCGCCATCATGCTTCAGGGCACGGGTTCCGATGTCGGCAAGACCCTGCTGGTCGCGGGCCTGTGCCGCCTCGCGCGTCGGCGCGGGCTGCAGGTCCGGCCGTTCAAGCCGCAGAACATGTCGAACAACGCCGCTGTTGCCAAAATCCCCGAAACCGGAGGTGACGGCGAGATAGGCCGCGCCCAATGGCTGCAGGCGCTTGCCTGCGGGACGGAGCCCACAGTGCACATGAATCCGGTACTCCTGAAACCTCAGAGCGATACGGCGGCCCAGGTCATCGTTCAGGGAAAGGTGCTTGCGGAGGCGCAGGCGGCCGATTACGGCAGCCTCAGACAGCGCCTCATGGAGGCTGTTATGGATTCCTGGGCGCGGGTAGGCGAGGGGGCCGATCTCGTCGTGGTCGAGGGAGCCGGCTCGCCGGCTGAAATCAATCTGCGCGACCGCGACATCGCGAATATGGGCTTTGCCGTAGCGGCAGGCGTTCCTGTGGTGATGGTCGGCGACATCGACCGGGGCGGCGTGATCGCCGCGCTGGCGGGAACGCACCTCGTCCTGCCAGCGGAGGACCGCGCGATGATAAGGGGCTTCATCATCAACAAGTTCCGCGGCGATCTTTCCCTGTTTTCGGGTGGAATCTCCGCGATCCAACGCTTTACAGGCTGGCGCTCCTTCGGCGTTGTGCCTTGGCTTCGCGAAGCCGCGCTTCTGCCCTCGGAGGATTCGGTGATTCTGGAACGCTTGCCCCGTGGCGCGGCGGCGACCCTCAAGATTGCCGTGCCCATGCTGTCGCGGATCGCCAATTTCGACGATCTCGACCCGCTGCGCGCCGAGCCAGGGGTGGATGTCGTCTTCGTGCCGCCCGGCCAAAGGCTGCCCGAGGATGCGTCGCTGGTCATTCTGCCCGGCAGTAAATCGACAATCGCGGACCTTGCATTCCTGCGCGCCAATGGCTGGGAGCTGGACCTCATCGAACACCGACGAAGAGGCGGCGCGATCGTGGGCCTGTGCGGGGGATACCAGATGCTCGGCCGCTCGGTCGCTGACCCGCACGGCATTGAAGGCGAGCAGCGCCAAGCGGAGGGATTGGGTTTTCTGGATGTGGAAACCGTCATAACGCCTGAGAAGACCGTGCGGAACGTGAGCGCCATATCCGCCGTGCATCAGGAAGTTCTCACCGGCTACGAGATCCATGCCGGCGAAACATGGGGCCCGGATTGCGCGCGCCCCGTTGCCATTGTGGATGGCCGGACGGAAGGCGCGATGTCAGCCGATGGAAAAGTGTTCGGGACCTATTTGCACGGCCTTTTCAGCGCCGACGGCTTCCGGCGGCGGTTTCTGGCGCAGTTCGGTGTTGTCGCGGGCGAGGCCAGTCATCTGAACCGGATCGAAAGCACGCTCGATGCCCTCGCATGTCACCTTGAACGGCACCTTGATTGCGACGCTCTTCTCGCTGCCGCGCGATAGGGCCCCTAATCCTGCTGCACCTCGTGCGCCTTCGGCCAATAGGTGCCGATGCACCAGATATTTCCCTCCGGATCGCGGCAGATGAACTCGCGTCCGCCATAGTCGCGGTCGATGGGGCCCTCGAGTATCTCCGCGCCGGCTTTTACGGCCTGCTCATGCACGACATCGGCGTCCTCTACGGCGATATAGACCGCCTTGCCGCCGTTTTCGCCTGGCGGACCCACCATGGCGCCGAACGCGTCATCCGATGCCTGGCCGAGCATGATTATGGAAGAGCCGAGGGCCAGTTCGGCATGGGCGATGCGGTCTCCATCCTCGTAGCGGGCATGAATCGAGAAGCCCAGCGCCCGGACGAGCCAGTCGATCATGGCAGCCGGGTCGCGGTAGCGGAATGTGGGAAAGATCCTGGGCGGCTGGATGGCAACGGACTTGTTCATGAACATCCTCCTTGGCGGCACGGGTGAGGGCGCGCCTCTTAAGGAATGTCATCGGGCCGAGTTTGTTGCAGGCGTTAGGTTTGGCCGCGGCTATGAAGCCACGATCCGCTTTTCAAGGATTCGCTCAAGATCAGGCGCGGTCTCGACGAGCGCCCTGGCGGGTTCGGAGCGGGGTGTCTGCAGCACCATCTCCGTCGGCCCGGCCTCGACGATCCGTCCCTCGTGCATGACCAGCGCCCGGTCGCAGATGGCACGGGCGACGGTCAGGTCGTGCGTGATGAAGAGGTAGGCAATGCCGAGACGGGCGTTAAGATCGGCAAAAAGATCGAGGATCTGCGCCCGGATGGAGACATCGAGGGCCGAGACCGGCTCGTCGGCGATGATGAGCCGCGGCCGCGTGATGATCGCCCGGGCGATGGAGAGACGCTGGCGCTGCCCGCCGGAGAATTCGTGCGGATACTTGTCCATGTCCGCAGGCGAAAGGCCGACCTGGGTGAGCGCCTCGGCCACCATCTCACGGCGCCTGCGCCGGTCAAGCTTCTCGTCCAGCAGATAGAGCGGTTCGGCCACCAGCCTTTCCGCCTTGTGGCGCGGGTCGAAGGAGCCGTAGGGGTCCTGGAACACCACCTGCATGTTGCGACGGACGGGCCGGAGGGCGTCCTTTGCCCGCGCGCCGATGTCCTCGCCCATGAAGCGAATCGCGCCGGAAGTGGGACTGTCCAGCGCGAGAATCACGCGCGCGAGGGTGGATTTCCCGCATCCCGAGCGCCCGACCAGGGCCACCGACTCGCCCGTAGCAAGCGAGAAGGAGACGCCGTCCACGGCGCGGAAGGTCCTGCGGCGGGAAAAGATCGACTGCCGGCGAAGCGCATAGTCTCGGCTGACGTTCTCGACCTCGAGCAGCGGCTTCTCCGCAGTCCGGACGGCCTGTTTCGGCCGTGCCGGGACGTGGGTGGAAGCCCTTGCGAGCTGCCGCGTGTAGGGGTGCGCCTGTTCGGCGAGAACGCGGACGGCCCCTCCCGTCTCCATCACCTCGCCATGGCGCATGACGGTAATGCGGTCCGCCATCTCCGCGACGACAGCAAGGTCGTGCGAGATGAGGAGCAGGCTCATCCGGTTCTCATCCACGAGATCGCGGAGAAGCTGCAGGATCTGCGCCTGCAGCACCACGTCGAGGGCCGTCGTGGGCTCGTCTGCGATCAGCAGCTTGGGCTTCAGAGCGCAGGCGATGGCGATGACCACGCGCTGGCGCTGCCCGCCGGAGAGCTCATGCGGATAGCGGGTAAGGGGAAAGCGGTTTTCCGGAAGGCCGACGCGCTCTAGCATGGCGCGGGCGCGCGCCTCGGCGTCGGCGCGGTTTGCCCCTGTGTGCCAGCGGATGCCCTCCGCCACCTGCTCGCCGATGGTCTTCAGGGGATTGAGCGCGGTCATGGGCTCCTGGAAGACCATGCCGATGTGCCTGCCGCGCAGGCGGCACATGGCGGCCTCTGGCGCGGTGAGGATGTCCATGCCATCGAAGGTGATGCGCCCCGACACCCGCGCGCCGCGTGGCAGGAGACGCATGAGCGCCAGGGCCGTCATCGACTTGCCGGAACCGGATTCGCCGACGAGACCCATCACCTTGCCCGGCGCGATGTCGAGGTCGACGCCCCTCAGGATCGGCACGTCGCCGATGGACAGCCTCAGGTCGCGGATCTCGATCAGGCTCATCGTTCGTGCCTCAGTCTGGGGTCCAGCACGTCGCGCAACCCGTCGCCCAGGAGATTGAGGCCGAACACGGTTATAACGATGGCAAGGCCGGGGAAGAGGGCAAGATGTGGCGCGACCGCGATGCGCGTCTGCGCGTCGAACAGCATGCGCCCCCATGAAGGCATGGGCGGCTGCGCCCCGAGCCCCAGATAGGACAACCCCGCCTCCGCGAGCACGCCGAGGGCGAACTGGATCGTTGCCTGAACGAGAAGCAGGCTCATGATGTTGGGCAGGATGTGCTCCAGCGTGATGAGTACGCGCCCCTTGCCGGCTGCGCGCGCGGCGAGCACGAATTCCCGCGGCCACAGCGAAAGTGCCCCGGCGCGCGCCACGCGCGCGAAGACCGGGATGTTGAAGATGCCGATGGCGATGATGGCATTGACCGCGCCAGGCCCGAAGACCGCCGTGATCATCACCGCCGAGATGAGGGCAGGGAAGGCAAAGACGACATCGTTGAGGCGCATCAGGGCGTCGTCGATCCAGCCCCCCCGCGCCGCGGCCAGCGCCCCGAGCGGCACGCCGATGCCGAATCCGATGCCGACCGCCACGAGGGCAACGGCGATGGAGTTGCGCGCGCCGATCATGATCATGGAGAGGATGTCGCGCCCAAGATGGTCCGTGCCGAAAGGATGGCTCAGCGAAAGCCCCTGCATGCGGGCTGCAACCTGAAGCCGCGTGATGTCGTAAGGCGTCCAGAAGAAGGAAATGAGGGCCATCAGCGCGATGGCCGCGGTGATGACGAGGCCGATCAGAAAAGAGCGGTTCTGGAGCGCCTTAAGAAGGATGAAGTGGCGCTCCGGCGCGGGCATGAAGAACATGTCCGCGCTCATCGGCCCGCCCTCAGTCTCGGGTCGACCATCGCGTAGCAGATGTCGACAGCGAAATT
>Ga0079224_100011182_pt1 | contig 12348 bp, 4 predicted proteins | sample Stecom2015_FD_80414 | JGI IMG/M metagenome (GOLD analysis project Ga0079224, IMG submission 80414) | Agricultural soil microbial communities from Utah to study Nitrogen management - Steer compost 2015 | ecosystem: Environmental > Terrestrial > Soil > Agricultural land | place: USA: Utah... | reverse complement strand
TGTGCACCGCTCAGACTGAGCCAGAGTGTTCCGGCGAAAATAATGCACATCGCGACGGTGACACTAAGCAGGAGCTGTCTGAGCAAGGACATAAGTATCCATTCGAGTCCGTAACAAATTCACCCTGGATGATACCAAGTGCGCGTCCTGATAATTGACAGCCGCGCAAGACACCCGGGACAACCCTGAGAATGCCATTAAGGCGAAAACCCTTCCTGCCGCATGCGAGACAACACTTCCTGCCACCGCGTAATCCGTTCCACTCCACCCGAGTGGCCACCCCTGACATAAACGCCGTCGGCATTGAAGCTGAAGACAGGTGTCAGGTCGCGGCGCCTGGACGCAGACCGGATCGCATGTTCCAGGTTGTCGAGAATGAGCGGTTCAGCCTCCGGGCTATCGTAATAGCCCAACACCATATGTGCCACACTCTTTCCATCCACCTGGGCACGTACGTAGATCAGTCGCAACTTCTCTGGTGGCACGCCCAAATGGACGAGCGAGAAATACTTGCCAATGACGAAGTCTTCGCAATCGCCCATCCCCCTGCCCAGGGTTTCCAAAGGCGTGGCCCAGTAATCTTCACGACGCCAGGCTTTGATGTCTTCCGCTTCGCGTACCGTGTTATTCCAGAACTTGTTAACGCCTTCCAAAAGGGTCCGGGGCTCCGATTCTTTCGCAAGGCGATCAAGCGAAGAGAACCATTGGTTCAAACGCCGACCACCATCCTTACCGAACTGCCGTTCCGCATATTGGGAGACGGCCTCGCGCTCAAACTGCAGGGCCAATACACCCGGCGCCGCAACCAACAATGCGGCTGCGAGCAATAGCAGCATTCGAAAACGCCGCAGTCGGAACAGTCGCACAATTGTTGACAAACCAGAATCCGTGTCAGGAGCAGGCAAGCACCCATGTTACCAATTGTGGGCTTGCGCAAACACCCCTTCGACAAGGGCGTTACGACGCCGCCGCCCGCACATGGCCTAGGATACACTTTGTTATAGATTAATTACTGGCCACAGCATCAATCCGCTTACAGGAATCGCCTGATGTCTCTTTCAGACCTTCTCGCCCAGGCCCATCCGCTTGTATCCGAGCGCCTCTCCCCCACTGAACAGCCCATATTATTTTTCTCTTTGTGTGATGGAAAAGAACGGGCGAACACTTACAGGGCCTCAGGTAGAAACTTCCACCAAGCCTGGAAGGAAGGCGTGGCCTTATGCCAGCGCGAAGTCCTGCGCCGCAAGCTTACGGTGACGTGGCTTCGTATTGACTGGGTGCTCGAGATTCAGGAGACCACATGGGCAGGGCTGTTGACCCGCCTGAACAATACCAAGCGCAATTATTTCCGCCTCGGCCTGAGCCTGGATGCAGACCTGAAAATGGTGTTCCTGGAACAGGAAATCAATGCCAACGCCATGCTTTACCCGGGCGGGAACAACCCCGCGGCAGGCTTGAACCTGAAGAACTTCACCGTCAGGGCGAAAAAGCGTTTTGGGTCGGATTTCAAGCTCGATAGTTCCCCCGAGCGTCCTGTCTATCTATTCACGCATGAGGGCCTGTTCCTGGCCCAGGACCCGAACCTGGCCACGCTTCCAGGAGGAAAACACCCGGTATGGCTCCCCGCCCCTGGAAAAGCCAATGTCAGGTGGCGTGCGGCTGAATCGCTGAATGCCGGACGCCGCCAGATCGACACCCTGCAGCCCGAACAGGTTCATGCACTGATTGAAAGCAGCTCCAACTTCCTGGCCAGACAAGTGGAGGCAAACGGGCGTTTCATATATGGCCATTTCCCCTGCTTCGGCCGCCTGATTCCGACCTACAACTCGCTGCGCCATGCGAGTTCTGTCTATGCCATGCTGGAAGGATGGGAGGTCACGAAAAACGAAACATTGCTCGAGGCGATCCGGCGCGCGATCAGTTATTTGTCCGGCACCCTCATACGCCACTACCCGCAGGCAGATGGCACTAAGCTGGCATTCAATGTGGACATTGGGGGTGAAATCAAGCTCGGTGCAAACGCGGTGAGCCTTCTGGCCTTGGTCAAATACGAGCAACTCACGGGAGACGACCAGTATCGGCCGCTAATGGAGGCGCTTGCCTTAGGTATCGCGCACATGCAGGACCCGGACACAGGGAAATTCGTTCATGTGCTGAACGCTGAAGACCTCTCAGTGAAAGACGCCTTCCGCATTGTCTACTACGACGGTGAGGCTGCGTTCGGCTTGATGCGGCTTTATGGCCTAACCAAAGACCCACGATGGTTGAGTATCGTTGAAAAAGCGTTCGATTACTTCATTCAAGCCGAGCACTGGAAGCACCACGACCATTGGCTGTCATATTGCGCAAATGAATTGTCCCTGCATAAACCGCAGGAAAAGTATTTTCGATTTGGCGTTCAGAACATCGCCGGTTACCTCGACTTTATCCTGACGCGCGAAACCACTTACCCCACGCTGCTGGAACTGTCCATGGCCTTTGAAGCCATGCTACAGCGTATCAACACGGTGCATCCTGAAATGCGCCATGTGCTGAAGGATCTGGATGTAGAAAAATTTCACCGCGCCCTGCACCACCGTGCGCATTACCTGCTCAATGGTTTCTTCTGGCCAGAACTGGCAATGTTCTTCGCCAAGCCAGAGACAGTCGTGGGCAGCTTCTTCATTCGCCACCACTCGTTCAGGGTGCGGATCGATGATATTGAGCACTATCTGTCGGGGTATGTGGCGTATTGGAAGATGTTGTTGAAAAAGGGGTCTGGGGGGCCGGCGAATGCTCAAGAACCGACCACAGAGGGAGGGTTGAACTCGGAATCGTCTGGAAGCGAGACCAGGATTGCGGCAAACTTCGATACGGTAGGTGTGCTGATGTACCCTGCCAGCCCCAAGGGCTTCCGGGAAATCCAAGCCTATGCGGAGAAAGCTTCAGACCAGGGCCTTAAGGTGCTCTACCTTTCTTATCGCAACCCACACATGGAGTCTGGTCGCGTCACTGGCCACCTCTACCAGGGTGGAAGGTGGCGGCCCGGCCAATACGCTTTGCCCACCATCATTGATAATGCTCCACCTCGCAATGCACAGGAACGTGCATGGTTCGATCAGTTGAGTGGCGCTGCATTCATGACCTGCAACAAGCTGGGTGGCAAGAGTATTACGCTACCCTTGCTGGCCGCTAATGAACGCACGCGGCCCTACGCAATCCCATCAACCGGGCTGACACTGGCCAGCTTGCTGCAGTTTCTCAAAGAGTACGGCTGTGCCATCGTCAAACCAGTGCGTTCAAACCGTGGCCGGAATGTATTTTTGCTGAGGAACCTGCGTGATGGGGGAGTAGAGCTTGCCAGCAGCGACGGTGTGCGTCTGCTAGACGATGCGGCATTGAAGGAATTCACCAGAACCCGCAGCGAATCCTCCTGGCTTATCCAACGCTACGTTCAGTCTGTCGACCAAAAAGGCCATGCATTCGATGTACGTGTTGCTCTGTTTCGCGCAGACCATGGCGAATGGAAGGTGGCCCGGGCCTACGCCCGGCTTGGCACCAACCCCGTAACGTCCAACCTGGCCACTGGCGGAACCGCTCTGGATGCCCGCGAATTTCTGGGCACGCTTTACCCTGCGCTGCAGGCGGACAAGCTTAAAGAACAACTCGAAACAGCTGCGCACACCATCGCTTCAGTGCTGCAGGCCCATTACCCGTTTGTTATAGACGCGCTGGGATGCGACTTCGGGATCGCAGATGGGAAACTCTACCTTTTCGAGGTGAACTCCTACCCTGGAATAAAAGGATGCCTGCAAGCGGCAACCGACGCGAAGGTGGCGTACCATCGCTCGTTGCTGCGTGCATTTGAGGATTCCTCACGCAGTAGTTACAGCAACGATATTGAATGGGCGGGTGAGTTGGCCAGGGTGGCGCGGGAATAAACATATTTGACTGACTGCACACTCTAACATCGAGCGTGAAACGAACGTGAAAATCTTCAAGAAAGGCGTTAGCGTCAGAATAGGACTGCTTTCAATAGTAGTGGGCCTGAGCCTGACGCTACTTAGCCTGCCAAGCTTAGCCAATGTGTGCCAAACCAAGCTTAAGCCGCTTGAAGGTGAGTGGGAAGATCATCGAGAAGATGAATTCATTATCCAATACGCTATTGCAGGCAAGCATGCCTTGCAGGAAACACAGGACACTGCCGCCTCGGGGCTGCCTGACGTAATAGCCGATGCGGCAACTCAACTGGTGGCAATGCGGGAAATGCTCAAGCTCCTCGGGTTTCAGCAGCCATTGGAAAGCCCACGCTACCTTACGCAAGGGGCCAGTCATATTCTTGTGCGTTTCAGGGAGATGGAAAAGTCAAACGGCCGCGCGTTTGACGAGGTACGGCGCCTACCCTCCGGGGAATGCGTCCTCATTATCGAAGTGACCTCCCGCTACCGCTCCGGAAATTTCACTCCTGCACATGAGCTCTTTCATCAGATCCAAAACGGTTACACGACCTTCAAACAGCCTTGGTTTTACGAAGGGACAGCACGCTGGTCTGAATCAGTCTTGGGTAAGCAACGCGTGTTTGCTCGCCCTTACCCAATGAGTGAACCGGATTTAAGACACTTCTTTACCCAATCCTACGCGGCTGCATCAGGATGGTACGGACTGATCAAGCGTTGCGATAAAAATCCCGTCAAAGTGGAGATTCCAGCAAGCTTGGATAATCTGAAATATCGTGATGGCCGACCAGTAATCGCTGACTCCGATATCCAGGGGCATGCACTTATTCGCGAAGTATTGGAAGGGCTAGGGAAACTGGCCGACCAAGTTTCGCAAGACGAGGGAGTGAACCGCTACCGGTGGCCAGAAAAAATGCAAAGAGATACCCGTTTCAATAACGAAATGTGGAGGGTAGTATCACAGACTGGCGAATGCTCACATACCTCCGCCACACTCAAAGAGTTAGAGTCTCAAGGCCCGGGATAGCCACCCTTAAGACGCTTCGCAGCGGGGAAATTCTCCAGGAGCGTTGAAACCACCGCATGTAATCCTGTTCCATTCGAACTCTTGACCATCACCAAGTCTCCCGCGGCCAGATGACGGCATGCCCAATCACACACTTCTTCAGCGGTATCAAACGCGAGAACCGTAACATTCTCCGTTAGACCGAGTGTATCTCTCAGCTGTCGCATGAGAGGGCCACAAAGAATCACCACATCCGGTGAGGCCTGCAGAACGGGCTCGGCGAGACAACGATGAAAATTGAGCTCTTCTGGACCCAGCTCAAGCATGTCACCAAGAATGAGCACATGGCGGCGGTATCCACCGCGACGAAAGCGCGAGGCAGATGCTCGTAACGCAGCTCCCATGGAAAGGGGGTTAGCGTTGTAGCTTTCGTCAATGAGCGTGAAGTAGCCTGAGCCGCACTCGAGCTCATGCTCCGCCCCTCTTCCCTTGATCGCCTTGAAATTGACAAAGGAAGCTACCATGCCCTCGACGTGCAAACCGAGAAAGATTCCGGTAGCGATACAAGCCATGGCATTTTCCACCATGTGTATACCATCGACAGACATCTTGAAACGAAGCGGGCCAAGAGGTGACGACAATTCAACGGAATTGTCCAATTCGCTCCAGTCGATAAGCCGAATATCAGCATCCGGGTGCTTGCCATAGGTAAACACCCTCAGTCCCTGACGTTTCGCTACATTGATAAGATATTCGGAAAGTTCGCCGTCTCGATAGATGACTGCGACACCGTCATCCGGTACCCCACGTAGGATCCTTGCTTTCCTCTTGGCGATAGCCCGTAAGGAACCGTCTCTCTCTAAATGACCAGGACCGATATTCGTTATAACTGCCACGTCGGGACGAACTAGCTGCGCATTGAGAGGCATTGTCCCACCTGCCATTTCAAATATGTAGACATCAGCGTCCCATGGCTCTGTCCGCAGTGCTCTGGAAATTCCAGAGGAGACATTTCCATACTTGTTTGGTTTCCTCACTCGTAAACCGAGCGATGAAATACTGGAAAAAAGCATGGCGCAAGTGCTGGTCTTTCCTGATGTTCCAGTCACTCCGATTACCCGCCCGATAATTTGAGTACGCGCATACAGGGCCAACTGCCGAAGAATATTTACATCGGGGTCTACCTGATAAATGGGTACAGACCCATACGCAGACAGCTTTCTTAACTCACTTTCCTGATGCGGAGAGATAATAGCCTCAGGAATTTCGGGCAATGACTCCAGCTTCTTGCCCATGCTGGAAACGTCATCTGCCCTAGCCAATATAAGTGCCTTTCCTGCTCTAAAAAGGTCTGGCTTGTGCACTATCCCACGAGCAAGGAATTGGTGCCCTGGCCTGGACAACCAACGTCCCGGTATCGCCGACTCTATGCTGCGTTTATTCCACAACTGGGAAGGTGAATCACCGACAAAATAAGTAAGGTGCCACGTGGCCAGGGGATTTTCCCAGCAGAATCCAAAACGTGTTGCGTTCTCGTAAAGCCAGTCCCTGACAGAGGCATTCTCAGATTGCCACACATTGACCGAGAGCCCCCAACCGTGGTTGCTTGCTCCTGGCAACTCCACAAACTGAGTACGGCTTTTTGGCAACCAATATTGGTCCCGCCAGAAAACAGGACTAAATTGTCCCTCCTGGCTTGGCACGAAAAGCTCGCGAAACACAAGATTCTGGACACTCAAGGAGCGGTAAGTATCCCTTGCAGACGCAGGAAGCAAGACAACTCCATCGTTTCTTGCAGCCGTGCGCATGGCCTCCCATCGGCGGGCGGCTTGTTTGAACAACTGGCCACCACGAACCTGCTGGAGCAAAGATTGCTCCAAAGCGCCGTTTTTTTCTTTCCCAAGAAGCTTGGGAAGTCGAATTTCCATGCAGACAGGTTGATGTCGCCCGCCGAGATCAACTGGGGGCGGAGCCTTTGCCAGTATCTGAAAGCCACCTTCAACGGTGCCCACATACGGTTCAGCCACCACGCTCTCGACAAGCGAACCGACCGGGCCTTTTCGACATTCATTAAGTAAAGCGTCAACCGCTGTAGACGTACCGCTTAAAACTGCCGCTATCGAACCGTCAGGAAGATTTCTGACCCAGCCGTTCACCTTGTGTGAAACGGCTGTGTCACGTAACCACCTTCTATATCCCACACGCTGAACCCGGCCTCGTATACATGCAATATACGAAGCTCGGGTTGACGCCTCTTCAGCGTAATGACTCATATCGGCGGGAATAGCTGAGATGAAATATTTTGCTTTGACATCACATCCCCTCATTCCCTTGCCTGCCCGCATTCATGAGCTGCTGGAGCAGTTCGTTTTGGGCAGCAAGCGCCTCTGCGTCAAGGGATGGGTCGGCCGCCGGACCTGACGGTTGACCCGGACCAGCGTCATCCCCCTTCTTGCTTACAACCGTTTCAGCGTCAGGGGCCCTTGAGGCATCCTCAGCGTCTTGTGTTTCGGCATCAAGGTCGCGTTTTGCATTGGCATCACTTCCGCCGGATGCTTCGCTGCCCTGTTTACCCAATGCAGCTTCCAGGACTTCATCCAGGTCGTCTTCTCCTCCCAGTTCGTCGAGGACTTCACCCAAGTTCAAATCTTCATCAAGCGTCGAATCCGATTCTTGCCCTGTTTGAGACACCGACCGCTCGTCTTCCGAAACTTCATCGCTTTCATCAAAACGTGCTGCGCTGCCCTTGATATCGGCGGAGCCCTCAAACTCTTGAGACGCCCAATCATCATCTTCGGAATCCAGAAGACCCGAATAGGACTCTTCCTCCGCTTGGCCTTCCCCTTCGGGAATATCGAACGACGCCATTCTCATGCTGGAGGGGGCAATGTCCGCGTCTAGGCTTATCTCATCCCCAAGCGACGGCGATTCCCCACTCTCGTCGTCGAGATCGACGGCGAAAGCAGACATTCCGAAGTTCGTATCCTCCTCAAACTCAGGCATCGGCGCCGCTTTCAGCACCTTGACGTTGGCGATCATGAGATCGTCAACCTCGCCGCCTGCAGTGTCAGGCACCCAGCGAAGGACAAGGTCTCCATCTGCCGGAACATCGATGGGCAAACGTACCGTTATCGTCTCGAAACCAGAAAGATCCGAGGGCGCAAGCCACCAGTCTCCTGTACTCCGATTGGCTGTCCAGCTCCCCACCTCATCGACGTCAACCGTTGCACCGTTCAATCCAGTTACAGTCGCCGTCGCGTCATAGTTAGCCGGCCCGGAGTCAGACGGGGTCGTCACTTGGGCGAAGACCTTCCCAGCGTACTCAATCTCGAACGTTACTGACTTACCTGCGGCATGGTTGCGATGCCATGTATCGTTCCAGGCCAACTGGAATTCCACGGCCGAACCACCTGTCACGCCGGAGATGCTCTGTTCAAACGTCGATGGCTGGGTTCCGTTGCTCCAAAGCCCAACGTACGGTTTGCCTTGCATCATCCAGCTGGTTTCCATGATGTTTCCAGTCACCTTCCAGTCAGTGAAACCATTACCGATCTGGCCCTTGTAACTTTGGAAATCACCATTGGCGAGCAGGTTTTCGGAAGTCAGAGCAGGCAGTTCAGCAGTTTCTGGTTCAGCGCTTCCACCTTCACCACTGCTTCCACCCTCACCCTTACCGTCCTCAGCTGTACCGTCAGTGCCGCCTTGTGTCACCGTCGCAGAGCCTGTCCCAGACACGTTTTCCGATTCGCCCGTGCCTGCATACGCAGTCGCTTCCACTGTGAACGAATCGACATCTGCAGGTACTGTGACCTTGATATTGGCGACAAGCGAACCATCAGCGTTCTTGAGGAGTTGCTCTGCACCGATCAGCAACCGTCCTTCAGCGTTAGGCGTAATGAGCGTGCCGTCCGCAGCGAAGACCTGGGCACCAGCTGGCAGCCCTTCAACCAAGAGCTCGGACCGCAGCTCCGTAACATCTGGATCTGTAACTGAAGCCGTGATCTCAACCTCGAAGCTCCTGAAGCCCGTATCCATCGAGACGTTGTTACGCGATGTGGGGATCTCATTAGGACCGAGTACATCAGCCTTCTGACCGTCACCAAAGATGACACCATGCAGGTTCGAGCCGCTCTGGACCAGCGGGACACCCTCATACGACACCTGCACACCGTACAGACGATTCCCACCCGGGCTTCCATTCGACCCTGCAAAACCAGCACTGTAACCGCTGCTATCACCAGGAACGAAGATGAAATCCTGATGGAGCGAGGTGTTCTGGCCTTGGACGTTCGCGTTGAATGCCCCACCAATCATCCTGGGAGTATTTTCCCAAGCCGTTGTGTATTGCGAGTTTGCATGCAACACGTAAACGTCAGAAGCGTTGGTATGTTGGCCGTTCGGGTTGGAGCCATGAGAGCTGTTGGTGTGGTCGTAATACCGAACCTGACCAGCTTCTTCTGCCGATCGTCCGTCCTGAGTTACAGGTACATGGTCAATCGGCTTGCCGTCCTGGCCTTTCGACAGCCACACAATAACTTCACTTCCAATCCGGACGATTTCGCCATTTTCGACATCGAAGCCCTTGGGATTTTCGGCTCCGCCATTGATCTTGGTGATGCTGCTCGAATTGGATTCGGCAGGTGTTGCCGTGATGGCCACCACAACGCCAGATTCGCCCGACTCACTGTCCGCATCCTCGGAACTACCCGAATCGCTGCCCGAGTCGTCTTCGTTACCGGCACCCTCATCCCCTTCTTCATCAGGATTGTCTGTTGTGCCACCTGGGTGCGAAGACACCTGAGCAGAGGCGACCAAAGTAGCACCGTCGTCCTCGGGCACTGCACTCACGCTTGCCTCCACTATGATCACATCCGCTGGCGAGGAAATAACCAGCAAACCAGCCAGATCGCCTGAAGAAACGAGATACGTGCCATCTGCCTGCGGTGCGATCGGCGTGCCATCTGCACGTGCAAGCACCCCTGCTTCTGACGAGCCCAATGTAAGGGTTACATCGGACAACGTGTAAGCATCGGCTGGTTCGATGTTGACGGATACACCCAACTCACGCACTGCAGTGCTTACCAGCGCTCCTCTCAGCACATTGCCATTTATATCGACAATGGCTTCGATGTTCTGGAAGTTAATAACTGCACCGTCGGTACGTGTAATAGTGCCGTGCAAGTCTTTCCCATTCCCGTCTGACTTGGTGACGTCAACCGTAGCACCGGCCTCCACCACGATGAAATCGTGAGACTTGTCAGCCTGCGGACCCGTGCCTGTGCCCTTAATCGTTCCGGAAGTAGCCGGATTGTCAGCCAGCACGAAGATGTTGTGTGGCTTGTTATTTCCTCCACCCGAGTTCGCTCCTTGACCGAAAACGTCCTGACCAGTAAAGACCCTCACGTTTCCGATGATATCGAGGGACTCTCCGCTCGTAGACCAAGCGAAAAGCGGCTCAGCCTCGCGAGGCAAGCTAAACAGGACAGTCGGATCACCGAGAGTCAGGTCAACAGAGAGTTCGCCTTCACCTCCGGTGGCAGGCTCTTCATCCCGTAAATCGTCGATGTCGGCGTCTGCATCTGCATCAGCGTCTGCATCGGCATCACCATCAGCATCTGCGTCCGCATCTGCATCGGAATCAGCATCTGCGTCAGCATCTGCGTCAGCGTCAGCGTCTGCATCTGCGTCTGCATCTGCATCGGCATCTGCATCGGCATCAGCATCGCTCTCTTCATCCCCCAGATATGCTTCGACAGTGCTTGATGCCGTCCCCGTACCATTTCTGGTAAGTTCGTGCGCATCCACCGTCACCGATATAGTGCCGAATTCGGATTCCGACGGTACACCGGTTATCTTCAGCGTGACGTCCAGCACCTGCTTGTCGCTCTGAGGAACGGAGTCCTTCCAACGAAGAACCACTGTCCCGCCAGTCTGTTCCAACTCAAGGTCACCGGATGACGCTCCTGACAAGGACACCTGCGCACCGGCAGGAATGCCTGATATCACAGCATTACCCAGCCATTCACTTCCGTCGAGATCCTGGACAATCGCTTCAACATCCAGTTCGTATTCGGCAGGTGCACCACCAGGAATGGTAATGATCTTGGTATCCTCAGGGTCAGCTAAAAGCGGCAGCGTAGTACCGTCACCGTAAATAACACCCTCAAGTTGGTTACTGACTTGGTTAAGCAGTGAACCGCTACCGTTAGGCCCACTGTAATAGACCTCGACACCATTGAACGTATTCACGTTCACACCAGCATTATTGTTGGTGCTGAACTGGTGCGAATAGCTCATACCAGGCTCGGCCTGCACAAAGATATAGTCCTTGAGCCCGTTGTTCTCACCCTGTTCGTTTCCATGGACGGAATCAAGATCCTTCGCTTCCTTCCTGTCCGGGGCCCAATCGCTCTGTCGATAGAAATAGGCACTTTGTGAATGCAGCACGAACACATCTGAATAGCTGCCACTGCCACCAGCATTTCCTTGCGTGTAGTACTGGACCACCGCCCCGTCAGCCACTTCAGGGATAGCATCCCCTTCCGTGAGCCATAACCGGACGCCCTCGCCGATCGCAACGATCTTGCCGTCCTGAACATCAAAACCACCGCGCACACCACTGCCACCGTTCACCTGAGTGATCGGTACCGTTGGGCCAACGCCTGTTCCAGGTACCAGGCTGAGTTCGACGGTGACCAACGGCTGGTCCACCACCGCATCAATATCAATGGTCAGGTCACCAGCAACGACAGCAGAGTTTTCCGAACCTTCCGGTCCCTCAAGGTTGATGTCGTACTTCAACTTGGCGTAATCGCTCTTGGCGTTGCCCACACCCTGCTGCATGAGTTCATGGTCAAAACCTGATTCATTGACACTTGGGTTGAACACAACGAGCCCATTCTCGACATCAGCCTTAGAAATCGTCGTACCGACACTCACCGGCTCGGAATTAACCAGGAGCATCCCTCCGCCCTGGATCTCGGTGATCGTTACCGACACAGCGTTCGTATTAGCCTCGCCTACCAGTTCAGCCCAAGTAATTGGACGTTCCGTGTCTTCCGCTCCGAGGATTTCACCTGAGTGATCTTCGCCCAGGTCGGCATCGGCATCTGCGTCCGCGTCCGCATCCGCATCAGCGTCCGCATCCGCATCAGCGTCCGCATCCGCATCCGCATCAGCATCTGCATCAGCATCAGCATCAGCATCAGCATCAGCATCTGCATCAGCATCAGCATCAGCGTCCGCATCAGCATCTGCATCGGAATCGGCGTCTGCGTCTGCGTCAGCGTCTGCATCTGCGTCAGCGTCAGCGTCTGCATCGGCGTCGGCATCAGCATCAGCATCAGCATCAGCATCAGCATCAGCATCAGCATCAGCATCAGCATCAGCATCAGCATCAGCATCAGC
>Ga0079224_100011181_pt1 | contig 12349 bp, 9 predicted proteins | sample Stecom2015_FD_80414 | JGI IMG/M metagenome (GOLD analysis project Ga0079224, IMG submission 80414) | Agricultural soil microbial communities from Utah to study Nitrogen management - Steer compost 2015 | ecosystem: Environmental > Terrestrial > Soil > Agricultural land | place: USA: Utah... | reverse complement strand
GTGCTCGTCAATGGCGGCGGAATATGCACCGGAACGGCATGTTCCCGTTGCCGCACCGGCGCCGGATCGTCGGCCCGGCCTGGCGAGGCTGACTGCTGGCGATGTGCGGGCGAACTGCCGACGGCCGAGCCCATCGCCGCGTGTGTTGAAGCGGGCGGCGCGGGCAGCAGCACCGGGAAATCAACGTCATCAACCGGCGCCTGATCTGCTCGTACATCGATCGAGTGCAGATCCAGATGCGGTTCCTTCGCTTCTGGGACCGAGAGAGTATGGTCTGGGCGATTTCTGAACGTAATGAACATAAATAGAGGCTCCTTGCAACGAGTCGGCCAGCGTGTCAGTTGCTCGTTATATTATGATCCCGGACATCATGACCAGCAGCCGTATATTGTTTGTAGCGCAACCGGGCCGCGGCCTTGTCCTGTTCGTGATTGGAGACAATTTCCAGCAATCGCGTAAAACCTTCCGTGTCAGGCGGGCAGGCCAGGTCCAGATTCAGCAGCCACGGGACGGGCGCACCGTCCTGCAGCGCCAGCGCCGGACTGTCGCGTGTAATCCGGACCCGACTGTCTGCCGGGGTATCCGGGCCTACTTCATCATGCGGGATAAAGAGCGTGTCTTCCAGCGCCCACAGCTTGCGCGAGAAGACGGCCAGCCGTTTGGGATCGGTGCAATAGACCAGGACCGGCTGGCCGGCCTGATACTGCTTGCGCACGACGTCGCAGGCCATGCCAAGCCGGTCTGTCGCGCCGAAGGCAAAATCAATGCGCATTCGCTTTGGCCTGCCGCTCAATCAAAAACTGGCACAACATGGGAACCGGGCGTCCGGAGGCCCCTTTATCTTTGCCGCCCTTGAGCCAGGCGGTGCCGGCAATATCCAGATGCGCCCAGCGATAGGCCTTGGTATAGCGTGCCAGAAAACATGCCGCCGTAACCGAACCGGCCGCAGGGCCGCCGATATTGGCCATATCGGCAAAATTGGATTTGAGCAGGTCCTGGTATTCGTCATCCAGCGGCATGCGCCATGCGGTATCCAGAGCACGCCGGCCAGCGCTCAGCAGGTTTTCGGCAAGAGCGTCGTCGCTGGCGTATAGTCCGCTATGGAAATTGCCCAAAGCCACAATGCAGGCGCCGGTGAGCGTCGCGATATCCACGACCACGTCTGGTTCGAAGCGTTCGGCGTAAGTGAGGGCGTCACACAGGATAAGCCGGCCTTCGGCATCGGTATTGAGAATCTCGATCGTCTGGCCGGACATGCTTGTGACCACGTCCCCCGGTTTGGTCGCCCGTCCGTTAGGCATGTTTTCGGTTGCCGGAATCAGACCGATGACTTCGGTGTCCAGTTCCATATGTGCAAGCGCCTTGAATACGCCCAGCACCGAAGCGGCGCCGCACATATCAAATTTCATTTCATCCATGCCCAGGCCCGGCTTCAGGGAAATGCCGCCTGTGTCAAAGGTCACGCCCTTGCCGACCAGAACAACCGGTCCGTCGGATTTATGTTTTTTCTTGCTGTTGCCACGATCGGGCGTGTACTTGAGCACGATGAAACGCGGCGGTTGTTCCGAGCCGGCGGCCACCGACAGGAATGCATTCATTTTCAGCGCTTCAAGCTGTTTGCGCTCCAGCACCTCTGCGCTAATGGATTTGTGCTCTTTAGCCAGTTGTTTGGCCTGGTTGCCCAGATAGGAAGGGGTGCAAACATTGGCCGGCAGATTGCCCAGTTCGCGTGTCAGGCGCAAGCCTTCGGCGATCGCCGCGCCATATCCGATGCCTTCGCCGACTTGTTTCTGGTCGGGCTTGTCCACGGTAAAAACCAGTTTCCTGAAGGAGGACGTGGCGGGCTGTTTGTCCTTGCTGAAAGTGGCGGTGTATTTATAGATGGCATTGCTGGCGGCCGTTGCTGCCAGTTGTGCGCTCTGGCGCAGCGTGGTGGCCGGGCAGGGTTCTTCGAGCAGCGTGGAAACGGCTTCGGTCAGCGAGCCGTCGCTGCAATAGCCGGCCATTGCAGCATGTGCTTTGGACATCACGTTGCTGTTGAATTTTTCCCTGGCGCCAAGTCCCACCAGCACCACGCGTTCGGCACGTACGCCGGGCAAGGCGCGCAGGTCGAACAAGGCGCCTGCTGCCGCCTTGAATTCCCGCTTGAGAACGGTATCGATGGCGCCATCGGAGGCGTGATTGATGAGCTTCGCGGTCTCTCCAAGCACGCCCTCGGTGTACACGCCGACGAATAAGACGGCGGTTTTGATTTGTTGAATCGAGCGGCTTGTTTGTGTGTTAAATTCCATGTTGTTTCTACCTTGAGGCGTCGGAAAGATGTCCTCATTATCGCCCATCTTTACATATGTCGCTATTCAAACGGTCCGTTGTTGCAGAAATCACCAGTCACGGTGGCGTTGTCTTTTCAACGCTGATCATCGTATGGCTGAGCGTGCTGCTGGTGCGCCTGCTGGGCCAGGCCGCCGAAGGGCAGATTGGCGCTGACATTGTCTTGGGGATTGCAGCGCTGTCGAGCATTACCGCTTTACCCACCATTTTGTCGGTGGCGTTGTTTATTGCAACCATCACAACCGTTTCACGCAATTACAGAGAATCTGAAATGGTGGTCTGGTTCGCCAGCGGTGTCTCGCTCAAAGACTGGATTGCGCCGGTATTGCGCGTGGCGCTTCCTGTTTGTGTATTGATCGCGATCCTGACGCTGGAAGTGACGCCATGGGCCTATCGCCAGATCGAAGAATATCGTCAGCGCTACGAACAACGCTCTGATCTGTCCAAGATTACCGCAGGACAGTTTATTGAGTCGGCCGGCGGCGCACGCGTATTTTTCACCGAAGCGCCCACCAATCCGCAAGATGAAATTGGCGCTGTGTTTGCCCGCGTCCTGGACAACGAGTGGTACACCATTGTGACCTCGAAAAACGCCCGCATCCGTCGCGAGGACAATGGCGATCGCTACGTGGTGCTGGGGCCGGGTAACCGATACGACATGAAGACGGATAGTGCAGAATTCCGGATGGTCAGCTTTGATTCCTATACTTTGCGCCTGGAAAACTCCTCGGGCACCAGTGCTGATGAAATCGCCCGGCAGAATGCGCTGAACCAGATGAAATCGCGTCCCACGACCAATCTGATTCAGGACCGCAAGGCAGAAAGCCAGGCGCAGATCATGTGGCGGATTTCCCTGCCGCTGGCTGCCCTGAATCTGGCATTGCTGGCCATCCCGCTGGGTGCGGTTAACCCCCGCCTTGGACGCTCGGGAGATTTGCTGCTGGCTGGCCTGGTCGGCTTGCTCTATATGAATATGATCAACCTGATGCGCGGCTGGATCAGCAACGGAAAAATAGACTTCCTGACGGGAACCCTGTCGCTGCACGTGATTGTCCTGGCGCTTTGCCTGTATGCGTTCTATACCCGGATGCGTTTGAAAACTCCAAAAAAATCAGTGGCTTAGAGCGATTGCGCCGATTCAGGTGGTATTTCAATTGAAATAGACTATATGTATATTTCTAATAATTATATAAATACGGTTCGTTATAACTTATAATCCAGTAATGCGTATTGCCGCTAGCGGTGGCACGCTGTTACCACCAGCGGGTTTCGCGACGGTCAGGGCTGACTCATGGCCTTTTGTGCTGTTGTTACTGTTCCGGCGTCCCGCCTGCAGCGGCCAGGTGGATCAAATAGGCAAGGATAATGAATCTACAGCAATTTCGTTTTATACGTGAAACCATCAGACGTAACTACAACCTGACCGAGGCCTCCAGAATTCTGTTCACCTCGCAGCCCGGCGTATCCAAGGCGATCATCGAATTTGAAGATGAGCTGGGCGTCAAGGTGTTCGAACGCCACGGCAAGCGCATCAAAGGTCTTACCAAGCCGGGGCAGGCGGTCGCTAGCATTATCGAGCGCATCATGATCGAGGTCGATAATCTGAAAAAGGTCAGCGATGAATTTGCACGTCGCGATGAAGGCAGTCTGGTCATTGCATGTACGCACACGCAGGCACGCTATTTTCTGCCTCGGTTCATCCCTGAATTCAGGCGCCGCTTTCCCAAGGTTCATGTTTCTCTGGCTGAAGGCAGCCCGCTGCAACTGGCGCAAATGGTGCTGCAGGAGCAGGCCGACATCGCGCTGGCCACCGAATCCCTGTCTGAAGTAAGCGGCCTGGCAACATTGCCCTGCTACAGCTGGGAGCATACTTTGGTAGTCAAGCCTGACCATCCGCTGACTGAGTTGACGTCATCGCAGGCAAAAAACCTGTCGCTGGAACAAATTGTTCAGTATCCGATCATTACTTACGATCGGGCGTTTTCCGGGCGTACCTCAATTGACCAGGCTTTTGCCGATAAAGGTCTGAAGCCGGATATCGTGCTGGAAGCCATTGATGCCGATGTGATCAAAACGTATGTCGATGTGGAAATGGGTATTGGCATTATCGCCGGCGTTGCTTTTGACCCCCGGCGCGATTCGGGTTTTGTGGGCATTCCGGTAGGGCATCTTTTTGGCACGCATACCACCCGCATTGGCCTCAAAAGCGGCGTATTCCTGCGCGATTACGTGTATGATTTTCTGGCCATGCTCACACCGGAATTGAGTCGCGACGCGGTCGAGGCAGCCGTCAATTCCAATGGCTCGGGCGATACAGACACCGAGTTTGCACCACCGCTGCGCCGGGTATCGTAAAGTTAACGCAGGCAAGGCGGCCGGATCCGTGTGGGCCGCCGTCGGTTTGGCCGGGCGGCGCCTGCAATCGAGCTATAACACCGCGACAAGACCGTGATCGGCGCTGCGGAAACCGGACATGCCCGGTCTTGGAGGTTGCGCTCACCGCACAAGGGTACATCTGCCGGCTTTCAGTTTTGCGTCAAAGGAATGTCTTGCGGACTATCGGTTCCGCTTCGAACGCGCTTCGTCCCTGATGTCAGTTTTTTTCAGGCGTCTGTTTTAGTTCGCGTTTGAGAATCTTGCCCACTGCGGATTTGGGCAACTCATCACGAAACTCAACAATCTTGGGCACTTTATAGCCCGTCAGTTCACTCCTGCAAAAATCGATCAATGCTTTTTCGGTAAGCGCGGCATCCTTGCGGACCACCACGATCTTGACCACTTCACCCGAGGCGCCGTTGTCGGCGCCGATAGCGGCAACTTCGCTAACACCCGGGTGAGAAGCCACGACCTCTTCAATTTCAGAAGGGTATACATTGAATCCCGAGACGATGATCAGTTCTTTCTTGCGATCGACCAGGAAGATATAACCGTCCTCGTTGATATACCCCATGTCGCCGGTGCGCAAAAAGCCATCAGGCTCAAAGGCTTTTTGGGTTTCGGCTTCCTTGTTCCAGTATTGCCGCATAACCTGGGGACCTTTGACGCACAACTCCCCGGTTTCATTGACGGCCAGCTCCTTGCCCTGATCATCGCGAATTGAAATGTCGGTGGAAGGAACCGGCAGGCCGATCGACCCATTGAATTCTTTCAGGCCCAATGGGTTGATGGTGACTGCCGGTGACGTTTCGGTCAGGCCGTAAGCCTGCGTCAGCGGCCTGCCGGTCACCTGTTTCCAGCGCTCGGCCACGGAACGTTGTACGGCCATGCCGCCGCCGAGGGTCAGCTTCAGATGTGCAAAAGAGACCGATTTGAAGTCGGCATGGTTCAGCAGCGCATTAAATAGCGTGTTGACGCCGGTAAACGCGGTAAATGGATACTTGCGCAATTCCTTGATAAAACCGGGAATATCGCGCGGGTTCAAAATCAGCAGATTGGTTGCGCCAAGCCGAATGAACGTAAGGCAATTGGCGGTGAGCGCGAAGATATGGTAGAGCGGCAGGGCAGTGACGACAAAGTCCTCGCTATTGCCCTTTGCATAGGGTTTTACCCAGGCGTAAGCCTGGCACAGATTGGCCACCAGATTACCGTGGCTCAGCACCGCACCTTTGGCGACACCGGTTGTGCCGCCGGTATATTGCAGAAACGCCGTGTCCGAGTGGTCCAGGCTGACTGGCCTGAAATCATTGACGTTGGTGCGTTTCATGATATCGGCAAAGCGAATATGGCCGGGCAGGGACCAGGCCGGGACCATCTTCTTTACATGCCGTACGATCAGATTCAGTACCAACCCTCTGACTGCGCCCAGCATGTCTCCCAGTGTCGTTACCACCACATGCTTGAGGTCTGGCAGCGCCGGTCTGGCCACTTCAAGCGTATGTGCAAAATTCTCCACCACAACGACAAACTCGGCCTGGGCATCTTTGAGCTGATGTTCCAGTTCGCGGGCTGTATATAAGGGGTTGCAGTTCACCACCGTGCAGCCGGCCAGCAGCGTGCCGAACAGCGCGACCGGATATTGCAGGATATTGGGCATCATGAGCGCGACACGTGTGCCTCGCGTTGCGCCTTGTTCCTGCAGCCAGGCAGCAAAGCGGCGGGCTGCCTCGTGCAACTGCGCATAATTCAGGGACTGTCCCATGGAGATATACGCCGTTGCGCCGGCATGGCGTTCGCAGCTTTCATTGAACAGTTCCGCCAGCGAAGCATAGTCGTTTATATTGATTTCTGCCGGAACGCCTGTTGGATAATTTTTTAGCCAGATTTTTTCCATGTCTTATCCTGGTGTAAAAGGACGATGAATCCATGTCGCGCCACAGCGTTAACCAGCGCCGAGCAACGCCTGCTTCAACGACGATTGTGCCGGGGCATTACCCAGCCATACAGCAAGCAATGCCTGTGCAAAGCCCGCGTCATTGACCGCGCCTTGCTGCCCTCCCAGTGCCAGGACTGTCACCTGCGAGCCTGAAAAGACGAGGTCGATCACACTGCCTCGTTTAAGACTTTTCTGTTTGAGCAGCAGCTTGGCAAACTGTCGGGCAGACGGCTGTATCGCTTGCCACTGGCCGGTACTGGTATTGTCTCGCAACCCTTCATTTAATGCATCGGCCAGATCTGTGCTGTCAATGTCGCGCAACAGAACCAGCCGCATGGCGCGTGGTGCGGTACTGCTGATAAGCGCCTGCGCCTGATCGGTTTTTTTATCAGTGTACAACGCCGCCAGATATACGTCGAATACCACCTTCTTGCGGATGCCTGCGCCATTAAGGACGAGCTGCGTATTGCCCACCTGCAGGGTGTCCGGTATTGTGTGCCCGTCCACGGTCCGGGCGCTGGCATCCAGAGCCAGGGTCGACAGAATGACAAGGGCGGCGGCCAGAAAAGATGACTTGAATTTCATTGTTTGTCTCCGAATAAAATTCTTGTTATGACGCAGGGCACGATGCATGGGTCGGGTCGGATCCGACCCATGCACGATGTCTCCTGCTGCCGGTGCAGCCGGAACTTTGTCAGAAGCGGTGCGATACTTGCAAGCCGAAAATATGACCATGGGATTTGTAGCTGCCGCTCAGACGACCGTATTGCGCAAGGTTGCCGTCATTGGTGTTGTCTATATGCGATTTTTTCAGATACATATAGCTGTAACCGACATCAATGGCAGTATTTTCCGAAGGCTTGTATTGCGCACCCACGGAGAACCAATAGCGGTCATTGTCCGGCAACGAAGCCGGGCGGTGTTCGGCCGAGCGTACCGGCGACTGGTCCCAGGCAATACCGGCCTTCAGCTTCCATTGCGGCGCCACCTGATACATGGCGCCTACTGCAATACGCCAGGAGTTCTTGAATCTCAAATCCAGGCTGGCGTCGGGCAGCGTATCGCTCTCGATAGTCAACTTGGGCAGGCTGCTCCAGCCGGTCCACTGTATATCGCCCAGCAGTTCCCAGCGTGGACTGATGCGCTGATACAAGCTGAGCAGGGCCGTATCGGGCAACGTGACGCTGGCGCTGGATGACGAGGTCAGCGACGCCGGCACGAGGCCGTATATCTCCTGCAACTGCGCGGGCATGGCGCCAATCATGGCCGCCGATGGGCGGTGGATGTCCACGTCGGTATCGCCAGTAGCTTTGTATTTGATACGGGACCGGTACGACAGGCCGATACGCGTGTCTTCGCTGGGGTGGAACATGACGCCGATATTCCAGCCCAGGGCCGTATCATTCATTTTCACTCTGGCCTCGCCATCCAGAATCGGACCGTATTGATCGCCCGCAGCCTTGCCCATGGCTGCCGCCTGCTGTGGCGGAACGCCTGCTGCGATGTACCTTTGCGTTACAGCGCCCGCAACCTGGCTGCGCATGTCAACCACGGTGCTTTTCTCATATTCGGCCTTGATGCGCTGGATGTTGATCCCGGCGCCAATCGACCAGCTATCGTTCAGCTTGTAGGCGAGCGACGGATTGAAATTGATGGTTTCAATGTCAAATTTCTTGGAATGGTAGCGACCCATGAAGCCATCACCATAATCGGTTGCCAGACCGAAGGGCGCGCCGATGCCCAGACCGGCGAACAAACGGTCCGAGACCTGCCATGAGACATAGGCATTGGGTACAAAAGCGCCGCCGCCGGCGTTATCGCCTTCGTCGCCCAGCCGGGCGCCGGAGAACCGGGCGTTGGCTGTGCCGAAAGCCGCGGGCAGTGAACTGCGATCATTGCTGAACTTGAACGACGGGATGATGTAGTTGCCGCCTACCGATATGTTCAGGCCGGGCAGGTTCGTCATGCCGGCCGGGTTGAAGTAAATGGTGGAAGCATTTTCTGCCACGGCGCCACTGCCCGCGTAGGCGACGCCCAGTCCGCTGGCGTTCTGTTCCAGCAAGTTGAAGCCGGCGGCATGCACCGCTGTAACGCTTGATATTCCCATTCCGAGCAATGTCGCGCTCAGAAGCGTCCGCTGGAGTTTATGTGTATGTCTCTTCATACGTCCATCCTAAGTGTAAAACCGGTGATTGCTTGTTTAATAGCCATGGTTGCCCAGGGGCGTCAAGTCTTATCACATTTGTAATATAAGGGGTTGCGCTTTATTGCCTGCCGCATCTTGTCATAGTCCTCCTTTGCTGCGTTTGTAATGAATAGGCCCTCCTGTGAAAGGGGCGAACCCGGTTCCAAATATCACGCCTGCATCGGCAAGATCGGCGTCCTGCACGATGTTGCGCGCAAGCTGTTTTTCGGTCTGCTCGATCAGCGGCTTGATCAGACGCTGCGCCAGTCCTTGTGGAATGGTCTTGCTGCTGCGCTGGTCATGCTTGCGATCTTTCCATACGTAAAACCCTTCGCCGCTTTTGACCCCCAGCTTGCCTTGTGCAATCTTGTTTTGCAGGCAGCGCGGTGGCTCCTGCTCTTGGGACAATTGTTTGCCGGCGGCCATGGCAATATCCAGGCCGACCGTATCGGCCAGCGCAATCGGCCCCATCGGCATGCCAAATTCAAGCATCGCGGTATCGATGACTTCCGGATCCATGCCTTCGTCGATGCAGCGCATGGCTTGCAGCATGTAGGGGGCCAGCACGGCGTTGACCAGAAAGCCCGGCGTATCCTGAACCGGTAACGGCAGTTTGCCAATTTTGCCGACAAAGGCGGTGGCGGTATCCAGTGTTTCCTGGGCGACGCCATCGGCATGCACCACTTCCACCAGTGGCATACGCGCAACCGGATTGAAAAAATGAATACCGACAAAACGTTCAGGATGCCTCAATACGCTGCGCAACTGCTCAATGGACAAGCTCGATGTATTGGTGGCTAAAAGGGCCCCTTCCTTCATTTTCGGTTCGATCTGCTGGTAGAGCGATTGCTTGGCTTGCGGATTTTCGCTGATCGCTTCAATCACCAGATCAGCCGTCGCGATCCCGTGGCCTTCCAGGTCCGGAATCAGGCGATCGCGTGCTGCCTGCGCGGTATACCGATCTTTGCGGGCATAAATGGAAACAGCGTTTTTGAACGCGCCGGCGATGCGCTGGGCATCGGTATCCTGCAAGGTGGTTTTGATGCCCTGCAGCGCGCACCACGCAGCGATGCCTCCGCCCATCACACCGGCTCCGATCACATGAACATGGTTGACGGGCTTGGCATTGTCTTTTTTGCCGAAAGCCTTGAGCCGCTCCTGCAAGTGAAATACGCGGATCAGGTTTCGGGTCACATCCGATTGCAGCAGCCGGGTCAGCGCCTGGGGATCGGCCAACGGGTCGCCATCATGTTTCTCCCACAGATCCAGCATGGTCAGGGTGGCAGGGTAGTGGCCATAAGGGTCTTTCTGCCTGACGCTTTTGCGTGCCTGGGCAGCGACCAGCGACTTGAATGGTGCACGATTGAGCAAGCCGGCCAGGCCGCGAGCCTGACGCGCCGGCTTGCCCGACGTGACCAGATCGATCGCCGATTTCTCTGCAATCCGGGGCGCGACCAGCAAATCGACCAGACCGGCAGACCTGGCCTTGCGGCCGTCCAGCGTGCGACCGGTCAGCATCATGTTCAGGGCGGTCTGCGGACCGATCAGGCGCGGTAGTCGCATCAGGCCGCCCCAGGCCGGGAAAATGCCTAACTTGACTTCAGGCAGCCCGATCACCGGCTTGGGCGAGTCGACGGCGATGCGATAGCGGCAGGCCAGCGCCAGCTCCAGACCACCTCCCAGGCAGGGGCCATGCATGAGCGTCAGGGTAGGGAAGGAGAGTTTTTCGATACGGTTGAATAAATGCCAGCCACGTTCTATCAGCTTGCGGCCATGGTCAACGTTATCGATGTTCTGAAACTCCCTGACGTCGGCGCCCGCGATGAAGCCGTTGCGTTTACCCGAACGAATAATCAGCGCTTTGGGCGGCGTCGATTCCAGGCTGGCGATAATATCGGCAAGTTCTTCCATGACGTCGCTGGCCAGCGCATTCATGCTGCGGTCCGGGCAGTCGATGGTCAGCCACGCGATATTCTGCGCATCGCTCTGCAGGGCCCAGTTCCGGTACGTTTTCACAGTTGTCATGATTGATCCTTATTGCATGGTTTCAACGAGCATCGCGCCACCCTGGCCGCCACCGATGCAAATGGATGCCATGCCGCGCTTGAGATTGCGCGCGCGCAGCGCCTGCAGCAGATGCAACACGATACGTGCGCCTGAGGCGCCGACCGGATGGCCCAATGCAATGGCTCCACCGTCAACATTCAGTTTGTCCTGGTCCAGCGTACCCAGCGCCGGCACGCCAAAATGGGCCTGGCAGTACGTCTCGCTTGCAAAGGCACGGATGCAGCCTAGTACCTGAGCAGCAAAAGCTTCATTGATTTCCCATAAATCCAGGTCATTCAGTCCCAGGCCATGACGCTGCAGGATAGGCACGCTGGCATGGACTGGTCCCAGGCCCATTTGCGCCGGGTCAAGGGCAGCCCACTGGGCGTCCACGATACGGCCAAGCGGCTGCAAGTTCCATTTGCTGACCGCTTCTTCTGATGCCAGCAGCAATGCCGCCGCGCCATCGGTAACCTGGGAACTGTTGCCCGCTGTCACATTGCCGCTGGGTTTGTCAAATACCGGTTTGAGCGTGCCCAGTTTGTCTATCGTGGAGTCGCGGCGGATACCGTCATCTTCGGTATAGGCATTGCCTTTGGCATCGATGATTGCGGTAATTTCCGAAAAAGCATGACGGTTCAGACCCGAGATGGCGCGTTCGTGGCTGCGCACACTGAACGCATCCATTTCACGGCGTGTGATGCCAAACTCCCAGGCCAGATTTTCAGCCGTCTGTCCCATGGAAATGCCGATGACCGGATCGGTCAGGCCTTTGAGCAGGCCGATGACCGGAGCCAGATTGCTCAACCTGAACTGGCGCAGCAAACCGAGTTTCTGGCCCGTGGATTTTGCGCCATTCCATTTGGCCAGCCAGTTCACCATGGCGTCGGAAAACAGCAAGGGGGCGCGCGATAATGCGTCGGTGCCACAAGCCAGGACCAGATCGGAGCGTCCCGTTTGAATATTGGCGCAGGCTGAATCGAGCGCCTGCATGCCGGAAGCGCAGTTGCGCATCACAGTCCAGGCCGGTACGCGATGGCCGGTGCCCACGCGCAGACCGACCACGCGACCGATGTTGGTTTCATCGGGGGTTGGGGCGGCGCAGCCAACAATCACTTCTGATAACGCAGTTGCCTCGACGGGCTGGCGCAGCAACAGGGCGCGGCTGGCCTGCACGGCCAGATCGCCTGCTGAAAAAGGCCCCGGTCCACCGCGCACTTTCAGAAAGGGTGTTCGGGCACCATCGACGACATAAACAGGTTTGAATGCCATGATCAGGATTCCTTGGTATGTGATGTTGAAGCGTTCGTTGTTGCCTGCATTTTTGCCAGGCCCAGATCAAACGGGAAATCATCGACGTGGATGACCTTATCGCGCAGCCGGTCGCGTTCGCGCAGCAAGGCGTATTCTTCGTCGCTGATTTGATTCAATTGGTGCGCCAGTTCAGTGATATCGCGCACGTTGCCGGCCGGATG
>Ga0079224_100011179_pt1 | contig 12349 bp, 5 predicted proteins | sample Stecom2015_FD_80414 | JGI IMG/M metagenome (GOLD analysis project Ga0079224, IMG submission 80414) | Agricultural soil microbial communities from Utah to study Nitrogen management - Steer compost 2015 | ecosystem: Environmental > Terrestrial > Soil > Agricultural land | place: USA: Utah... | reverse complement strand
TGGAATGATTAGAAACATCTATATGCATGACTGTGTTTTTGATAACACAACCGTTGGTGTTCGATTTAAAACCAGAAGGCCTAGAGGAGGCGGGGGGCGGAATTTCTTTTATGAGCGTATCCGCATGAATTTAAATGGGACTGCATTTAAATGGGATATGCTTGGGCAAGAACTTTATGTGGGTGCTTTGGCAAGCCGTTTACCAGTTAGGGAAGTGAATAATCTTACGCCAAAATTTGAAGATGTGGTTCTTAAGGATATTTTGGTGGAAAAGGCAGAAACCTTCGTAAAAATTTATGGGATCCCAGAATCTCCTCTTAAGGATGTTCTATTTGAAAATATACTAGTCAAAGAGACAAATTCGTTTTTTACTGCATCGGATGCACAAAATCTTCATTTTAAAAATGTACATGTGCAAAGTAAGGACTCCATAATGTTCCTACAACAGGTATCAGATGTCGTTTTTGAAAACACTAACTTTGATCTACAGGGAGGGGCGATACACCTTCAAACCAAAGGTGATTTTATTAGAAATATTCGCTTTGATAATACAGTTCCACAAGAACCTGTCAATTGGTCTGAGAAATATTATTAAAAGCGATTATAAATCGGTTCCTTCTGCTATGTGTGTTTTTTACTTAGACCTTGAGATACCTCATACATTTACTTGTGAATGCACTGCTGTCACGATCTTTATAAACATCATGATGACCCCTTAAGTTAAGGACTGTCATTAATTTGAACGTTCTTCTGAAGCCAAACTAATTCTTTTATAGGACAGAATTATTTTCTAGAGTTCTAATTAGTAAAGCTTGTGAAAAATAATTAGTGTGGGATCGTATATAAATTTTTTGGGTACATAGTATCATTTTAAAATATAGTCTTTTACTGCGCTATCCTAACTCCCCACATTGTAAAATCCTAGTGCAACCACTTCTTCTTGATACAATAAATTATTTGCTAGCATCCGCTAGTTTGGAACATGATAATAATCTACAATTGGAACAGGATCATGGATATTGAACTTTACAAATAACTTTGGTCATTATCCAAGATAAATCTGGTTATAAATTGTGAGAATTAAGAGCCTTATGTTAGCGGTATGTAACTCAACACCTTAGGAGGCGCTTCGAATAACTGTTTTTGATACACTACTTTTTTAGACAATATTAGTAAGTCCCCAAGTAAGTACAGGACGGCATATCGGTATACGAATATTAACTTGCCTGGTGAGAAAAATAGAGAAACACTTTTACTCTAAAACAGCTAATATCATACCAAAGATGAAAATTAAACACTTATATAATTTGCAGATTATAATTCTGCTCCTACTTATTTCTTGTACACAAAAACCAGAAAAAAAACAATTTGTGAAACGTGAAATTACCCCTGAGGTAATGGAGGAGATATATCAAGAAATAAAAACTCCATATAAATACGGACTGGTAATGGTGCCAGAGGATAACTCATATAAATTGGACTGTCCCAGTGTTTTTAAACATGGCGATACCTGGTATATGACCTATCTTATTTTTGATGGAAGGGGTTATGAAACTTGGCTAGCTAAAAGTCCTAACTTATTAGACTGGGAGCATCTAGGGAAGCTAATGTCCTTTTCTGAGGATACCACATTATGGGATCGCAATCAAAAGGCTGGCTATATAGCACTTCAGGACCCTACCTGGGGAGGACATTACAATTGGACACCCTATGATGGTAAATATTGGATGAGTTATTTTGGTGGTGATAGTAAAGGATATGAAGCCGGGGTACTTTCTTTAGGAATGGCGTATTCAGATAGTTTACCTATTTATCCCCACGAATTACAACGATTGGATGAACCTATATTGACACCAAAAGATAAGGATGTTGCATGGTATGACAATAGTACGATGTATAAGCAGACCGTGATACGAGATTTTCAAGGAGAAACGGGCCATGAGTTCATTATGTATTACAACGCAAGAGGGGATAGTATTAATCCCGGTCGAGGCGCAGAACGTATCGCAATGGCTGTTTCTAATGATATGGTCAATTGGGAACGTTTTGGGGATGGTCCTTTGATAAACCATCACACTGGAATTTCAGGTGACCCCTATATTCAACGTATAAATGATACTTGGGTTATGTTTTATTTCGGAGCATTTTGGAAGGATGGAGCATTCAATAGGTTTGCAGTATCAAATGATTTAATCCATTGGACTGATTGGGAGGGCGATGATTTAATTGCGCCATCTGAACCATACGATGAGTTATTTGCTCATAAATCTTTTGTGGTTAAGCATCAAGGTGTAGTGTACCATTTTTATTGTGCTGTGAATCAGAAGCAACAAAGAGGAATTGCTGTTGCTACCTCCAAGGATTTAGGGAAGAGTAATATTGATTTTGTAACACCCAATGGAGAGAAGAAAGAGAATTAAGTTTTTTTGGTTAGTTTTAGTAGGTTGTTGTTTAAGTATGCCATTACGCGGGCAAACCGTCACAGGTGAACCCGCTGGCATACCTAAATTACCCGAAGTTTACAAGCCTAACCCATGGGAGGACCCTGCTGTAAATAGCATAAATAGAGAGCCAGCGAGGGCTACTTCCTATTCTTATAAAAATATAGAAGATGCACTAACTGGGGATCGTAGTAAAAGTCGTATTAAAATGCTTAACGGCATTTGGGACTTTAAATATTCAATCAACTTATCTTCAGCACCAAAAGACTTCTATAAGGATCAAGTTGAAAATTGGGATAAAATAGAGGTACCTTCTAACTGGGAATTGAAAGGTTATGATATTCCAATTTATAAAAGTGCTGTATATCCTTTTCGGCCCGTGAATCCACCACTAGTTCCCAAAGATACTAATGGAGTAGGTTCGTATCAACGTAAATTTAAAGTCCCTAAAGACTGGGATGATCACACTGTTACATTGCACTTCGGAGCCGTAAGCTCGGCATTTAAAGTTTGGGTAAATGGTAAGTTCTTGGGTTATAGCGAAGATAGTTACCTTCCCGCTGAATTTAATATTACTCCATATTTAAAAGAGGGGGAAAATTTGCTTTCCGTCCAAGTTATGCGTTGGAGTGACGGTTCCTACTTAGAAGATCAGGATCAATGGAGATTAAGTGGAATACAACGTGAGGTATTTATTATGGCTGAACCAAAATTACATATTGAGGATTATTTTTATCAAGGAAAGCTCGATATGCAATACAAGGATGTTTTGTTTCAACTACGACCCGAGGTAGAAAACCTTACAGGGGACACGATAAGTGGTTATCGACTGGAAGTACAATTGTATGATAAGGATAATAAACCCGTGTTTGAAAAACCCTTGGATACGGCGGTAGCTGAAATCATCAATGAAAGTTATCCAAGATTGGATAATGTACGGTTTGGGTTTTTTGAGAAAACCATTTCCAATCCTAAGAAATGGAGTGCAGAGACGCCTAATTTATATACCATGTTACTAGTTTTAAGGGACCCTAAAGGTGATATTACAGAGGTGAAATCTTCTAAAATTGGTTTTCGAAGTATCGAATTTTCTAAAGAAAACGGAAAGTTATTAATCAACGGAAAACCGACTTATGTATATGGGGTCAACAGACATGATCATCATCCCAGAAAAGGCAAAGCTTTAAGTAGGGAAGATATAGAGGAGGATATAAAAACAATTAAAAAATTTAATTTTAATCTTATCAGAACTAGCCATTATCCAAATGATCCTTATCTATACGAACTCTGTGATAAGTACGGACTTATGGTAATGGACGAGGCGAATCTTGAGACCCATGGTTTGGGAGGAAAGCTTGCAAATGATACCCAGTGGTTAAATTCGCATATGCAACGATTTACTAGGATGATTCAGCGTGATAAGAATCATCCGAGTATTGTATTTTGGAGTATGGGAAATGAAGCAGGAAACGGCCCAGCATTTGCCGCGATGGCAGGGTGGGGGCATCGCTTTGATATAACGCGACCGATTCATTATGAACCTGCCCAAGGAAATCCAAGATTGAAAGGATATTTAGATCCTTTGGACAAGGGATATCCTAGAACTGTAGATCATGCACACCGTTTTGAAAACCCTCAAGATGAACCTTATGTGGATATGGTAAGTCGATTTTATCCAGGAGTGTTTACACCTGAATTCTTGGTTAGCAATAAAGCAGACACAAGGCCAATTATCTTTGTTGAATATGCTCATTCTATGGGTAATTCCACCGGAAATCTCAAAGAATTATGGGATGAATTCAGACGTTTGGATCGTATTATTGGTGGGTGCATTTGGGATTTTAAGGATCAGGCCTTTTATAAGATAGACTCAGAATCAGGGGAGGAATTCTTAGCTTATGGTGGAGATTTTGGGGAGAAAAGACATGATGGTAATTTTAGTTTAAATGGTATTGTTGCAGCTGACGGGAGACCTAAGTCTGCTATTTTCGAAAATAAATGGGTCTATCAGCCAGCATCGACAACGATGGTTTCCAAAAATAGCCTATTGGTTAAGAATAGAAACAGTGTCCAATCTTTAAAAGTCTACGATGCTTTTATAATACTATTAAAAGATGGTGAACTAGTAAAGGAAAAAAGGTTGACTCCACTGGACATTGCGGCTGGCCAGGAAAAGGAAATTTCAATTTCATCCTATTTACCAAAATTTAATCGGAACTCAGAATATATAGTACGTATTGAGTTTAGACTTGCTGAAAATAAGCCATGGGCCGAAAAAGGTTATGTAGTGGCACAAGACCAATTTGTGGTGCAACCCAAACCGAAAATTGAGTATCACACCTCTAAATTAAACCCGTTAGATATTGAGAAGACAAACGATCAGCTGATGGTAAGTGGTGAGGGCTTTAAAATTACTTTTGATCAAAATAGCGGATTGTTAACTTCTTTCGTTGTGCATGATGTTGAAGAAGTTTATGCGCCTTTAAAAATTGATTTTACCAGGCCATTAACAGATAATGATAGCAAAGGTTGGAAACCACATAAGCTTCTCAAATCATGGTACCAAGTGGAGCCAGAACTGATAGACTTTGATCAGAAAACAACCAATCAGGGTGTAGAGGTCAACGCTACTTATAGTGTGATCAAGGACCGTGCATCTGTTCATTTAAAATATCTTATTTATAGCGATGCAACAGTGAGGGTTCAATATAATTTAAAAGCTGATAAGTCGCTTCCTAACATCCCTAAGATTGGAATGCAATTAGGAGTAAATGGAAAGTATGACCAAATAACCTGGTATGGAAAGGGAGAAGTAGAAAATTATAGTGATAAAAATCATGGTTTTCCCATTGGAACCTACTCTTTACCACTTAAAAATTTCATTGAACCTTATGCCATGCCTCAGGAAAATGGGAACCGGACCCAAACACGTTGGTTAGCTCTGACGGATCAAAAGGATAACGGATTCCTTGTTGTTAGTGCGAAGAAACCGATGAGCATAAGTTCTTGGCCCTATACTGAAGAAAATTTAAATAACGCCCAACACACCTATGATTTACGAGATCCAGGTTATATCACAGTAAATATTGATCTTATCCAAATGGGTGTCGGAGGTAATGATAGCTGGTCGACTGTTAGCCAACCACTTGAAAAGTATCAGATTCCAGCTGGTGACTATAGTTATAGTTTTTATTTAATACCAATGAATCCATTAAATCTTCAGAAAACCCTTAAAAAAATAGGTTATTAATGTTAAAGCATATCGTACATATATTCATTCTAATTTTTGCTTTTCAAAATTTAAAAGCACAACAGTTAGCAACTGATAGCTACGACAATTCAAAGCCATGGGTTTATTGGTACTGGATGCATTCTGCTTATTCAAAAGAAGGGATCACTGCAGATTTGGAGGCAATGAAAAAGGTGGGTATCCATGGGGCTTATCTGATGTCCGTAAAGGGACCAACGGATCCTCCTTTAATGGACCCTCCTATCCTACAACTTAGTGAACAATGGTGGGAGTTGGTTGATTTTGCAATTGCAGAGGCGGATCGACTGGGATTGAAAATTGCCATGCATGCAGCCGATGGTTTTGCCGTGGCTGGTGGGCCTTGGATTAAACCAGAACAATCCATGCAAAAATTAGTATGGACTGATCGTCTAGTTCAAGGAGGAAATCAATTACGTATTTCACTAGAACAACCAGAGACAATTGAAAATTATTATAAGGATATTGCGGTATTTGCAATTGCACGAAAGAATTTACCCGTTACAAGCGCTACAATAAAACCAATTGTAACGACTTCTTTGGATACCATAGTGGCTAGTTTTCTTGCGGACTCCAAACAAGTGGATGAATTTAAATTATATGAAAAAGGATGGGTTCAATATGAATTTTCTGAGCCTTTTTTGTGCAAATCGATTACCATCGCCTCTAAAGGTGTAAACTACCAGGCACAGCGTCTGAGGGTTTTGGTCAGTGACGATGGTGAAAATTTTAAAGACCTTGGTAGACTTACTCCACCACGACATGGTTGGCAGGATTGGGGTATTGATTATACACATAGTATCAAAGCAACCAAATCAAAATACTTCCGTTTTGTATTTGATCCGATAGGCAGCGAGCCTGGAGCAGAAGATTTAGATGCAGCCAAATGGAAACAGTCTTTAAAAGTAACCAATATTGTGCTTTCCAGTGAAGCTAAAATTGACAATTTTCAAGGGAAGTCTGGTAAGGTATGGAGGATTAGTCCTCAAACTAATGGTATTGCAGAGGAAGATTTTATTTCCTTGGACGCCGTTTTGAACATCACGGAGCATATGGATCAAAATGGTACGTTAAATTGGAAAGCACCTGAAGGAATCTGGAAAATCATGCGGTTTGGACATACTTCTACGGGGCAAAAAAATGAAACTGGAGGAGGGGGCAAAGGATTGGAGGTTGATAAGTTTGATCCTGAGCTGGTAAAATATCAATTTCAGAAGTGGTTTGGAAAATCCGTCGAAATTGCGGGAGAAGAACGTGTGCCAGAAGTCCTTAGTATACTTCATATAGATAGTTGGGAGGCTGGTAGCCAAAATTGGAGTTCGGTTTTTCAATCTGAGTTTAAAAATAGAAGGGGGTATGATATTGTTGATTACCTACCAGTGATGGCTGGTATACCTATCGAAAGTGTGCAGACCTCAGAACAGATACTTCGTGATGTTCGTAAAACCATTTCAGAACTAATTGTTGATAATTTCTTTGGGACCATGTCAGAGGAGGCTGGAAAACTTGGTGTTAAATTTAGTTCAGAGAATGTTTCGCCCACCATGGTTAGTGATGCATTGATGCATTTTAAGTACGTAGATTTTCCAGGTGGCGAATTCTGGTTTCGCAGCCCTACGCACGATAAACCTAACGACATGCTGGATGCCATTTCTGGTGCCCATATATATGATAAAAACATAGTTCAAGCAGAGGCTTTTACAGGGTTACGGATGGAGTGGGATGAGGATCCAGAATTATTAAAAGCTATGGCAGACAGGAACTATGCCTTAGGAATCAACCGATTTTTTTACCACGTTTTTGTTCACAATCCATGGCTTGATCGTAAACCTGGAATGACCCTAGATGGCATTGGCACCTATTTTCAGCGTGATCAAACTTGGTGGGAGCCAGCAGAGGCCTGGGTAGAGTATTGTAGACGAGTTCAATTTCAATTACAACGTGGTGATCCAGTTATAGATTTAGCTGTGTTTACAGGAGAGGAATTGCCTTCTAGGTCGGTACTTCCAGATCGATTATTGCCTTTTCTTCCTCATGTTTTCGGAAATAAGCGTATTGCTAGTGAAAAAGAACGACTGAAAAATTACGGTCTTCCAATAGCAAGGATGCCTAAGGAAGTCCAGTATTCCAAAAACATGACAGACCTTAATCATTGGATTAATAGTTTAAACGGCTATAAATATGATTCCTTTAATAGAGATGTACTTTTAGAACATGCAAAAGTCGTTAATGGATCCATTGAATTTAAAGGGAAAATATCATATAAAGCCTTGATTTTTCCTGGAAGTCGAAAGATGTCTCCTACTGTTATGGTATCTACTAAAGTGGCTCAGAAAATGCTGGATCTAATCAAAGAAGGTGCTACCGTTTTTGTCGCGGAAAAACCTTCGCATCAACCAGGATTCTCCCTAGAGCCTGCCAAGGAGCATTGGCAACAAATTATTGACCAAATTTGGAAAGGATATAATCCCAAAGCTACACCTGATACGTTTAATTCATGGAATATTGGGAAGGGTAAGGTAATTCAATTACCTTATCTAGTAGAAAATTTTAAAGCAATTGGAATTGAACCTGATATTTTATTTCCTGAGCTGAGCCGTGAACAGGCCGAAAACTTTGCATGGACACATAGAACCCTCGGTGATGAAGAGGTTTATTTCATAAGTAATCAAAGCAAGTTAGGGCAATTGGTGAACGTTTCCCTTCGCACCAGTGACAAAAAACCATTTCTTTACAACCCTGTAACGGATACCTATGTAGCAATTCAACAGTGGCAGGTTAAGAACCAAAGACTTGAAATCCCTTTGAAATTCCATAAAAACGAATCTCTCTTTATCATTTTAAAAGGGGAGCTCGGAGAATTAAGTGGTAATTTGGGTGAAAACTGGACCTCCTATACCACTAAAAAAGTGTTAGATGAGCATTGGCAACTTCAGTTTGATCCTAATTATAACGGTTTAAATGAAGCCATTGAAATTGATTCACTTTTTAATTGGAGCGATCACAATGATGCGAAAATCAAATATTATTCAGGAACTGCGAGCTATAGTAAAACATTCAACTATAAGGGCAGCACAAAGGATGTTTGGTTAAATTTAGGAGACTTCTCTGACATTGCGGAGATATTTTTAAATGACAAAAGGGTGGGCGTGGTATGGACCTTTCCCCACCGGATTAACATCACCGAATTTTTGGAAAGAGGAAAAAATAATCTAATGATAAAAATCACCAATACATGGCGTAACCGTCTTATTGGAGATCATAAGCTAAGTCAGGAGAAAAGGACAACGTGGACTACGGCTCCTTACAGACTGCATAGTGAGGAATTACTCCCAGCAGGACTCATAGGACCGGTGCGATTGGAAAAAGCAAAGTAGCCCCATGCAGGAGCAGGATAGCTTTTAGATGAGAATACTTGAACTTCGTATCTCCAACCTAAAATTAAACTATGGATCGAATTACCGCATATTATCTTATAGAAACGCCTCTTGACCTTGATAAAGCGACCGCCGTGCTGGCAGGAGAACAATCAAGTGGAACTTTTGTTTCTATCCCAGGCGAGACCCAAAAATTAAAAGATCGTTTTGCCGCAAGGGTTGAAAATATTGAATATTTAGGTCAAGTAACGCAACCTAGCTTACCAGTATATAAAGGAAAGCTCCATAAGTTTAAAAGAGCAAAGGTTAGTGTGTCTTGGTCCGTGGAGAACTTTCAAGATAATATACCTACCTTAATTGCCACTTTACAAGGGAATTTGTACGAATTAAGACAATTTACTGGAATTAAACTGGATGATTTTGACCTACCTAACCATTATAAATCTAAATTTAAAGGACCTGCATTTGGAATCAATGGTACTAAAGAATTAGCGGGGGTGGGCTCTGATAAGCCTATGATTGGTACCATCATTAAACCTAGTATTGGATTAACACCGCAACAAACAGCGGAATTAGTTAAGGAACTAGTAGAGGCAGGAATAGACTTTATCAAGGATGATGAATTAATGGCCTCAAGTGCTAATTCATCTTTTGACCAACGTGTGGAGCAGGTAATGAGAGTCATTAATGATTACCAGCAGAAGACCTCCAAAAAGGTCATGTATGCTTTTAATATCTCTGGTGATTTAGATACCATGAAACGCAACTATGACACCGTTGTTAAACACCAAGGAAATTGTGCCATGTTGAGTATAAATAGTGTAGGATGGGTAGGGGTAAAAGAAATAGCCCGTCTTGGAGAATTATCCATTCATGGACATAGAAATGGTTGGGGAATGCTCAACCGACATCCTTTACTTGGTATTAACTTCCCTGCATATGCTAAATTATGGCGCCTGGCGGGTGTTGATCAACTCCATGTTAATGGAATTCGAAATAAATTTTGGGAATCTGATTCCTCTGTAATTCGATCTATTAATGCTTGCGCAGCGCCATTTTTAGATACCAAGAAGTTATTACCCGTGGTATCATCAGGACAATGGGGTGCGCAAGCCTTTGATACGTATCGCTATACAAAAACAACAGGACTTCTTTATTTGGCTGGTGGTGGGATCATGTCACATCCTTTGGGGCCTGCAGCTGGCGTCCGTGGCATTCAACAAGCATGGGAAGGAGCGGTACAAGGAAAGACCATTGAGCAAACGCAAAGCAGCAGCGTAGAATTCGCAGCCTTAATGGAAAAGTTTGGACATTTATCTATAGACTAACCCGATTATGGAACTAAAATTGGTATTTTATGCAGATGATTTTACGGGAGCTACAGATGCCTTAGAATTTATGGCTACCGCGGGTGCTACAACGGTCTTATTTCTCAAAACACCTACACCCAGCGAGCTGAATGACTTTGGATCATTAGATGCCATAGGTGTTGCAGGGATGACTAGATCGATGTCGCCAAGTGAGATACACAAGACACTTCAAGTAGACTTCTCGAAAATTGCATCTCTTCATCCTGTTCATATTCATTATAAAGTATGCTCCACTTTTGATAGCTCACCAGAAATTGGAAATATTGGAGTCGCAGTTTCACAAGGTTTACGCCAATTTAAAAATAGCCATGTTCCCATTATGGTGGCAGCTCCAGATCTTGGACGTTATGTACTTTTTGGACAATTATTCGCTCAAATGGGTATAGGAAGCAATGGCGAAGTTTACCGTATTGATAAACATCCATCTATGTCTAAACATCCTAGTACTCCATCAAAAGAAGCAGACCTTCGTGATCATCTAGCATTACAAGGAGAATTTGAAACAGGTTTAATCGATATTCTTGATCTAGAGAAACCATTGGAAGAACTACTGGATAAAGTAGCACGTCTTTCGAAAAATCATGAGGTCATATTTTACGATGGACTTTATCTAAGACAGATGGTAAGGTTAGGGGCCATATTGGAGCACTCCAAAATACCTGGTAAGCCCTTTTTTTCTGTAGGATCTTCTGGTATTGAGCGGGCCATAGGAGATTATTGGCAACAACAAGGAGTACTTCGTAGTAAGAAGGATTGGGAAACAATCGATCCTGTAGCATCATTATTGGTGCTCTGTGGGAGCGTGAGTCCCATCACATCGCAGCAGATTGATTATGCACTTGAATCAGGTTTCCAACAAGTGCCCATTGACCCAAACTTTCTAGTAGAAGATCTACAGCGCTCAATACAAAAGTATTCAGAGCTTATACTTGCATATATTCAGGCTGGAAAAAGTGTGATTGTTCACACAGCGAAAGGCCCGAAAGACCCTCGACTAACAAAGGTGAACACAATAGCTAAAGGATTGGGATGGGATGTGAGTAGGCGTAAAAGAGAGTTACCCAAGCGATTTGGAGAACTATTAGGACAAATTGCAATATCTGTAATTCAACAAATCCCTTTACAAAGATTAGTTATTGCAGGGGGAGATACCTCTAGTTATACCGCAAGAACTATGGATATTCGTGCTGTTCAAATGATTGCACCTATAGTAAAAGGAGCGCCATTATGTAGGGTGTATGCCAAGGGCGCACCTGTTGATGGAATGCAAATAAACTTAAAAGGCGGGCAAGTAGGGGAAAAAGATTATTTTGTAGCCCTTGAAAACGGAACTTTAAAAAATAAAAATAAATTACCATGAGTATAAAACTTGGATTAATTCACACTTCGGCGACTTTAGTCCCAATTTTTCAAGAGTTGGTAAATACTTATTTAAAAGATAGGGATATCGAAGTCTTTAACATTGTTGATGATAGTTTGATTAAAAATACCATCCGTGAAAATGAATTAACACCCAACACTGCTAGACGTGTTGTAGAATACATTGGTTCTGCAGAAAAGGCTGGTGCAGATTTTATATTGGTGACCTGTTCTTCAATAGGTCCAGCGGTTGATGCATCGGAATTGTTGACATCTGTTCCTGTAATGCGCGTGGATCAACCTATGGCAGATAAGGCAGTAAGTATCGGGAAGAAAATAGGGATTATTGCCACGTTAGAAACCACCCTACAACCCACTTCGGATTTGGTGTCCCGTAGAGCAAATGCTATCGATAAAAATGTTGAATTGGTTTCAGTCTGCTGTGAAGGTGCTTTTGAAGCATTGATGTCTGGGGATGCGGAGGTACATGATCGCATTGTAGCCAATTCGTTGAGAAGTGTATCACAACAGGTG
>Ga0079224_100011176_pt1 | contig 12350 bp, 7 predicted proteins | sample Stecom2015_FD_80414 | JGI IMG/M metagenome (GOLD analysis project Ga0079224, IMG submission 80414) | Agricultural soil microbial communities from Utah to study Nitrogen management - Steer compost 2015 | ecosystem: Environmental > Terrestrial > Soil > Agricultural land | place: USA: Utah... | reverse complement strand
GACACCAGCGGTGACCCACTCGCTGCCAGGATCGAGGAACTCGAGAACCTGCCGCCCCTCGGGCGGGAATCGGCAGTGGCCGGTCGCGCGGCGTGGGACGAACTCGACGTGCTGATCCGCAAGGCGATGCACCCTGACCCTGCCCGTCGTTATGGCACCGTCGAGGGTTTCATCCGCGACATCGATCACTACCTGGCGGCTGAGCCACTCGAAGCTCGTCCCGACTCGTTCGGTTACCGCGCCGGGCGCTTCGTGCGCCGCAACAGTCGTGCGCTTGCTGCCACCACGGCGGTGTTGCTCGGCGCGATCGCCCTGAGTGGCTACTACACGGTCCGGCTGGCACAGGCGCGCGACGCGGCGATTGCCGAGGCCGAGCGCACCCAGCGGATTCAGTCGTTCGTGACCGCGCTCTTCGATGGCGGTGACGACGCGGCGGGGCCGCCCGATTCCCTCCGGGTTCGCGACCTGATCCACCGCGGCGTGAACGAGGCAGTTGGGCTGCAGGGAGAGCCAGGAGTCCAGGCAGGCCTGTTCGTCACCCTGGCGACGTTGCAGCGACAACTCGGCCACCTCGACGAGGCCGACTCCCTGAACAGTCGCGCACTGTCGATTCGCCGCGAATTGCACGGCGATGATCACCCGGACGTCGCCGCGTCGCTCACCGAGCTGGCTCGTTTGCGCATCGACCAGGCCCGACTGGACGAGGCCGACACGCTGCTCGCCGCCGCGATTCGAATCGTGGACCGCCACCTGGCTCGCACCGACGCGCGAGCGATTGCGGCGCACGCGGTGCTGGGCAACCTGCACCAGGAACGCGCCGACTGGCCGGCGGCAATTGCACGCCAGGAGGACGTGCTCGCACGACTCGCCACTCGCGACGATGCCCACATCGAGGAGGCCGATGCAATGGTGCAACTCGCCAGTTCGCACTTCTACGCCGGCAACCTCGAGACATCGGACTCGCTCAATCGGATCGCCCTGGACATCTATCGCCGCCTGCGCGGTGACAATCATCCCCGCGTGGCCGACGTGCTGGTCAACCTGGGTGCCGCAGAGTTCGAGCGCGGGCGCTATGAGGGCGCGGAGCGACACTATCGCGAGGCCCTGCGGCGATTCGAGGCGTGGCACGGAGATTCGCATCCCGCCACTGCGTCAGCGCTGACGATGCTCGGACGGGCGCTCAACTTCCAGGGCAGGGACGCCGAGGCAGCGACGACACTGACACGCGCGCTGGCCATCCAGGAACGTCACTACGGCCCCGACAATCCCCGGGTGGCGTCGGCACTGAACGACATCGCGATGATCGAGATGCGCCGCGGCGAGCACGCAAGCGCCGAGTCACTCTGGCAGCGCAGTGAACAGATCTATCTCAAGATTCACGGCGATCGCCACTGGTTGCTGGGAGTCACCCGCTCGAACCTCGGCACGCTCTACACTCGGATGAATCGACTGGGCCGGGCTGAGCAGTACTTCCGCGACGCCATCCGGCTGTTCACCGAGTCACAGGGCAGCGACCACCTCAACACCGGCATCGCCCGCATCAAGCTCGGCAGGACGCTGCTGGGGATGCGACGCTGGCGGGAATCGATCGCGGAGTCGAAGGCGGGCCTGGAGATCCTCGAGGCATTGGCCGAGGCACCGCAGGGATTCATCGATGCTGCGCGCGAGGACCTGCAGGCAGCCTACGAGGCGATCGGTGACGAGGCGGCGCTGCAGAAGCTGCACTGACGCGACTAGATCTCCCAGTTGCTCAGGACGACGCCAGTGACCACCGGGGCCGGGTGCGAGGCCAGCACCATTCGCAGGTCGGTCCACTGAACCTGGAAGCGTTCCGCAATCAATCCCTGGTAAAGTTCCCCGAACTCTGCCTGGCAGCGCAGTGACACTCCGGGCAGCCCGATTCGTGCGGCGGCATCTCCCACCCCGCGCACCAGCCGGAGAGCGCCGCCCGAGTCGCGCGCCACGAGCTTGAGGATCCGGCCATCCTCTGCGGGACGGTCCTGTGCCAGCGCAGCCCGGTGCCAGATCGCGAATCCATTGATGCTTCCGGAGTCATCAATGTCGAGCAGCACGTCACCGAGGCCCAGGTCGAGCGTCAGTCGGGCCTCGCGTGAATAGTCGCCGACGCCGCCCAGCTCGGTGACGAGATCGGCACAGGAACGGATCGCGCTGCGCTGCTGTTCGGTGTCGAGTGACCCGAGGGCGGTTCCGTACGGCCGACCGAGCCGCGCAGCATCACCCTGCAGGGTTATCGTGAGAGGTCCGGGCTGGAAGCCGAGCCGCGAATAGAAGCCGATGTTGTCAACCGTGCGCGGCATCGTCTCCAGGCCGATGGTGGTGGCACCGGACGCCTGGAGCCAGCGAATACCTTCCTGGACAATGTTGCGACCCAGGCCGCGCCCCTGATGGTCCTGACGCACTGCGAGCGGACCCATCCAGCCCTCTCGTCCCGATCGGTGCGCCAGATTGAAGGCGACAGGTGCACCGCGACCATCCCGCCACGCGAAGGCGCCATCTCCGGCGTTGGCGATTGCATAGCGCCACACCGCCGGGTTGAGATAGGGAACCCGGACGCCATGCATTCCGTCGCGGCGGTAGCGATCGGTGAATGCGTCGCTGAACAACCTGTTGAGCGCCGGAACGTCATCCTGGCGCAGGATCGTCGGGCCGACCACGCCGCGATCACTCCGCCACATCGACCAGCTCCCGGGTGTCGTCGTGCACGGTGCTCACACCCCGCTCGACGTCGTACTCGACCCGCACCACCCGGTCGAAGGCATCGCGCAGCGACTCGATGTGCGAGATCAGGATCACCTGCGGGAATCGATCCGCGATCGCGCGCAGCAATTCCACCACTGCCAGGCGTCGTTCCTCATCGAGCGAGCCGAATACCTCGTCGAGCACCAGCAGTGACAGCGGCTGCCCGGCGCGTTCAGCGATCATCTCGGAGATCGCCAGTCGGAGCGACAGGTGGAGCACGTCTTCCTCGCCGCCCGAGATCACCGGCTTCACCTCGCCGTCCTCGACCACGGTCGCCACATAGTCCTCGTCGAGCTCGAGGTCGTCGTAGCGACCGCGGGTGAGATCCCCGAGGAACCGTGCCGCACGCTCACGGAGGTCAGGACGCAACTGCTGGTTGAGTTCGGTGCGCAGCTCGCCGATCGCCCGATCCAGCTCGTTCCATCGATCCAGTTCTCGCGCGAGCTGGAACGCCACCTCGGCCTTGGCGGCACGATCGGCGCGGCGGGCCAGGGCGGCAGCGTGCACCTGCTCTGCCGCGGTCACCGTGGCTGCGGCACGAGTGAGGACGATCTCGGCCTGCTGCACCTCATTGCGGGCCGCAGTCAGGCGGGCATCGATCCCGGCGAACTGCTCGGGATCCCACTGCAGCGCCTCGATTCGCCGGATGATCTCCTCCAGCGCCAATTCCGCAGCGGTTGCGGCCTGCTCGGCGCTGGCGGCATCGGCAGCCAGTGTCTCGGCGCGTGCTGCCAGGCCCGAGAGCTGGTCGAACTGCGAGCGCAGCGGCTCGAGTTCAGCGATACGCGAGCGAACCGCCTCGTGACGAGCCGCATCGTAGCTGGCGGCTGGCCCGGCCAGTTCGACGTTGAGCTGTTCGAGTTCCCGTTCGAGTCGCGCCAGCTCTGCCTGCAACCGCGTACGCCGGACCCGATCACCCTCCGCCGCTGCGAGTGCCTCGGTGGCGGACTGCAGTGCGGCAACCGCGAAGCGGCGCTCCTCTTCCAGCCGTGACACCTCCTCGGGGGTCGACTTTAGCTGCTCGACCCGCTGGCGATAGTAATTGCCACTCGCCTCGGTTTCCTCCATCTGGGCGTCGAGCAACTCGAACGTGTGGGTCACGTCGTCGCCCAGTGGACGCTGGCAAAACGGGCAGATGCCGTTCGGCCCAGCCGCCTCGATGGCACGGCGCTGCTCACGCAATTCCTTGTAGCGATCGCGGTAGAAGTCGAGCTTGGTCCGAGCCTCCTGCTCGTCCTGCTTCCAGCGCGTGCGGCGCTCGTTGAGGCGCTCGTCGGCGGCAACAACCGCAGCCTGGGCGGACGCCCGGGCGGTGGTGCGTTCCTGGATGACTTCGTCCGATGCCAGTGTCGACAGCTCGCGAGTGATGTCGGCGCGCCGCGCCTCCACCTGGTCCTTCCGCGCGACCGCCTTGCTCCGTGCAGTGACCAGCGTGGCGGCCCGGTCGAGTTCGTTCCGCTCGGCGACCAGCGTCGGCCATTCCACCAGCGACTCCGCCAGCGACTCCAGCCTGCCCTTGGCATCCAGTGCCGCGGCGAGCTGGCGGTCGAGCGCCTCGAGTGCAGACCTCGCCGCCACGACCTTGGCCTCGGCGACCCGTCGCTCCCCGTCGAGCCCCTGCCACGCGGTGCGACGCTCACTCGCAGCGTTCCACTCCGGCTCCAGCGCCGCTGCAGCTTCGGCAGCAGCCGTGGCACGCTGGTGCGCTGCCTCCTGCTCCGCGCGGGCCGCCTCGAGACTCGCCTGGGCGCGGCTGATCTCGCCGTCCAGTTCCTCAGGATCGCCAAGGCCCTGCTCGATGCCGCTCAGCTCGGCGCGACGTTCCGAGCGCCTGGCACGGAGGACTTCCTGCATCGCGCGCAGCTTTTCGTAACCCAGCACCCGCGACAGGAATCGACCGCGTTCACCTGGCGTCATGGACGCCATCACCGCCAGTTCCTTCTGGCCAGTGAAATAGGTGTTGAAGAACTCGTCCCGCTGCATCCCCAGCAGGGTGCGAATCCTCTCGCTCACTGCGGTGCCACCGTTGGCGATCACCGCGCCATCCATCGACAATTCGGCGTTGGTGAGGGTGCGCGTCAGGTGATAAGTGTGGTTGCCGAGGATGAAGGCCAGCGACACCTCGACACGGGCGCGTGGCGGTGAGCCGCGTCGCTTGATGGTCTCGCGGGTGCCGCGGGCAGCGGGGTTGCCGTACAGTGCCCAGGCGATCGCCTCGAGCAGGGTGCTCTTGCCCGAACCGTTGGGACCCACGACTGCAAGCAGCCCCGGGCCGAGCGACAGCTCAGTGCGCTCGTGCTGGCGGAAGTTCTGGAGCGAGAGGTGAAGCAGCTGCATCAGCCCTCCCCTTCGCGGCTCTCGACCTCGGCCAGCAGTGCCAGACCGTCTGCCACGAACTGCTCGCGATCCACGCCCTTGGGAAGCGGCCTGCCTCTCAAGTGCTCGCCCAGTTCCTCGGCGAGGGTACGGCGCGCGGAGCCGGGCGCGCCTGAGCCGCCCTGCTTCTCGGCAGGTGCAGGCCTGCGCAGATCGAGATGGAAGTGGAGTGCGGCCGCCTTCCACTTCCTGATCGCGGCGTGGTCCAGCTCCCTGGCAACGGTCCGCGAGACGTTGCGTACCACCTGCCTCACCACCGCGTCATCTATCCCGCCCTCGACACCCTCGACCGCCTCTGCAAGCAGTCGGTCGAGTTCGCTCGCCGACAGTTCCTGTGCGTCGAGCCATGGGAGGTCGATCACCCGCCGTGGTGCGGTGATCGGTTGGCGCTCGACCGTGCCACTCTCGAGGTCAACCAGAAGCCAGCCCTTGCCCCGAATTCGCTCATCGCGTTCGACACGCAGCTCGCCCCAGGGATTCGACGACACATAGTCGAGCGAGCCGGCATACCAGACGCGGTCGCGCACCTGGTGCTGGACGTGGTAATGACCCAGGGCCACATAGCTCCACGGCCCGCCGGCGATGTCCTGCTCACTAAGCAGTGCACCACCAGGTTCCTCGATGTCCCGATGCTTGCCGAAAAGCCCGGGAGTCTCGCCGTGCAGCACCAGGACCTGATACCTCTCCGGGCCAGTCGGCTCCAGGGCGATTCGCGGCTGGGTGAACAGCGCCTGATGCGGAACTGCGAGCACGGCAAGGTCACCGAAGTTATACCGCCTGGCATCGTGCGCGGCGACCTGCACGCCGATCTGGTCGAACAGGCCCAGGATGGATGCGGTCTCGGTCGAGCGAGGCGAGTCGTGATTGCCGGCAATCAGGACGATCGGCACGTTGGGCAATGCGACGCGAAGGCGGGCAAACTGGCGATAGGCCTCGAGAATCGCCGAGTTGGGAGGACGCACCTGTTCGAACAGGTCGCCTGCCACGATCACCGCATCGGGAGCGGCTGCGATGACACCCGTGATCGCACTGGCGAACGCCGCAGCCACGTCGGCCTCGCGCTGGTTGCGACCGCGCGATGTGAGCCGGGTGTACCGGCGGAAGCCGAGGTGCGGGTCCGCGAGGTGTGCGATTCGCATCAGTAAGGTGCGAAGGGATCGTCGGGGTCGACAGCCAGTGGTGCGATGCCTCGCGGCGGAAGTCCCGGTTCAGTGGGGATCACCCGTCTCAGGCAGCCACGAAACAGCGCCATCACGTCATCGGGTCGCTCGCGCGCCACCACGCCGAGTGCGCGGCGCACCTCCGACTCGGGGCGGCCGTCCGTGGCAGATGTCACTGCGTCGAGCGTGATCCGTGGATCGAGTCGACGCAGGCGAGCCAGCACCGCTTCGGCGAAGGGCAGGTCAGGTGCCGGAGGGAACTTCTCGACTCCCTCGCGGCCCGACAGCACCGCGGGTCGCGGGAACCGCACGAACACCGGCTGGGTGAAGTGCGGGTGACGCAACATCAATTCGCCCTTGGGCAGTGCGGCGAGCTTGCCGCGCACGGCATTGGACAGCGTCGAGTATCCCGGCTGTGCCAGTTCGTCGGCGTCCATCCGGCCGTAGACCGATGTACCCGCGTTTCCCACCACCCGCCGCAGCACCTGTGAACGGAACTGCTGCGCGGAGAACAGCACCAGTCCTAGGTAGCGACCACGCTCCGACAGGTCGAGCAGCATTCGCTTCACGTAGGTCTCGTGACCGTCAGTCGAGGCGTACTTGTTCAGCTCGTCGACGAACACCACCACGTTGTCGACACCGAGATCGCGCCGCTCGAGGTGCTCGCGCAGCCGGGAGATGACTCGCGCGAAGACCAGGTCCTGCGCCAGGGGATCGACACCCGCGACGTCGATCACCGTAACCGAACGATCACGGAACGAGCCCCAGGGCAGGTCGTTGGCGACACCGTCGTCGGTGACCAGCCCCTTCGACCGTGTCGCGACATTGCCGAGACGGTTGCGCACCTTGCGGATGGTCGCGACGTGATGGGTGCGCCACACTTCGGCGCCACGCTGGCTGGTCTCGAGGTAGTCGAAGATCGCCCGGAACAGCTCGTCGAGTTCACTGAACGAGGTGACCTGGAACGGCTGGCCGCGCAACTCGGGCGCCTCGAACTGCTTGCCGACCACCCGGTCGGCCAGGAAGTCGATCAGCGCCCCGGCCTTCGCGTCGATGTCGTCGCGATTGAGCACCACTTCGGCGAAATCGAGGATCTCGCGGAGTCCCCAGACCAGTGGCTCGACATTGTCCGTGAGTGCGGGGTTGGTGCGCAGCGTGTTGAGATTGACGCCGTCCGGCTTGTAGGGTGCGTAAACCGTCACGTCGCTGAACGGTGTCGGCTGCAACCCGAGCCGATGCCAGAGCGCCAGGTCGGCCTCACCCAACGGCGCAGCCTGGTCGAGAAAGCACAGGTCGGGGCCCTTCACGTTGAAGCAGACCGCGGCGACACTGCCGCGCGAACCGGGCAACGACTGGAAGATGCTCGATAGCAGGAACGTCACCGCACTGGTCTTCGTGGCCAGTCCCGAGACGCCGGTGATGTTGAGGTGAGCCGCCTCGGGACCGAGCAGGAAGTCAGCGTCGAGCAGCACCGGCGCGGAGGTGCCACCGGCGGCGTAGAGCCCGATCGGCACGCCGCGTGGATCGTCACCGGTGGTGTAGGAGTCCATCCGTAGCGCGATCTTGACGTCGGCGTCATCGGCCATCGTGACAGCGCCGAACGGCACCGGCTGCATCGGCTCCTCCGGCACCTGGCGGAGAACGGCCGCGGTCCAGAGCCGAATCTCCGCGCGCATTGTCGGTTCGTCGGCGACACGCAACGGATCACCGTCGGCACCGATCACCGCGTCGAGCGGTCGTGCAAGGTCTGCGTACGCGAACGCCTCGGTGACAACGCCGAACACGGTGCGCTCGCCGTCGTCGACGCGCACGATGCTGCCGATGCCGATCGTGGTGTCAGCGGCGGTCCAGAACCGGAATTCGTGCGGCGTGCTGGGCCGCATCTCGGTGGCGACAACGCGCCCGATCACGGCACCGCTCATGCCGACCTCGCCCTCAACCAACGCTCCACGTCGTGCACTCCATAGAGCAGGCGGTCCTGTCGCGGATCGTCCGCAAGCGGGGCGCGCTCCGCAAGCAGCCAGCGCGCGAGCTGGTCGGCATCGCCGGGGAGCTCGCCGCGTGCCGCGGTCTCGATGCGCACCAGGCCGTGCATCAGGTCGCGTCCTTCCCAGGGCCAGAGCCTGAGCGCCCACGAGTGTACCGGCGTGAGGTGGCGGGTCTCAGGCGAGAAGATCGTGGTGCGATGGCCCGCAGGGAGCGACAGGTATGTGTCGAGCTCGTCACCACTGAACCATAGCGTCGAATGGCTCTTGATCACTCCCACAATTCGCAGATCGGTGGCCCAGTCTGTCGACGCGGTGATGGTGCCGTCGATCACCAGCCAGCAGTCCGGATATGAGCGCCGGAACTCGCGCGCGACCTCGAGCTCGAGCTGGATGCGCTGACGCTCGACCTGAGCGCGGCAACGGTCCAGGTCGGCAATCGGATGTGGTGGCTCGTCGCTCTCAAGCGCGATCGCGCGGATGTCCGGCGGAAATTCTGGAAGTTGTGCCAGCGCCTGCGGCCGGGCCACCACCACGAACGCATCCCTCGCCACAATCCCGCGAGTGCGTCGCCCGTCGCGCAGTCGCACACCCGCCGCGACCCGACCACCGACCACTGGCATCGTGCCCACGTGGCCGAGCAGGTGCCCCTGCTGGATGCCGTCGAGGAACGCGACCGGAGCGTCCCACCTCGTGGCGGGTCCCGGATTCACCGCGCGCAATGGCGGCTCAAGCAGGCGGGCGCTGCCATAGCCGGCCACCTCGGTGCGACTAGGGAGCGTTGCGTTTGCGGGGTGAGATGGACGACCACCCGCGAGTGCCAGGCGACGCCGCACGGCGTGGAAGCGCGAGTCGATCATCGAGTCGCGGTCAGGCGCTCCCGCCGCCGTCACCGATGAAGCGGACCAGTCGGTCGACCGCCTCCTCCAGCTCGCCGTCGGAGACACTGTACGACAACCGCACCCAGCGATCATCACCGAACGCGCCGCCCGGCACCAGCGCCACGCCTTCCTTCGCCATCAACTCCTGGCAGAACTCCATTCCGGTCCGCGGCGTGCTGCCCACCAGTCCGTCGACCCTGAAGAACAGGTAGAATGCGCCGTGTGGCTCGACGAACTCGATGCCCGGCAGCTGGTCCTGGTAGCGTGCCACGAGGTAGTCGCGACGACGGCGGAATGCAGCCACCATCCGGTCAACTTCGGCGTCGACGGCAGGATCGGAGAATGCAGTCGTCGCCGCCCACATCGCGGGATGATTGGCCCCGGTGGTCGTGTGCGACTGCAGTGCTGACATCGCCTGCACCAGCGGAGGCGGAGCCCAGGCCGCGCCGATTCGCCAGCCCGTCATCGCGTACGCCTTCGACGCGCCGAAGATCATCACTGCCCGTTCGAGGTCGGCAGTCTCGACGTCGAAGATCGACGGCGCCGGACCGCCACCATAGTGGATCCGGCGATAGATCTCGTCGCTGATCAGCCAGATCCCGTGTTGCGCCGCCCACTCAGCGATCGCGCGCATCTCGGCGTTGGTGTACACAGCCCCGGTCGGGTTGCAGGGCGAACAGATGATCAAGCCCTTCACCGCAGGATCGCGATGACGTTCAAGATCATCCACGCTCACCTTGAGTCCCCACTCTGGATCGCCGCTCACCATCACCGGTTCGGCGCGAGTGAGATGGACGATCTGTGGATACGACACCCACGCGGGACTCGGTATCAGCACCTTGTCGCCCGGACCGAACAGCGAGAAGCAGGCGTTGAACAGGGCCTGCTTTGACCCGTTGCTGACGATGATCTGGTTGGCATCGACGGCTCGCCCCGGGCTCATCCGTGACAGCGCACCTGCCATCGCGGTGCGCAGCTCGACAATCCCAGCGTTGGGCGGATAACGGGTCTTTCCCTGACGGATCGCCTCGATGCCGGCCTCGGCGACAGCCTGCGGCGTCTCGAAATCGGGCTCGCCGACGCCCAGGTCGAGGACATCCTCGCCCGCTGCCTTGCGGCGCTTCGCCTCGGTGCTGATTGCAACTGTTTCCGAGGCCTTGAGGTGCTGGAGGTTGGCAGAACGCTCGTAGGACATTGCAATTCCGTCTCGGGCAGGAAGTCTGTCGGGAGGCCCAAACCTTCCCGACTCAGAGGCCGCTGTCAACTTCAAATGCCCCTCACTCTTGGCCCGGTTCGCCGATTGGGCTACGATTCCTCCCCGCCGTCCGATGGGGACGGCTTTGACAACCGAGGGTGGTGAGATGAGCGACGATTGGTGGGGCGTGACGCCGGCAGTGTCCGGCGTCCTGGGCGCCCGTGGCTGGACCCAGGGAGACGACTTCGTTCGGCAGGTCCTCCCGGCTATTGCCCGGCACGGCAACGCGGTGGTTGCAGCGCCGCCGAGTCCGGCGGCCGCAATGCCGGCGCTGGGGGGAATCGCGGCAGCCATCGCTGCCAGCAAGGGTCGCGCACTGATTCTCACCGCCCCGGCGATGGTGGCCCCGGTCGCTCACGTGCTGGCCGACCTGTGTCGCGCCGCCAATCTCCGCCTGGTGAGCGCCACCGGCCCGGCCCGCGCCACTCGCCACCTCACCGCCGACACCGTCGACATTCTGGTGACCTCCCCAGCGGTGGCGCTCGGCCTGCACACGCGCTCCGCACTGGGAATCGACCGGATCACGGCAGTGGCCCTGGCCTGGCCCGAGGACTGGGACGCCGAGGAAGCGACCACCGTGCTGCTAGGCGAGCTGGCCAGGGACGCCCAGCGGATCCTGCTCACCGGCGACCTGATCCGCGTCACCAGGCTGGTCGAGCGTCACTTCCACCGCGCCCTGGTCGTGGGCTTCCCGGCCATCACCGAGGCCCCCGAGGCGCCGCCGCGCAGCGTCCGAACCCTGCCGACACCGTGGGCAAGTCGCGCCCAGGCGCTGGTGACCCTGCTCGAGGCGCTGGATCCGACGTCGCTCGCGGTGTGGACCGCGGATGAGGGCGATCACGACGACATCGCGGCGGCGACCATCGAACTGGCCGACACCCGGATCGTGACCCGCGCCGTCCCGGAAAGCCCGTTGGTGGTCTGCTACGACCTGCCCTCGCCGGGCCAACTCGCCGCCCTTGGCGCCGCTCGCGACGTGGTCCTGCTGGTCCCGCCGGGCACCGAGCGATACGCCCACCGGCTGGCGCCGGGGAGCCATCCGATCCGCGAGTCGGGGCTGGTCGACCGGCTCCGCGACCGCGACGCCGTGCTCCGGCTGGAGATCGCCGAGGCCATCAAGGACCGCGATCTCACCGCCGCCTCCTACGCGCTGGCGCCGCTGTTCGACCGCTACGATCCGCAGGCGATTGCGGCCGCGTGCTTCGCGCTGTGGCGTCGCGATCAACCTGCGAGCGTGGCCCCGGTCACGATCGAACCGATCGCAACCGAGACCGCGCGCACTCCGGTCGGCGGCATCGCAACCGCGCGTCTCTGGGTGGGTGTCGGTCGTCGCGACGACGCAACCATCGGTGACCTCGTCGCGGTGCTGATCAAGGAAGTGGGACTGACTCGCGAGGCAATCGGTCGGATCGAGTTGCGCGAGACCTTCTCGCTGGTCGAAGTACCCGCTGCAGATGCGGAGCGAATCGCTCGCGCACTCAACGGACTCACGATCCGTCGTCGCAAGCTGGTCGCACGAGTGGATCGCGGACCCAGCGCAAAGCCAGGCGGGGCGCGGCCTCCACGCCGATAGCCGGGTTGGACCCTGCGCCGCCGGGGAATTACATTCGCCGTGCCTGAAAGCCGACGGGCCGCCCAGCGGGGCGGCCCGTACTCCTTGCGGAGGGTTGCTTCAGTTCAAGCGCGGCTTGCTCACTTGCCCTTGTTGACGATGTCCTTCAGACCCTTGCCAGCGCGGAAGGCCGGGACCTTCGAGGCCTTGATCTTGATGGTGGCGCCAGTCTGCGGGTTGCGGCCCTCGCGGGCGGCGCGCTTGCGAACTTCGAAGCTGCCGAAACCGGTGAGGTTGACACTGCCACCGCGCTTCAGCTCCTTCGCGATGAGGCCATCAGCCGAGAAGAAGAGATCAACGATCTCGCCGGCCTGCGCCTTC
>Ga0079224_100011175_pt1 | contig 12350 bp, 7 predicted proteins | sample Stecom2015_FD_80414 | JGI IMG/M metagenome (GOLD analysis project Ga0079224, IMG submission 80414) | Agricultural soil microbial communities from Utah to study Nitrogen management - Steer compost 2015 | ecosystem: Environmental > Terrestrial > Soil > Agricultural land | place: USA: Utah... | reverse complement strand
CCATCGGTCATCTCACCACTATTGCCAACTATCGCGACGATTTCACCTGCGTTAACAAATGTACCAACTTTTTTCAAGAGTTCCGCATTGTGCTTGTACACCGAAATGAGGTTCCCCCGATGCTGAATGGCGATCACATATCCCGAGTCTTGCGTCCATGATGCAAGGATCACCGTGCCATCTGCAATGGCTTTGATCGGCTCATTGGTACGTGCAACTATGTCCACACCATAGTGCCCGTTCTTGACGTTATAACGATCAGAAATGAATCCTGTGATAGGAGGGAAGAAAAATGTTCCCATGAGTTCGCGCGCGGGACTTTCGGAATAATTCACAAGCGAAAGGCCTGATTGTTCGAACTCCTTGCGGAACGCGGAATCGCGCGGATCCGGACGAAGATCGCTTTCGCGCACCAGCGGCTTGTCATCCGCCGTCAGAATCTGCGCCGGGTCGATCATGTCAGTCGTGTCGCCACTAAGCACACGCTGAAAATTCGCGATAAATCTGTCCTTGCGGTCTACCTCAAGCGCCAGTGAATCCACCTTGATCGCTAGCTCACGAAGTTGCCTGTTGGCCTCAAGCTGCGCGTGACGCGGATCAAACCACTTCGCCAGAATGGATTTGACCAAAAACAAGCTGATCAGCAGGATAGCGACAAACAGGATAACGGAGAAAAGGATGATCTTGGAATATGTGAATCCCAGGCTCGTCTTTTCCGCGAAGTTTTCCTCGTTCCGGATGATGAGCTGATATCGGGTTGTCAGCCAGTTGGAAAGTGTCTTTCGGACTCTCAAGGGACTTTTCTTTTGTTCGCGCTTCGGGACCCGCGGTCCATGCTGCCAGAGGAAAGTTTAAAAGTGTAAAATTAGGTATTCCAGCCCAGTATTGATATGTTATGTAGGTTTTTTGCGTTTGTTAAACGATGTCTAACTTTGCCCAATCCCGGACGCCGGGCTGAGCATACCTTAAAACCGGAAGCGACTTGAAAAAGGTCATATTTTTTATTCCAGTGCTCATTTTTGTCCTGCTGCCGGGCTGCTCCTCCGAGCGCAACACCTGGACCAGTAAGACCTATCACAACCTCACAGCGCACTACAACGGCTATTTCTACGCCGACGTCGAGATCAAGAAGATCGAAGACGCCATCCGCGCCGCCCATGTAGATGACTACAGCCGCATTCTCAGGCTTTTCCCCACCTTCGACTCGGCCCTGGCCAAGACCTACGAGGCGAACGTTGAAGAAGCGATAAAAATGGCCTCCATATCTATTCAGCGCCATCCAAACAGCAAATGGGTCGACGACGCATACATTCTCGTCGGTAAAGCGCGGATGTACAGCCTCGATTGGGGAAATGCAATTGAAACATTCAAGTACGTAAACACGAAAAGTGAAGACCGTGACGCCCGGCACCGCGCTATCATCAATCTCATCCGCACGTTCACCGAGCATCGCGAATACAACAACGCACAGGCTGCGATCGACTACCTCCTGAAGCAGGACCTCAGCAAGCGTAATCGCAAAGACCTCCTCCTTGAGATGGCTTACTACTACCAGGTGCGCGAGGACTACGACAACATGGTTCGAAGCCTTACCCAGGCCACACCCCTGCTGAAGAAAAGCGATCGCAGCGGACGAATATTTTTCATCCTCGGACAGGTATACCAGGAACTGGGCTTCGAGTCAGAAGCCTTCAATTTCTACCGGCGCTGCCTGGCCACCAACCCCGAGTATGAAACAGATTTCTATGCGCGACTGTACATGGCGCAGGTGGCTGAAATCTCGAGAAGCCGCGACATCACAGCCGCGAGAAAATCTTTCCGCCGACTGCTAAAGGACAACAAGAACCGCGACTTCCGCGATCGCATTTACTACGAACTTGGCACCTTTGAACTGAAACAAAAAAATATCCCTCAGGCAATCGCCAATTACAACCTGGCCATCCGCGAAGGCACCGACAAACGCGTTGACGGTGTAGCATATCTGGGGCTGGGTCAGATTTACTACGATACCCTGCGCGACTATGCCATGTCGCAGGCATACTACGATAGCGCTATTGGCGCACTGCCGCCGGATTTTGAAAACTACGCGGCCATCAAACAACGCCAGGAAGTTCTCAACGAGTTTGTTACCAACCTGAAAACAATCGAATGGCAGGACAGTCTCCTTGCCATGGCGAACCTCGACTCTGCTGCGCTGCGCGCCCGCGTTGATTCCGTAGTCGCCGCCCGCAAACTGGCTGAACAGGCAGCAACAGGAAAGAAGAAGAAACGCCGTGCCAACCGCATCGAACTTGAAGCGAACACAGGTAACATCTTCGGTAGCGGCGAGGTAGGATCGGGTACCGCCGACTGGTACTTTGGTAATCCTTCAGCAATGGCATTAGGTGAATCGGAATTCAGAAGGATATGGGGCAATATCCGACTTGAAGATAACTGGAGAAGGTCCATGCGACTCATGGATGCGCCGGGCATCGTGGCGGATGTTGCGGCAGTTATTACCGACTCGACCTCAACACAACAAGCACAGGCCGCAGAGCCGGCGGATCCTGCCGAAGCCGAATTTATGCGTCTTGATCAGCAAATTCCGCGCACGGAGGAACAACGCGCAGCAGCATTGAAGAAGATTGAGGATGCCTACTTCCGCGTCGGTGACATCTATTACTTTGACCTGCTTGAAAAAGACAACGCGGAAAAAACATATCTCAAACTTCTGGACCGCTTCCCCGACTCTGAGTACGCAGCAGAAGCATTGTACAAACTATACCTGATCGCCAAAGAAACCGATCCGGATCGTGCACGGCAACTCTCTGAGCGACTCATAGCGGAGCATCCTTATTCTACGTTTGCGCGCATCCTCGCGAATCCTGATTACCTACTTGAGTCAAGCCAGACCGCGGAACAGCAAAAGGCTCTTTACAGCGAAGCCTATGCACATTACCAGGCGAGCAACTACATCGATGCGCGCCGCGTTGCGGAAAATGGCATTGCTCTCGGCGAGACAGCGTTTACACCACAGTTACAGCTTCTCCATGCGCTGATCACTGGCGGACTTGATGGTGTGGAAGCGTATCAGGAGGCGTTGTCCGAGTTTATCAGGATAAACCCGGATAGCGAGCTTCTTCCGTACGCCCAGAAACTGCTGGAGACGTCCAGGAAGCACAGTTCGTCGGATGCCGAACCACGCGAACCCCGCTACACGTATACTGCATCTGCGCCACACTACTTTGTTCTGCTGTACCCAACCGGCGAATCAGGTGTCGTTGAAGTGCTGGAAGCGTTTAATCGGAACCATTTTCAAGAGTCGCAGCTTACTACAACTGAGATGGCGCTTGATGAGAGCCGTGCCATGGCGGTTGTGAGCCATTTTCCGGATGAAGCGGCCGCACGGCAATACTTTAAAACGTTTGTCGACCAAGCCGCGGCATTGGGCGACGGTCAGAACCGCAGGCACGAGAAAGTGCTAATCAGCACCATGAATTTCAATATCTTATACCGAACCAAAGGATGGGATGAGTACGTCAAATTCTTCGAAAGGAACTATAGACCGCAAAATCCGTAAGGTGCTGAACGCAAGGCACCCCTGGCTGCGGTACGTGGTGAAGGTAATATGGATCGGTTTTTTCTGTGTTATCCTTGGCCTTCCCCTGTTTGTATTCTCCGTGAGCATTAACCTTTTTGGACTTTTCGGCGGGATGCCCAAACTCACCCAGATCGAAAATCCGGAAAACGACCTGTCATCCGAACTTATTACAGCCGATGGCGTTTCGCTGGGGAAATACTTTACATACAACCGCACGCAGGTGTCGTACGATCAGTTGTCGAAGGACCTGGTTGCGACGTTGCTGTATTCCGAAGATCACCGCTTCTACCAACATTCCGGCCTGGATTTTCCTGCGTACCTCAGGGTACTCTACGGCATTCTGACATTCAACAATCAGGGCGGTGGTAGTACCATCACGCAGCAGCTCGCCAAAAACCTGTACACGCAAAACAACGAACTCGGTTTGGATGGGTCCCTCTCAAAAATGGGGGGAACGGTGAAGCGCGTTATCGAGAAGACAAAAGAATGGATCATCGCCGTCTATCTCGAAAAGAACTTCACGAAGGAAGAGATCATTGCCATGTATCTCAACACCTCTCCCTTCAGCAGCAACGCGTATGGTATCAAGGTCGCCGCGCAAACATACTTTAACAAGACGCCTGACAGCCTGAACATCCAGGAGTCGGCCGTTCTCGTTGGATTGCTTCAGGCCATCACGCGATTCAATCCGGTGCTCAATCCTGAGAACTCGCTCAGGAAGAGAAATGAGGTCATCACGAAGTTGTACCGTCATGGATACATCAAAACCTTCGAAGAATACGATTCAATAATTCGCCTTCCGATAGAACTTGACTATAAGGTCGAAAATCACAACGAAGGTCTGGCACCCTACTTCCGCAGCATGATCAAAGCAGACCTGATGAAGTGGTGCGCGGAGAACAACCTTGACCTCGAAAACTCCGGGCTTAGGATTTACACTACCATCGACAGTCGAATGCAGCGCTATGCTGAAGAAGCCGTGCGCGAACAGATGAAGATTCAGCAACAGATTTTCGACCGCCACTGGAAAGGTCGCAATCCATGGATCGACGAAAACCGCCAGGAGATCAAAGGTTTCCTGGAATCCCGGATAAAATTAACCGACGCCTACCGGACACTCGCTGCGAAATACGGCAAGGATTCCGATTCCCTAAACTATTACCTCAATCTGAAGCGCCCGATGCGTGTGTTTACCTGGGATGGCGAACGTGACACGTTGTTCAGTTTCATGGATTCGCTGAATTATTACAAGCGTTTCCTTCATGCCGGTCTCATGGTCATGGACGCACATACTGGTGAGATCAAAGCCTGGGTGGGAGGCATTAACCACAAATACTTCAAATACGATCACGTCCGCCAGGGCAAGCGCCAACCGGGATCCACGTTTAAGCCCTTTGTGTATGGTCTCGCGATGGAAGCGGGATACAGTCCCTGCATGGAGTTTTACGACATTTCACCAAGCTTCACCCTTCCTGAAGGTGGTACATACAATCCGCCGAATGCAGATGGTACGCGGGGTACCGGAGAAAAGATGAATCTGCGTCAGGCAATGGCGCGATCCGTGAACAGCATTACCGCGCAGCTGCTCCAACGACTCGGACCTGAGAATGTAGTTAAGTTCGCGCAACGCGTCGGCATCAAGAGTCACCTGGACGCAGTACCTTCATTGTGTCTTGGCGTTAACGACGTGTCGCTTTTTGAACTCGTCGGCGCTTACGGAACCTTTGTAAACAGCGGTATTCATACCGAACCTTTCTTCATCACACGTATTGAAGACAAAAACGGCAACGTGCTGGCCAACTTTGTACCGAAGACCGTAGAGGCGATCAGCGAACGGACCGCGTACAAGATGGTTCACATGCTTCAGGGTGGTGTGGAAGAAGAAGGCGGTACATCGCTCGGCCTCGCTTACGAACTCAAAGTCGATAATGAGATCGGCGGTAAGACCGGAACCACCAACCAGGCCTCTGATGGATGGTATGTTGGGGTAACGAAAGATCTCGTAACCGGCGTTTGGGTCGGCGGTGACGAAAGGAGCATTCACTACGAATCGTGGACCATGGGACAGGGCGGCCGCACAGCCCGACCCATCTTTGAAGCCTTTATGCTGAAGGTGTATGCCGACGAAAGCCTTCCCTACAAGAAAGGTCCCTTCAAGCGCCCGCTGTCTGGTCTAGACATGAATCTGGATTGCGGCAAATACGCAACCGACGACCCTGATTCGATTCCTGTAGAGGACCAGGATCAGTGGGATCCCAATGCATTCTAGAGTAACCGGTAATCGGTGTCAGTAATCGGCTCACCCGACCGGGTGGCCTATTGCGCCCTATGTGTATCTATGTGCCGTATGTGGTTCCACACATTCCGTCTTAACTTTGGAGCACGAATTCATCATGGAATCAGCGCTTCCTGAAATAGTGAAACGACTACCCACGTCGCCGGGTGTTTATAAATTCCTCAACGCAGATGGAACGCTCATCTACGTTGGCAAGGCGAAAAACATCCGGAAGCGCGTCTCCAGCTATTTCACGAAAACAGGAAACGTAAAGACACAGCGCCTCGTGTCGGAGATCCGGAATATCGAATACGTGATTTCGGAATCCGAATTCGACGCACTTCTTCTGGAAAACAACCTCATCAAGGAGAATCAGCCGCGGTACAACATTCTGCTCAAAGACGATAAAACCTTTCCGTATATCTGTATTCTAAAAGAACGTTTCCCGCGCATCATCTCCACACGGCGCTACGATCCCGCGCAAGGTGAATATTTTGGTCCCTATTCCAGCGTGGTGGCGATGAAAAACGTGCTGGACCTGATTCGCAAACTATACACGATCAGAACGTGCAACTACCTGCTCAGCGAGACAAACATTGCTCAGCAAAAGTTCAGGGTGTGTCTCGAATTTCATATCGGCAATTGTCTTGGGCCGTGTGAAGGTCGGCAATCAGAGGAATCGTATCGCGAGGAAATCGAGCAGGCGCGCAATATCCTGAAGGGAAATCTAAGCATTGTATCGCAATACTTTCGGAAGCAGATGCAGGAAGCGGCGGAGCGCATGGAATACGAAACCGCACAACGGTATCTGAACAAATTGAATCTCCTTGAGAAGTTCCAGGCGCGCTCGCTGGTCGTCAACATGTCACTTACCGACATTGACGTGTTCGCGATCACCAGCAACGACGATAATGCCTTCGTAAATTATTTCCGCCTGAAGGAAGGTGCGGTTATTTATTCGAAGTCAATACGCGTAAAGAAAAAGCTCGATGAATCCGACAGCGAAGTACTCGCTATTGTTATTCCGCGCATGCGCGATGAGGCGAGAAGCGACAACAAGATCATCCTGACCAATGTGCCGGTATCCGTCCCCATAGAAGGTGTACGAACCGCGGTGCCACAGAAGGGAGATAAGAAAAAGCTTGTCGATCTCTCGCTGAAAAATGCGATGGAGCTGCGCAGGGAAACCGAAACCGCCGCGGAGGAAAAGCGCCCGAAGCATGAACAGGTACTCGCCGTTTTGCAGCGCGACATGCGGCTGCCCACGCTCCCCATGGTTATCGAATGCTTTGACAATTCCAACATACAGGGAACCACGCCAGTGGCGTCGATGGTGCGGTTCGTGAACGGAAAACCAGACAAGAAAGGCTATCGACATTTCAACATTAAGACAGTGGAAGGTCCCGACGATTTTGCGTCCATGCGGGAGATTGTCGGTCGACGTTACAGGCGACTATTGGACGAGAATGCTCAATTGCCAGATCTCATTCTCATTGACGGCGGCAAAGGGCAATTGAACGCTGCGTGTGAAGCACTGCGTGAGTTGGGATTATACGGAAGCATTCCCATCGCCGGAATTGCGAAAAAACTTGAAGAGATCTACTATCCTGAAGACCCCTTCCCATTACACATCAACAAGAAGTCACCAGGTCTCTTGCTCCTGCAACGCGTTCGCGACGAAGCGCACCGTTTTGCCATAACTTTTCACAGGGTGAAGCGTACCAAGTCGAGCATTAAAACAGAGCTTGAATCGTTGCCGGGAATTGGACGCGAAACTGCGAGCAAGTTGCTGAAGCGGTTTAAGTCGGTTCGAAAGATCCGAGAGGCGTCGTTGGAGGAACTGGCGGAGGTCGTTGGCAGGAAAAGAGCGGAAGCGATTAAGAATAGTGGAATGAGTCCGGATTAACAGGACGCGAGAATTAGATCCCTCCCCCACAATGTGACGTTTGTATTTACAGATCCTGTGTTCTGTTTGAGACGGCCTATGGCTTGCTTTACGGCCTACTTCGGCTCCCTCACCATCTCGGCCGCCTGCTTATCAAACGCACTCTTACTGATGGGCTTTACTTCCTTCTCCGGCGGCAGGCCATTGACGTTGTAGTCGTATAAGCGCACGTACTTAAGCAATGTAAGGTAGGATGCGAGTGAACAGTAGACGAAGCCGTGGAATCCTTCCAGGAAGCCTCCGCGGAAGATGTAGTTCACGATAAACCGGAATACAGGGCTAATGAACAGGTTTATAAAAAAGTTTGCGCGTTTTCCGCCTTTGTATTTTGCCTTGGCCGACTGTTGGCTGTAGTAATTTAATTGCGCGATGTGTTCTCCGATGTGGGCGTAAGAGCAGTGCAGCAGGTCGCCACGCAGCTTTTTCACCTTCGACTTGTCAATGGCTACGAGCCCGTGCGGATCTTCTCCACCCCATCTTGCTACGCGCCTGTCCCACAGACGAACCTTGGCATCGGGATACGCGCCTCCGCGGCGCAGCCAACTGCCGTAAAAGTTGTTCAGCCGGTTGATCTTGTATCCGCCTTCAGTATCCCAATTTTGTTTTACAGCAAGAATTGAAGCCTTCAATTCATCGGACAGCCATTCATCCGCATCAAGCACCAGCACGTGATCATAGGTTACTTGATCCAGGGCATAGTTCTGCTGCGCGGTATAGCCATGATAAGCATGTTGTACGAACCGCACGTTATATCGCCTGCAAATTGCTTCCGTGTTGTCGGTTGAGAATGAATCGACCACTACAATCTCGTCCGCGACTCCGGTCAGCGACTCAAGGCAATTCGCAATCTTCGCTTCCTCGTTGTACGTAAGTACTATGGCGGATATTTTGACGGGAGAGGCCATCTCTTGAAAAATTAAAGCTTGAAATCACGACGAAAATTGGATATTCCCTTCCAAAAAACCCACGACGCGCCGGATTTTCTTGGCAAGGGCACACCGACTATTGATTGGCTGATTTCTGATTACCAATAAAAAAAGGCCTCCTTGCGGAGGCCCTTGTTTTTTAGGGCAAAAACTTATGAATCAGAATTCCCAAAGATTGTGCTCCTTCTCCATCAGCTGCATTTCAGCCCACTCAGTAGCCCAGACAGCTTCTTTATAGGGTCTGCCGCTGCCGACGTACACATCGTAGATGGTGAAGTCGTCGGGGTTCTCGATCTTCCAGATCGTACCACGGAACAAACGGAGCAGGATAGCATCAGCGAAGTTCTTGTTCTGCGCCGTGTTCTGGCGGTTGAACCAAACAGCCTTTTGCGGGTGATTGCGGAACACCCTTTCAAGATCCTTGTACTTGAACCAGCCCAGATATTCGTCAACCTGTGTAGCCGTCTCGGCGCCAGGCACGATGAGTTGTATTGCCTGAACGTCGTAGTACAGTCTTGAACGACGCTTGTCGAAGATCACGTCTTCCATGAGGCGCAGCTGGTACATCTGCCGAGGCAGATAGTCGATAGCGCGTCCTTCGGAAGTCACGGCCCATGCATCGTCAAGGCTCGTTTCAGGGTTTTCTCCCCGGCTGTCGCGCAGCGCGCGGTAGTTCTTACCGTTGTAGGTACAGATTTCATCGGTATACCAATCGCGGGTCGGATCCCACTGATCGTAGGTTATTCCGCCTTGCGCCTGGAGGCGGTTGAGAAACTCCTCCTTGCTGATCTTGGTCGTTAGTGAGTCGGATGCGTAGATGTCTGTAATCTCACCCGACTTTACGGCGTCTACGATCAGGCGGGAGATCTCTCCGTTGCTAGAAAAGAATCCCTTGTTTTGTTTTTCCCTAAGGTCAATCGTTCTCCATACACGAATCTTGTAATGGTGTTCGTATTTGGGGATCGGATTGATCGAGTTGGGGTTGTACTGCTCTTCAAGCTCCGCCCTGTAAAATTCATCCGACTCCGCGTTCTGCGCCGTCGTACAGAACGAGTAGGCCGAAAGAGCTGCGAATAAGATTGCTTTTCTAACCATATTTCAAATTATTGAATAGGTATTCTCAAAATCTCCGAAGTGATGTCCACCTTCTCGTCCTGACCTTGATACGTTCTACGTGTTACGGTCTTGATTTCCACCACAATCTGATCACCAGGCTTGAATCCGGAACGCCAGGATCCGAGGTCAAGCACTTCGTTGCTCGCCGTCATACGTTTGACGGGTTGCGTACCACGAGCGTGGATGACTTCCATGCTGCGGATTCTGTAAACCGCATCCTTGGGAACTTCACGCTTGAAGTTTTCATCGGGCTCAGCCACGATACGAAGACCAGTGAGGCTGGTGCCTTTCACACCGTTCTTCATGTCGACATCCCTGCCGCTGTTATCCTTTGCCACAAAGCGCGGGCGAGGGATCGGCTTCACATCGAACACCACGTTATCGAGAGCTACACCACCGCTGCTCACAGCAACAGTGACTTTACGCTGGTTCGGGATGATCGTCACACGGCCCGGTTCGTCGCCCTTGATCACGGTAGCGCCACTGGCTGAGAACGAAGGATTGTAGTTCGTGCCCAGCGTAGGACATTCAATGAATACGGAGTTACCGCAGTTCATATAGAGTGTCGGTGCGTTACCGGTCGTTACCCTAACAACGGGCTTAGCGACATAATATTCTATGGTCTGTGTATATGAAGTGTCGGCGAGGGCAATCTTGGCTGTAAAGCTGCGCTTTGCCAGACCGTCCTTATCATATCCACCACCTTGTACCGGGAATTCGATTACACCCATCTTAACGCCCGACATCGGGTCATCAACTACAGGGAGTTTTTCGCCATCCTTGTAGAAATCAGGTGTAATAGCTGAAGACGATGCTGTAATGAACATAGACGCTTTGTACTTCGCACCAGCTGCGACAACGGATGCTTCGGGACGTACCATCGGTACGATGTTATCGAAGCTCAGCCTGTTGGCACCTGCCTGGCGCGCCAGTTCTTCCAGTGCGTCATTTTCATACTTCAGGATATCCGTTTCAATCTGAGTTACCGTAGCACGCGCTGCAATCGGAGGCGTGTTCTCAAAATTGAACGTGAGGAAGTCCTTGCTCTTGTGATCATCGTCGTTTGCAAAGAGCGGCATGTCCTTAGGCGCCTTTGCAAGTGTAGGGAACTTCTTGCCCGTAAGCTTTTCAAGTTCAGCTACGTAGTTTTCCAGCAACTTCTGGAAGTTCTTGCCTTCAGGCGACTTCGGAGCGATCATCATCGTAGCCACCTTCATACTGTGGTCGTTGATGAATGCCTCGTTAACCTGGTCCGTGTTGGACGTCGCGAGCATCTTCAGCTTAAGATCCTCGATGCTCTTTATCGTACTCTGGGTAAGTTCCCTGACTTTTTGCGCGTTCTCCTTTGCCCTCACCACTTCAGGACGCTGGCTCTGGCCGGCTTCCTTGATGATGGCTGCAAGTGCGTCGGCGTTCTTCTTCTGCGTCTCCTCGATGACTTGACCCAGGGTCGCATCGATGATCGCGAACTTTTCCAGAACTGCATTGCTCACGTTAAGGGCGAGAAGAGCGGTAAGTACCAGGTACATCATACCGATCATCTTCTGTCTGGGTGTCTCTTTTTTACCCGCCATGGCTGTTCATTAATTTTCTAAGGTGCTATAAAACGTTACTCTGATTCTTAAATGACCTGCCCTGGTTATGCTGTAGGCTGCGCTCCGCCACCCTTCATGGCTGTAAGCATGCTGCCATATACCCTGTTAAGAGCCGTAAGGTTGTCCGTGAGCTTACCGAGTTCCTGCGTGAACCTGGCGGTATTGTCTCCAACCTTGGAGAGGCCCTGCATTGCACCGGTAAGGCTTTCGTAGAACTTGTTCATGTTCTTCACGTGGCTGTCGGCATCCTTCAGCTCCATTTCGTATACTGAGTTCAGCGCGGCGAGGTTCTTGGTCACCTTTTGAACCTGGCTATGGTATTCGCCTGCATCCTTCGAAGCTTCTGACATGCTCGCTACCGCTTTGATAGCAGTCTCGTACGACTTGTTCATGTTAGTAAGCTGTGTAGAAGCAAGCTTCACATTGTTAGCATATTCGCTGGTAGCAACTGCTGCATCAGCAAGATTGGTCATCTTCTTAGCAGAGTCGGCCAGATTGTTCAGACCTTTACCCAGACTTTCGAGGAGCTCGGGACCGATCTTGGCCTTTTCAAGGCTCATGTCGAGCTGCTGCGTCAGCGACACGCCGGGCTTGTTAGACAGCCGGGTAGGCGTTGCCGGAGCTTCATAGTCTTCCGCAAGTTCCGGATAAACCTTGGACCAATCGGGCTCCTTGTGGGGAGGTTCGAACGCGCTCAGGAAGAATATGGTCGCTTCAGTGAAAAGACCGATCATGAGCATTTCGTCAGCGCCCTGCCAGTGCAGAATCTTGAAGAGCGCACCAATAATTACAACGGCTGCACCAATGCCATAAACCTTCGGCATGATGGTCTTAAAAAGTAGTTCTGCAAATCCGCCTTTCTTCTTACTCATTGTAGTTGTAGTTTAAGTTTTTGCCTTGTCTAAAAAATATT
>Ga0079224_100011174_pt1 | contig 12350 bp, 12 predicted proteins | sample Stecom2015_FD_80414 | JGI IMG/M metagenome (GOLD analysis project Ga0079224, IMG submission 80414) | Agricultural soil microbial communities from Utah to study Nitrogen management - Steer compost 2015 | ecosystem: Environmental > Terrestrial > Soil > Agricultural land | place: USA: Utah... | reverse complement strand
GATACCTTTTGATCAATCCATAGCTGTGTGTCGCCATCAGTATGGCCGTGCCGCTGTTGTTGATCTGCTGGAAGATTTTCATGATACCGTGTGATACTTCAGGATCGAGGTTTCCTGTGGGTTCGTCTGCAAACAGGATCATGGGTTCATTGAGCATCGCTCTCGCGATAACGACGTGTTGTTGTTCACCGCCTGAAAGTTGATGCGGCATCTTTTTCTCAACGGAACCCAGGCCCACCTGCATCAACACTTCTGAAAGACGTGAGCGCATTTTAACATTGTCCTTCCATCCGGTTGCTTTAAGTACGAACATCATATTTTCGGCAACGGTCCTGTCGTTAAGCAATTGAAAGTCCTGGAAGATAATGCCGAGTTTCCGGCGAAGCAATGGTACTTTTGACTTGGGAAGACCCTTGAGGTTAAAACCAGCCACGCTTACTTCGCCCATGTGTAAAGGCAGGTCGGCGTAAAGTGTTTTCAGCAGTGATGATTTTCCCGAGCCGGTTCTTCCGACGAGGTAAACCATTTCTCCCTTTTGAATTTCAAAGTTAACGTCATCCAGTACCGTGTTGTGGTCCTGGAAAATCGTGGTATTCTTAACGGTAACAACTGCGTCTGGTGAGAACATAAAAAAGCCGGTATGTGATTTACAAATATAACCCACATACCGGCTAATGGAAATTGATATTCGATTACCCGTTTACCTTTTTGTGATCGGCGAGGAATTTCTGCAGACCATTATCGGTGAGAGGGTGATTGAGCAATGCGGTGATAACATTCAGCGGACATGTAACCACATCTGCGCCGATTTCGGCACACTGAATGAGGTGCATAGTGTGGCGGATTGAAGCAGCAAGTACTTCGGTGCCGAAACCATAATTCTGATAGATATCGACAATCTGCGCGATCAGATCAAGCCCGTCTGTTCCCACATCATCAAGCCTTCCGACGAAAGGAGAAACATAACTTGCACCTGCTTTTGCAGCGAGTATCGCCTGACCGGCTGAAAATACCAATGTACAGTTTGTGCGGATCCCTTCGCTTGTCAGCTTCTTGATAGCTTTCACACCGTCGCGGATCATGGGAACCTTGACAACGATCTTGTCGTCAATCTTGGCCAGTTCGCGACCTTCTTTAAGCATGTTGTCGAGATCAGTCGCGATAACCTCTGCGCTCACGTTGTTGTCAACGATGTTGCAGATCGCTTTATAGTGATTGATAACGTTTTCCTGGCCTTTGATGCCTTCCTTCGCCATCAGGGAAGGGTTGGTGGTAACTCCGTCGAGAACCCCGAGATCATAGGCCTCCTGAATTTCTTTGAGATTAGCGGTGTCGATAAAAAATTTCATAGCGGTTTAAGCGTGTTGTTTAAGGGTAAAATGCGCGGGCAAATGTAACGATGATCGGCAAAATAAACGCAACCAGACGTCAAATCAATGGCAGGAAAAAAAGGGCAAACCAGACATCGCACCGCTACAACCGCCTACCCTTGCTACCTTCCGATCCTGGGGGAGTTCAGCAGGAGCTGGTCGTGCCGGTTCGCCGGGTGCAAAAGTAACAAATTTTTATTCCCCGGGGAGGCCGGCCGGAATAATTTAGGCCGTGTTTTTAGCAAGCGGGTAGCGAAATTGAATGCAGTCCTTTCTGCCGGCCCCCGCATTTGGAAAAAGGAACCAGTCATGAAGCAAAGATTCCTGGATCAGTCCGCATTTTTGAAGCACGCGTGCGGATGCCTCATTTTCGCGGGCGACGAACGTCCCGATTTTGGTAACCGGCTGTTTCACCAACTGGGCGAGTACTGCCCGGCATGCCTCGGTAGCATAACCGTGGTTCCAGTGTGCCGGGCTGAAGATATATCCAAACTGAACAATGCCTTCGTTGTGGATAACGCCAATACTACCCGCCAGCATGTTTGATCCCGTGAGGCGGATAGCGTACGAGAAATCAGCACCGTCAGTCCACGCGTGTCGGGCGTAGTTTATGAATTGATAAGTATCCTCAATGCGGCGATGGGTTGGCCATGAAACATACTTCGTAGCCTCCGGCTTGCTTGCGTATGCGTAGAAAATTTCAGGCGCATCTTCGTACCTTAGTCGCCGCAGAAACAATCTGGAGGTATGAATCTCTTCAGGTAAAGTAAATTGTTTCACGGTATCCGGCATTATATCATGGCGAAAAGCAGCAATATTGTTCATCAGTACTTCAGAAAAGACTTTGAAGATGCAAAAATACTGGTGAAGGTCAACCCAATCATGTTCACAGGGATTGAACTTACCATTGACAAAGATGGTGAGGTTCAGATGCGTGAAATGGAATTCGACAATGAAATTTTCGACGATCTCGAGGCAGACGGATTTCAGCAATCCAGTCCGCTCGAGTTTAACCTTTATTTCACCGGTCTCGCCGGAGGCAGTTAACCAGCCCAGCCAGCTCTCGGTTCTCTTCTTACGAAGGCGTTGGCTTCATCAAAGTTTGTAATCTTCATATTCTTCGCATCCCACAGCAGTTTCTTCCGGCCCGGATAGCCCTGACCGTTGGGACCACGCATAGCGTAGCTGCGCAGCGCCAGGTTACCCATCAGTACAGCTTCGGTGAATGGTCCGGCATATTCGAAGGGAGAACTCAGTTCCATCTTTCCGTAACCTTTCATAGAGGCTTCAACCCATTGGGTGTAGTGTCCGGCTTCGCCTTTTGCTACACGGGCAATTGTTTCCTTGGGCAGCGTTTCTTCTTTCATCCGGCTCGTTGGCAGCAACACCGGTGCAGAGTTGTAGTTGCCCATCATTTTGCCTTTGGTTCCTTCGAAGATGTAACCGCCGTTCCAGTCACCAAGTTGTTCGTCCGCTTTTAATTCTTCAGGCCTTTGTGGCAGGAGTCCGCCATCCATCCACGTAAGTGAAATGTTACCCTTTCCATCCTTGCGGGGAAACTTGAGGTGGATAATGGAACTCGCCGGACACGACTCCGTATAGTTGGCCTCCTTGAAGAAGCCTTCCCACACGGTAGTGGTGCTGCATTCAACTTCCGACGGATAGTCTATGGGTAGAATGCGGAATGCCGCGTCCATGATGTGGCATCCCATATCACCGAGTGCGCCTGTACCAAATTCCCACCAGCCGCGCCAGTTGAACGGTAAATAGATTGGGTTGTAGTCACGAACCTTTGCCGGACCAAGCCAAAGATCCCAGTCGAGCTCTTTTGGAATCTCATGTTTTCCGGTAGGGAGAGGTATTCCCTGAGGCCACACAGGTCTGTTTGTCCAGGTAATAACGCGCGTCACATCACCGATCAGTCCGGCGTCGACGAGTTCCTTCGCGCGGCGAACATGATCTGCCGACGCGAACTGGTTTCCCATCTGAGTAACCACTTTGTATTTCTTCGCAGCCTCCGCCAGCATACGTGCTTCGTAAATCGAGTAGGTGAGTGGCTTTTGAACGTAGACGTGTTTACCGCGTTCCATTGCTGCCATTGTAGCGGCAAAATGGGTATGATCCGGAGTGCTCACACTGACTGCATCAATGTTTTTGTTTTCCTTATCGAGCATCTGCCGGAAATCTTTGTAGTACGCCGCTTTCGGAAAATTTTTTCTTGACTCCACCGCCTGTCGGTCATCCACATCGCAGAGAAACGCTATCCGGGCATTGGGATGTGCTGCAAATCCGGTGAGATCACTCGTGCCTTTGCCGCCGACACCTATTCCGGCGATGTATAACGTATCACTTGGAGGAATGTAGTTTTTACCTCCCAATACAAAACGTGGCACAATCGTAAATGCGCCTGCTGCCAGCGTTGCGTTTTTGATAAATGAACGTCGGCTGAGATTAGATTCTTCTTTCATAGCAGCGTTATTGTTTGTCGGGTAAGTTAACAAAATCGCTGACACTTGTACACGGCGTTGCAGGCGTGTGGCGGGATTCTGGTGTTAGTGTTCCTGATGATCGTGTTTTTTTGGTACCGGGTCGTACCCATGTGTTCCCCAGGGATGACAGCGAGCGATGCGCTTCATGCCTAGCCAGGTGCCGCGCAGGATTCCCCATTCCTGAATCGCTTCTATTGTGTATTGCGAGCACGTTGGCGTATGACGGCAATTTGATCCCAGCAACGGCGAAATTGCCAGCTGATAAAACCGAATCGGAAGAATGTATATGCGTCGCAGAAATTTCAAGTGCATGCCGTTATGTTGCTCTGGTAATCTCAATTTCACCAACTTCGTAATCCTTTAACTGAAAGAAGGATGAATTTGTCACACGGCCTTTGTATTTTTTTCCGTTACTTAATATTACCAGGACGGTGTCGTTGGGTGATATCGGTCCGTTCGCCTTCGTATCAAGCACAGCCTTCCCGGTAACGGGTTTTCCGTGAAGAAACTCCTCATCCATCTTTTTGTCGTCGAGTTTGTAGACGTGCATTATGCAGAAGATATTGCTTTAGGTATGTGTTTTACTATTGTCAGCATTGAAAATACAATGTTGAAATTAGGAACATTTTTGAGACCTTGATGCCATAACTATGAAAACAGGAATTATTATCGCCCGGTTTCAGTCAGCCCGGGTAACCAAAGGCATTTCTGAAGTGATTGAGCTTGTACGAGCGGAAAACGACGAAGCCGGCATTGTCCTGGGGGAGTCGAAACTTCCCTCAAGTGCCGCGAATCCCTTAAGCGTGGAATCAAGAAAGGCAATGCTCAAAGATTCTTTTCGGGAGATTCCGATTCTGCACCTGCGCGATCATCCGCTTGATGAAACGTGGTCGGAGAAATTGGACGAACTCATTGTGAAAGAATTTCCCGGAGAATCTATCGTTCTCTACGGCCATCCTGAACGTTTCGTCAGGCATTATTCGGGCAGGTTTACTACAAAATCACTTCCGGACCGAAAGGACGAGGAAAAAAAGGCTGATGAACAGCCTGATAATGCAGCGTTCAGGCAGGGCGTTATGTATGCGCACGCATCGGCGTATAGCCGGGTACTGCCAACGGTGGACGTTGCCGTATTCAGAAATAGTCGCAGCGAACTTCTTCTTGGAAGAAAGGCAATTGACAAGAAATGGCGACTCATCGGTGGATTCTCTGACCCGAATGATGCATCGTTTGAGGAGGCTGCAAAGCGTGAACTTGCAGAGGAATGTGGGCCGATCGGGCATTCACCGCTGCATTATGAAGGATCGTTCCGGATTGACGACTGGCGTTATCGGCTTGAGAAAGACAAAATAATCACCACCCTGTTTTCATGCGATCTCACTGATGGAAGTCCTGAAGCGTCCGATGATATTGAAGCTATTGATTGGTTCGGTATGTCGCACATCAGAAAGATGGTGACCGACGGGGAAACTGCACGCGAGCATCAGCCATTGTTTGAGCATTTGTTAAAGGTTTATTCAAAGTAGTTGTCGGAGAATTAAAAATCCTTGCCCGTCCGGTGCATCTTCTCGTATCTTGCCGGCTACCGAAACTGTTTTCATGGAAAATTCAATAAAGATTTACGCCACGTCATCCGGCGCACCCCTCGGAGAGAGTATTGCTGATCACCTCGGTTTACCATTGCATACTTTGCATCGCGAAAAGTTTTCCGACGGTGAATTGTTTGTTCGCTTTAATGAAAGCGTTCGCGGGCAAACTGTTTTCCTGGTGGCAAAGGTTCAAATGCCCTATGAAAACTTTTTCGAAATGTTGCTTACGGTGGATGCTGCGCGCCGATCATCCGCAAAGGAGGTGGTGCTTGTTCTTCCGTATCTGCCGCATAGCCGTCAGGAGCGACGCGACAACCAACGCACTTCCATTGCCTCGCGTATGGTTGCTGACATCATTCAATTGATGGGTGCGAATCGCATTATAACGCTGGACCTTCACACAAACGCCATCGAAGGGTTTTACAAAGTGCCAATGGATCCGTTGTCGTCGCTGCGGTTATTCGTGGATCACATCAAGGCAAATGCTCAGGAAAATCTGTGCCTTTGCAGTCCTGATTTTGGCGGCATCAAACGCATCAAACAATACAAGAAACACCTCGATGCGGAAATGGTGGTGATCAACAAGGAGCGACTCAAACCCAACCAGGTGGCACACATGGAAATCATCGGTGAAGTAGAGGGGCGAAACGTAATCATTATTGACGACCTGGTTGACACGGCAGGAACGTTGACAAAAGCCGCAGACCTGCTTCTCGAGCATGGAGCAAAGTCGGTGTGCGCATATTGTACACACGGCATTCTAAGCGGAACGGCGCTGGAGAATCTGGAACGCTCTGGTATTAAGAAACTATATATCTCAGATTCCGTGATTGAACATGTTGATCATCCCAAAGTTGAGGTTGTGAGCTGTGCTGAATTACTCGCGCGTGCAATCAAATTGCTGGTGAGCAACCGCAGTCTGAGTACTATTTGACGTTCTAAAAATCCGAATACGAAGTCGGTCGCAGGAGGTGTATTACAATATGCGAAACGTTCTTTTGATACATCGGCATCGACGACAGCTTCTTCCATTCAGGATCAGCACCAAATTCTAACCAGTGCTCGTTCCGTTCCTTCATATTTTCAAATGAAGTCATGTACATGAGATTGGGCATCGTGCTGCCTGCAATCACTTCACCGTAAAAAATCGCGTTGAATCCCAATCGTTCAAAGAGCGGAATTTCACCACCTTCGTTGAACATGTGAATTTTATTCTGTGAGATTTTCTCGGTGTGCCCCTCATAGCTGCGCAGTTCATATATGCGTTCAGCCCGCGGACCGCTGAGTGACGGCGTGGTCAACTTTGGATGCAGCTTGAAGGCTTTTAACAGTATAACCTCTATGCGTTGGTAGGGTGGATTTTCAAACGTTGCATCCCTGTATGCCTGTGCGGCAGGAGCTGACTCCAGACTCTTTTGTATTTTTTCATCCACGGCAGGAATGTCGCTGATGCTTCCGTACGGAATGAGCATGTACACACGCCGGTCGGTCGTGTCAATCGTTGTCGGTTTGAAGACACCGACATTTTTTACACCGGCGGCATGAAAGGCCGGAAGTAATGCTTTCTCAAGGTACGTTTCGACCGTTGCAACCTGGGCATCGGTTTTTAGGTGATAGATTCTGATCTGGTAGTATTCACGATCTGCTTGCGCGTTGGTGTTCCATGCGGATAGCAGAATGATCACCAGGATAAAAGGAATTTTTCTCATATAGGTTTGAGTGGTCTGTTCGTTTCGCATCGACTAAAGTACCGATCTTGTTGATGAAATAAAAGGCAGAACACTATGTGACAAACGAATTTAAGATGAAAAGCATAAGCGCGGTGATTTCACTTACAACGGGAGTTGTACTCATATATGTTATCACATCCACGTTGTCCGTTGGATTTGCAGTAACGTTTTGGCTTCTGCTGTTGAGTCAGGGGTTGTTGATTTGGATGGTGATCCGGATACTGAAAGACAAACGGACTTCAGACAAGACGTTTGAAACACACTTTTACGAGGATTCGCCGATTCGCCGAAACGCACCCTGACGAGGTTACCTTCTGCGTTTGTTGTTTCTTCTGGGCGGAGCGCCTCCCGAGGTATCGAAGATTATCCCGATAGAAAACTCCAGTCCGGTGAAGTCGATCTTACCATCGCGAAACGCTTCATCAACGATTACTGTTTCCAGTGACTGATTGCCACCCATATATGAGCCTTTGAGGGGAAATGCGGATTGGCCGGCGAGGTAATTTGCTTCAAGCGATATTCCGAATTGAGAGGCAACGTTTATTGTAAGCTCCACCCCGACGTGATAGCCCCATCCGGGGTTATTCTTGTAACTTAAAGAACTGTTTGCAACTTCCCAGCCTTCATACTTTCGGATAGCCCGGTCGATGTTTCCGTAGTTGAGTTTGTGAGCGAATCCGTAAAACCCGAATGCACCACCTTTGATATCGAATTGAAACCCCTGTGCAGGAAGCTGCAGTACAAGTTCGACAGGAACGAATATCGTGAAGTTCGGTCCGACGAAAGGTTCTTTGCTTTTAATGGGAAGATTTTTCATGTTAAGTCCTGACATCCGGTAGAGCGATGCGCCTGTTTCGAGTGCGATGTTTCGTGTAAGATCCACGCCGAGTCCTCGTATTGAAAACGGGCTTATAGGAGTGGAGAAGTATCCGTCTTTGGGGATGAAGTAGGAAAACGACAATCCTACATTCTGAGCGAGTCCTGCCGTCGCACAAAAGAGAAACGACACGAGCAAAATGTGTTTTTGCATACCGTATGAGTTATTTGTCAATCGCGTTATAATTTGTGTACAGCATTTGCTGGTAGGCTTTGCCGATCTCTTGCAAGGTTTCGATGTTTCCCGTGTCGAGAAAACGTTTGCCTGCGTTGTCGTAAGCAACGTGGCCATCGGATGTCACGAAGCCAAATCCATCAGTAAAAAAGTATGGGGCAAAAGGTTTTGATTTTGCATTGAGCAGATCCTTGCTAAATGTGAAGACAGTTGTCGGTTTGCCAAGTTGAGCCAGCAAAGTGCGCGCAATATCTGTCTGGCTGCCGATGAGATGATTTACAGAATCTTTCATTACAGCGCCACCTGTGAACAGCAGCGGAATGTGATAACGCGCCGGATCATGCAGTTCGCGATCGCCGGGATGACGGTGGCCGTGATCAGCTGTAATCACAAGCAACGTGTTTTCCCACCACGGCATCGATTTGCAGTATTCAACGAATGTTCCGAGAGCCTGATCGGTATAGTGGCACGAGTTGAGGAACAAAGTTTCTGCGTCATTTCCCTGAAGGAGCGGTTCAACCGGAACGTCAAAGGGTTCATGGCTGCTCAACGTAAGAATCACCTTGAAAAAAGGACCTCTTGACGTGTCGAGTTCCTCCATAGCGCGTTTGAACATATGGTGATCGTGGACGCCCCATTTGGAAGTGTATAGTTCGTCGTCGAAGTCATCGAGTGTTGTGAGGTGGTCGAAGCCACTGCTATTCAGGTATGAACGGAAGTTCGCGAAGTCGATGTCGCCACCGTAGATGAATGAAGTCCGGTAGCCCATTTCCCTGATGAACCTGTTTAATTGGGGGAGACGTTCCGTTTTTGCGGGAAACTTGATTATTGATGTTTGTGGTTGTGCGGGATAACCGCTGAGTATGGCGATCAATCCTTTATCAGTTCTATCACCGCTGGCGTAAATACTGTCAAACAAGATTCCCTCTCTGCATAGTGCATTCAGGTTTGGTGTAATGCCCGCGCGGCCCCCCAACGGTTCGATTACTCCCGCAGTAAAACTTTCGAGAATAATCATGATGATATTCGGCCGGTTTGTGTGTAACACGCTCAAGGTGGAGTCGGGTACGTTGTATAATGAGGTGAAGAGTTGATTGGTTTTTTCCCGGTCGTAGAAGTTTTCAGGATATTCAGATTTGGATGCCTTGCGTACGTTGTAAAGAAAATTCCATACAACGTTCACGGCGCTATGGTTTGCGTATGCTTTTGAGTTGTGAAAATAGACGAAGCCTGTGTTCATCGGTGCGACTGTAAAGCTGCCCCGAATTGGAAGAAACATGAGAGCCGTGAGAAGAAACAGAGGAATAGCGGCTTTGGGCCGGGCCTCACCCAGGTACCGTATCCGTGGCGCAAGTTTGCGGAGGAAGATGATCAGAAAAGTAGAGAAAAGTACGATGAACAACAGCAGAAGTTTTCCGGCTACTAAGGGATCCACACTTCCGACGGCTTCCTTGCTGATGTACATCAGCGGTGTTGTATTTAATCTGAAGCCCCAATGTCTGTATAACTCAACGTCTACGACAATGAGGAACGAACACAAAAACAATAGTACGACTGTTATCCAACGCAAAATCCGCCCGAACCAGATTGAGTTGTTAAAAACGGATAGCGTAAGAATCAAACCGCTGAACATCAGAAAGTATCCGGTCATACTGGCGTCCATGCGGAACCCGTAGAGCACGGTGAGTGCTTGTTCAGTGAACGTCAGCGTCTCGGTGTAGTCATAGTTGTATGCGAGAAAAACTATCCTGGCGACAACCATGAATGAGAGCCAAAAAACTGTAAGAAGAAAAAATATCCGAAGTCGTTCGCGCATGTCGATGTCGAAAAAATCGTAGTCGGTTTTTGAACAGTTTATCAGCCCCTGAAGGTTTCCCTTCAGTAGTTAATGTTCAATCGTGTAGCTCATCTCTCCGTCTTTGCCGTCCTTCAATTGGATACCTACTTTCTTCAGATCATCTCTGATCTTGTCGGAAAGTGCGTAGTTGCGATCGGTTCTGGCTTTCTTACGCATGTCGATCAACACATCAATCAGCCCGTTAAGGATTTCATGATTGTGTACTTCTTCCTCGCGGAAACCGAGGACGTCTTCCATGAAGCCGATATAGTTCCTCCTGAGTTCGTCAAAAGTTTCTTTGCTGATTTCGGCGAGAGACTGATTTCCGGATTTGAAGTCGTTGATCCTTGCAGCGAGTTCAAACAACGTGGCCAGTGTACGGGCTGTATTGAAGTCGTCGCTCATGTGCTGGTATAACTCACGGAACGAGGTTTCCAGAGATTCGGTAAGGGCTTTGTTGGCTTTCCTGCTACTCTCGGGAAACTGCAGCTTCTTCAGTATGGAGAGCGCCTGTGTCAGTTTGCGATAACCTTTTTCAGCCGCATTAAGCGCCTCATTTGAAAAATCGAGCGTGCTCGAATAGTGTGACTGCAGCATGAAAAATCTGACGGTCATAGGCGAAAAGCCCTTCTCCAGCAGCGGGTGTGTTCCCGAGAACAATTCTTCCGGCAGGAATGAATTGCCCAGCGATTTACTCATTTTTTGCCCGTTGACGGTAAGCATATTCGAGTGCATCCAGTAGCGCACGGGTTGTTTGCCGTACGCGCCGACAGCCTGCGCAATTTCGCATTCGTGATGCGGAAACTTCAGGTCCATACCGCCGCCGTGAATATCAAACGTTTCACCGAGGTACTTTGTACTCATGACCGTACATTCGATGTGCCATCCGGGAAATCCGGGGCCCCACGGTGATGGCCAGCGCATGATGTGGGAAGGGGAGGCTTTCTTCCAGAGAGCAAAATCCGTTTTGTTTCGTTTTTCGTCCTGGCTGTCGAGTTTGCGACCGCTTTCCATCAGTTCTTCGACTACACGTCCGGAAAGAATTCCGTAGTGTTCGGATTCGTTGTATTTCATCACGTCGAAATAGACAGAACCATTGACTTCGTATGCGAGGCCTTTATCAATAAGTTTTTTAGTGATTTCAATTTGTTCAACGATATGGCCGGTAGCGGAGGGCTCTATGCTTGGGGGCAGGATGTTGAACTGATTAAGTACCGTGTGGAAATCGTCGGTGTAATTCTTAACGATCTCCATGGGTTCAAGCTGTTCGAGGCGCGCCTTCTTGGCAATTTTGTCTTCACCTTCATCGGCGTCGCTTTCCAGGTGTCCGACATCGGTGATGTTGCGGACGTATCGAACCTTGTAACCGAGGAAACGGAAGTATCTGGCTACGATATCAAAAGTCAGAAACGTTCTTACGTTTCCGAGATGAACCTTGTTATAAACGGTTGGTCCACACACATACATTCCAACGTAGCCCGAATTGATGGGCTCAAAACGTTCTTTTTTGCCGGAGAGAGAATTTGTGATGGAGACCGGGTATTGATCAAATAACGTCATAGTAAAAAGAGGCGTGAAAATACTCCATTTGTCGCAATTATGAGAGGCCGTTAGTCAATTAAACGGATGTCTTGCCTTTGGTTCAGAGATACAATTGGTCGAATCCCAGAAATGTTCATTTAAGCGGCGATGGCTGCTTTACCGTGGATGTAGCATGCGAAGACGGCTTCTTGTGATTGAGGCTGTTTTCCGAACTGACCAGTAAACCAAATTTTATTTGGTGATGGCGATATCAGCTTGGAAGGGGGTGTTTTGCGTGCGTAAATTTTAATGTTTACGATTTGGCGCATTTGCACCATTCGGGGTGGTCTATTGATATAAGTTATTAATGCAACAGGGTGAATCTTTGAAGCGGCTATTGCCATTATAGTAAAAATGACTATAAGTCATTAACAATATGGTAATAATGACTATAAGGTAATGTAATTGGGTTCAGTATTCTGGCAAATTTTTGCAGACGGCAGTTGCATGGATCCGCCAATTGAGTGGGAAATGTGTGTGCCTGCACATGATACAAAAATGCTGGTCGATAAAGGTGTTACGAGGCCATAAACGGATATTATTAAGCGTATTTGGTACACGTAAACGCATGCACAAACGAGTGCACAAACGTTTGCTGAAAAATATTATGCTATTGCGGAAACCTTTTATGACCAAATATTTACATTCGACAGTGCGGGCGTCAGAATAATATTCTGTCCAACCGCAAAAACGACGAACCTTT
>Ga0079224_100011173_pt1 | contig 12351 bp, 7 predicted proteins | sample Stecom2015_FD_80414 | JGI IMG/M metagenome (GOLD analysis project Ga0079224, IMG submission 80414) | Agricultural soil microbial communities from Utah to study Nitrogen management - Steer compost 2015 | ecosystem: Environmental > Terrestrial > Soil > Agricultural land | place: USA: Utah... | reverse complement strand
CGGCGGACGAAGGCCCGGCAGCGGTATCGCGCGAAGGGAGGGGCGGCGCGGCAACCGCAGGGGAGGAGGCGTGGCACCGCACGGGGGCGCGGCACAGGCACGGGGATTGCGAGGCCCGGGGCGCGGCGGCTTGCCGCTACCAGGAACCGGGAGACACCATGCTGAAATGGGCGCTGATCTTCTTCGTGATCTCGATCGTCGCAGGATTGCTCGGCTTTACCGGCATTGCCTCCGGCGCGGCAGGCATCGCCAAGATCCTCTTCTACATCGCCATCGCGATCCTCGTCATCCTGGTCGTGGCGGGACTGCTCACCGGCTCGCTCGTTTTCTGAGTCGCCGGGCCGGGAGTCAGGCCTCCTCGACCATGCCGTTGTGGCGCAGCAGCGCCTCGAGGCTCGGCTCCCGGCCCCGGAACGCGCGGAAGGATTCGATCGCCGGTCGGCTCCCGCCCACCGCCAGGACCTCGTCGAGGAAACGCCGTCCGGCCTCGCCGATGGCCTGCTCGGGCTGCGGCGACGCGGCCGCTTCCTCGAAGGCCGCGTACGCATCCGCGGACAGCACCTCGGCCCACTTGTAGCTGTAGTAGCCGGCGGCGTATCCACCGGCGAAGATGTGCGAGAAGCTGTTCTGGAACCGGTTCCATGTCGGCACCGGGAGCAGGGCGACTTCCTTGCGGACCGCATCGAGCACGGCCTGGATCCCCGACACGTCGGTCACCTCCTCGACATGCAGCAGCATGTCGAACAGGGCGAACTCGATCTGGCGCAGCGTCGCCATGCCCGCCTGGAAGTTCTTCGCAGCGAGCATCCGGTCGAACAGCTCGCGCGGCAGGGGCTCGCCGGTGTCCACATGGGCGCTCATGGCGCGCACGTTCTCCCATTCCCAGCAGAAGTTCTCCATGAACTGGCTGGGCAGTTCGACCGCATCCCATTCGACGCCCGAGATGCCCGAGACGCCGAGTTCGTCCACCCGCGTGAGCAGGTGGTGCAGGCCATGGCCGAACTCGTGGAAAAGGGTGGTGACATCGTCGTGCGTGAGCAGCGCGGGCTTGTCGCCGACGGGCGGCTGGAAATTGCAGACAAGGTAGGCTACCGGCGTCTGCAGTCGGTTCGGCAGTCGGCGCCGGCCCCGCGCGTCGTCCATCCACGCCCCGGGGCGTTTCGAGGGGCGGGCGTACGGGTCGAGGTAGAAGTGGCCGATGACCGTGCCTTCGCGCTCGACCCGGTAGAAGCGCACGTCCGGATGCCACACAGGTGCCTCGTCCGGAAGGATGTCGATCCCGAACAGACGCCGGACCACGCCGTACAGTCCCTCCAGCACTCGTGGCAGCTGGAAGTACTGCTTCACCTGCTGGTCGGAGAAGGAATAGCGCTCTTCCTTGAGCTTCTCGGAAACGAAGGCGATGTCCCAGGGTTCGAGCGAATCGAGCCCGAGGCGCTTCTTCGCGAAGCGGGCGAGCTCCGCCAGGTCGCGCTCGCCGAAGGGGCGGGCGCGGGCGGCGAGGTCGCGGAGGAAGTCGATGACCTGCGCGGGCGACTCGGCCATCTTCGGCACGAGGGAGACCTCGGCGAAATCACGGTACCCCAGCAGCCGCGCCTCCTCCCGTCTCAGCTGGAGGATCTCCGCCATCACCGGCCCGTTGTCGAGCTTCGCGGCCTGCTCGGGATCCTGCGGCGCCGAAGGATGCTCGCTCGCCCGGGTCACGTAGGCGCGATAGAGCGTCCTGCGCAGGCCGCGGTCATTGGCGTACTGCATGACCGGGAGGTAGGACGGAAACTGCAGCGTGATCCGGTAGCCCTTCCTGCCGGCCTGTTCGGCACTCGCCCGTGCCGCCTCGATCGCATCGGCCGGCAGGCCGTCGAGCGCGTCGGCGGATTCCACCACCAGCTCGAAGGCGTTCGTCCCGTCGAGCACGTTTTCCGAGAACTTCTGCGCCAGGGCGGCGGCGCGGTCCTGGATCTCGGCGAACCGCTCCCGCGCGGGCGAGACGAGCTCGGCGCCGCCAAGGCGGAAGTCGCGCAGCGCGTTCTCGATGATCTTGCGCCGGGCCCGGTCGTAGCGGTCGAACTCCGGGCTCGCCCGCAGCGCCTTGTAGCGCGCGAACAGCCGCGTGTCCTGCGCGAGTTCGGTCCAGAACTGTGTCACCCGCGGCAGGTTGGCGTTGTAGGCCTCGCGCAGCGGCGGGCTGTCGGCGACCGAGTTCAGGTGCCCGACGACGCCCCACGCCCGTCCGAGCTTCTCGGTGGCGTCCTCCAGCGGCACGACCACGTTCTCCCAGGTCGCAGGGAGCAGGGGATCGACCGCCCGTTCGAGCGCGGCGCGCGCCTCGGCGAGCAGGACATCGAGCGCCGGGGCGATGTGCGCCGGCTCGATCCGGTCGAATGCGGGAAGGTCGGAGAAGTCGAGCAGAGGATTGTCGGTCGTCATGTCGGCCTGTTCGGTTGGTCCAGGCCCCGACGCCGGTCGGGCATCGGGGCCGTCAGCCGCCGCCGGCACGCGCGCGTTCGGCGGCTTCGAGGGTGTTCACGAGCAGCATCGCCCGCGTCATCGGGCCCACCCCGCCCGGGACCGGTGTGATCGCGCCGGCAACCTCGACGACGGAATCGAAGTCCACGTCGCCGCAGAGCTTGCCGTTCTCGTCGCGGTTCATGCCTACGTCGATCACCGTCGCCCCCGGCTTGACCATGTCGGCGGTAATCATCTTCGCGCGGCCGACCGCCGCGACGAGCACGTCGGCGCGACGCGTGTGGGACGCGAGATCGCGGGTCCTGCTATGGCAGATGGTGACGGTTGCGTCCGACTGCAAGAGGAGCATCGCCTGCGGCTTGCCCACGATGTTGCTGCGGCCGATCACCACCGCCTCCGCCCCCCGGAGGGAAACGCCGGCTGCCTCCAGGAGCTTCATCACGCCGTAGGGCGTGCACGGAAGGAAACCGGGGCTACCGGTCATGAGCGCGCCGGCGCTGGCGACATGGAAGCCGTCCACATCCTTGTGGGGCGCGATGGCGGCGATCACGCGCTGCTCCGAGATCTGCTTCGGCAGCGGGAGCTGTACCAGGATGCCGTGGATCGTCGGGTCCGCGTTGAGCTCGCGGACCCGGGCGAGGAGGGCTTCCTCGGTAGTGTCTTCCGGCATGTGGTCGAGCACCGACCGGAACCCGACCTCCTTGCAGTCATTGACCTTGTGGCGCACGTACACCGCCGACGCGGGCGAGTCCCCCACCAGGATCACGGCAAGGCCCGGCTGGTGACCCGCTTCGGTAAGGGTCTTCGCGCGAATCGCGCATTGCTGCCGGATCGAGCGCGCCAGGCCGGCGCCGTCAATGATCTGTGCGGGCATCGGGCAGGTCCATCGGAGGGTGGGGCCGGAAGGAAGCGGAGCAGTCTAGCATGCGCCTGCATCGCGGCGCTGGCTCGGCCCTTTACAAGCTCGATCCGGGTGTCTATACTTGCGGGCTTGCTTGTGGGGGTATAGCTCAGCTGGGAGAGCGCTTGCATGGCATGCAAGAGGTCAGCGGTTCGATCCCGCTTACCTCCACCACAGAATCCTTTTCGGGACCGGCGAACGTACCGACCGTGCCTGAATCGGGAAATCACGCGGGTCCCGTTCGTCTAGAGGCCTAGGACACTACCCTTTCACGGTAGGTACAGGGGTTCGAATCCCCTACGGGACGCCACTTCCCCCGCCAGTTCGCCGCCGCACGGCGCCTCGCCGGACAGCGTTGCGCGGCGAACCTGCGCTCCTGTGATCCCTTCGTCAGTCCCGCGTCATGCGCAGTCGCATCCGACTTGCGCCGCGATCGCCCGATGGAGCTGCACGAAGCGCTTCTCGATGTTCTCGACATCCTCCCGAAACAGCGGGTCGGAAGCGCTCGCCTGCGCCGTGGGCGCAATGGCCGCCCAGTCGTCCTCGTCCAGGTGGCGCTGTGCGGCGGGAAAGAGGGTGAGCTCCTCGAGCACCATGTTGTGGCGCAGGCGCTCGGCGTAGAGGCGCGCGCCTGCGATGGCGAGCTCCGGCGGCATGGATTCCTCGCGCACGGCGCCCTCGAGATCGGTCAGGAGCGTGAGCCCGTCCTGCGCGAGGCGCTCGTGCTGGGCCTCGATTTCGCGCGCCTGGTCCACGGGCATCGCATTGCGGGCGAGCAGGCGCTCGGCGATCCTGTCCTCGAGAGGATGATGGCTGACGTCGGGAAAGCGGGTGAGGTAGACGAGGGCGTCCACCATCAGGCCGATCTCCGGCGCGAATGGCTCGGCGCGAAGCTCGCGGTGGCGGCCAAGCCAGTCCACGAGACGGAAGAGGTTCCGGTGCTCGGCGAGCAACCGGCCCATGAGCGAATGCACGGCTCGCCCTCGCGGTTCCCGGGCGTCCGGATGCGTCCGCGGACGTCCGTCGGGGAGATGACGACAGCCTTCAGGCAAGGGTAGGCAGCGCGCGTCGATCCTGTCAAACCCCACCGGCTTCAGGCGCCATCCCGGTCCGTTATGATTGTCGCTTCGCATCTCCGGAGGGCACGTTTGGTCGCGCCTCAAGAATCGGTGGTGCGTGCGCGAGGCCGCTCCGCCGACCTGTTCTGGTGGGTCGTCGCGGTCGCCGCCGGCGTCGTGGCCATGGCCTTGCGCACGTTGTTCGACGAGCTTGTCGTTGGCGACGCCCTGCCGTACCTCTTCGCGTATCCCGCGGTCGCGCTCGTCGGCCTGCTGATCGGGTCGGGCCCGGCCCTGGCGACCATGACGGTCTCCACCGTCTGGATCCTGCTGCCATGGGTCCCCCCGGCGGCCTCCGCCACCTGGCTCGAGACGCTCGTCTTCGTGCCGATGGCCACCGTCCTCGCGGTGGCGGCGGCCAGGTATTCCGACCGCAAGGGCGGCTCCCCGCCGATCCCGGACTCGCTCACGGACGGGGCGACCGCGCGCACGTTGCGGCTGACCATCTGGGTCGCGCTGCTGTTGCCTGCGCTGCTGTTCGCCATCGCTGCCGCCTTCAGCTACGAGCGCGCATTCACCGCCGCGAGCGAGCGCGCGACAAGGTCGGTCCGGGCCGTCGAGGAGTACGTGTTGCGCGCCATCGAGATCAACGAATCCGCGCTCGCCCGCACGCTCGAGGCCGCCGGCGACCTGAGCCCCGCCGACATCCGGAAGAACGAGCGCGCGATCCATGATCGGCTCGTCTGGATCGCCGATTCCAGCTCCCAGATCCAGCATGTCGCGCTGTGGAGCGAGACCGGCCAGGCGCTGGCGCACAGTGGCGAGTACCCGGCGCCGCCCGATATCGGCGTGGGCGACGAGGCCAGCTTCGCATGGTTGCGCGCGCATCCCGGGGAGACTTTCATCGGCTGGCCGGACGGCACGAGTCGGGCAACCGACGCGCATGCGCTCGCGCTGGGCAGGGCGCGAATCCTTGCCGACGGACGCTTCGCGGGGATCGCGACGGCCACGATCTATCCCGAGTCGCTCACCGCGTTCTACGACACGCTGGCCAGGTCGGGCGAGGGCATCGGTTTCAGCCTCCTGCGCGAGGACGGCCGCGTGCTCGCCCGCTGGCCATCACCCTCCGGGCCATGGATCCGCCTGGACGAGACGAACGCCATGTTCTCGCCGATGGCGGGCGCGGTCCCCGGCGGCGTGCTCGATATCGAGGCGACGGCGCAGGAGGGACGCCGGCTCGTGGCCTTCCAGAAGGTCGGCGACTATCCCCTGTATGCGACCTGCAGCGTGGAGCACGCGAGCATCCTGGCGGGCTGGTACCGGGATGTCGGCGTGCTGGCGGCCTTCACGTTCCCGACGGCCTTCGCCTTGATGGCGGTGGCATGGATCGCCCTGATCCGGACGCGGCGCGAGATCTCGGCGGTGAGGAAGCTCAAGGCCGAAGCCGAGCACCGGGTGCAGGTCGAAGGCGCCTTGCGCGAGGTGCAGAAGCTCGAGGCGCTAGGCCGGATGACCGGTGGCGTGGCGCACGATGTCAACAACCTGCTCATGGTCATCAGCAACAGCCTGCATATCCTGAAGCGCCTCAAGCCCGAACTGGAATCCCATCCCCAGGTCGACGCGATCGAGCGCTCGGTCACCGCGGGAGGCCAGCTGACCCGGCGGCTCCTCGCCTTCTCGCGACGGCAACCCCTCAGCCTCGAGGTGTTCGACCTCGCCGAGCGCAAGGAGGCCTTGCTGCAGCTCGTCCGCGCCACCACGGGAAGCGGCGTGACGGTGCAGTTCCGGATCGAGGAAGGCACGGCGCCCATTCGGGCGGATCCCTCCGAGCTGGAACTCGCGTTCATCAACCTGGCGGCCAATTCGCGCGATGCCATGCCCGAAGGTGGGCGCATCCAGATCCGGGTGCGCAACGCGACGCCCGGGGAGTGCGCCGGGACCGGCATCCCCATGGTCATGGTCGCGTTCTCCGATTCCGGCAGCGGCATCCCGCCGGAGCATCTCGGCCGGGTCTTCGAGCCTTTCTACACGACGAAGTCGGTCGGCAAGGGCACGGGACTCGGGCTGAGCCAGATCTACGGCCTGTGCGTGCAGTCGGGCGGCACGGCCACGGTCGAGAGCAGTCCGGGCGCCGGCACGACGGTCCGGATGTTCTTTCCCGCGGCCGAGGGAAGCGCCGCGGCGGTCGACCGCAATCCGGAGGTGGCCGCGCTGCGGGGCCTTCGGGTGCTGCTGGTCGAGGACAACCGGGAGGTCGCCGACGCGACGATTCCCCTGCTCGAGTCGCTGGAGTGCCGGGTGGAGCATGTCTTCGATGCGGAAGAAGCCGAAGGCGTGCTGGCGGAGCGGGCGGGCGAGTTCGATGCGATGCTGTCGGACATCGTGATGCCCGGCCGGCTGAACGGGCTGGGGCTTGCGCGCCGGGCGATCAGCGAGTACCCCGGCCTCGGCGTCGTACTCATGACGGGCCACGCCGACGAGGTCCAGAGGGCGTCGGAGCTGCCGGTCGCGGTGCTCCAGAAGCCGGTGGCGCCCGACGTGCTCGCTCGCGCCCTGATCGACGCGATCTCCGGCACGGGCCCCACCGAAGAGGCCCAGGCGGCCCACAGCGCCTGAGTGATCCGTGTTGGGGTGGCCCCGGGGTGGGGCCACTGCGCGCCTGTCAGGCGCCCGTGGCCGCGCCCCCCGGGCGTTCGGCCAGCAGGCGCCTGAGCTGGGCCTTCATGAGCTTGCCGTTGGGATTGCGCGGGAGCAGCTCGGGGACGATCGCGATGCGCACCGGCACCTTGAAAGCGGCGATGCGACCCGCGACGAAGGCCTGGAGCTCCGCCTCGCTCGCCTGCGAACCGGGGGACAACGCGACGACCGCGGCAGGCTCCTCGCCGAGCGTAGGGTGCTCGATACCCACCACCCCGGCGTCCATGACCGCCGGGTGGGCATACAACGCGGCCTCGACTTCCGCGCAGTAGATGTTCTCGCCGCCCCGGATCACCATGTCCTTCTTCCGGTCGACGATGTAGAGGAAGCCCTCCTCGTCGACGCGCCCGAGGTCGCCCGTACGCACCCAGCCGTCGACAAAGGTCTCGGCGGTCTCGCGCGGCTTGTTCCAGTAGCCGCGCACCACATTGGGTCCGCGCGCGAGCACCTCGCCGATCTCGCCCGGCGGCAGCGGGTTCCCGAAGTCGTCCGCGATCCGGATGTCACAGACGGGCAATGGTAGGCCACAGCTGTCCGGTCGCAGCTCGTAGTCTTCCGAGCTGGTGGAGGTGAACGTGGCGGACGTCTCGGTCATGCCCCAGCCCGTTCCGGGCGCGGTCTTCGGGAACACCGCCTTGATCCGGCGAACCAGTTCCGACGCTGCCGGCGCCCCGCCGTACGAGATGCTCTCGATGCTGGAGAGGTCGTACTCGGCGCGTCGCGGATGCTCCAGGATCTGCCATGCAATGGTCGGCACTCCGCCCGCGGAGTTGATGCGCTCGGCCTCGATCAATGCCATCGCGCGCTCGACCTCCCAGCGCCGCATGGTCACGAGCTTGCTGCCCGCATAGAGCGCGGGACACAGGATCGCCTGGCAGCCGGTCGTGTGGAAGTAGGGAACCGAGAGCAGGACCGCCCGCTGCGGGCGGGTGGACGGGTCGGGCAGGGGTTCGCCACGGCGCAGCAGGGCCCGCGCGGTGCCGTAGCCGGCGGACAGGATCGTGCAGATCGAATTGCGGTGCGTGCCGACGGCGCCCTTGGGCCTGCCCGTCGTGCCCGAGGTGTAGAAAATCGTGGCGTCGTCGTCGGGCTCGATGCCGACGCAGGGCAGCTCGCCCGGGGGCAATCGGTGCCAGTCGGGTGGCGTGCCGATGATGCGCTCGAGCGAAGCGAGGCGATCACCGGAGGGCGGCGCATTCGTCCGGCAGGTGTAGGTGCGCTCGAGGGCCGCGCACGCGGGAAGGTGGGGCAGGATGCGGTCGAGCCGCTCGGCATCGACGATCGCGACCTTCGCCCCGCAGTCGACGAGGGCGTACTCCAGCTCGGGTCCGGTCCACCACGCATTGAGCGGCGTGGCGATACCGCCGAGGATCACGGTCGCGAAGAAGGCGACGGGAAACTCCGGCAGGTTGCGCATCGCGATCGCCACCCGGTCCCCCTTGCCGACGCCGCGGGAGCGAAGTTCGGCAGCGACCGCCAGCGTGGCGCGCGCGAACGATTCGAAATCCGCCCGCTCGCCTTCGTACACGAGGAAGGTCTTCGCGCCGTGCGCGCGTCCGGCCACGAACACGTCGCGCAGGTTCGATGGGCCGGCCACCCAGTCGCGCAGCCGGATGCCCCGGACTTCCACCTCGCCCATTTCGTACGGCCCGCCCGGGCCGGTGAGCAGGGCCGTCACCTCTTCCAGGGATCTGAACGGGAAAGGGGTGCCGTCGAAGTTGAGCAGGGGTGGTCGCGTCATGGGGTTGTCTCCGGGGGCCGGCCGATGGCCGTGTCCATGACTCGAAGATAGCAGAGCGCGGCTCGAGGGACGCCTGCCGTCGCAATGCGGCGACAAGGCCCTTTGGAAAAGCGGGTATGCTGCAACGCGGTAAGGACAATTCCCTAGGCCGAGGTCGCGGAAGGGTCTTGACCGATGCCGGGCGGGTGATATTCTCGACGCAAAGCCACACCACCGCATGCGGTCCGGCGGGCGCCCACAAGAGGAGACAGCAATCCGATGCAGGGTCTGCGGATTGGGATAGAAGAACGGGTATGGTGCTTGCCCGGCCCGGCCGCGAAGGCTGGGCGACGCTTCCCCGAACCTTGCCCGCGGCCGCGATGAACGCCTACGTCATTCGCCGCCTGCTGGCGCTCCTGCCCACGCTGTTCTTCGCGAGCCTCATCGTCTTCGCCAGCATCCGGTTGATCCCCGGCGACGTCATCGACCTCATGCTGAGCCAGAACGACGTCGGGGCGGACCAGCTCACGCGCGACCAGCTGGTCGCGGCGCTCGGGCTCGACAAGCCCATGCTCACCCAGTACTTCGACTGGATCGGGGCCATCCTGCTGCATGCGGACTTCGGCCGGTCGCTCTGGCACAGCACGCCGGTGCTCGACCTGCTCCTGCAGCGCTTGCCGGTCACGTTCGAGCTCGGGTTCCTCGCGCTCGTCATCGGGCTGCTCGTGGCCATTCCCGTCGGCGTGTACTCCGCGATCCGCCAGGACACGGCGGGCGACTACCTCACGCGCTCGGCGGCGATCCTCATGCTGGCGGTGCCGAGCTTCTGGCTCGGCACGATGGCGATGGTGCTGCCGTCGATCTGGTGGGGCTGGGCGCCGAAGGTGGAATTCGTCCCGTTCTTCGAGGACCCGGTGCGCAACCTGAAGCAGATGATCCTGCCCGCGGTCATCCTCGGCACCTCGCTGTCGGCGATCACCATGCGCATGATGCGCACCATGATGCTCGAGGTGCTGCGCCAGGACTACATCCGCACGGCCTGGGCGAAGGGCCTCAACGAATGGCTCGTGGTCGTCCGGCACGCGCTGCGGAACGCGCTGATCCCGGTCGTGACCCTGATCGGCCTGATGGCGCCGCTGCTGATCGGCGGCGCCATCATCATCGAGCAGATCTTCGTGATCCCGGGGATGGGGCTCCTGCTGCTCGATGCCGTCAACCAGCGCGACTACCCGATCATCACCGGCGTGTTCCTCATCGTGGGCGTGGCCGTGATGCTCATCAACCTGGTGGTGGACCTGAGCTACGGGCTGCTCGATCCGAAGGTGAGGACGGGCTGATGGCCGCGATTCCTTCCGACATCGTCGTGGAGCGCCGCCCGAACGGGGCGCTGGCGTTCGTGCGCCGCCTGTTCCGCGAGAAGCCGCTGGGTGCGTTCGGCGCGATCATCTTCCTGGCGTTCCTGTTCTGCGGCATTTTCGCCGACCTGATCGCGCCGTACGGCATGAACCAGATCAGCCCGCTCAACCGGCTGAAGCCGCCGTCCTGGCAGTTCCCGTTCGGCACGGACCACCTCGGCCGCGACATGCTCTCGCGCACGATATACGGGGCCCAGCTGTCGGTGATCATCGGGATCTCGGGAGCGGCGCTGGCGACGGTCATCTCGGTCGTGATCGGTGTCGTCAGCGGCTACATCGGCGGGCGCACCGACATGATCACCCAACGCGGCGTGGACGCCTGGATGAGCTTCCCGGATCTCGTCATCCTGATCGTGGTCGTGTCCGTCCTCGGCCCGGGCATGCCGCAGATCATCGGCACGCTGGGCCTGCTGTTCGGCATCGCGGGTTCGCGCATCATCCGCAGCGCGGTGATCTCGGTGCGCGAGAACATGTACGTCCACGCGGCACAGTCGATCGGCGCGTCCACCTGGCGCATCCTCTGGCGCCACATCCTGCCGAACGTGATGGCGCCCGTGATCGTGCTCTTCACCCTGCGCGTGGGCACCGTCATCCTGGTGGAATCCGGCCTTGCCTTCCTCGGGCTCGGCGTGCCACCCCCGGCACCCACCTGGGGCGGCATGCTTTCCGGCAGCAGCCGTACCTACATGTTCCAGGGGCCATGGCTCGTGATCGTGCCGGGCCTGTGCCTCACGCTGGTCGTGTACGCGACCAACGTCCTTGGCGATGCATTGCGCGATCTCCTGGATCCGCGAATGCGCGGTTCACGATGAAGCCCCGGTCGGCCACGTGACCTGATCCCGACGACCGGTATTCCACAAACAGACGAGGAGACGACCAGACCATGGCGAAGAGACTGCACAAAGGCGCGCTCGGGGTGGCGGGCGCGGTAGCCCTGGCGGTTGCCGCGGCAGTGCCCGCGGCCGCCCAGGAGAAGCCCCAGTACGGCGGTACCCTGACGACGACCACGGTCAACCCGACCCTGAGCGTGCTGACCTGGGATCCCGCCGACTGGAACTGGAAGATCAACCAGGACGCCGGCCAGATCTACGAACAACTGTTCGCCGCCGACCTCACCAAGGCGAAGCGGCTCGGCGGCAAGCACTCGTTCTATGCCGATGCCTGGCTGCCCTCGGACGCGATCCGCGGCGAGCTCGCGGAATCGTGGGAGTGGAAGGAGGATCCGCTTCGCCTGGAAGTGAAGCTGCGCAAGGGCATCATGTTCCCGGCCAAGCCCGGCGTCATGGAGTCGCGCGAACTCGTGGCCGACGACGTCGTGTTCAGCTACTACCGCCTCGACAAGAGCCCGAAGAAGATCCCGACCTACTTCGACCACATCGACAAGGTCGAGGCCACCGACAAGCACACGGTGGTGTTCACGTTCAAGAACTACCTCTCGGAGTGGGACTATCGCTTCGGGTGGGGCTACTACTCGGCGATTTACCCCAAGGAAGTCGCCGATGCCGGGGCCACCAACTGGAAGAACGTGAACGGCTCGGGCCCGTTCATGGTGACCGATTTCGTGCAGGGCAATTCGGTCACGTACGAGAAGAACCCGAACTACTGGGACAAGATCGAGATCGGCGGCCAGGAGTACAAGCTGCCCTTCGTCGACAAGCTCGTCACCCGGACCATCAAGGACGAGTCCACCCAGCACGCGGCGCTGCGTTCGGGCCAGATCGACATGCTCGAGTCGGTGCGCTGGAGCGCGGTCGAGGAGCTGAAGAAGAGCGCGCCGCAGCTGCAGTGGTCGCGCTGGCTCGCCACCACGGGGACCTTCCTCTCGATGCGGGTGGACACCAAGCCCTTCGACGACATCCGGGTGCGGCGGGCCCTCAACATGGCGGTCAACAAGAAGGAGATCGTCGAGGCGTTCTACAACGGCAACGCCGAGCTCTTCGCCTATCCGCAGCACATCGATTACCTCGGGTACTTCGAGCCGCTCGAGGCGATGCCCGACTCGGTGAAGGAGCTCTTCGAGTACAACCCCGAGAAGGCGAAGAAGCTGCTCGCGGAAGCCGGCTATCCGAAGGGTTTCACCTTCAAGACCCAGGT
>Ga0079224_100011168_pt1 | contig 12354 bp, 11 predicted proteins | sample Stecom2015_FD_80414 | JGI IMG/M metagenome (GOLD analysis project Ga0079224, IMG submission 80414) | Agricultural soil microbial communities from Utah to study Nitrogen management - Steer compost 2015 | ecosystem: Environmental > Terrestrial > Soil > Agricultural land | place: USA: Utah... | reverse complement strand
TGCTACGCGCTATTCGGACAATAAGGAAACCAAATACAACGGGGGCATGCTGATCAATGCCAAAAACCAGCAGAGCCGCACGACTTTGGTGCCGGTCGATTTGCTAGACGCCTCGATTTTCTCAGCCATCGACACCCTGCAGCCCGGCGACTACTCTGCACCGGCGCAGTTTTCCGATGAGCGCGGGCAGATGGGCTACCGGTTTACCTTCCTAAAATCCCGCACTCCGCCCCACAGAGCCAATCTGGACCAGGATTTTGCCAAAATCAAGGAAGCCGCCCTGGAAGACAAGATCAATCGGAAGCTCAGCGAGTGGTTTGAAGGACGTCGTAAGGTGACCTATATCGACATCAACGAGGAGTATCTCGACTGCGAGGAACTGAAAATTTGGGTGAAGGACGAGCCTCACGCTTTGGCTCGTAACGACGAATGACACTTAACTAGCGACCAGACCCGACCCTCGCCTAAAAGGAGACGCATGCCCGATTATAAAGAATATTTCATCATTGCGGCTGAGCCCGATCAACTATACAAGGCGCTCACGACAGAGACCACCCTACTTTTATGGACAGGCGCGCCCGCCCACATGCAGGAGCAGCCGGACACCGAATTCTCGTTATGGGACGGTGACATCGTGGGTAGAAACGTTGCTTTCGAACCCGGAAAAATGATTACGCAGCACTGGTATTTTGGCGAGGAAAACCCCGAATCAATCGTCACCATCAAGCTTCACCCCCATAAACAGGGCACCTCCATGGAAGTGCGGCAAATAAACATACCCGAGGAAGCGTACGAGGATATCGTGGACGGCTGGCGCAACGTCTATGTCGCTTCCCTGCGCGATTTCTATGAGGAGTAGGCTCCCGTCGCCGCGTTTTCGCGTCGATACGACGGACTTTTGGCTACCGTTTTTTGCCAATTGGATTTTTATTTAAGCGACAAATCCCGTAATATCGCAACTTCTAACCGTGGCGCCCTCAAGCGGACGCCCATAACGGGGAAAGTTAAAACGGCAGGGCGTAATTGGCCGCGGCTACGCCCTCAACAACACATATATCTTATGAGACACCTGGCAATCTTTCTGTTATTCGGACTTTTCGTACACACCTTGGCATTTCCGCAACAGACGTCGTCGGTGCGCAGGGGCTCGCTAAACAGTGGAACGATCGACAGCCAATTCATATACCTCAACCAAATTTCGCGTACGCAAGACGACTTCAAGCTGATCCGCAGAGTCAACCTCGAAACCGTCCGCAAGAATGTGGCGGATTCGCTCCGCGAACTTCGCAACGACATTAACGAGTCCGGCACGACGATCAAATCCCAACAAAGCCAGATCGCCGCGCTGACCGATTCCCTAGAGAGCACGAGAGAGCAACTTCGCGTTTCCGAAAGCCAGCAGGACCGCGTCAGCTTACTCGGCATTTCACTGAATAAATCCACGGTCAGCGTACTGTTTGTGAGCATCGTATCTGTCTTGGGTCTATTGCTGGCCTTCTACATTTACCGCTTTAACCACGGCCACGTCCTCACCCGCGAGGCGCGCAAGTCCTACGACGACTTGCACGAGGAGTTTGAGACCCACCGCAAGAAGGCGCTCGAACGCGAACAAAAACTCAAACGGCAGTTGCAGGACGAGATCAACCGGCGCACCGGATAGGGCAAATTCCCCCAGCGTCGCGCATGCCGCCCAGGCCGTCGAAACGGCCTGAACAACCGTATATTTCCGCCAAGAAGCAACCCCTGAAATCGCTCTGGCGATTAATGAAAATTAATATTTGTTTTTCAGCAGATAAAGCGTATTTTTGCGTTCCGAAAAGAAGGCCTTATTGGCCTTATAATTTGATCATTAATTTAGTTCCATTAATATGTCCAATGTTGGAAAAATCGCTCAAATCATCGGCCCGGTTGTCGACGTGAGCTTTGGCGAAGGTGCCACACTCCCCAAAATTTTTGACGCATTAGAGACTGAAAAAGAAAACGGCAAGCGTGTCGTGTTGGAAGTGCAGCAGCACCTTGGAGAAGAACGCGTACGTGCAATCGCCATGGACGCCACCGAAGGCCTGCTCCGCGGAATGAAAGTGGTTGACACGGGCGCTCCGATTAAGATGCCGATCGGCGAAGAGATCAAAGGCCGTGTATTCAACGTGGTCGGTGACGCCATCGACGGCATCAAGGATTTGGACAAGACAAACGGACGAAGCATCCACAATACGCCCCCAAAATTCGAAGACCTCTCTACCGAGACGGAAGTCCTGTTTACCGGTATTAAGGTCATCGACTTGCTCGAGCCTTACGCCAAAGGTGGCAAGATTGGGCTGTTTGGCGGTGCGGGCGTTGGAAAGACCGTATTGATCCAGGAACTAATCAACAACATTGCAAAAGGCCATGGTGGTCTTTCCGTTTTTGCCGGTGTAGGCGAGCGTACCCGCGAGGGGAACGACCTGCTGCGCGAGATGCTCGAGTCAGGCATTATCCGTTACGGGGATGAGTTCCTCGAAGGTATGGAGAAAGGCGAGTGGCCATTGGAAAAAGTAGACGATGCCGAGCTGAAAGAGTCGAAAGCAACGTTCGTGTTTGGCCAGATGAACGAGCCCCCAGGGGCACGTGCGCGCGTAGCGCTTTCCGGACTGACGATTGCCGAGTATTTCCGCGACGGGGACAGCGAGGGTGCCGGGCGCGACATTCTGTTCTTTATCGATAATATCTTCCGCTTTACCCAAGCGGGTTCCGAGGTGTCGGCACTTTTGGGCCGCATGCCTTCGGCGGTAGGTTACCAGCCTACGTTGGCTACCGAGATGGGCCTCATGCAGGAGCGCATTACCTCTACCAAACGGGGTTCCATTACTTCCGTGCAGGCGGTATACGTGCCTGCGGATGACTTGACGGACCCCGCTCCGGCTACGACGTTTGCCCACTTGGACGCCACTACGGTACTTTCGCGTAAGATTGCCGAGCTCGGTATCTACCCTGCGGTAGACCCCTTGGACTCTACCTCGCGGATCCTTACTCCCGCCGTACTCGGCGAGGAACACTACAATACGGCCCAACGCGTAAAGGAAATCCTCCAGCGCTACAATGAACTTCAGGACATCATCGCCATCTTGGGTATGGACGAACTTTCTGAAGAGGATAAGCTGGTGGTATCTCGGGCGCGCCGGGTGCAGCGCTTCCTGTCGCAGCCATTCCACGTTGCCGAGCAGTTTACCGGCCTCAAAGGCGTACTGGTAGACATCAAGGATACTATCAAAGGCTTTAACATGATTATCGACGGTGAAGTCGACGAGTATCCCGAAGCGGCATTCAACTTGGTGGGCACCATCGAAGACGCCATCGAGAAAGGCAAGAAACTATTGGCTGAAGCCGAAGCGGTATAGGTTAGGCACGCGATCGGGGGGAAGCGTCACTGCCCATCTCCCGCTCGCGGCTCAATTTTGACAAACAACATGAAATTAACGATTATCACGCCAGACAAGCCCGTATATGACGGTGAGGTTACTTCGGTAACCGTGCCTGGATCTGCTGGCTCGTTTGAAGTGCTGGAAAACCACGCTTCTATCGTATCCACGCTGGATGACGGGAAAGTCATCATCCGGAAAGGCAAGGAGGAGGAAATCCTGCATATCGTAGGCGGCGTAGTCGAGGTATTGGACAATAACGTTACCGTATTGGCCGAAGGGCTGATCGAACAATAGACGACTAGGCGAGCCTCCAAGATACCCGCCCCAGCCGCACTTGCGGCTGGGGCTTTTTTTTCAACTTGTCCCGGCCTTTTTGCATTTTCGCGCAGAATTTGCACTCCATCCACACAACATCCACTTTATGAACCGAATACCGAAATCGGTTTTGGTATACATATAAACGAATTTTATTCTTTATGCCGTCCGCAAACCAATTTATCGTCTACTTATGACTAAATCTGCCTCCCAAAAGTTCTGATTGAAAAAAGTGTCAAGAGGCTATTGCCAGTATTATCCAATAGACCTATTTTAAAGAAGTCAAAAAATGGCAGGTTTGCGCACGCCCCGCCCACCCGAAAATGACGTGGCGGGGGGCCGGCTGGGACCATCGACTTGCAACGAACGGATGATGTACTATAATCACAATACGTGGGCCTATTATAACGGCGATTTCGTCAAAGCGAGCGAGGCGGGCGTTGACCTATTTGGGCAATCCCTCCATTATGGCTATGGAGTAATCGACGGCATGCGTGCGTATGCTACGCATAACGGCACACGCATCTTTAAGGCAAAGCGGCACATCGACCGGCTGAGCGCGTCGTGTCGCCGTATCGGCATCGATTTCCCATGGCCGGAAAGCGAACTTGTCGAGGCCGCATATCAGTTATTGCGCAAAAACAACCTGAATGCAGCCTATATCCGTACCTTGGTCACCACCGGTAATAATATGTTCCTGACGAGCGGCGCTCCTTCCAACATCATCATTCTAGCTTGGGAGTGGGGCCCGTTCCTCGGTTCGGACTTGATACGCGTGACCCTGTCGCCGTACCAACGGCCCAATCCTAATTCACTGCCGGCGAACACCAAGATATCGGGATTGTACGTAGCATCCATCTACGCCACCAATGAAGCGGTGTCGCGCGGCTTTGACGAGGCAATATTGACGGACTTATCGGGAAACATTGCCCAAGCCTCAAGCAACAATATTTTCATCGAAAAAGACGGCGTACTCTACACCCCTCCCGCGGGTGCGATCCTGGAAGGCATTACGCGGCAAACCGTGTTCGACCTAGCCACGTACCTGCACATTGAGGCGATGGAAAAAACCATTACGCCCGCTGAGCTGGCGGAGGCCGACAGTGCCTTCCTGACGGGGACCGCCACGGGCATCATCGGCATCGCGTCCGTCGACGGCCGGCCCATGCCGCTGGACTGGCAAGACAGCCTCGGCAGTTCGATACAGCGCGCCTACAAAGGCCTCACACTTGAACAACTAAACTTTGACGTTATCATATAACATGCAAACCAAACAACAAGAACTTAACAAGTACAGCAAGGTATTTACCCAAGACAAGACCCAGCCGGCCGCCCAGGCCATGCTCTACGGAATCGGACTGACGGACGAGGACATGGACAAAGCGCAAGTAGGCATCGCCAGCATGGGCTACGACGGCAACACCTGCAACATGCACCTCAACGACCTAGCAAAACTGGTGAAGGAAGGCGTATGGGAAAACGACTTGGTGGGCCTGGTCTTCAACACCATCGGCGTTAGCGACGGGATGAGCAATGGTACCGACGGGATGCGCTATTCGCTTGTCAGCCGCGACATTATCGCCGACAGCATCGAGGCCATCTGCGGAGGCCAGTATTACGATGGACTGATTGCCATTCCTGGCTGCGACAAAAATATGCCCGGTAGCATCATGGCCATGGGACGGCTCAACCGCCCATCGATCATGGTATACGGGGGCACCATTGCTCCTGGCTATTACCAAGGCCAGGAATTGAATATTGTGTCCGCATTTGAGGCATTGGGACAGAAGATAGCCGGTAATTTGACAGACGAGGATTTTTTGGGCATTGTCAAGCACACCTGTCCCGGCGCGGGCGCTTGCGGCGGCATGTACACCGCTAATACCATGGCCTCCGCCATCGAAGCCCTAGGCATGAGCCTCCCCTATTCGTCGTCCAATCCGGCGGTAAGCGAAGAAAAAAAGCGCGAATGCCACGAGGCTGGAAAATATATCCGCATCCTCCTCGAACGGGACATTAAACCCTCGGATATCATGACGCGCAAGGCCTTCGAAAATGCGCTGCGCGTGATTATCGTATTGGGTGGAAGCACCAACGCGGTTTTACATTTTATTGCCATCGGCAAAAGCGTGGGCATCGACATCACGCAGGACGATTTCCAACGCATGAGCGACTCGACGCCGGTACTGGCGGATTTCAAGCCCAGCGGCCGCTACCTGATGCAAGATCTGCACAAGTACGGTGGCGTGCCCGCGGTGATGCGCTACCTGCTCGACCAAGGGCTCTTGCATGGCGATTGCCTGACCGTCACTGGCCAAACCGTTGCCGAGAACCTGGCGGACGTCACTTCGATCATGGACCTCGACCAGCCTATCGTACAGCCGCTGGATAACCCAATCAAACCCACAGGGCACCTGCAGATCCTCTACGGAAACCTTGCCGAAAAAGGCAGCGTAGCCAAGATTTCGGGCAAGGAAGGCGAGCGTTTTGAGGGCCCGGCTCGGGTATTCGACGGCGAGAAAGATCTCATCGCCGGCATCTCCTCGGGCCGCGTTAAACCCGGTGATGTGGTGGTAATCAAGAATGAAGGCCCTAAAGGTGCCCCCGGCATGCCTGAAATGCTCAAGCCCACGTCCGCGATTATCGGTGCGGGACTTGGCAAAAACGTAGCCTTGATTACTGATGGTCGGTTTAGTGGCGGCGCGCACGGTTTCGTCGTTGGCCACATCACGCCCGAAGCGTACGAAGGCGGCCTCATTGGCTTAGTAGAGGACGACGACACCATTGTGATCGACGCAGTCAACAATACGATCAACCTGCTGGTGAGCGAGGAAGTAATCGCGGAGCGCCGCAGGAAATGGCAGCAGCCCGCGCTGAAGGTGACCAAAGGCGTCTTGTACAAATACGCAAAAACAGTGTCAGACGCGGCTTCCGGATGCGTGACGGATGAATAAATCATTTGGTTTAAGCATATAACGAACAACGAATACCCTTAAAAACGAATTGATATGAACACGGTCGAAATCACGAAAGAGGCCTCCCAACAGGATATGGCGACACCAGCACCAACCATCGAAATCAGCGGTTCGCAAGCTGTCCTCGAAGCGCTGCTCGCCGAAGGCGTGGATACAGTATTCGGCTACCCAGGAGGTGCCATCATGCCGATTTATGATGCGTTGTACGATTATATGGATAAGCTCAAGCACATCTTGGTCCGACACGAGCAAGGGGGCATCCATGCAGCGCAGGGATTTGCCCGCACGTCGGGTCGCGTGGGCGTCGTATTTGCCACCAGCGGTCCCGGCGCCACGAACCTCGTGACAGGCCTGGCAGATGCCATGATCGACAGCACGCCACTCGTGTGCATCACCGGGCAAGTATTTGCTCACCTGTTGGGTACGGATGCCTTCCAGGAAACGGACGTCATGAATATTACGACGCCTGTAACGAAGTGGAACTACCAAGTAACCGACGCGAGCGAAATCCCTACAGCGCTGGCCAAAGCGTTCTATGTGGCCAAAACCGGCCGTCCGGGTCCTGTGCTTATCGATATTACCAAAAACGCACAGATCCAGCTGTTTAACTACGCGGGGTATAAGCACTGTACGCACATCCGAAGCTACCGGCCCACGCCCATCATTCGCCAAGAGTACATCGCACAAGCGGCGGAGCTGATCAACCAAGCCAAAAAGCCGTTTATTCTATTCGGGCAAGGAATCATCTTGGGTGGCGCAGAAGCCGAATTCAAGGCGTTTATAGAAAAAACGGGGATCCCGGCGGCCGCGACCGTGATGGCGTTGGGCGCCTTGGAGACCGACCATCCCCTCCATGTAGGCATGCTGGGCATGCACGGCAACTACGCGCCGAACGTATTGACAAACGACTGCGACGTGCTGATTGCCATCGGCATGCGCTTCGACGACCGCGTCACAGGCCGACTGGATAAATACGCTAAGCAGGCGAAGGTCATCCATTTGGACGTGGACCCCGCTGAAATCGACAAGAATGTAAAATCGACGGTTCCGGTGTGGGGCGACTGCAAGGAAACGTTGCCCATGCTGACGCGTCTGGTGGACGAAAAAACGCACGATGCGTGGTTGGCTCGGTTCCGCGAGCTTGAAAAAGACGAAATCCGCGAGGTGATCCAGGACGAGCTCAACCCCACTAGCGAAACGCTCACCATGGGCGAGGTAATCCGCAATATCAACGAACTGACCCATGGCGATGCAATCATGGTTACCGACGTAGGACAACACCAGATGGTCACCTGCCGGTATGCCAAGTTTAACAAATCGCGAAGCAACGTCACTTCGGGCGGATTGGGCACCATGGGCTTTGGGTTGCCCGCGGCTATCGGTGCCTGGTACGGCGCTCCCGACCGCACGGTCGTAGCGGTGATCGGCGACGGTGGCATCCAGATGAACATCCAAGAACTGGGCACGATCATGCAATTTGGCGCGAAGGTCAAAATCCTGATCCTCAACAACGAATTTTTGGGTATGGTACGCCAATGGCAGCAGTTATTTCATGACAAACGCTACTCCTTTGTGAATATCACCAGCCCCGATTATGTTACCGTGGCAAAAGGGTACAGCATACCGGGCAAGCGCGTAACCCAGCGCGCCGATCTTCGAAGCGCGCTCCAGGAAATGCTTGACCACGACGGGTCGTTCCTGTTGGAGATTATGGTGGGCAAGGAAAACAACGTATTCCCCATGGTGCCCCAAGGTAGCAGCGTAGCGGAAATCCGCCTCAAGTAACGATCGGGCAATACTGATAACAGGATATTGAGTTAAGAAAATGGAAAAGCAAGAATATACCATCACCTTGTATACGGAAAACTCGATCGGCATGATCGGGCGTATTTCCACGATTTTCACGAAGCGGAAGATCAACATCGAGAGCTTGAACACCTCGCCTTCCGAGGCGGAAGGCATCCACCGATTTACGATTGTCATCCATGAAACGGAAGACGTGGTCCGCAAGCTTTGCTGCCAAATCGAGAAGCAGGTAGAGGTGCTGAAAGCCTATTACAATACCAATGACGAGGTGATCTGGCAAGAACAGGCGCTATATAAAGTACCCACGGCCATCGTCGCTGAAAAAGCGCCGGTCGAACGGCTATTGCGTCAGTTCGGGGCGACGGCTGTCGTAATCCGACACGATTACACCGTATTCGAGACCGCCGGCCATCGCGAGGAGATTGACAAGCTGACCGACGAGCTAACGGAGTACGGCTTGATCGAATTCGTGCGCAGCGCGCGCATCGCGATTATCAAAGACAGCGAAGGTTTCCATAAAAAACTCAAGGAATTTGAAGAAGCCGAGCCCGCCACCGGGGTGGTCGAGAACACCTTCCTGGACAAGCAGGACAAAGTATTCACTATCTAGCGCATGGACAAGGCATTCAAATTCATTATCGATTCGCGCATGGCGTTTGCCCGCCTCCTGGATGACCTGTCAGTAGAAGAGGCCAACGAGGTTCCGGCAGGTTTTAACAACAACATTATTTGGAATTTTGGCCATATCGTGGTAAGTACGCCCATTTTGTGCTACGTTCGCACGGGAATTTGGGCGGATAGCTCGGCGATTCCTTTTGTAGAAGCCTACCAAAAGGGCACCAAGCCCCGCTACACGGTGGGCGCGGAAGAGGTCAACGAGCTGCGTGAGCTGGCGGTTTCCACGATTCGGCAGCTAGAAAGCGACTATCGCAATGGCCTATTCGCTGCGATACAGCCTTTCGAAACGGCCACCTACGGCACCTCGATCGATAATTTCGAGGAGTTGCTGGCTACCACGGCAGGACACGACAACCTGCACTATGGCTACGCCATGGCACAAAAAAAGATCATCAAAAAAAGTAAATAACCATAAAAAATATCAGAAACAATGACAAATTACTTCAATACCTTACCTCTTAGGGAGCAGCTCAACCAGCTGGGACAGGCGAAACTAATGGATTCATCCGAATTCAAGGATGGTGTCAATGCACTAAAAGGGAAAAAAGTCGTCATCGTCGGCTGCGGCGCCCAAGGCCTGAACCAAGGGCTGAACCTTCGCGATAGCGGGTTGGACATCTCGTATGCGCTGCGCAAGGAAGCTATTGAACAGAAAAGGGATTCGTGGAAAAATGCTACGGACAACAACTTTACGGTAGGCACATTCGAGGAGTTGATCCCTAGTGCTGACTTGATCATCAACCTCACACCCGACAAACAGCACACGGCGGTGGTCAACGCTATCCAGCCCCTAATCAAGCAGGGTGCTATCCTCTCGTACTCGCATGGTTTCAACATCGTGGAAGAAGGCATGCAGATTCGCAAAGACATTACGGTCATCATGGTGGCCCCCAAGTGCCCCGGCTCGGAAGTGCGGGCCGAATTCCTTCGTGGTTTCGGTGTGCCTACCCTTATTGCGGTGCATCCCGAGAACGATCCGCAAGGCATAGGATTGGAGATTGCCAAGGCTTACTGCGTAGGCACCGGCGGCCACCGCGCGGGCGTATTGCTGTCGTCGTTCGTGGCTGAAGTTAAATCCGACCTGATGGGTGAGCAAACCATCCTGTGCGGCCTGCTGCAGACGGGGTCGATCCTGTCGTTCGACAAGATGGTAGAGAAGGGCATCGACCCGGGGTATGCCTCCAAACTCGTGCAGTACGGCGTGGAGGTGATTACCGAAGCCCTGAAGCACGGTGGCGTTAGCGGCATGCTGGACCGCTTGAGCAACCCAGCCAAAATCAAGGCCTACGAGCTGTCGGAAGAATTGAAGGATATCATGCGTCCGCTGTTTCAAAAGCACCAGGACGACATCATGTCGGGCGAATTTAGCCGGACCATGATGGAAGACTGGGCAAACGGCGATGCGAACTTGCTGAAGTGGCGCGCCGAAACAGGCGAAACCGCTTTCGAGAAAACCCCTGCAGGCGACGTCAAAATAACGGAGCAGGAGTATTTCGACAACTATCTGCTCATGTCCGCCTTTGTGCGCGCAGGCGTCGAGCTGGCGTTCGAAACGATGGTAGAAGCTGGCATCAAGCCTGAAAGCGCTTACTACGAATCGTTGCACGAGACTCCGCTTATCGCCAATACCATCGCCCGCAAGAAACTATTTGAAATGAACCGGGTGATATCGGACACGGCGGAATATGGCTGCTACTTGTTTGATCAGGCATGTAAGCCGTTGTTGGCGGACTTCATGTCCAAAATCGACACGGACGTGGTGGGACGCAACTACAACGAAGGCAAGGACAGCGCGGTAGACAACGTCACGCTGGTAGCCATTAACGAGAAGCTGCGCAACCACCCCGTAGAGATCGTTGGTCGTGAGCTACGCAAGGCCATGACGGCGATGAAAGCCATCAAAACGGTTTAATCCAGAAGGCACTACGGGCGAACGCTCCGTAAACGTCATTGCAAACCGTCCCGGATGGCTTGCAATGACGTTTCTTTCAATATGGCGGGCCTGGCCCGTGTCCCGCTGGGCGGGCGAAACGAAAGTTTATTGGAATTTCCGTAATTTTGATAGCACAAAGCAGGGCGTGACGGCGACATGCCAAGCCCCCAGCGATCAGACATACAAAACACGAAGTAAGACACATGGGAAAAACATTAGTTGAGAAGATTTGGGATGCGCACGTCGTTAAGCGCCAGGAAGGCTTCCCGGACATTCTCTATATCGATACGCACCTGATCCATGAGGTGACCTCTCCGCAGGCTTTCGATGGCCTTCGCAAGCGCGGGCTCCCGGTATTCAGGCCTCAACAGACCGTGGCCACCGCTGACCACAACGTACCCACGTTAAACCAGCACCTTCCCATCCGGGAAGAACTGTCGAGGTACCAAGTAGACATGCTGACGAAAAACACCGCGGAGTTTGGCATCGAACTGTATGGTTTGGGGCATCCTTACCAAGGTATCGTGCACGTTATCGGCCCCGAGCTGGGCATCACCCTGCCGGGCAAAACGATGGTTTGTGGCGACAGCCACACCTCCACGCATGGCGCATTCGGTGCCATCGCGTTCGGTATAGGCACCTCGCAGGTTGAACAGGTTTTTGCCACGCAATGCTTATTGCAGCAGAAGCCCAAGACAATGAAAATCGAGGTAAACGGCGAGCTGGGCAAAGGCGTGGGCGCCAAAGACATCATCCTGTATATCATTTCGAAAATATCGGCTGCGGGCGGCACGGGTTACTTTGTGGAGTACGCCGGCTCGGCCATCCGGTCCCTAAGTATGGAAGGGCGTATGACGATCTGCAACATGAGCATCGAAATGGGTGCCCGCGGAGGCCTCATCGCGCCGGATCAAACCACCTTTGATTATATAAAGGGTCGCAAGTTTGCGCCTACGGGTGACAAATGGGAAGAAGCGCTGGCATACTGGAAAACGTTGTACTCGGACGAGGACGCCGAATTCGACTCCGTACTCACTTTTGACGCCGCGGACATTCAGCCCATGATCACCTACGGTACAAAGCCCGGCATGGGCCTTGGCGTCACGGTACGCATCCCGACCACGGCAGCCCAACCGGACAGCGACGAGCAGTCGTTCCAAAAAGATTTGGAGCATGTGGGTTTCGACAGCGGCGAGGCAATATTCAACAAGCCGGAGGACTAACTTATCATGCGAACCTGTGCGAC
>Ga0079224_100011167_pt1 | contig 12354 bp, 15 predicted proteins | sample Stecom2015_FD_80414 | JGI IMG/M metagenome (GOLD analysis project Ga0079224, IMG submission 80414) | Agricultural soil microbial communities from Utah to study Nitrogen management - Steer compost 2015 | ecosystem: Environmental > Terrestrial > Soil > Agricultural land | place: USA: Utah... | reverse complement strand
CTCCTGGGTACGCCCACTGGCTCCGTTGCGCTCCCGATTGGTTCGCTCGGAGGTCGCCCGCGGAAGCATCGCATACTCGGCCGTGACCCAGCCGGTGCCGGTGCCCTTCTTGAGCCCCGGCACGCCGGCCTCGACCGACGCCGTGCAATGCACCAGGGTTCCACCGCTACGGATCAGGCACGACCCTTCGGCGTAGGGATTGAAACGCCGTTCCAGGACCGTCGGGCGCAGTTGATCCGGATTGCGGTTGTCAGGACGTGCCACGTAGTTGCTCCACGATTCTGGTGCTTGATTGACCGCTCAATAGCGGGATGATCACGACCTTGCCTCCACGAGCGCGGACCGTGTCGGCACCGACCACCGTGTCCGCGTCATAGTCGCCACCCTTCACGAGTACGTCTGGCTGCAGCTCGGCGATGACGCGGGCCGGCGTCGGTTCGTCGAAGATGATCACGCAGTCGACCGCCTCGAAGGCTGCCACGACCCTCGCACGGGACTCCTCGCCAACGATCGGACGGCCGGGCCCCTTGGCCAGCGCGCGTGTCGATGCATCACTGTTGATCGCCACGATGAGCGCCGCACCCTCGCGACGCGCCGCTTCGAGAACGGCAACGTGGCCCGGATGCACGAGGTCGAACACGCCGTTGGTGAACACCACCGGTCCGGCCTGCCCTTTCCGCCAGGAGATCGCATCGGGCAGCGAGCGGATCTTGGTCGCGGTGTCGATCAGAGCTTCTCCACCGCACTCGGCTTGAAGTGCAGCACCTTCTCGCCAAGGAAGGGAACCTTCACCGACTGGGTGTACTCGGCGCGGATCTCGAGTCGAGGCGGATTCTGCAGGCGCCTGAACTCGACGCGCTTGGCGCTGGCCGGAAGCCCGAGTGAATCGGCGCGGGCCCGGATCCGGACCATCATCGCCGAGTCGGAGATCGCTTGGCTCATGTTGACCACCGCCACCATCTCATCTCGATACTGGCGGTAGGCGAACCAGGGTCGGCCGAACAGGATACCTGCATAGACGAATGCACCCAACAACGCCAGCGGGATGAGGCAGCCGAGCCGGCTGCCACCTCGACGATTGCGAAGGCTGTTCACCATTCGGATTGTGCGTCCTGGACGAGACGATTGAGTAGCAGGTCGAGTGCGTCACGCCGGCCATTGGCCTCGCGACCGGGATCGTACTGTGCGTCGGCCGAGAAGGTCTTGCTGCGCAACAGGCTCTTGCCGGTGCGCTTGTCGATCATCTCGATCTCGAGGGAGATCTGCAGCAGTCGCTTGTTCACCTCGACCGCCTCTGCCCGGCCGGGTGTGCTGGCACCAGTGCCACGATACGACACCGGCTGGTCCGGCTCGTAGCGGGTCACGGTGCCGGTCACCACGACGTCGGCACGATCCTCGGTCGCACCACGGAGGCCGAGCCGCTGCTCGATGGTCTCACGCACGCGGCGATTCGCTTCCTGCGCGAGTGTCGGATCAGACGTTCGATTCTCGAACGGCAGCACCGCCACTGTCTTGAGCTCGGTCGGCAGGCCACCACCGGCGAATCCGTACATGCATCCGCCCAGCAGCAATGCGCTCGCAACCGCCAACACACGCGACATCATTGACCCGGTCTCCGCCAGAGTGAGTCGGGGATCTCGGTGATTCGCCCGTGACCGTAGAACTCGAGGTCCAGTCGTGCCGGTCGTGATGGGACATCGAGTCTCGAACTCACCAGGTTGCCCCCGGCGTCGAACCGGGCGTGGACCCTGCCGATGCGCCCGTTGGGGCCGCGAACATCGGCGACCAGTTCGTTGAGCGGGGTGCGGACCCAGACATACTCGACCGTGTCCGTCCCGACCACCGAACGCCACGCGACCAGGCGGCCATCGTCGACACCGGCCAGTTCTGCACCCGACTCGGGTGGCCGGGCACTGCCCAGGATGGCCCAGAGCAGCGGGAACGAGGGAACCAGCTTGCGGAACTCTTCCTCGGGCTCGGACCACTGTTCCTGGTCGCCAACGACGACTGCTGCTCCAGCACCGGTGCCCAGTGGCCCCCGAAAATCGAAGCGGAGCGAATCTGGCGGCACCAGCCAGGCAGTGCCGCGACCCTTGGCGGTGGCTCCCTCCTCCAGGAAGCTCCAGCGGATCCTTACCATCTTCCCCGAGTCGATCGCGGACTCCGCCGCCCAACCGCGCACCTGCTCGGCGCTCACTGGGGTGAGGCCGGTGGGCATCGGGGGCCCGGACAGTCGATTCAGGCTGCAGCCGGCCGTCGTGAGGGCCAGGGCGAGGATTGCACCGATGGTTCGCATTGGCTGGAAAGTGGCCTGCCGCTGGGGCCGACTCAAGGAGCGGCACCCCGGGTGATGCTCCGGATCCGGTCACCCTGTATCACCCTGGGCACCACATTGTAGCCGTTCGACACCCGACCGAAGATGGTATACCCACCGTTGAGGTGCGGTTGGGGCGAGAGATTGATGAACCACTGGGATCCGCCGGTGTCCGGGCCCGACAGCGCCATACCGACCATCATCCCGTCATAGCGCAGTCGATTGATCTCGTCGCGAATCGACCAACCCGGACCACCCTCACCGGTCCCGGTCGGATCGCCATCCTGGATCACGAAGTTGGGGACCACTCGATGCCAGCGAGAGTTGTCGAAGTAGCGACGATCGACGAGTCTCAGGAAGTTGGCCACGGTGAGCGGGGCCTGACGGGGCAGGAGTTCGAGCTCGATCCGGCCGCGAGACTCGACATCGATCGTGACACGCGGATTCTCGGTGGCGAGCAGGAAGCGCGCTGCAAACTCGCGATAGTCCTGCATCGAACGACCCGTCTCGATCGGCGTGACGCCACCCCAGCGTGCAGAGAGCGTAGGGAAGCTGCGGGCAGCGATGCCGCGCAACACGGGGTCGGACGGCCGCTCCAGCCAGCTCCGCCGGCCTGGAGTGGTGAGTCGGGTGAGGAAGGAGCGCTCTGCACCCGAAAGGCGGACAAGGCGATTCAGCGCTGTCTCGCGCAGGACCGGATCGCCACTCTGCCAGGCGCTGGTGAGCAGGTCGATCACCGTATCACTGGCCGTGTCGGCGAGAACCTGCAGTGCACTCGCCCGCAATTTAGGGTCACTCGACTGCCAGGCCTGTTGAGCCGCATTGATCAACGATTCACTGGGCCCCCGACTGCTGGCACGCCAGGCGTCGAGCGCAGCAGTGCGCACACGTGGATCGCTGTCCCGCAGTGCTGCGCCGTAGCGGGCGGCATCTCCGCCCGGGATGCTGCCCCAGCCGTTTACCGCCGTGATCCGTTCGAAGACGTCCTGGGAAGCTGCCCACGGCGCTGATGCGGTTGCGTACCGCGCCGGGTCGACTCGGGCCAGGGCGAGCAGTGCCGCCTGCCTCACTCCCCATTCCTCGCCGTTGTCGGCAACCCGTGCAGCCAGGGCTTCGGCAGCTTGCGAGCCGCCCACGCTTGCGAGTGCGCTGGCGGCCGCCACCCTGACATTGCGATCCGCGTCGCTGAGTCGGCCGATGATGTTGGGCGCGAACGAGCTGTCGCGGAAACCGGCGAGTGATCCCAGGGCAGTGACACGCACGCCACGCGAGTCGTCGTCGAGAAGTCGCACCAAGGCTGAGGTCGCGGTCGAGTGCGACATCCGGGCGCTGTCGACCAGGCGACGTGAGAGTGCCCTGGCACCTGCCTCACGAAGCAAGGGCGACTGGTGGCGCACCGCTTCGAGCGCGTACTCCGTGATTGCCGGATTTCCGAGCCGGGTAAGCGAATAGAATGCGTACCACCGCGTCCCCACCGAGGTGTCACGCACGAAGGGGATCAGGGCCTCGGTGGGAGCCTCCCTGCCCAGTCGCCAGGAATCGAGGATCGCAGTGCCGCGCATCTGTGCACGTCGCGCTTCGACGATGTCACCGGTGCCCACGATCACGTCGCGCAGTACCGACGCGGCGTCCGGCCCACCGACCCGGGCCAGGGCAGTCGCTGCCTCCACGAGCGCGTTGTTGGTCAGGGTGTCGCTGGCACGGAGTCGATCCACGATCATCGACACTGCACGTCGATCACGGATGAGGCCCATTGCGAAGAACGCATCCGCCACGACTTCGGAATCACGGTCGAGCAGTCTCGGCGCCAGCAGCGTGATACCGTCGGGCGAACCGATCCGGCCGATTGCAACCACCGCAGTACGCCTCACCGTGACCTCAGGGTGCTCCAGCGACTGGGCCAGCACGCCGACATCTAGAACGCGTCGATCCTCGGCCTGGAGAATGGGGGCGATCGCCTCCACCAGCGCCGGATCCTGCGCGAACGCGTTCTGGGGGATTGCGGAGATCAGCAGCGATGCTGCGAGCAGTCGATTCATCACAGTCGCACCGGATCGGGGATCGAGATCAGTCGGCTCGCCACCTGGTCGGGCAGTCTCGCCAACGAAAAGTCGTGATTGAGGACGATCAAGGAGGTGGTGGCAGTCACCAGCAGCCGGTTGGTGGCATCGTGCTCCACGGCATAGCCGAAGGTGATCCGCCGGGATGCCAGTTCACGGACCCAGCATCGGACCCGGACCAGGTCGTCGTAGCGGGCCGGCTGTCGGTACCTGAGGTTGGCCTCCGATACAACAAGATACAGCCCCATTTCCTCCAGCTCCCGATAGCTGACGCCAGTGTCGCGAAGCAGCTCGGTTCGAGCCACGTCCAGCCAGACCAGGTAGCGCGCATGGTACACCACGCCCATCTGGTCGATCTCCGAGTAGTCCACCCTTCGGTACGTGACCCCGATCGGGGGAGTCCGGGAACGGTCGGTTGCCTCAATGCTCATCTGCGGTCACCTTTCGCGCCGTGAATCCACCCCGCCTGCTGGTCGTGGCCGATGCCCACCTAGGTGCCGCCCCTGCGGCAGACGAAGCGGCGTTGCTCGACTTCCTCGACAGCGTGCCGCGGCCCGGCGACACTCTCCTGCTCGCCGGCGATCTCTATGATTTCTGGTTCAGCTACAGTCGCCTGATTCCCCGCCAGAGCTTCAGGGTCACCGCTGCACTCGCGAACCTGGCCCGCAAGATCCCGGTCGCGATGATCGGGGGCAACCACGATCGCTGGGGCGGTGACTTCTGGCGCGCCGACGCCGGAATCGAGTTTGCGCCGCACCAGCTCCGCCTCCGGAGTGGTCGCCACGACATCCTCGCGATTCACGGCGACGGTCTTCACGAGGAGCGCCCCGGGGCGGCGTGGATGCACAAGGCGACGTCCTCGCCGCTGCTGATCGGGCTCTTCCGCCGGATGCATCCTGACCGCGGCTTCTGGGTGGCCGATCGACTTGGTCACAACCTCGACTACGGTGAGACCCATCCCGAAGTCGTCGCCGCTGCGGCCGAGCGCCAGCTTGGCTGGGCTCGAGGACGAATGGCCGCCGACCCGGGTGTCACTGCGCTGGTGATGGGTCACACGCATCGCGCCGCCGCCGTCGAGGTGGAACCGGGACGCTGGTACCTCAACCCGGGTGCGTGGCTCGACGGTCACAGTTACGGCGTCCTCGACGACGTCGGCGCTTCGCTGCACCAGTATCGCTGATCAGTTCACGGCGTGGGTTGCGCCGAGGTCGACCAGTTCGACTCCCGCCAGCGTCCCGCCCGTGAACCTTCCACCCAGTGCCGCAAACCTTGCCACGTCGTCGGTCGCCGCCCAGCGTCGGGTCACCGATTCGCTCGACGATTCAAGTCCCCTGTCCCACAGCACCGTCGCCAACTGACGCGCGGTCTCCTGGGCCGAATCGATCAGGCGGACGCGCTCGCCCAGCACCTCGGCCAGCAACGGCTTGAGCAGCGGATAGTGCGTGCAGCCGAGCACCAGCGTATCGATCCCGGCGTCGAGCATCGGCTGGAGATATTCAGCGGCAATCAGGCGTGCCGCCGGATGATCGACCCATCCCTCCTCCACCAACGGCACGAACAATGGGCAGGCCTGCTCGAACACCTCGACATCGTTGGCCAGCGACTCGATGGCACGACGATACGCACCCGAAGCGATGGTGCCACTGGTGCCGATCACCCCTATGCGACCGCCTTCACTGACTGCGACTGCGGCACGAGCACCCGGCTCTACCACGCCAATGATTGGCACCGGCGAGGTGGCCATGAGACTCTCCAGCGCGTGGGCAGTCGCGGTGTTGCACGCCACGACCACCGCCTTCACCCGCTGCGCCACCAGCCAGTCGAGAATCTCCTGGCTGTAGCGGACCACCGTCGATGGCGACTTGGGACCGTACGGCACCCGGGCAGTGTCGCCCAGGTAGATGGTCGATTCGCGGGGCAGCACCTGATGGATGGCGGCAACCACGGTGAGACCGCCGATGCCGCTGTCGAACACGCCGATCGCGGCGTCGTTCATCTTGGCATCGGCAGTGAGAGACCGAGCCCGGTCCGGCCGGCGGGGAGTGCGCGAGCGCGCAGGTCCCCGGGGAAGTCGAACAGGTTGGCGGAGACGAATGCCTCCAGTCCGCTGAACAGGTGGTTGAATGCCAGCAGCACCAACCAGTCCTGTCGTTCCTGCCGCTTCTCCTCGAGTCGCTCCGAACCGGTGCGCTCGAGATGTCCGATCTCGGCGTGCGCCTTGAGTGCCATCGCTAGCGCGACACCTTCGAAAGCGATGAACAGCCCACCGGTCAGCTTGCGATCCAGTGACGCCTGTCCCCAACCCGGCAGGATCAGTGACCTCGCGAAGTAGTTGAGCGGCGAGGCGCGCGTGGAATCGGGCGACGGGATCGTGGTGACCGGAGGAATCGGGGACTGCGCGACCGCATCGGGCACGACGCCAAGGATCAGCGCCAGGAGCAGCAGGCCGCGCTTCATGGGCAGTGTCTCCGATCGACCCGGCTCAGCTCGTGGCCGGCAGCTTGGCGACCAGTTCGATCTCGACCCGAACATCCTTGGGTAGGCCCGCGACTGCGACGGTCGAACGCGCCGGGCGGTGGTCACCCATGTGCCGGGCGTAGACCTCGTTCATGGCCGCAAAGTCGGCCATGTCGCGCAGGAACACCGTGGTCTTCACCACGTCCGAGAAGCCGAGGCCCGCCGCCTCGAGCACGGCAGCAAGATTGGCGAACACCCTCTCGGTCTGCTCGGTGATCCCGCCACTCACCACCTCCATGGTCGCAGGGTCGAGGGCGATCTGGCCCGCTGTGAAGAGGAAACCGCCGGCGCTCACCGCCTGCGAGTATGGACCGATTGCCTTGGGTGCGTCGGAAGTTGCGATCGTGTTCACGGCGACTCCAGTAGTTCTCGGGAATTGCTGGCGAAACCCGAAGTATGGGTCATCAAAGCTAACCGGGCCACCGCCCCATCGGTCACCAGGCGCCGAACACCCGCTCCGCATTCCGGGTCGTGATCCCGGCCATTTCCTCGACATCAAGGCCGCGCAGTTCCGCGAGGCGTGCGCCGATCACGGCGACACGGCCCGGTTCGTTGCGCTTGCCCCGATGTGGAACTGGCGACAGGTATGGAGAGTCGGTCTCGACCAAGAGGCGTTCCACCGGCACCGCGGAGACGGTGTCGTGGTCCGACCAGTTGCGGAAGGTGATCATTCCACTGAAGGAAAAGTACCAGCCGTTCTGCAGGCCCGCTTCCCGGAGCACAGGCCCGCTGGAGAACGAGTGGAGCACCACCGTGGCGTCGGTCTGGTTGCGGAGAATCGCCGCGACGTCGTCGTCGGCCTCCCGCGCGTGGATCACGACCGGCAGGCCGCATTCGGTCGCGAGTGCAAGCTGTTCCGCGAACACTTCGCGCTGCACATCGCGCGGGGAATGGTCGTAGTGGTAGTCAAGCCCCATCTCACCGGCGGCAGCACACCCGCCACTGCGCCAGCGAAGCGAGAACATCTCCCTCAGCTCCGCGTTCCAGGCCGAAGCGTCGTGGGGATGGCAGCCAGTGGCGAGCGCGAGGTGGGGATCGCGGGCAACCCACGCGGCAGTCTGGGCGAGTCGCGCCAGGTCGCTCTCAATGACGAGCGCGCGACCGACTCCGGCCGCGCGCATCTGCTCCACCACCTGGTCGCGATCCGGATCGAAGGCCGGATCGCCCAGGTGACAGTGCGTGTCGATCCACACCCGAGGTTACGCCGGTCGCGCCGCGCCCTTGGCGGACTTGGTGGCGACCTGCGGTGCCTTGGCGACCGAGTTGCGCAGACCGGGCCACCGCTCCTCGATGAGCAGCAGTGCCGGACCAGCGATGTAGATTGACGAGAAGGTGCCGACGAACACGCCGAAGCCCATCACGATCGCGAACGGACCGATCACATCGCCACCGAAGATCGCGATCGGGATGATCGTCGCAAGACCGGTGACGTTGGTCATGATGGTGCGCGGCAGCGTCTCGTTTACCGCCTTGTTGATGATCCAGGTCAGCGATTCCTTCTTGTGCTTGTGAAGGTCCTCGCGGATCCGGTCGAAGATGACGATCGTGTCGTTGAGCGAGAAGCCGACGGTGGACAGCACCGCGGCGACGATCACCAGGCCGACCTCCAGCTTCATCACTGCAATGAAGCACACGGTGAGCAGGATGTCGTGCGCCGTCGCAAGCACCGCCGCCACGCCGAATCGCCACTCGAAGCGGTAGGCCAGGTAGGCGAGCACCGCCAGGAACGACAGCAGCACCGCCATCAGCGCCTGGACCCGGAGCTCGCCACCCACCTTTGGCGAGACCGCCTCGCGGTAGGTGATGTCCCAGTTGCCCGCGCCCAGCAGGCCGTCGATGACTCCCGAGATCCGGTCGGTGGTCTGCTGGGTGTCGTCCTCGTCGGTGCCCGCGGCCGCGGTGCGCGCCCGGATCACGTACTCGCTATTGCCGTAGGGGACGATCTCGGCGTCGCTCATCCCGGCCTCTGCAAGGCTGGAGCGCAGCGTCGCGGCGTCGAGAGTCTGCCCGCGGGTGTCGATCTGGACCATCGTGCCGCCCACGAACTCGATCGACTCGTTGAATTCGCGCGAGAGGATCGCCACCAGGCCGATCGCCAGCAGGATGCCCGTGACGATGAACGCCTGCTTGCGATACGAGAGAAAGTCGTATTCCGCGTGGGCGAAGATGCGTGTCATTTCGCGTGCCATTGGTCGCTCAGATGCTGAGAGTGGTGGACGACGGGTCGCGACGCGACAGCCAGATGAGGAACAGCGTCTTCGTGATGAAGATCGCGCTGAACATCGATGCCAGCACGCCCAGGATCAGGGTCACCGCGAAGCCGCGCACCGGTCCGGTGCCGAACTGGAACAGGAACAGCGCGGTGAGCACCATCGTGACGTTGGAGTCGATGATCGCTGCCATGGCGTTCTTGAAGCCCTCGAGCATCGACAACCTGACCGTTCGTCCTGCCTGCAATTCTTCCCTGATTCGCTCGAAGATGAGCACGTTCGCGTCGACCGCCATGCCGATCGACAGCACCAGGCCCGCCAGGCCCGGCAGTGTCAGTGTCGCCCCTATCGCCGAGAGTGCGGCGAGCGTGAACAGCACGTAGAGCGACAGGGCGATGATCGAGAGAACGCCCGCAAGGCGGTAGTACCAGATCATGATCAGCACGACCAGGACCATTCCGACGATGCCGGCGATGATGCCGCCGCGGATCGAGTCCTCGCCGAGCGAGGGACCGATCTCCTTGCGGTCGACGATCTTGAGCGCGAACGGCAGCGCACCGGCGTTGAGCACCAGGGCAAGGTCCTGTGCCTCCTGGATGCTGCGGCCGCTGAGCTCGATCTGGCCCGAACGGTCGATGCGGCTGTTGATCACCGGCGGTCGGCCCTGCACGAAGTTGTCGAGCACGATCGCCATGTAGTCGCCGACGTGCTGACCGGTCTGGGCACCGAAGCGGCGGGCGCCGGCGCGATCGAGCTGGAACGAGACGATCGGCTGGTTCGACATCTGGTCGATCTGTGCCACCGCGCGCTCCAGGCGATCACCGGTGATGATCGGCTCCGCCTCTAGCGCGTACAGGAAGCGAACCGTCTCCGCACCGAACACCTCCGGGGTGCGCGCCCAGCGCAGCACGATGTTGCGCGGTATCAGGCGGGCGACCTCGGGGATCCGGAGCATCGAGTCGACCCGGACAAACGCCGCCTCCCGCACCATATACTCACCCGGGATGCCACTGTTGCCGGGTACGATCAGCGACTGGAGCACCGGCCCGGTGTTGCGCGGGGAGGTCGCCTGGGCTGCCGCAGAGTCTCCAGCGGCGGGATCCTCGGCCTGCTCGGCACTGTCACCACGGGCCCCGGTCAGCAGTTCCTCGACCCGACTGGACGGGGTGGAGGTGGTGCCGGCTTCGGCGCTCACGCCGAGCTGCGCCAGCACGCGATCCATCGCGGGAAGCACGTTGGCAAGCGCGTTGGTCATGTCGGTGATGACGAACTCGAGCTTGGCCGTGCGATTGACGATCGCCTCGGCGCGGCCCGGATCGGTGACACCCGCGAGCTCGACCACGATGCGATCCTCGCCGAGCTTCTGGATCACCGGCTCGGTGACGCCAAACTCGTCGATGCGCTTCATCAGCACAGTGCGAGCGAGATCGATGTCGCGGGACTTGTTGTCCGAGACCCGGTTGCTCTCGTCGAGCTCCAGCTTGAGGTGCATGCCGCCCTGCAGGTCGAGACCGAGCTTGAGCGGAATCCGGGTGATCACCGTGTCGCGCATCGCGCCATCGGGTCCCTGCTCGCGCACCTTGATGTCGCGCGGGAAGAGGTAGAACACCGATGTCGCCACGACGATGGCGATGAGAATGAGGCGGTTGCGAATCGAATCGAACATCGTCACTCGGGCGCCGAAGGCGCGTCAAGGTCCGTGGTGGCGGCGGCCAGTGCGGCGCGCGCGCGAACTTCATCCTCTTCCAGTTGCTGCCTAAGTGCTGCCACTCCATCGAATCGCCGGATGGCCCTGAGTGGTGCCACCCATTCGATCCTCACCTGCTTGCCGTAGAGGTCACCTGCGAAGTCGAACAGGTGAACCTCCAGCAGGCGGCGACCATCCTCGAACGTGGGGCGATGCCCCTGGTTCATCATCCCGCCAACACGCCCGACGGGGGTCTCCACCTGCACCGCCCAGACACCGTCCGGCGGCAACAACTTGTCGGTCGGGATCCCGAGGTTGAGCGTCGGGAACCCGATGGTCCTGCCGCGCTGCTCGCCCCGGCTGACCTCACCGGACACCGAGTGACGCCTGCCCAGCATCCGGGCCGCGGTCGCGAGATCACCACCGGCGACCGCGCGCCTGATCGCGGTGCTCGACACCATCTCGTCGCCACTGCTCACCGCCGGCACCACCTCGACATCGAAGCCGTGCGTGGCACCCATCTCGCGCAGCAGCGCAACGTTGCCTCGACGACCGCGCCCGAACCGGTGATCGTGCCCGATGACCAGGTGGCGCATCCCGGCCATCTCGAGCAACACCCGCTCGACGAACTCCTCGGGCTCGAGCGCCGCGGTGGACGCATCGAACTTCAGCACCAGCACGCGATCGAGCTCACAGCAGGCGAGCGCCTCGAGTCGCTCCGACGCAGTGGTGAGACGAGCCGGTGCCGCCGCCGGATTCACCACGGCCAGCGGATGCGGCTCGAAACACACCAGCACACTCTGGCGACCGTCGGCGCGAGCCCGCTCGGTGATCGAGGCGAGCACTGCGCGATGCCCAAGGTGCACTCCGTCGAACGTCCCGACGGTCACCACGCCGCCCGAAGGCCCGAGGGCCAACGGAGTCATCCTGCCGGCTCCAGCACCACCACGGGCTGCCACACTTCACCCGATTCCTCGGCCACCGCGACGAGGCGCCCATCCGGGGCGATCAGCGCTGCGGGTCCTGCCGTCCCCGGCTCGCGCGCAACGGTGCGGCCGTAGCCGATCTCCACCGTCGCTGCCTCATCGAGGTCGACCCGGGCCAGGTGTCGCACCATCTCCGCCGCCGGAAGCAGCGCATTCGCGCTGACCTGGTCGGGCAGGATGGCATCGGCGACATCGAACGGGCCGATCGCGGTGCGGCGCAATTCACGACAGTGCGCCGGGATCGACAACCGTTCCCCAAGGTCCCTCGCCAACGCCCGCAAGTACGTCCCCTTCCCCACTTCTGCCGAGATGTCCAGGTCGGGTGGAGCCCACGACCTGATCTCGAGTCGATGCACCTGCACCCTTGCCGGTGGCAGCTCGACGGCAACTCCTGCGCGCGCCAGTTCGTGACTCCGCTTGCCCGCCACGTGCTTGGCCGAATACGCCGGAGGTCGCTGCTGCTGCGTGCCGAGCAGGCTCTCCAGAGCCGCCTCCCTCCGACCGCGATCTGGTCACTGTTCCGGCACGAACTAGCGACTCACCTCGCCCGTGCCATCGTCGGTGTCGGCACCGGCGCGGT
>Ga0079224_100011166_pt1 | contig 12354 bp, 14 predicted proteins | sample Stecom2015_FD_80414 | JGI IMG/M metagenome (GOLD analysis project Ga0079224, IMG submission 80414) | Agricultural soil microbial communities from Utah to study Nitrogen management - Steer compost 2015 | ecosystem: Environmental > Terrestrial > Soil > Agricultural land | place: USA: Utah... | reverse complement strand
CTCGTGCGCGAGGGCGTGGTGAGCGAGGAGCGGATCACCGACTCCGCCCGCCGCCTGCTCCAGGTGAAGTTCCGGCTCGGCCTGTTCGATGACCCCTATGTGGACGAGTCCGCGGCCGCGGCGAGCGTGGGCACCGAGGAGGATCGCCGGCGCGGCCACGAGGCGCAAGCCCGCAGCGTCGTGATCCTCCACGACGACGGCGGCCTGCTCCCGCTGCTGTCCGCAGGGGATGACGAGGCGGGGGAGGAGCGCCCCCGACGGATCTACACCGAGGGCCTGCCCGAGGAGGTCATCGCCTCACTCGGCGAGCAGGTCTCCCGCCCGGAGGACGCGGATCTCGCCCTGCTGCGGATCGGCGCACCCTTCCAGCCGCGCGATGACCTCTTCCTCGAGGCATGGTTCCACCAGGGTGATCTCGAGTTCCCGCCCGGACTCGCGCACCGGCTCGCCCGGATCAAGGCGGCGTGCCCGCTCGTGCTGGATGTGGACCTGGACCGTGCCGCGGTGCTCACCGACATCGCTCCGGTCGTCGACGTGCTCACCGGCACCTTCGGGGTCTCCGGCGCGGCCTGGGTCGATGCGCTCACCGGGAAGATCCCCGCACAGGGCCGGCTCCCGCTGGACCTGCCGCGCTCGATGGCGGCCGTGCGCAGCGCCCCCGAGGACGTGCCCGGTGGGACCGACGACCCGCTCTACCCCTACGGGCATGGGCTCGCACTGCAGGCCTGACTCAGGACTGAGACGTCGACGGTCGCCGTCCCGCGCTGGAACCTCAGCGCGAGGCGGTGCCCCCGTCGGCCGCGGGGCGTGCCACCGCGCGCTCGCCGCGGGTCATGTACATCGCGATCGCGCGCCAGCCCAGCATCCCCACGGCGGTGACCAGCGCGGCGACGATGACGAAGCTCACCGCAGTGGTGCCGCCCAGCAGGGTGCGCAGCGCCATCCCGGCCGCGACCGTGATCGCCCACACGAAGACGCCGTGCGGCCAGAGGCGGAAGGGGGCACGCCAGGCACGGATCGCGAGATGGCCTAGCAGGGCGCCGGCCGCGAACGGCCAGCCCACCAGCACGAGGTTCTGCGTGGTCAGCGGCTCTCCGTGCTGGACGAGGCCGGACGCGACGAACAGCAGGACGACCAGCAGGTCGCCGACCAGGGCACCCAGGGAGCGGAACATCCCTCCAGGGTACGACCGGCGCCGTGAGACGACTTCCAGCACACTGCGCTCGCGTGAGCGGCGCCACGGTGTGCGGCTCGAGAGGAGACGGTGCAGGCCGGACGGGCGTCTGCACCTCGGGCATCCCGGCTGTCCTCAGCGCCTCGGCACTACCATGGAGGCCATGCCTGAGACCTCTGCTGAGACCACGGCTGCGCCCCTGGCGGAGCCCCTGTCGCGCGCTGCCCTGCCCGTCCCTCGTGACGGCATCGCCGGCGCCGCGCCCTACGGTGCCCCCCAGCTCGAGGTCGAGCATGCCCTGAACGTCAACGAGAACCCCTACGGCCCGTCCCCGGAGCTCGCCATGGCGATCGGGACCGCGGCCGTCGAGGCGGCGATCGGACTGAACCGCTACCCGGACCGTGAAGCGCTGGACCTGCGCCGCGAGCTCGGGAGGTTCCTCGCCGAGGAGTCCTCGATCCCCGCCCCAGCACCGGAGGCCGTGTGGGCCGCGAACGGCTCGAACGAGATCATGCACCAGCTCCTGCTGGCCTACGGCGGGCCGGGCCGCACCGCACTCGGCTTCACCCCGCACTACTCGATGTACCCCGAGTACGCGCGCGACACCTACACCGCCTGGGTCACCGCCGAGCGGGGCCCCGGCCCGGACTTCGCGCTGACGGCCGAGATGGTCACCGCCGCGATCGCCGAGCACGCCCCGGCGGTCGTGGTGCTCACCTCGCCGAACAACCCCACCGGCAACGCGCTCTCGCTCGACGTGGTCGAGGCCGCCGCGCGCGCCCTCGCCCCGACCCGCGGGATGCTCGTGGTCGACGAGGCCTACGGCGAGTTCCGCCGCGACGGGGTGCCCAGCGCCCTCAGCCTGCTGGGCGAGCACCCGAACCTCGTGGTCACCCGCACCATGTCCAAGGCGTTCGCGCTCGCCGGTGCACGGCTCGGCTATCTCGTCGCGGATCCCGCGATCGTCGACGCCGTGCGCGTGGTGCGCCTGCCGTACCACCTCTCCGCCGTCACCCAGGCCGTCGCCCGCACCGCCCTCGCCCACCGCGAGGAGCTGCTGGGGCGCGTGGCCCTCCTGCGCACCGAGCGCGATGCGCTCGCCGCGCATCTCACCGACCGTGGGCACGAGGTCGCGCCGTCCGACGCGAACTTCGTCCTGTTCCGCACCTTCTCCGATCGTGACGCCGTGTTCGAGGGACTCCTCGCCCGCAGCGTCCTCGTCCGAGCCGTCGGCCCCGCCGGCTGGCTGCGCGTCTCCGTCGGCACGCCTGAGAACAACGCCGCATTCCGCTCCGCCCTCGAGGAGGCCGATCCCCGATGACCGACACCACCACCAGCACCACCGCTGCGACCACCGCTCAGAACACTGCCGAGACCCCCTCGCCCGAGCGCCGTCGCCGCACCGCGACACTGTCGCGCACCACGCGCGAGTCCTCGGTCGAGCTCACCCTCGACCTCGACGGCACCGGCCAGGTGGACGTCTCCACCTCCGTGCCCTTCTTCGACCACATGCTGACGGCGCTGGGCACCCACGCCCGCTTCGACCTCACCGTCAAGGCGACCGGCGACACCCACATCGATGCCCACCACACCGTCGAGGACACCGCGATCGTGCTCGGCGACGCACTGCGCGAGGCGCTCGGCGACAAGCGCGGCATCGCCCGCTTCGGCGACGCGCTCGTGCCGCTGGACGAGGCGCTCGCCCAGGCCGTCGTGGACCTCTCCGGCCGCCCCTACTGCGTCCACTCCGGCGAGAGCGAGGCCCAGGCCCTGCACCTCATCGGCGGGCACTTCACCGGCTCCCTGACCCGTCACGTCTTCGAGTCCCTCGCCCACCACGCCGCGATCTGCCTCCACATCCGCGTGCTCGAGGGCCGCGACCCGCACCACATCGTCGAGGCGCAGTTCAAGGCGCTCGCCCGTGCGCTGCGCGCCGCCTGCGCCTACGATGACCGCGTCCTCGACGTCCCCTCGACCAAGGGAGCCCTGTGAGCACCGTCGACCCCGAAGAACCCCGCGACAGCGATCCCGGCGAGAGCAGCCCTGGCGAGAGCGGCAGTCCCGCCGGGGACATCGACGCCGAGTTCGCGCGGCTCATGGAGGGGATCTCCCTCGATGACGCCCCGCTGACCGTCGAGGACGTCCTCTCCGACACCTCCGCCGCCCCCGGCGAGGAGGACGAGGTCCCGACGGTCGCGGTCGTCGCGACCTCCGTCGCGACCGCGACCGCGCTCGCCGGCGTGATCCGGCTGGGCCGCGAGGCGCGCACCGACGGGATCGACATCCCCGTGGGCACCCGCACCGTGGACACCTCCACCGGCGCGATCGCCGTGGGCGCGCTGGCCGAGGCGGCTGCGCATGATCTCGCCGCGATCGCCTCCGCCGCCCTGCAGCGCAACGGCATCGTGCTGTTCTGGCGCCGCGGCGACCGCATGACCGCGACCCGCTACAAGAACGGCCAGCGCGGCGAGGACATCTCGCCCGCGATCGTCCTCGGCGCGGTCGATGATGTGGTCGAGGAGCTGCTGCTGGGCGCGACCGATCTCGCCGAGCTCGGCGAAGGCCACGACCCCGCCGCGCTCACCCGCCAGCAGGCGCTGGAGTGGATCGCCTCGGGGAAGAAGAAGCGCCGGTGAGCGCGACCGCCCCCCAGACCACCGCGGCGACCGCGCCCGCTGGACCGCGCGTCGTCGTCCTCGACCACGGTTCCGGCAACGTCCGCTCCGTGGTGCGCGCCCTCGAGGCCGCTGGCGCCGACGTCGCCCTCACCGCAGACCGGGAGCAGGCGCTCGCGGCCGACGGGCTCGTCGTCCCCGGCGTCGGCGCCTACGCCGCGACTCTCGCCCAGATCCTCGCCGTCGGCGGCGACCGGATCATCGAACGACGCCTCGCCGGCGGCCGCCCCGTGCTCGGAATCTGCGTGGGCCTGCAGGTCATGTTCGACGGCGGTGAGGAGCACGGCGAGCACACCCGAGGCCTCGGCCAGTGGCCCGGCGAGGTGACGCGTCTGGAGGCACCGGTCGTCCCCCACATGGGCTGGAACACGGTCGAGCCTCCCGCAGGCTCCGCCCTGTTCGACGGGATCGAGGGCGAGCGCTTCTACTTCGTCCACTCCTACGCCGCCCGCAGCTGGGAGATGGAGCAGATCGGCTCGATGCGCCTGCCGCAGGTGACCTGGGCCGAGCACGGCGGGGACCGCTTCGTCGCCGCCGTCGAGAACGGTGCACTGATGGCCACCCAGTTCCACCCTGAGAAGTCGGGGGCCGCGGGCGCCGCGCTGCTCGGCAACTGGCTGCGCTCCCTGCCCCGCACGCAGGCTCAGGGCACAGCGCCCGCCGGTGGAGCTGCGGCGCCTGCTGGAGGAGCCGCAGCATGATCTTCGGTGCCTTCTCCATGCTGTTCGTCGGCGGGCTGCTCGTCGGCGGCGCATGGTCCTTCTTCCGCTCCGGCAAGCCCCGCTGGTCCGTCGCCGCGCTCGCCGTGCTGGGCCTGCTCTGCCTCGTCCTCTCCTTTGCAGCGATCCGCTCGCTCTGACATTCCCGACGGAACCCCGTCGGCCCTAGACCCCGCTGGCCCGGCCGGCACCCACGTTGCGCATCCCGCGCACCCGCACCATCTGCCAGGAGGCACCCCATGACCGCTCCCGTGCTCGAGCTGCTCCCCGCCGTCGACGTGCAGGACGGCCAGGCCGTCCGACTCGTCCAGGGCGAGGCCGGGACCGAGACCACCTACGGCGCCCCGCTCGACGCGGCGCTCGCTTTCCAGGAGGGCGGCGCGCAGTGGCTGCACCTGGTCGACCTCGACGCCGCCTTCGGCCGCGGCAGCAACGCGAAGCTGCTCGCTGAGGTCGTCGCCGCCGTGGACATGGACGTCGAGCTCTCCGGCGGCATCCGGGACGACGAGTCGCTGACCGCCGCGCTCGCCACCGGTTGCCGCCGTGTCAACCTCGGCACCGCAGCGCTGGAGAACCCCGAGTGGACCGCCGAGGTGCTCGCCGAGCACGGCGACCGCATCGCCGTGGGCCTGGACGTGCGCGGCACGACCCTCGCCGCGCGCGGCTGGACTCGCGAGGGCGGCGACCTCTGGGAGACCCTCGAGCGTCTCGACGAGGCCGGCTGCCAGCGCTACGTCGTCACCGACGTCACCAAGGACGGCACCCTGCGCGGCCCGAACATCGACTTGCTGCGCGAGGTCTGCTCCCGCACCGAGGCGAAGGTCGTCGCCTCCGGCGGCATCTCCTCGCTCGATGACCTGCGCGCCCTGCGCGAACTGGTCGCCGAGGGCGTCGAGGGTGCGATCGTGGGCAAGGCGCTGTACGCCCAGGCGTTCACGATGGGTGAGGCGCTCGACGTCGCAGGCCGTCCGTGACTCCCGCACAGGACATCCCCGGCCAGAACAGCGCCCCCGGCACCCCGGGCGAGGCGGCGCGCAAGGCGCTGCCCGCGCACTTCGTGGAGAAGTCGCCGCTGACCGACACCGCCGGGGTGTCCTGGCAGGGGCGCGACTACACCGTCAGCCCCTTCCCGGCAGACGACGGCTCCGTCCCGCCCGCGCTCGCCGCAGCGCTCGCCGCCCACCGGGCAGGCCAGGACCCGCACCGGCGCGCGCTCGTCGCCGCGCTCGCGCAGTCGCGGGTGCTCGTGCCGATCATGGCGGTCGCGACCGAGACCGGCACGACGGCGCACGGGCTGACCGGCGACAACGGTGCGGACATGGCGATGGTCTCGATCACCGCGCCCGACGGCACCACCGTGCTGCCGCTGTTCAGCTCCGTCGCCGCGCTCGCTGCGTGGCGCTCGGATGCGCGTCCCGTCCCGGTCGTCGCCCCGCAGGCCGCGCAGGCCGCGGTGCAGGAGGGCTGTACGGCGCTGCTGCTGGACCCGTCGGCTGAGGCGCCGACGGGCCCCGAGGACGCGCCGATCCTCCTGCCCCGCTCCGTGCTGTGGGCGCTCGCGCAGGGCCGCGAATGGATCCCGCCGCATGAGGACGCCGAACTCGCGAGCGCGCTCCAGCGGCTCGGGACCGAGGCCTCGCCGCAGGTGATCGACCTCCTCCCGCAGGCGGGGGAGCGGGCGGAGGTGGACCTTCACCTGCGTCTGCGTCCGGGCCTCACTGCGCCGCAGGTGCGCGAGGTCGTCGACGCGGTCACTACCGCGCTCGGCGCCGAGCAGCTCGTGGCCGAGCGGATCAGTTCGCTGCGCCTCGTGCTCGGCTCCTGACCCCCTTGGGCGCTGAGCCCGACACGGACGAGCCCCGGGCCGACGATTCGTCGGACCCGGGGCTCTGCTGCCTGGTGAACCAGGAGGTCAGGAGACCCGACCGGTGTACTTCTCGCCCGGTGCCTTGCCCGGCTCGTCCGGGAAGGGCAGCGCCTCGGCGAAGGCGAGCTGGAGGGAGCGCAGCCCGTCGCGCAGGGAGCGCGCATGCTCGTTCCCGATCTCCGGCGCCGACGCGGTGACCAGGCCCGCGAGAGCGGTGATGAGCTTCCGCGCCTCGGCGAGGTCCTGGTACTGCCCGGTCTCCTCATCGTCCGCGAGGCCCACCTTCACAGCAGCAGCGCTCATGAGGTGCACGCAGGCGGAGGTGATGATCTCGACCGCTGCGACCTCGGCGATGTCGCGCAGCTCCTCGGCACCTTCCTGCGATGCCGCGCCCTCCTGCGGAGCGGTGTGGTCGTGTCCGGCGTGATCGTGATGCTGGTGGTCGTTCACTCGCTGATCGTCCTTCGTCTCGGGGCGCGTCGCCGGGCGGCGGCGCTGGGGGTGGATGCGACGTGCTCGGCTCAGCCGCCGAGCGGCAGTTCCCCGGCCTCGACCTGCACGGTGATGTGCAGGGAGGTCGGGTCCTCGCCGATCGGGACGTCGAAGATCGTGTGGTAGGTCCGGGTCTGACCGGAGATGGTGAAACCGTAGGGATGCGATTCGGCGATGTGCAGCCGGCCCGCCTCGCGGTCGGGGTCGTGCAGTGTGCCGTCGGCCGTCTCGAGCTGCATTCCGTTCTGCACGTCGATCGCAGAGTCCGTCGGGTTCTCGACTTCGAGCGTGATGATCACGAACTCGCCCTCGGGCACGCGGTGGAGCGAGTCGTTGCCGACGCGGCGGACGCCCACCTCGGTGCTCACCTCGGTGATGTGCACACCGCCGATCGTCGCCTCGCCGGCGGCATTGCCCGCAGCAGGCTCTTCCTCAGCGGGGGCCTCCGCGCCGTCGGCCGAAGGGGCGGGCGCAGCGACCGGTCCCTCCTGCCCGCCGACCCCGCGCACGGCGAGGACGAGCCCGCCCACACCGAGCACGAGCAGGACGGCGAGGCCGAGCACGAGCGCCGCGAGCAGCGGACCGCGCCCGCGGCGTGGCGTCGACTCCGGCTCCTGGGCCCGCTCGGGTCGGCGCCGCGGCCCGGGAAAACGCGGGGGAGGCGTCGGGAAGCCCTCCGGGATCGGGCGCAGCACGGCGCGCGGCGTCGTCGTGCCCATCGACGGGGTCTCGGAGGTGGGCTGCTCAGCGGTGACGAGCTCGGTCGCGGGGGTCTCTGTCGTGTGTGTCTCCGTCACCGGAGGTTCCGTGGCGGGAACCGACGCCCGGGCCACAGAATCGCCGTAGTCGTATTCGTGCGCGCCGCCGACCGGCCCGTCGCCGGGACCCTCGCGGTCCGTGTGCACCTGAACTCCTCGCAGATCGCTGGTCTCCCGCGCGACGCACATCACCTGGACGTCCGCCGTGCTCCTGCTAGGATAGACGACTGGAACAGGTCGAATCCCTCGCCGTTGTTCCTCAAGTGGAGTCCCGTCCCACCTCGTGACCCTCGGTCGCCAGGTCAGTTTCGCAGCCGTGCACCTGTGCACGGCGACCGGGCAGCAATGCCCGATCGGCGCTCACACGCCTGCCACCTTGGGGCCTCCGCATGACATTGCGGGGGCCTTCGTCGTCTTTCCGACTCGAATCAAGGTGAGGAGCCAACATCAGCGAACAGCGCATCAATGGTCAGATCAGGGTCCCCAAGGTCCTCCTGGTCGGGCCCGCCGGCGAGCAGGTCGGCGAGGTCCGGGTCGAGGACGCCCTGCGTCTCGCGCAGGAGGCGGATCTCGACCTCGTCGAGGTCGCGCCCGGCGCGAACCCGCCGGTCGCGCGTCTCATGGATTACGGCAAGTACAAGTACGAAGCCAACCTGAAGGCCCGTGAGTCGCGCAAGAACCAGGCGAACACGGTCCAGAAGGAAATCCGCATGGGCCTCAAGATCGACACGCATGACTACGAGACCAAGCGCCGCAATGTTGAGAAGTTCCTTGACGGTGGCGACAAGGTCAAGGTCATCATCCGCTTCCGCGGCCGTGAGCAGTCCCGCCCCGAGCGCGGCGTCAAGCTCCTGCAGCGCATGGCGGAGGATGTCTCGGAGTACGGCTTCGTCGAGTCCCATCCGCGGCAGGATGGCCGCAACATGGTGATGGTCTTCGGGCCTCACAAGAAGAAGGCCCAGGCCATGGCCGAGGCCCGCAAGCGCAAGACCGACGCCGAGAAGGCAGCGGCCCGGGCCAAGGACGAGCAGTCCGCGCCCGAGTCCGAGGCCGGCGCCGAGTCCTGAGAACGTCACAAGGAGAAACAGGCAGATGCCGAAGAACAAGACCCACTCGGGTACCAAGAAGCGCGTCCGCGTCACCGGCTCGGGCAAGCTCATGCGCGAGAAGGCGGGCGCCCGCCACCTGCTGGAGCACAAGTCCTCCACCCGCAAGCGCCGCCTGGGCAACGACACCGAGGTGTCCAAGGCCGACGTCAAGCGGATGAAGAAGCTGCTGGGCCGCTGATCGCCCACGCGGGAGCACTGCTCTCGCGACCCTGAACTTACGATCGAAGGAGTATCACGTGGCACGCGTGAAGCGGGCGGTCAACGCCCAGAAGAAGCGTCGGGAAATCCTCGAGCAGGCCAGCGGTTACCGCGGCCAGCGCTCGCGCCTGTACCGCAAGGCGAAGGAGCAGGTGCTGCACTCGCAGACCTACAACTTCCGTGACCGCAAGAAGCGCAAGGGCGACTTCCGTCAGCTCTGGATCCAGCGCATCAACGCTGCGGCGCGCGCCAACGGCATGACCTACAACCGCTTCATCCAGGGCCTCGGCCTCGCGGGTGTCGAGGTGGACCGTCGCATGCTCGCCGAGCTGGCCGTCAACGACGCCCCGGCGTTCGCCGCCCTGGTCGAGGTCGCCAAGAACGCCCTCCCCAAGGACGTCAACGCCCCGGCAGCCTGACATCGCGGCACGATTCGCGATGACCGAGCGCCCGGATCAGTCCCCGATCACCTCCCCCCGCTCCGAGCGGGTGCGGAAGGTGGCGGCACTGACCGGGCGCTCTGCGCGTCGCAAGCAGGGACGATTCCGCATCGAGGGCCCGCAGGCGGTGCGGTCGCTGCTCGAGCACCGTCCTGACCTCGCCCTCGAGGTGCACCTCACCGAGAAGGCCGACGCCGCGCACCCCGAGCTCGCGACCCTCGCCCGCGCGGCGGATGTCCCCGTCCGCGCCGTCGACGAGCAGATCCTGCGCGCCATGGTGCGCGAGGTCGGCTCGGCGGAGCACGCGGCCGACGGCGGAGGCTCCGCCTCCAGCGGTGCTTCCGGGGGCGGCGCCCTCGTCTCCCCGCAGGGCGTGGTCGCCGTCGGCACCCTGCCCGCCGAGGACCCCGCCGCTGCGACGAGCGCGCTGCGCAGCCTCCCCGCCGACGGGCCGCTCACAGTCGTGATCCTCCACGAGGTGCGCGACCCCGGGAACGTCGGCACCTTGATCCGCACCGCGGACGCTGCGGGTGCCGACCTCGTGCTGCTGACCCGCACGAGTGCCGACCCGTACTCGCCGAAGGCCGTCCGCGCCGCCGTCGGCAGCCTCTTCCATCTCCCCGTGCTCGCGGGCGCCGAGGCCGAGGAGCTCCTCGCCGTCCTCGCTGAGCAGGGGATCACTGCGGCCGCGACCAGCGGTCATGCGAGCGACGAGCTCTTCACCGTCGAGCTGCCGCAGCGGATCGCCTGGATCCTCGGCAACGAGGCGCGCGGGCTGGACGAGGCGACCCTCGCCGCTGCGCCGCTGACCGTGCGGATCCCGCTGGCCGGGCACGCCGAATCGCTGAACGTGCACACCGCCGCGACCGTCTGCCTCTTCGAGACCCTCCGACGCCGGCAGGCGAGGGCATGAGCGGGTCTCCTTCCCTGCCCACCCCGGAGTCCACCCCCGTGCCCACCGCATCCCGCCGCAGCGCGCTGCGGCCCCTGACGGCCCTCGCTGTCCCCGCTCTGCTGCTGCTCGCGGTCCTCGCGGCGCTCCTGGGCATGGCGGCGACCGGTGCCCTGCGACCTGCGACCCTCGTGCCGGCCTCGCCGCTGGTCACCTTCGGGCTGCCCGTGGTCCGTGTCCTCCACCACCTGGGCCTGCTGCTCACCATCGGGGCGGGCGGCACCGTCGTGCTGCTCATGCCCGGGCCCGGCCGCCGTGAGGTGACGACCCTCGACCCCGCCCGCCGCCGCGCCGTCCGGCTCGCCACTGCCGGAGCACTGCTGTGGACCCTCGCCGCCTTCGCGCAGGTCCCCCTCGGCGGCCTCGAGGCGACCGGTGCCGGAACCAGCCAGAACGTCTGGGACATCGCATTCTCCGGCGCGCTCGGTCGCCTGCAGCTCATGGTCGCCGTCTTCGCGGCGCTGAGCTTCCTCGCTTTCGCGCTCGCCCGCTCGACCGTGCTTGCCTGCTGGGGGCTCGCTTTCGCCGGGATCGGCACCGCCTCACTGGGCCTCGTGGGCCATGCCGGAGCGAGCCTCGACCACATCAACGCCGTCAACGCGATGTCGCTGCACCTCATCGGGGTGACCGTGTGGGCGGGCGGGCTGCTCGCGATCGCCCTGCTCGCCCCGCACCTGGAGGACTCGGTCCTCGCGACCGTGGTGCGTCGCTTCTCCCCATGGGCTCTCGCCTCCGTGCTCGCGATCGCGATCAGCGGGGCGATCAGCGCCTGGATCCGGCTGTCCGGGTGGGGCGACCTCGTCACCACCGGGTATGGCCGCGTCGTGCTCGCGAAGACGATCGGGCTCGTGCTCCTGGCCGGGTTCGGTGCGCTGCAGCGCCGCCACCTGGGGGACCGGCTGACGTTCCGTCATCTCGCCCTCACCGAGGGCGCCGTGATGGCGCTCGTGATCGGTGCGTCGATCGCGCTGGGCCGCTCGGCCCCGCCCGTTCCGCAGACGGTGCCGAAGGCGGGCGACCTGCGAGTGCTGTCCCTCGCCGGCTTCCCGGTGCCGGACCGCGAGTTCTCTCCCGCGGCCCTGTTCACCGTCTTCCAGCCGGACTGGATCTCTATCGTCATGGCGATCACGATGGCCGGGCTGTACCTCGCCGGGGTACGGTGCCTCACCAAGCGCGGCGATGCCTGGGAATGGAACCGCACGCTCGCGTTCCTCGCCGGCTGCCTCGCTTTCATCTGGGTGCTGAACGGCGGTGCGGCGGCGTGGGGCAAGTTCCGCTTCGATGCGCACATGGTCCAGCACATGGCGATGATGATGATCGTCCCGCCGCTGTGGGCGCTGGGTGGACCGGTCACTCTGCTCTCCCGGGCGACGGCACCGCGCACCGACGGTTCCCGCGGCGTGCGCGAATGGGTGCTCGCGGCGCTCCACTCGCGGTATTCGCAGATCGTCTCCTCGCCGCCGCTGGCGGGGCTGATCTTCGTCGGCTCGCTCGTGATCTTCTACTTCACGCCCCTGTTCGAGATGGCGATGTACCACCACCTCGGACACGTGCTGATGACGGTGCACTTCCTCGCGTCCGGGTACCTGTTCGCGTGGGTGCTGATCGGGGTGGACCCGTCCACGAAGCCGATCAACCCGGTGCTGAAGCTGATCACGCTGCTGGTGACGCTCGCGTTCCATGCCTTCTTCGGCATCGCGATGGTCTCGGCGACCTGGATCGTGGCAGAGGACTGGTACCTGGACCTGGGCATGTACTCGCTGGACCGGCTCGAGCTGATCCAGATCCGCGGCGGCACGATCATGTGGGCGATCTCCGAGGTGCCGACGGTGGGCTACGCGATCCTTGTCGCCGTGCAGTGGATGCGTTCCGATGACCGTCGCGCCCGGCAGTATGACCGCAAGGCCGAGCGCGACGGTGGTGCGGAGCTCGCGGCATACAACGCCTATCTCGCGAGCCTGCGCAGGGAG
>Ga0079224_100011165_pt1 | contig 12355 bp, 13 predicted proteins | sample Stecom2015_FD_80414 | JGI IMG/M metagenome (GOLD analysis project Ga0079224, IMG submission 80414) | Agricultural soil microbial communities from Utah to study Nitrogen management - Steer compost 2015 | ecosystem: Environmental > Terrestrial > Soil > Agricultural land | place: USA: Utah... | reverse complement strand
CCGGGAATTGTTCACCGCATTGATAAAAATACAAGCGGTCTTCTTGTTGTTGCAAAGGATGACTGGACACATGCAAAGCTTGCCGAACAATTTTCTAAACATGATATTGAGAGAGAATACCAGGCAATTGTCTGGGGAAAATTCAGGCAGCAAGATGGTGTGATTGATTTAAACATTACACGCAGTAAATCAGATAGAAAAAAATTTACCACAAGTAAAAGTGAAGGCAAACATGCTGTTACTTATTATGAGGTGCTTCAGCAATTTGATTTTGCCGCTTTGCTAAAATTGAATTTAAAAACCGGAAGAACTCACCAGATAAGAGTCCATTTGTCTGCAATAAATCACCCGGTTTTTGGGGATGAAACCTACGGCGGTAGAAGTATAATTTATGGTTCTGAAAAATCTAAAATGAAAGTACACATTCAGAATCTTTTAGAAATAATGCCGCGGCAGGCTCTTCACGCAAAATCTTTGGGGTTCATTCATCCGCATACAAAACAAAAAGTATTTTTTGATTCGGATCTTCCGGATGATATGAAATTGCTGTTATCCAAATTGAAGTACCCACATTAAAAGAAGATTAATTTTCTTATATTTTGAATGAGTTTGCTCAACTGCTTTATGGACTAAGATGGAGAGATTCTACTATTCTTTCAAAAAAATTATTGCATGAGGAATGGATGCTAAAAATCTATAACACGTTAACAAAACAAAAAGAAGAATTTAAACCGATTCATCCAGGTGAAGTTAGAATGTATATATGCGGGCCAACCGTTTATGATTATTTTCATATCGGCAACGCACGCTCTTTTATTATGGCTGATATTATCAGAAGATATCTTGAATACGCTGGTTACAGAGTAAAGTTTGTTATGAATATTACGGATATTGATGATAAGATTATCAAAAAATCAAATGAAGAAAAAATTGATGCAAAGGAAGTTGCAGCATTTTATTCAAAAGCTTTTCTTGATGATCTTGAAAAATTAAAAGTTAAAAAAGCTGATGTTTATCCCCAGGCAACCACGCATATTGAAGATATAATCAACATGATAAAAAATCTCGAAGATAAAGGATTTGCGTACAATGTTAATGGAAATGTTTTTTATGATGTAAATAAATTTAAAGAATATGGGAAGCTGAGCGGTAAAAAAATTGATGAACTTGAATCGGGCGCGAGAATAGAAATTAATGAAGAAAAAAGAAACCCGCTTGATTTTTCTTTATGGAAAAAAGCAAAAGAAGGAGAGCCAAGCTGGGAAAGTCCGTGGGGAAAAGGAAGACCAGGCTGGCATATAGAATGCTCTGCAATGAGCTGCAAACATCTCGGTGAATCGTTTGATATTCATGCCGGCGGTAATGATTTAATTTTTCCCCATCATGAAAATGAAATTGCGCAGAGCGAAGCCTCATCCGGTAAAAAGTTTGTTAACTATTGGCTTCACTTCGGATTCCTGAATATCAATGATGAAAAAATGTCCAAGTCTCTCGGCAATTTTTCAACTGCGCGTGATGTTGCTGCAAAATATTCCGCTGAAGCAATAAGGCTGTTTTTTGCGCAAACACATTATGCCGGACCGCTTAATTTCTCAGATGAATTATTAAATGCTGCTCAAAAAGGATTGGAGAAAATTTCTAACCTGAATGAACGGATTGAACATGGAATAAAGGAATCAGAAGCAAACGGAGCAGAGCCTGATTTTGATTTTGCAAAATTTGAATCAGAATTTAAAGCTGCAATGGATGATGATTTTAATTCACCGCAGGCTTCAGCAGTAATTTTTGATTTTGTTCGTGAAGTGAACAGAGTAATAGATGGAATCCCGGGGCTCTCACAAAACTTCTTTCAGCAAGCAAAAAATTTTCTTACAAAAACTGCTGATGAAGTTTTAGGAATATTGCCGGCATTATCAAACCAGGAATTGGATGAAGGTATTATTAAAATTCTTAACTTACTTGCAAATGAAGTGAACCCGGATGGGTTTAATAATCTAAAAGATAAAAACAGTGAAAGCCTAATAAATTTTCTTATTGAAGAAAGATTAAACGCAAAGAAGAACAAAAATTTTTCGTTATCAGATAAGATAAGAGATGAATTGAAAAAACATGATATTATTCTGCAGGATTCAAAAGATAAAACCACATTTAAGCTGGTAAGAAAATGAGTAGATGGAAGAATAGATTTCATGCAGTCTCAGTTCATGTTTTATTCCAAAAGTAGAAAATTTGGCGAGTAATTTTGAAAGATCCTGCCGCAGCTATTAATCAGATTACACTTCAGGAAAAAACAATTTTCTATAAAACAATTTATAGCCGCAAAGCAAAGTATCTCCGCCTTCAAATCAACAATAAAAATGAATTGGAAGTTGTTCTGCCACGCGGCTGCCAGCTAAAGCAGGCTGAAGATTTTATTCAAAAAAAGTCCCGGTGGATTCTTAAACATCTTTCAGCAAGAAAATCCGAATCAAAATTTTTGTTTTCGGGAAAAGAAATTCAGGTAAAAGAATATTATCAACTCTTTATTAAGAAACATAAAATTATTTTTAAAGATGGTTTGCTGGAAATATACAGTCCGGAAAACAGCACAGTTCTATTATATGATCTATATGAAGCATGGCTTAAACATTCTGCTAAAAAATATTTAACTGCGCGCACTATACAATTGGCCCGCGAGTTTAATTTCAATATTAAAAAAATTACAATCCGCTCACAAAAAACGCGCTGGGGAAGTTGTTCATCGAGAGGAAATTTATCATTCAACTTCAGGCTGATGAGATTTGGAAAAGAAGTGATTGATTATGTAATAATTCATGAGCTTTGCCATTTGAAACAGATGAACCATTCCAAACAATTCTGGCAGCTCGTTGAAACTTACTGTAAAAATTATAAGCAGCTTCGGAAAGAACTAAAAGAAAGATGAATCACGATGCTTATTTTTAATCCGGTAAATTATATATGAGATTAGCAAAATGAGTATGCCAAGAAAAATGGTTACTTTTAATAAATCAAAAATCAGCCTGTATATTTCCATTGTGCCCTCAAGCAGATTTTATAACCGCCAAATTAATTCATGAAAAAATTATTATCAACTTAATAATCGCATTACTTATCAGACAAACATATTTCCCCGCCCGAGAATAAACTTAGGATCAAAGATTTTTTTTATTGCTTTCATTTCAGAAATAATTTTTTCCCCATACATTTCCAGCAGATACTCTCTTTTTAATTTCCCTATTCCATGTTCCGCAGAAACTGTCCCATTCAATTGAATTGCCTTTCTGCAAATCATCCTGTAAACATCTTTTCCCTTTTCATATTCATCAGAAGATTCAGGAAGCATGTTTAAATGCATATGGGAATTTCCAAAATGACCGTAAACAACAAAACGAATTCCTGATGCAGCGGTAATATTTTTTGAATAATCATAAAATTCTTTAAAAGCATCATCCGGAACAGCAGCATCAGTTCCCAATTTTCTCACATTATTCTTTGCAATCACTTCATTAACTTTTGCTGAAATTGAATGACGAAACTGCTGAATATTTTGTTTATCATTCTCAGTAAAAGCAAACCAGGCTGATTCTTCATTACCATTATGTTTTGAAATCAACTTTATCCATTCATCAAGCAATTGAGATTCATTTGTTTCATCAGCTTCCTGCTCAAACCAAACTGCTGCTTTTGATTCAGAGGGAATACGGGAAAAATCCTCCTTTAAAAATTTAAGTGAATTTTCATCAAAGAATTCCAGCGCAAGTGCATCAATGCTGTTTTGCTTGTTTTCCGCGCGTGTGTTAGAGCTGATATTTCTAGCCTCTCTGATAAACGATAGTGCATCTTCTTCTGAATTAAAAAAGATAATGCATGAGATTATTTTTTCAGGAAGAGGAAGAAGCTTTAATTTTATTTTTGTAATTACACCAAGCGTTCCTTCTGATCCAATGAACAAATCAATTGCATCCATGTTTTCTTTTATAAAATAGCCTGATGCATTTTTGATCCGGGGCATTTTTATTTGAGGAAGATACAGCTCAATTATTCTGCGGCTGTTTGTTACAATAAAGAGATGATTTTTTTCAGCTATGTACCGCCCCCGGTTAATCTCAAGCAGCTCCCCATTTGGTAAAACTATTTCAAGATGATGAACATAATTCCTCGTTGATCCGTATTTAAAAGTTTTTTCACCTGATGCATTTGTTGCAACTGTCCCGCCAATGAAACAATTTTTTTCTGTTGGATCAGGCGGATATAATAATTTTCTTTTTCTTGTTTCATTTAGAAAATCAGATAACAAAACTCCCGGCTGAACAATTGCGTACAAATTATCTTCGGAGATTTCAATTATCTTATTTAGTTTTTCTGTGGATATAACAATTCCACCTTCAGGTACACGTGCGCCTGCAAGCCCTGTTCCATTGCCTGAAACTGTTACAGGAGTTTTTGATTTATCAGCTTCACGAAGAATCTTCTGAACATCTTCCGTTGTTTCTGGGAAATAAACGGCTTCACAAAATCCTTTTAGGTTTGATGCATCAACAAGAAAGTTTTGTATTTCTTCCGGTGAAGTTTTTATTATCATGATGTTCTGTTAAGTTTTCTTAGCAATGTTAAATATTGAGCTTGAGTTTCAATATCCGGAATATCTTTTGTTCGTGAGATGTTTGAGGTAATTCCGCGTAGTTCAAAAAAATTATCAAGTGCAGAAAACATATTTATTTCAGGAAATGAAGTATCTCTTAAATGGTGAATCAATTTCAAAGTTTTAAAACCATCAAACCATCGTAACTTCTGTTTATTTAATTGCTGCGGTGATTTTGAGTTATTCCGGATTTTTTCAAAATCTCTTTTAAAATTATTCTGCTGAAGAAAATTATAAAGTTCAACATCAATATTCTCTGCTTCCTTCATCAGCCATGTTTCATTTGTATTTGATGAATGATAAAAAACTTTCAACCACTTCTTTAAAATTATAAAACTTTCAGGGGCATAAAGTAAATATTCATTTTTCGTCTGAGAAAGAAATCTGTTAACCCGTTGGCCTGTTCCGAATGGCACGCGCCATGATGCACGGGGCGATGGATAAACAGTTGTTGAATTTATAGAAGCAATTGAAAAATTTTTTGCAAGCTTTTCGAGAAAGTAAAAATCCTCTGCAGCTTTTCGTTTATTCATTCCTTCTGTTTTAATGTAACTTTCAACATCACACACTATTGCTGAACCTATTGTATGAAATGCATAAGGTGAATCGGCTAATTTCAGTCCTTCAACATAATATCTTAAAAAGATTTCATAACAGATAATAGCTTTTTGTGCTTCTTCATTTTCACTTTTAAATTTATGTTCAAAGTATAAAACCGCAGCAGATAAATTTCTCTCATTAAAATATCTTCTTATTTCATGAAGGTAATTATCCTGAACAGTGCAATCAGCATCGAGGCAGATAAGAATTTTTTTTGCAGGATTTGAATAATCAAAAATTGTCAGTGCAAGATCCATTCCGATTTTTCTGGCAAGACCAACTCCGCCAATATCTTCCGGCATTTCCAACTCATCTGATGCAGCATCAACTAAAGCTAATTTCATCCCGGAAGAAATGATTTTATCAGCGAGAGAATCACTTGAATTCTTATTGATTATTGATCTTAAAAAATGAAGAGATTTAAAATTATCTTCTTTCACATCCTGTGAGGAACTTTTAAGGTTGTTAATGCAAAATATCACTAAAACACTTTTAAATTCATTTTGATTATTATGCAAAAGTGATTGCAGAAGCTTTCTGATATTTTCATACTCACTTATTGCCGGCACAACTATTGCAGAAGTTATTTCTTCAAATATATTTCCTTCTAACTTCCAGTGGCTGAAAGCATACCTGGATAAATATTTTTCAACATCTTTATTAATCATGATTCAAAAATTTGAAATAATTTCTGTAGCTTTATCAGCATCCGGGTTTTCAATCCAATTTATTTTTATTCCTTCGCGCTCCATCTTTCTGAACCATGTCATCTGTCTTTTTGCAAATGCATGAATAGCGCTGTTCAGCTTTTGAAACATATCGTTAAAACTTAAATTTCCTGTTAAATATCTGCTGATGAACCTGTATTCAAGTCCGAAAAATTCAAGCCGCTCAATTGAGATGCCCGAATCAATTAGGTTTTTAACTTCATCAATCATTCCTGATTCCAGCCGCTGCCTGAGCCGCGCAGTAATTCTTTTCTTAACCTCATCTCTTCCGGGATTTATTCCTATTATGATTGGATCAATATCAGGCAATGTCAGAACGGGATTTGTTTCCCGCATGATACTTATTGCTTTAATCATTCTTTCCTTGCTTTCAAGATCAGTTACATTATGCAGTTTGGGTTTTAAAGAGAGAAGAATGTTTTTTAATGCATCTATGCCCAATTTGTTTAATTGTTCAAGTTCCGTCACATTATGCCGGGCTTTTTTTAAATTATATTTTTTTAAAACTGCATGAAGATATAATCCTGTTCCACCAGCTAAAATAGGAAGTTTTCCACGTAAGATTATATCTTCATACGCTGATTTAAATGATTCAAGAAACCTGAACAAATCAAACTCTTCATCAGGATCAACAACATCGATTAAATGAAATGGAATCTTCTGATCATTAACAATATAATCATCATAATCTTTCCCGGTACCAATGTTCATACGGCGGAAGACCTGCCTGCTGTCAGCGGAGATTATTTCGCCATTAAATTTATACGCAAGCTGTGCGGCAAGTTTGGTTTTACCAACCGCTGTGGGTCCTAATATTACAAGAAGATTAAAAGATTTTTGATTTGCCATTTGAGGAATCTGCTAAGATCCATTGGAGCCGGCAAAAATTATTCTGCTGCCGGTAACAAAATAGTGATTGATATTCCCTCATTTTGTGTACTGCAGAAAATGCTTCCGCCGTGATTTTCAATTATTGTATTGGCTATTAATAAGCTTGTTTTATCAGCACCTTGCTTTCCCCTGATGAACTGTTCAAAATCAGTTTGGTTATTCTCTGCATCAGTTCCTGATCCTGAATTATTAATTTCAATCGTAATATTTTCCTGGTAAGATCTGACAATAAAGAATAAACTTTCTGTGCGGGCCGATTCTAAAATTGTTTTGGCCAATTGAAAAACCGCTATGAAAAATTTTCTTTTGTCAATATTAACTAATGCTGTGGTTTCGTACTTCTTATAAATTTTAATATTTGATGATTCAATATAATCAGCAAGCTGAAGGAGTATTTCATCAAGGGCAGCGCTTATGCTTTGTTTTTCTGTTTCAAATGCTATTTCATTTTTTGCGTATGCATTTGATGTTCCTACAATTTCAGATATTATATTTGCCTGTTCGTAAAGCAGATCGATAACTTCATTAAGTTTTTCTGATTTGTTTCTTTTCTTTAATTGTTCAACATAAAATTTTAATGTTGAAATCGGATAATTCAAACTGCTGTTTATATATTCTGAAAAATATTTCAATTCATCTTCAGAATAGTTGAGATAATTATTCTGTTCCCTTATCTCATTTTTTTCATCATCAATTTTAAAATTCTCATCTGCTGGTTTAAGAGTTACTGGTTCAATTTCCTGCAGCAATGATTGTGATAAAGCATCATCTGTATTTACTTCATTATCGTTTTCAATTTGTGAATCATGTATTAAATCTTTATTCAGTAAATCGTCTTCATCAGTTTCTGTATGTTGAATTATTTCATCCTGCTGAACTTCAGTTTCGTTTTCCACTGTTTTATTAAAATCCCAGTTCAGATTTTCTTCTGTTTCCTCAAGCATCTCTTCAGCTTCTTTAAGATTTTTCTCCGCTTCCTGCAATTTAAATTTATCAACAGTTTCTTCCAGCTTTTCTTCAATATCCATTGGAAGCGGCTTTGGCGGGCTTTCCAGATCCCGAATCATTTCAAGATCAGTTTTTATTTCACGCGTTAATCTTCTTATTCCTGGTGTTCCTTCATCAGGTGTAGCTGAACGGTTGAGATTCTTTTTAACTTCAGGATATTCACGAGTTAAATTATTAATTGTGTTTTTATCGAGCCTGTACAGAATACAATCAGTGTTTGCTACTGCCGAAGTTGCTCTTACCGCGTTTTCAAGAAATTCCTTTTCACCAAAAAAATCATTCTTTCCATTTTTAATAACAACAGGACTTTTAAAAACTCCAGGAATTTTTATTTTGATTTCACCATCAACAATCAGGTAAACAAATTCAGAAGGATCACCGGTTTGATATATTACATCCCCTTCTTTCTTTTCAACAAAATCTTTTTGATTTATATTTAATTTGAAATTTTTACTGATTCCATCAAACAGACGGTTTGATTTTATAGAATCTGTATTTTTGGGCTGCGGCATAGAAAATAGTTTTTTTCACTTTTTAATGAGCAGAAGTATAATGAATTCTAAAGAAATAGAAAACGGTGTTAAACAGATTTATGAAAATGATAAATATCTTGCAAAGGTTATTGATCTCTCGGGAAGCTGTTCGCTTCAGCTAAAAAAAGATTACTATCATGCAATTCTTCGGTCAATCATCGGGCAGCAACTATCAACCCTGGCAGCAAGAGCAATCGTTTTGCGTTTTATGGAATTTTACAATAACAAACCGCTGCCTGAAAAAATTTTAAATACATCTGTTGAAGAATTACGCGGCCTTGGTTTATCATATGCAAAGATTAGTTATGTTAAAGATTTATCATTGAAAATAATAAACGGTGAAATTCACTTCAGAGGCATTCACAAAAAAACTGATGACGAAATAATTGCAGAGCTGACTTTAGTGAAAGGAATTGGAATATGGACAGTGCACATGTTTTTAATTTTTACTTTATGCAGATTAAATGTGCTTCCTGTTAATGATCTTGGAATAAGAAAAGCGGTTATGAAACTTTACGGATTAAGAAAAATTCCTGATGAAAAAAAATTGTTAAATATTTCACGTAAGAATGGCTGGGAACCTTACAATTCAATTGCCGCCTGGTATTTGTGGAGAAGCCTTGATTTAAAATTAGTATAACTTTCTTTCTGAATCTTAAAAACAAAAGCTGCATCTGATGGACGAAACTGAATTAATAAAGCGTGCTAAAAATGGTGATAGAAAAGCATTAGCCGAACTTGTCAAACAGAATGAAAAAACTGTATACAATTTTGCATTTAAAATCTGCCGCAATCCTGAAAAAGCAGAAAATATAATGCAGGAAACTTTTCTAAGTATGGTAAAATCGCTTTATCAGTTTGATGGTAAATCCAAAATATCAACATGGCTATACAGAATTGTTGCAAATCATTGTTTGATGGAGTTCAGGAAAAAACGTCATCAGTTTATTTCAATTGATGATGATGAAAATGGATTATATGAAGATAAATATACTGCCGATTGGAGAGCGATTCCGGATAATGTTGCAGAGAATAATGAACTAAGGCGTGTACTTGATAGTGCTGTTGAAAAATTATCACCTGATTACAGGATTGTTTTTATGCTGCGGGATGTTGAAGGATTTTCTACCGAAGAAACAGCGAAGATGACGGACTTATCTGTTCCGGCAGTAAAATCAAGGCTGCACCGTGCAAGAGCATTTTTAAGAAAAGAAATAAATGAGGCGTTTAAAAAATGAGTGAACAACCTGTATCTTGTAAAGAAGTAGCAAAACACATTTGTGAAAACCTGGGCGAACAGCTTGATTCACCCCATTGTAAAGCAATTAAAAAACATCTTGAAGATTGTGAGGAATGCAGAGAGTATTTTTCTTCTGTTGAGCGCACGATTGATTTTTACAAAAAATATGATATCAACATGCCTGCCGATGCACATAACAGGCTTATGCAGTGCCTTGGTTTAATTGATGAAGAATAGTTAATCAATTCAGAATCCAAACCACAAAAAAAACATCTTACCCGCGTTAAATAATTTAAAGGATTTATTGTGTCTGAAATTCATTATTACGAAACCAGCGTTCACTGGAAACAGGAGAGAATCGGTTCAATTACAGCAGATGGAATGCCTGAAATTGAAGTCGCAACTCCGCCTGAATTTCCCAAAGGTGTTCCGAATATTTGGTCACCTGAACATTTATTTATTGCTTCGGCAAATGTTTGCCTGATGACAACATTTTTAGCAATTGCTGAAAATTCAAAGCTTGACTTCAAATCATTCTTAAGCAATGCAAAAGGAAAAATTGAAAAAGTGGATGGAAAATTTATGATGACTGAAATAAATTTAAATCCGAAAATTGAGATACTTGCAGAGAAAGATTTTGACAGGGCAATGCGGATAATTGAAAAATCAGAAGCTGCCTGTTTGATCTCGAATTCAATGAAAACAAAAATTATTTTGAATCCGGAAATAACTATTGCAAATTAATTATCAAAAATTTGTGAGAGGGAAAAATGCCTGTATTTGAATATCAATGTAAAAGCTGCAGCAGCAAATATGAAGTTTTTCATAAATCAACTTTAAAGCAGGAAGAAGTTTTCTGCCCGAATTGTAATTCAAAAGAAAACAAAAAATTGTTTTCATCGTTCAGTGCTGGAGTAAGCAGTTCAGTTGATTATTCTGATTGCGGCTGTTCAAACGGCACTTGTGAAACTCCATACAGCAGCGGATGCGCATCGGGTTCGTGCTGTTTAAATTAGCAGGAGATGGTATGGTAAAATTTGGCTTCTTATTAATTTCATTAATATTTTTATCAATTAATATTTCAATTGCACAGGAGAAGGAAAATCCATCTATGAGTATTTCAGAATTAAAAGAGAAAATGAAAACAAATAAAGATTTGGTTATTCTTGATGTACGGACAGAAGAAGAATTACACGGACCTTTAGGACATATTGAAGGTATAGTTCATATTCCTGTTCAGGAATTAAAGAGCAGAATTGGTGAGCTTGAAAAATTTAGTGATAAGGAGATTGCTGTTATATGCAGAACAGGCAACCGCTCTGGAGTAGCAACACAAATTTTGCAGCTTAATGGTTTTGATGCTAAGAATGTTTTAGGCGGAATGGTGGAATACCGGAGAAGTGAAAATTAATTCGAATTCGATTTAGTGCAGGTTTAAGAGAGAAATAAAATCTTCTGAACCTGCATTTTTATTTTAAATCTCAGCTAATCTTCTTTTAGATTTTTCCTTTGCAAATTTATCCCTGAAATCTTCAACCTTGAGATTAAGTACTTTCTGAAGCATTTCTTTTTCCTTTCTCTCATTCTCCATAGCTCTGTAAGTTTTTGCAAGCTGGTACATGGCAACAATCATATTGGGTCTGATCTTTAATGCTTTTAAAAAATGTTTTTCTGATTGTTCAAGGCTGCCATCGGGAACATTACCAAAAAAAGTGTTTGCAAATAATCTTTCAAACCAGCTTAAGCCTGAAATTTCGCGATTGTAAATCCCCAGTATTATATATGGCAGAAAATTATCCGGATCCATTCTGATTGATTTTTCAGCATTATCTTTAATCTTACGGGCATAAGTTACTTTATCTTTTCCGCCAACATACATTGCAACATTTCCGTATGAAAGCGCAAGATAAGCATAAACGGCGGCGCTGTCCGGAAATTTATTTTTAAATATCTCCGCAAACTTTACTGCTTTATCTATATATTTTTTTGCTTCATCTCTGCGGCGGAGTTCTTTAAGTTCTTCACCGGCATCATTATATGTACGGGTTAATTTCAACAGAACTTCATAATTATCGGGTGCTAGTTCATAGGCTTTTTCATAATTTTTCAGTGCGTTAAAATTATCAAGTTTGCTGTAATGTTTATCTCCTTCAGAAATGTAATGAGTAAAAGAGTTGGCTTTTAATGCAGTTATGAAAAGAAGAAATATTAAAAGATGCTTCATCTGGTTCAAAAATATTATTATTCAAAACAGGACTTTTAAAAAAATAATAATGTTAAATAAGAATATAAAATCAAATTTGTGGTAATAATTTATCTGAGATATGAATCAATTAAATAATGAAGAAAACTGCAATGGCCAGGAATTCTACGGCCACAGTTTAAACCATGACCGCAGCAATTTGTTGTTTAAATTATGTGTTGAATAAAAAGTGAAAACCAATTAAAACTCATCAGTTACACAGCCTTGAGAAGCTGATGAAACCGATTTAATATACTTATAGAGAATTCCTCTTTTAGCTTTCATTGGTGGTTCTTTCCATTCCAATCTTCTTTTGGCAAGGGTTTCATCATCAACATCGACTGTAAGAGTATTTTTTTCAGAATCGATTGTAATTATATCACCATTTTGTACAAGCGCAAGATTGCCGCCTGTTTGAGCTTCAGGAGTAATATGACCAACAACAAATCCATGTGTACCTCCGGAAAATCT
>Ga0079224_100011164_pt1 | contig 12355 bp, 7 predicted proteins | sample Stecom2015_FD_80414 | JGI IMG/M metagenome (GOLD analysis project Ga0079224, IMG submission 80414) | Agricultural soil microbial communities from Utah to study Nitrogen management - Steer compost 2015 | ecosystem: Environmental > Terrestrial > Soil > Agricultural land | place: USA: Utah... | reverse complement strand
GTATAGCCCAGAAATTCGCACATGCGTCGGATCTGCCGGTTGAGACCTTGAGTCAGGACAATCCGAAACTTGAACTTGCTGATCAGTGCGACCTTGCAGGGATCTGTGACCGTACCGAGGATGGGCACTCCCGCCGACATCTTTTTCAAAAAGTCGCCGTTGATGGGTCGGTCGACCGTTACGATGTATTCCTTCTCGTGGTTGTTTTTGGATCGTAAGATCTTGTTGACGATATCGCCCTCGCTGGTCAGCAGGATCAGGCCCTCGCTGTCTTTGTCCAGGCGACCGATTGGAAAGATCCGTTCTGGATGACCGATATAGTCGATAATGTTATCTTTTTCTCCCTTGACGTCTGTAGTGGAGACCACTCCGACGGGTTTGTTGAAGACGATGTAGGTATGTACTTGCTTGGGTTTTCCCACCATTTTCCCATCGACTCTCACCTCGTCTTGTGGGAAAACCTTCGTCCCCAGCTCGGGAAGTTTGCCGTTGATGGTAATTCTGCTCTGCTCCAAAAGGTGATCGGCCGCCCTTCTCGAGCAAAATCCTACCTCGCTGAGATACTTATTGATGCGAATCGAAGAATCCTCACTCATGATAAAATGAAAATGGATTTGACAGGAAATTTACCTGATCAAATCCATTATTAAAATGTTAAATAGATTTCCTTAAAATCCCTGGGCGGAAAGCGAATCCGCCACCGAGGCCAAGAGTTTCTTTTCTCCGGTGAGTGGAATTGTGGCGAGAAGGCTCAGAGACTCGTCTCTTTTGGCGTTAAATGCACTTCGGTTGGCTTCCAGGACTGGCTCGGAAGGTGGGATTTTCTCTTTCAACCAGTCTTCCTGTTTGCCGTTTTTCCAAAACCGAAAACACAAGTGCGGACCCGTGGCCAAGCCGGTGCTTCCCACATAGCCAATCACCTGCCCCTGTCTGACTCGGGTTCCGGGCGTGATCCCTTTGCCGATCTTAGACATGTGAAGGTATTGTGTGGTGTAGGTTCCGTTGTGTTTGATCTTGACATAATTGCCGTTAGCCGAGGTGTAGCGGGCATCTACGACCGTACCATCGCCGACAGAGCGAATCTCCGTGCCGGATGCTGCCGCATAGTCTGTTCCCAGGTGGGCTTTATATCGCTTTTGGACCGGGTGAAATCTCTTGAGATTGTACTTAGAGCTGATTCGGGTGTATTTGAGAGGATCTCTGAGAAAGGCCTTTTTGAAACTGTTCCCATTTTGATCAAAAAATGTAAGCTGACCATTTTGCTCAAAAGGTATTGCGTGAAAGGGCTGTCCCATGTGCTCGAAGTAGGCGAGCTGAACTGCGGAAACGCCCACTACCACGTCTTCAATTACTTTTTCTTCAAATACAACCTTAAACAGGTCGCCTTTTTGAAGCCTTTGGAAGTCAACCGACCATCCATATAGATCGGCAAACTGGTCAATGATCTCCGGGGAGATTCCCTGCTTGACCATATCCACATACAGGGAAGTCTCGATCACACCGCCGATCTCCCGTTTCCTGAAGATGGCGGGTTTTTCTGCCTTGTAGATCTCCATCGAGTCAAGGTCAAAGACGACATATTCTGCTGGATTAGGTTCATAGATGAAAAACTGGGCCTTGGAAGAATCTTCAGGAGTGAGGACGGTGAATTTTTTGTTGGCAGCGATCCAACGTACATCGAAGATCCCCTTGGACTTTTTGGCGATCTCGTCAATGATCTGATAGGGAACGTTGAAGGGGGAAAGGATAGAAGCAAGCGTCTGATTTTTGCTGACGGTGCCTTCGACGATACTGAGGCCGGTGACATTGATGCCATAGAGGAATACCTCTTTCTCGATTTGGGTGGTGGTAGAGTCAAGGCTGACTAGCGGCTGGTCCTGCTGAGAGGTCCTGCTGAAGTCGCCCATTTGGAAGATTGCAGCGGCTCCAAAAGCAATAAGAAGCGCCGCAATACCAATCCATTTGTTATTCATTACTCGCTGATTTTTAAGGGGTATTGATAAATTGTTGTCTAATCAAAGAAAATCGGGGCTTAAATCCAAACCGAAACTCTATAAAACCGTTGGAACGCCAATTTTCGTGCCGCATTGTTGCAAAAAGCGAGTGAACCAGAAAAAATATCGATTTATGACTTTTTAAAATTTCTCTCAGAAATCCCATCAATTCGAAGTGAAATCTTGTCTTTGTTGCGAATCTTCAAACCAGAGACGCTAATCTCTGGATCAAATATTTATCTTTGACCTCCCAAAATCAAGGAATCAAAATGTTGAGAACTCATACTTGCGGCGAATTGCGCCTCGACCATGTAAATCAGGAGGTGACCCTTGCGGGCTGGGTGCAGAGAGGCCGTAACAAAGGTGGATTGATCTGGGTAGATCTTCGCGATCGCTATGGCTTGACGCAGTTGATCTTTGAAGAGGGATCGACCGATAAAAGCCTGCTTGAGAAAGCAGCCCAGTTGGGACGAGAGTTTGTAGTGAGTGCCAGCGGAAAAGTGATCGAGCGAACCGCTAAAAACGATAAAATTCCCACAGGCTCGATTGAGATCAAGGTAACTGAGTTGGAGGTATTAAACTCTGCAAAAGTGCCCCCATTCATCATCGAAGATGAGACCGACGGCGGCGACGAACTCAGGATGAGGTACCGCTACCTGGATCTCAGACGCGGAGTCGTCCGAGAAAAGCTTCAACTGCGTCACCGGATGATGCAGGAAACCCGCAAGTACATGGACGGGCAGGATTTTATCGAAGTGGAGACTCCCGTTTTGATCAAATCAACTCCTGAAGGTGCGAGGGATTTCGTAGTGCCAAGCCGTGCCAACCCAGGCGAATTTTATGCTCTGCCACAATCTCCACAGACGTTCAAACAATTGCTGATGGTTTCAGGGTTTGACAGGTATTTCCAGATTGTGAAATGCTTCCGCGATGAGGATTTGCGTGCCGACCGTCAGCCCGAGTTCACGCAGATTGACTGCGAAATGGCTTTTGTGACTCAAGAGGATATCCTGAAGACATTCGAAGGCTTGGTCAAGCATTTGTTTTCGTCAGTAAAAGGAATTGATCTTGGCTATGTCGAACACATGACCTTTGCCGATGCGATGAAGGGATACGGCAACGACAAGCCAGATCTTCGGTTTGACATGAAGTTTGTCGAGCTGAACGACGTGGCCAAGGGAAAGGGCTTCGCAATCTTTGATAATGCCGAATTGGTTGTAGGTATCTGTGCCAAAGGCGCTGCCGAATACACCAGAAAGCAGATCGACGAAATGACAGAGTGGGTGAAGCGTCCTCAAATCGGCGCTAAAGGCATGATTTATCTTCGCTACAACGCCGACGGGACACTCAAGTCCAGTGTAGATAAATTTTATTCTCCAGAAGATCTTAAGACTTGGGCTGAGGCCTTCGGAGCTGAGCCAGGCGATCTGATGTTGATCCTCAGTGGTGATGCCAACACTGCCCGTAAGCAACTTTCTGAACTGAGGTTGAAGATGGGCGAAGATTTGGGACTTCGCGACAGGACTAAATTCAAGCCGCTTTGGGTGGTAGACTTCCCACTTTTGGAATGGGACGAAGAGACGCAGCGCTACCACGCCATGCACCATCCGTTCACCTCTCCTAAGCCTGAGGATATTCCGATGCTGCTGTCGGATCCGGGTGCAGTGCGCGCCAACGCCTACGATTTGGTAATTAACGGCGTGGAAGTCGGCGGTGGATCCATCCGGATTCACGACCGTACTACACAGCAGATGATGTTTAGACATCTGGGTTTTAGCGACGAGGAGGCTCAAAAGCAGTTTGGATTCCTGATGGAGGCGTTTGAATACGGAGCGCCGCCACACGGGGGCATTGCATTCGGCTTTGACCGACTCTGCGCGATTTTCGGCGGATCTGATTCCATCCGGGATTACATCGCTTTCCCTAAGAACAACTCCGGAAGAGACGTGATGATCGACTCGCCGAGTACGATTGCAGATGATCAGTTGAAAGAGCTGTCGATCCGCGTAACCCTAGAGGATAAGTAAAAGCGTAAAAAAAATAAGTTTCCAAACCCATCCCGCCAGCTGCAGGATGGGTTTTTTGATGTCAAAATGGATTGGTATTAGTTCCGTTCTCGGTTTCAATCGGTGGGATAAGCTCAGCCCTACTCGCTATTTAGCCGGTGCTTGGCTGGATCAAGAAGGATCGGATTCCCATCACGATCAACAGTTGGGCGACAGCGTAAGTGCCCATGATCAAGATGCCTGACTCGGGAAATTCGACGAAAAACCTGTTGATCGCAATTGCGCCATCGGAGATAAAAAACAGGATAGCGCCGATGAAAACCTGCCAAAATGAGGCCGGGTTACATTTCTTGTACCGGTCTCTGGCGGTGGTGACCATCCCGAGGATAACCACGATATAGGTAACCACGGGGATCTTCATACTGCCCAGCCCTGGATTGATGAGGTAGAATACAAAGGCTGAGGCCAGATAGATAGGAAGGTTGTAAAAGAACGCTTTTACAAAATTCACCCCTTCGAGTGATGTGGAGTTTTTTTGCGCCACCCTGAAGCCGATGATGTAGCAGATATGAGCCATCAGAAAGGCCCCCAATCCATAGATGAAAAGATGGTTCCACATCAACAGAATGTCTCCTATCCAAGAAAAGATGAGTGCGGCGAGGATGGACTTTGTCAATAAGGTCCATGCAATCGGTTTGGTGATGCGGTAGAAGTAGAGAATTAAGCCGAGTAGGATTAAAGGCTTGGAGAAAAATCTCATCTGAGAATTTCCCTCCAGGACGAAGGCCAAGTCTGCTAAGGTGGCTGCCAGAAAAAGGTAGAGCCAAACAATATTTTTGTCTTTCAAGGGGATATTATTCTGCGATTTTTGATAAATATAATAGAATGGTTTGGCCTTGTCGATTCTAGTAGAAGGGAGTTTGGCTTGATGATTTTTTAGATATTGAAAATCGGTTCAATATCGCTTGGGATTTTCGGATTTCTAATTTGATATTTTAAAAACGCCCTCAAAAAATCAACAACCGGTTCTGTAAAACACAAAATTTGTTAAGGTTGGGGTGTTAAGCTTTCGTTAAAAATTGTGAAATTTGCGTCGTCAAAACTTAACGTTAACTACGCTATACTGCTGGCATCCAATCCTACCTTTGCAGTGATTTCCAATCAAACCAACGTCTACCAAATTAAAAATTTATGAGGCAAAATTTACTGAAAAACTTGATTTCACTTCTGGTGGTGATCATTTGCACCATCGGGATGACTCATGCGCAGGTCACCACGAGTTCTATCGTAGGACAGGTGGTGGATTCGCAAGGAGACGCTCTTCCTGGAGCAAACGTCGTGGCTACTCACGAGCCATCCGGTACCCGATACGGAGCTGTTTCTAATATGGATGGCAGATTCACCATGCCGAATATGAGAATCGGTGGTCCCTATACGATTCAGGTTAGTTTTATCGGATATCAATCTGCAGGCTACAATAATGTAATCTTGCGTTTGGGTGAGCCCTATGCACTCTCTGCGGTCTTGAATGACGATAGTACTGAGCTAGGCGAGGTGCTAGTCTCCGCAGCGAAATCATCCGAGTTTGATTCAAACAAGACAGGTACTTCCACCAGTATTTCTACCAAACAGCTGAACGATCTTCCACAGATCAACAGATCTGTGACTGAATTTACAAGATTGACTCCACAGGCCAACGGCAACTCTTTCGCAGGAAGAGATTCTCGGTACAACAACTTCCAGGTGGATGGAGCAAACTTCAACAATGGTTTTGGTCTAAGCGGTAATGCCCTCCCCGGCGGCAATGCTCAGCCGATCTCTCTGGATGCGATCGAGCAGATCTCTGTCAACATCGCACCATTTGACGTAACACAGTCCGGCTTTACCGGTGCAGGTATCAATGCCGTGACCCGTAGCGGTACTAACGCGCTGCAAGGATCTGCCTACTATTTCACAAAAAATCAAGATCTACAGGGTAAGAAGATCGGGGACAATGAACTGGAACCGGTGGATGCGGGTACCAAAAACTTTGGTTTCAGACTCGGAGGCCCAATCATCAAGAACAAATTGTTCTTCTTTGTAAATGCTGAGCGTGAAAACCTCACAGGCGCCAACGCTTCCGGTACCAATCTTTGGAGATCCTCCGCAAACGGTGTTGCTGACGCTGAAAACAATATCACCCGGGTGAGAACCTCCGAAATGGAGGCAGTGAAAAATCACTTGATCAACCAGTGGGGATATGACCCAGGAAGATATGAGGGCTATGCAAACGAAGCGAAGCAGCATAACACCAAGTTCTTGGCGAGAATTGACTGGAACATTAATGAAAAGCATAAGCTCGCAGTGAGATACAACCAAGTAGTTGGGATTTCCAATCAATTGACTAACGGGTCATCAGGACCGAGCCCGAGAACTACTAGCGATGCCAACCGGGTTTCTCAAAATTCCATGGCTTTCGAGAATTCAAACTATGGTTTTGAAAACTCTGTAAGATCTTTAACTGCGGAATTGAACTCGACCCTAAGTGCTAAAGTGTCGAACCAGTTTCTGTTCACCTACTCTAAGATTCAGGACTTGCGTACTACTCCAAGCGACCGCCTGTTTCCGATGATCGATATCTGGGATGCTGGCAGAGGCGACGGAAACAAGAATTACATCACTGCGGGCACGGAACTTTTTAGCTATAAGAACGACGTGATCAATGATAACTTCTCCTTCACAAACAACCTGACGTATGTGACGGGCAAGCACACAGTAACTGCTGGTGCGTCTTATGAAATCCAAAAATTTGGAAACAGCTATACTCGGATGGGTACCTCGTACTACCGATATGCTTCTGTTGAGGATTTCCTGACCACAGGAACAGCCGGTGAGGTAGCTCCTATCATGTTTGGTTTGACCTATCCTTACGAAGGACAGGATACTTACGCACGAGTGAACTTTGGCCAAGCTTCTCTCTATGCACAGGATAAATTCGCTGCTACCGATCGCTTGTCATTGACTTTGGGTGTGAGATTTGAATTGCCGATCTATTTGAATGACTTGACTCCAAACCAGTCCATTAATGACTTGACGTTGTTGGATACTGAAGGAAATCCTAAAAAATACGATTCCGGAAGCTGGCCAAAATCTAGATTGATGGTTTCTCCGCGATTTGGATTTAACTACGACGTCGCTGGTGACAGAAGCTTGGTAGTAAGGGGTGGAACAGGCGTTTTCAGCGGCCGCGTTCCCTTCGTATGGTTGACCAATATGCCGACCAACGCAGGTGTATTGCAAAACACCATCGAACCGGGCAGCTATGAAGCCGTAGCGCCTTGGATCGGAAATATCAGATTCCAGCCAGAGAAATATCACTATGTTGAGAATCCTCCTGTAGGCGGCGAGGGTGTATTCATCAACAGTCCTAAGGAAGGGGCACCAGGTTCTTTCGCACTGGTGGATACTGAGTTCCGAATGCCGATGGTCTGGAGATCAAGCCTCGGTGCAGATTACCAGTTGGGCAATTCTCCGTTTGTGTTGAGTGCAGATCTCCTATACACAAGAGATATCAATGGAGTGTACCAGTTCGGTGCCAACCGAAAAGCGTCGCCGAACAAGATGGCTTACGCTGGAGGCGACACCAGAGAAGTGGTATTGCAATCGGGTGATATCCAGTACAACCCTGCAATGGGAGCTAATAACGCTACCGTTTTAACGAATACAGACCTGAAAGGTCATGCCTTCTCTGCGACCGCCGGACTTTTGCTTCCAGACTGGAGAGGTCTATCCGGCAGTGTGTACTACACCTACTCTGAGGCGAAAGAAGTCAGTGCAAACTCTGGATCAGCAGCTAACTCTGCATGGTTGGGTAGCCCAAGCATCAACAGCCCGAATGAGCAGATACTGAATATCTCAAACTATGCCGTTCCTCATAGAGTGGTTGCAAACTTGAGCTATAGAATAGAATATGGAAACCACGCGGCAACTACAGTGGGGATGTATTACACCGGATCTAACCAAGGAAGATTCTCCTACCTATATGGAAATGATTTCAACGGCGACGGTATCAATGCAGACATCTTGTTCTTGCCGAGAAACACAAGTGAGATTGTATTCACCGACATTGTATCAGGTGGCAACGTTGTGTATACAGCCGCTCAGCAAGCTGCTGCTTTTGATAAATACATCGCAGACAATGATCTTGAGCAGTACAGAGGACAGTATGTGCCAAGAAATGCATTCTTGATGCCATGGTTGAGCAGATTTGATGTAAGAGTGCTTCAGGACGTATTCACTAACATAGGTCCGAGAAGACACACACTACAATTGAGTTTGGATATCGTGAATTTCGGCAACCTGCTCAACAAAGATTGGGGAATCCAGGATAACCTCAATGGAGCACAAAACCTGCTTTCCCGTTCAGGCGGGGTCAGCCAGAATCCCGCATTTAATATGAACAGAATCTCTGGTGAGCTACCAGTTGCTCCGTTCCAAAATGCGAGCAGCTTCTCTACTACTTGGAGCATGCAGTTTGGTCTGAGATATATCTTCTAAGTCAAGAACCAAATTAAGAATTAAGCGTCCCGTAGCTACGGGACGCTTTTTTTGTGGTTTATGCTGGGTGATGATGCCGTATATGTACCCGCCGAGGAGCGGCCGAGCCAAGATTTTTAACTGGTAACTCATCTGAATCTCTATCTTAAGATCGGCACGGCGTAGTTATGAATAGCAGCTGACTGGGGGTGCGTCTTAGTCAGATTATATCTTCAATCCCACTGTTGGGTTCGAACTGTTGGTGGCTTACTGGGACAAAGTCTTGCCTGCCATCTCAATCGCGCATAAGCATCCCCTTTTTTTTCCTTTGATGGGGGGGATTTGCCATCAGTATCTTTTATTTCGACTGGCGCGTAATATGCTGTATTTTAGCTGTCCTCTAAACTTTTGTCCAATTCGTCAGTCTAAGCTGTCATGTTGTATTTCAAAGAGTATGTACATCCGAAGAGTAAAGAATGGGTGATCTTCATCCATGGGGCGGGAGGATCGTCTGCGGTGTGGTACAAGCAGTTGAAAGACTTCAGGAAGGAATACAACCTGCTGCTTATAGACTTGAGAGGGCATGGGAAGTCGGTGGATCTTTCGCAGGTGATCTGGAGCGATAGCTACACCTTCGAGAGAGTAACCTATGACGTTATTGAGGTGCTGGATCATCTTGCAATACCACCGGCACATTTCATGGGCGTCTCTTTGGGGACGATCATCGCCCGGCAGCTTGCCGAGCTTGAGCCGCAGCGGGTGAAGTCGCTGGTCTTTGCCGGTGCGGTCACGAGACTCAATATCCAAAGCAGAATATTGGTATTTCTGGGAAACACCTTCAAGCGGGTGATTCCATTCATGTGGCTTTACAAATTATTTGCCTTTGTGATCATGCCGCGGAAGCAGCATGCTGAGTCAAGAAACCTCTTCATCAGAGAGGCCAAAAAGCTCTGTCAACAAGAATTTATCCGCTGGTTTAAGCTGACTAGCGACATCAATCCCCTCCTGAGATATTTTAAAGAGAAAGACCTCGGCATTCCCACACTTTACGTGATGGGCGATCAGGATATTATGTTTTTGGAGCCTGTGAAAAACCTCGTCAAAACGCATAAAAACTCAATTCTGAAGATATTAAGTCACTGCGGCCACGTCGTAAATGTGGAGCAACCTGACCAATTCAATCAACTGTCTCTGGCTTTCATAAAAAACCAATAGTAACCTGACTTCTTGCCTTAAATGAAACAACAAACCAAAATTGCCCTAATTGTAGGTATTGTACTGATTGTAGCGATTGCATTTTTCTACCCCAGACTGAATCTTAAAGAAGAAAACGGTCCGTCTGCTGCTTCAGGCGCTGCAGGAGGATCTTACCAGCCAATACCTGTCAATGTGGTCAAACTTCAAAGAGACACTCTTCGAAACCAACTTCAGGTGACGGGGACGATCCTGCCCAACGAATCCGTTTCGCTGAGATCGGAAATTTCTGGTTTGGTGACTCGGATTGCATTCAACGAAGGGCAATATGTCACTAAGGGCACTCCTTTGGTCTATCTCAACGACGACGAGCTTCAGGCTCAGCTTCAGAGACTCCAATACACCCAGAGGCTTTTTGAAACTCAGGAGAACAGACAGAAACAACTGCTCGCCCGCGAAGCGATCTCCCAGGAGGAATACGACATCGTGCTGAACCAATTCAACACGGCTCTGGCAGATATCAAGCTCGTGGAGGCGCAATTAACCAAAACCGTGATCAGGGCCCCCTTTAACGGGATGCTGGGTTTGAGGCAGATCAGTGAGGGAAGCGTCATCGGAACCGGCGACGTAATCACCTCGGTGGTGAACATCGATCCGATCAAGATCGAATTCTCAATTCCCGAGCGCTACGCAAATCAAGTGACCGTGGGTTCGCCGGTATTTTTTTCCAATGAATCGTCGGGTCAAGAAGTAAAAGGGCAAGTGTATGCGTTTGAGCCGCAGATCGACTTGGCTACGCGTACCCTGAAGCTTAGAGCACAGAGTGCCAATAAGGGAAGCAAATTTCTTCCCGGTATGTTTGTGAAGATCCGCTTCATCTTAGAAGTGACAGAGAATGCGTTGATGGTTCCAGCAGAGTCAGTAATTCCTGAGCTATCCGGCTACAAGGTGTTTGTAGTGGGAGAAGGGGGCAAAGCTGAACAGCGTACGGTGGAGATTGGAACCCGGACGGATACCCAAGTACAGGTCCTTTCTGGATTGAACGAAGGTGATCTGGTACTCACCACAGGCGTGATGCAAGTAAGGCAAGGAATGCCGATCCAACCCAATTTACCCCAATAAGTATGGCTAGCTTATCCCATATCAGTATCAACCGGCCTGTATTGGCCATCGTGATGTCCCTTGTGATCTTGCTCTTTGGCGGGATCGGGATTTCCATGTTAGGTATCCGAGAGTACCCCAGTGTGGATCCACCGGTGATCAACGTGAGCACCTCCTATGTCGGTGCCAATGCAGACGTCATCGAGGCGCAGATCACGGAGCCTCTTGAGGAGCAAATCAACGGGATTCAGGGGATCAAATCCTTGACCTCGACGAGTGCGGATGGCAGGAGCAACATCACGGTGGAGTTTGAAGTTGGCGCGGATCTCGAGGCGGCTGCCAACGACGTCCGGGACAAAGTGTCCGGAGCCCAGCGAAATCTCCCTCCGGATGCCGATCCTCCCGTGGTGTCCAAGGCTGATGCGGATTCTCAGCCGATCATTGGGGTCAATGTGAAAAGTGATACACGCAGCCTGTTGGAGCTGTCCGACTTGGCAGACAATGTCTTTAAAGAGCGGCTTCAGACTATCCCCGGGGTGAGTAGAGTTCAGATTTGGGGTGACAAAGAATATGCGATCCGACTACGGATGGATCCGCTCAGGATGGCATCTTATGGTATCACTCCGATGGATGTGTTGAGCAAGGTCCAAAGCGAGAACGTAGAACTTCCCTCAGGCAGGATCGAAGGGCAAAGCATTGAGCTTTCTGTTCGAACCAAAAGCCGACTGAGTTCACCACAGGAATTTAATAACCTGATCATCAAAGAAGATCAAAACAACATCGTCAAGTTTCAGGACATCGGCACGGCAGAGCTGTCGGCGCTGAACGAAAAGACGGTTTTGAAGTATGGGGGCGTGCCGATGGTCTCAGTAGTTTTGGTACCACTACCGGGCTCAAACAACATCGAGATGGCGGACGAGTTTTACCGCAGACTAGAGTTCATCAAGAAAGACCTCCCAAGTGATGTAGGGATGGAAGTCGCCTTTGACTCGACTAAATATATCAGAAGCTCGATAGCCGAGGTGGAGGAGACGATCATCACGGCCTTTATCTTGGTGGTAGCGATCATTTTCCTTTTCCTGAGAGACTGGCGGACGACGTTTATCCCAGTGGTGACGATTCCGATCTCGTTGATCGGGGTCTTCTTTATTATGTACCTGATGGACTTTTCCATCAACGTCCTTACGCTGCTAGGGATTGTCTTGTCCATCGGTCTGGTAGTGGATGATGCCATCGTCGTGTTGGAGAATATTTACACCCGGATAGAAAAAGGCGAGAGTCCAAAGAAGGCCGCCGAAGAGGGTTCGGAGGAGATCTTCTTTGCCGTAATCGAAACCACTGTAGCCTTAGCTAAGGTATTCCTTCCGGTGATATTCCTGACAGGAACCACGGGCCGACTTTTCCGTGAATTAGGTATTGTGGTGGCAGGATCGGTAATCATTTCCTCCTTTGTCGACCTGAACATAACTCCTATTCTGAGCAGCAAGATACTTAAGTTGAGAAAAAATCAGAAAGCAATTTATAATATTTCGGTGCAGTTATATG
>Ga0079224_100011163_pt1 | contig 12356 bp, 14 predicted proteins | sample Stecom2015_FD_80414 | JGI IMG/M metagenome (GOLD analysis project Ga0079224, IMG submission 80414) | Agricultural soil microbial communities from Utah to study Nitrogen management - Steer compost 2015 | ecosystem: Environmental > Terrestrial > Soil > Agricultural land | place: USA: Utah... | reverse complement strand
CTAGTGTTCCGGGCCGCCGGCGGGAGGGGCGGTGGGCGCGGGGGAACGCCCCGCCGCCGCTCCTTCTCCGGCGATCCCGGCGGCGGCGCCGGGGCCGATCGCCGGAACCCGGGGACGCCCGCCCGGGGTGCGGCGGGGCGGAGCCTGCGGGTCCGCCCCGCCGGGCGGGTCAGTGCGCCACCGGGCGGCCGCGGACGCCGCCGGAGCGGCCCACCTGGACGATGCCGGCGGCGCCGGCGACCATCACGACCGCGCCGAGGATCCAGGCCGTCCAGGCGGCGGCCGCGTTGGTCCCGGCGAAACCGGTCAGCCAGGGCGAGAGGAAGACCAGCGCGCCCAGGCCGAAGATGAACCCCTCGCCGGCGAGCATGCCCGGATGGGTGATCGACATCGTCGCGGCGAGCACGATGAGCAGGGCCAGCATGAACAGCGCCGCCTTCTGCGGGCCGAGCATCCCGTGCCAGATCCAGCTGACGGCGAGCAGCACCCCCGCGGCGATGGCCGCCCAGTCCTGCCAGCGTCCCTTGACCGTCATGGCAGACCTCCTCCGCACCGGCTCCGGCGCCGGCGCTGACTGCCATATACCCGCCCCGGGCCCGGACGGCACGGCGCCCCGGCCGCGCGGGGCGGCCGGGGCGCACGGGGCCTAGTAGGTCGGCAGGCTGGGATCGACCTGGTTGACCCAGGCCAGCACGCCGCCGCCGACGTGCACCGCGTCGGAGAACCCGGCGCCCTTGAGCGCCGCCAGGGCCTCCGCGGAGCGGCCGCCGGACTTGCAGTGCAGCACGATCTTCTTGTCCTGGGGCAGCTTGGCGAAGGCCTCGCCGTTCAGGAACTCGCCCTTGGGGATGAGCACCGAGCCGGGGATGCTGACGATCTCGTACTCGTTCTTCTCCCGGACGTCGACCAGCTGGAAGTCCTCGCCGTCGTCGATCATCCGCTTGAGCTCGCCGGCGGTGATCGTGGAGCCGGCGGCGGCCTCCTGGGCCTCCTCGGAGACGGTGCCGCAGAACGCCTCGTAGTCGATCAGCTCGGTGATCGTCGGGTTCTTGCCGCACAGCGGGCACTCCGGGTCCTTGCGGACCTTGAGCGCGCGGTAGTTCATCTCCAGGGCGTCGTAGGTCATCAGCCGGCCGACCAGCGGCTCGCCGAACCCGGCGATCAGCTTGATGGCCTCGTTGACCTGGATCGACCCGATGGAGGCGCAGAGCACGCCGAGCACGCCGCCCTCGGCGCAGGAGGGGACCATCCCGGGCGGCGGGGGCTCCGGGTAGAGGCAGCGGTAGCAGGGGCCGTGCTCGGCCCAGAAGACCGAGGCCTGGCCGTCGAAGCGGTAGATGGAGCCCCACACGTACGGCTTGCCCAGCAGCACGCAGGCGTCGTTCACCAGGTAGCGGGTGGCGAAGTTGTCGGTGCCGTCGACGATGAGGTCGTAGGGCTCGAAGATGCGGAAGGCGTTGTCGGAGTCGAGCCGCTCCTCGTGCAGCACCACCTCGACGTTCGGGTTGACCTCGCGGATCGAGTCGCGCGCGGAGACGGCCTTGGGCCGGTCCACGTCGCTCTGCCCGTGGATGATCTGGCGCTGCAGGTTGGACTCGTCCACGACGTCGAAGTCGATGATGCCGAGCGTGCCCACGCCCGCGGCGGCGAGGTAGAGCAGGGCCGGCGACCCCAGGCCGCCGGCGCCGACGACCAGCACCTTGGCGTTCTTCAGGCGCTTCTGGCCGTCCATGCCCACGTCGGGGATGATCAGGTGGCGGGAGTAGCGGCGCACTTCGTCGACGGTCAGCTCGTCGGCTGGTTCGACCAGCGGCGGCAGCGACACAGTGGCTCCTCAACAGTTCTCGTCGGCGCCACGCCGCCCGCGGGGCCTCCGGTGCCGGAGGGGATCGGGCACGTGACGAGCTTGCTCTCATACCCAACCTACGGGGTGGGGTTTGCATTCCCGCAGCCGGGCCGCCTCCTCTCGGCGGTTCGCCGACCGCCGGTCAGGCGCCGCCCGGCCGGCGGGCGCCGTCCCCGGCGAGGAAGCCGCGGAGCTCCCGGGCGACCAGTTCGGGGCGCTCCATCATCGCCACGTGCCCGGTGCGGGGCAGCAGCACCAGCCGGTTGCGGCGGAAGGTGCGCGCCGCCCGGCGGGCCATCCGCGGGTCGATGAACCGGTCGGCGGCGGCGTAGACCAGCAGCACCGGCCGGTCGACCTCGGCCGCCTGCCGCCACAGCGACCTGGGGCCCCGGCGCAGGTACTCGGCGACGAGGCCGCGCAGCGACTCCAGCACCGAGCCGACCGCGTGCGGCTGCCCCTCCCGCTCCCGCTCGGCCTCCAGCGCCTCCAGCACCCGCTGGGCGGGCGCGGACGCCGGGTCGTAGTAGGTGGCGTCCAGGGTGTCCTGCACCCGGACCTCGGCGGGGCGGCGGGCGATGCGCGCATAGGCCGCGGGCCCGACCACCGGGACCAGCGCGCCGAGCATCTGGTAGGGCACCGGCCGGGGGCGCAGGTCGGGCAGGGCCGGGGAGATCAGGGTGAGGGTGCGCACCAGTTCGGGGCGCTCGGCGGCGAGCCGCACCGCGATGCTGCCGCCCAGCGAGTTGCCGACCAGGTGGACCGGGTGGTCGCCGGCGCGGATCAGGTCGGCCGCGGCCGCGACGCCGGCGTCCAGGCCGTAGTCGCCGTCCGCGGGCGGCGGCGACTTGCCGAACCCGGGCAGGTCGGGCGCCTCGCCGCGGTACTCCTCGGCCAGGGCGCCCATCAGGTCGGTCCAGTTGGTCGAGGCCCCGTTGAGTCCGTGCAGGTAGACGATGCGCGGCCGGTCCCGCCGGCCGCCGGTGCGGACGTGCATCCGCCGCCCGCCGACGGTGCGGAACTCACCCGGCCACGGATCGACGGGCTCCGCCATGCCGCCCCCTCTCCGCGTCCGCGCGCTGCCGCGGCCCCGCCGCCGCGGGCCCTCGGTGGCACTCTACGCACCGCCGCTCCCTTACCCAGCCGTGGCCTCGCCGTTTCCCCCGCCCGAAACAGAGCAAGTAACGTGGGTGGCACGTTCCGCGACGACCCGAGGGGGATTTCCGTGACGTCTGCACGACCGCCGCGCGAACCAGGGGAGGCGGCCCCGGACGAGTCCCTCGACTCCCCGGAGGCCGACCGCGCCGACCAGCTGACCTCGGTCGACGACGAGGAGGGCTGGACCCCCGACCGCGCCCTGGAGACCCCGGACGACGTCCCCGAGGGCGACGCCGTCGAGCAGCACCTGGAGGTCGGGCTGGACGAGGACGAATACCGCGGCTGACCCCTCCCCAACGGCAGGGAAATCCGAGATCATCGGGGGTGGAGGCGGCCGGGGTGGTGGCCGGTGCCGGGTGAGCGTAACCTACGTCCGAGTAAGATGAAGGGATGCGCACCGGGGTGTTCCGGTTCCCCGTTCTCACGGCGCTTCCCGGATTGAACCGTCGAATGCGGCGCCGCAGAGCCGCCGCACCAGTTCGGAGGGTGTGGGTGTGACAGCTCCTTCAGACGCCCGGCCGCGCGGCACCCGGCTGCCCCGCGTCGCGCGCAGGCGGCAGCTGCTGGCGGCGGCACAGGAGGTGTTCGTCGCCCAGGGCTACCACCAGGCCGCGATGGACGAGATCGCCGAGCGGGCCGGCGTCAGCAAGCCCGTGCTCTACCAGCACTTCCCCGGGAAGCTGGAGCTGTACCTAGCGCTGCTGGAGCAGCACTGCGAGGCTCTGGTCGACAAGCAGCGCGAGGCCCTGGAGAGCACCACCGACAACCGGGACCGGGTCGTCGCCAGCTTCACCGCGTTCTTCGAGTTCGTCGCGGGCGACGGCGAGGCGTTCCGCCTGGTGTTCGAGTCGGACCTGCGCAACCTGCCCGCGGTCCGGGAGAAGCTCGACCACACCCTGCACCGGTGCGCCGAGCTGATCGGCGAGGTGATCCGGCAGGACACCAGCATCTCCGAGGAGGAGGCGCACCTGCTCAGCGTCGGCCTGGTCGGCCTGGCCGAGACCAGCGCCCGCTACTGGACCGGCAGCGGCGGCGGCGTCTCCAAGGAGGCGGCGGAGCTGCTCGTCTCCCGGCTGGCCTGGCGCGGCCTGAGCGGCTGGGACCTCACCCGGGAGAGCGCCGAGTAGCGGTCCCGGCCGCCGCCGGACCGCTCTCCGCCTCGGGTTTTTCCCCGACCCGACTCCGCTCCGTGACCGCGGGGGTTCTCGCGGGCCGCCCCGGGTTCCCCCGCCCCTCCGGCGATCGCGCGGCACGGTCCCCCTCCGCCCGCATCCCCGACCCCGACATCGGACACCGTGAGTGACCAATGGTCACCCTCCGACGATTCGGCCTGGTCGATAACGGGTAATCGCCGTGGTGAGAAGCGATCCGTTTCGGTTTCGCCGAGCGTACGCGGGACCACTCCCGGGTACGGGCGGGGCCCCATCGGGGGTGAAACGACATGGACATCGGTCAGGGCTTGACGACGGCGTGGACCGCCGTCGTGGCTTTCGTACCGAGACTCGCCGCGTTCCTGGTCATCCTGATCCTCGGGTGGATCGTGGCCAAGTTCATCGGCCGGATGGTCGGCAAGGGGCTCGCCCGCCTCGGCCTCGACCGAGGGCTGGAGCGCTCGGGGGTCGGAGAGTACTTCCAGCGCAGCAAGTACACGGCCAGCGAGCTGTTCGGGAAGATCATCTACTACGCCGGTGTGCTGATCACGCTGCAGCTGGCTTTCAGCGTGTTCGGGCCGACCAACCCGATCACCCAGATGCTGAACCAGGTGGTCGCCTGGATCCCGCAGGCCGTGGTGGCGCTGGTGATCCTGGTGGTGGCCGGCATCATCGCCAAGGCGCTGCGGGACATCGTCTCCAGCGCGCTGGGCGGGCTGAGCTACGGCAAGCTGGTCGCCAACCTGCTGGGGATCTTCGTGATGGCGCTGGGTGTCATCGCCGCGCTGAACCAGATCGGGATCGCCACCGCCGTCACCCAGCCGGTGCTCATCGCGGTGCTCGCCACCGTCGGCGGCATCCTGGTCGTCGGCGTGGGCGGCGGCATGGTCCGGCCGATGCAGGAGCGGTGGTCGCGCTGGCTGGAGGCGGCCGAGCGGGAGACCTCCCGGATCCAGGAGGGCCAGGGCTACGCCGCCGGCATGTCCGACGCGATGCGGACCGAGCAGGGCGCACCCCAGCAGGGCGCACCGCAGCAGCGCGCCGAGGCGCGGCAGGGGGCGCCCGCCGGCGGCGCCAGCCCGTCCGGATACGGCCGGGCCCGCACCGAGGAGAGCGGCGGGCCGGTCGGCGAGCACCGCCGGCCGCCGGAGCCCTGAGGCGGCGCGCCGGAGCGCACACCGGAGCGGGGGCGGGGCCTGCGGGTCCCGCCCCCGCTCCGCGTCCGCTGTCTAGAGCAGCTCCTCGTCCCGCAGCTCGTCGCGGGAGAGCCGGTCGATGCGGCGGATCATCAGCACCAGGGTCGCCCCGATGGGCAGCAGCGACAGCCAGAAGGCCGGGGAGGTCCACCCGGACACCGCCATCACCGCCAGCGCGACCACGATGATCAGTGCGAAGAGCATGAAGTCGGTGCGATCCTGCCGGACCAGGACGCCGATAGGAGGCCGCGCCGCCCCATGCCGACCGCTCCTCATGCGCTCTTCCTTTCTCGCGGCACCTCGCGGCCGCATCTTCGATCCCGGGCATGCGGCCGAGACGGGTTCCGCGTCGGGAACGCCGCGTGTGAAGGCGCCCCTTGCCCTCGGGATACCCACGACGGACAGCATGACCCCGGGTATGGATCAGCGTACGCCCCGTGAGGGCCTCCGTGAGATCACTTCGCGGATCGGCGGCCTGTCACCGCCGATCCGTGAGGTTCCACTTTGGGGCGTGACCAACCTAGCGGACGAAGCCGCACTCCTTGGCCAGCCGGCAGATGGCCAGGAGGCGAACGGTCTCCCAGTCGTACTCCGCGGAGGTGGAGTGCCACCCCCGCTCCCGGCAGCCGTCCACGAAGCCGCGGAGGTAGCTGGTCAGGCTCCGCGAGGTGAGCGGAGCGCCGCCGGAGGCGATCGAGTCGCGGACCGCCGCGGCGTGCTGGTCCAGCTCAGCGGTGAGCCAGGGCTCGGTGGAGCCGCTGAGCGGACCGAAGACGTCGAATTCGCGAGAGAGGCGGGCCAGCGGGCCCTGCGCGTCGAACCCACTGCGCATGGACGAGACACCTCGTGGCCGGGAGCGTTCGGAACCCAACCGACTATATGTCAATTCGGGACCGAATCATGACCGTTTCGTGTTCGAGTGGTCGGAGTCACCGCTCCCGCGGAGAACGCCCCGGGGCGGCTCCCCCTGCGGCGCAGGGCGTCCCGCTCCCCCGGGCGCCGACGCCACCCCGCTCCGAAAGGTACTCGCAGGTCAAAGCGGGTAGCGGCGGCCCGGCGGAGAGGCCCCGGAACAGGGCCCCGTCCCCCGGGCGCGCCCGGCCTCAGGTGCTCAGCCCCATCGCGGCCAGCCGCGCGGAGTGCGCCTCGGTCAGCCCGGCGAACAGCCGGCTCACCGCGGCCAGGTCGCTCTCCCGGCCGGACCCCTCCCCGGCCCGCTCCGCGCCCGCGGCCACCAGCGCGGCCAGCTCCGGGCGGTGCGCGGCGACCAGCTGCGCCTGGCTCAGCGCCTCGCCGACCAGGCGGCGCGCCCACAGCGACAGCGGGCCGGCCAGCTTGGGGTCGGCCTCGACCGCGGCGCGCACCCGCGCGCCGATCACCTCGGCCCGCTCGTCGTCGTCGACCGCGCCGTCCACCAGCTCCGCGGTCCGGGCGTCGGCCACCTTGGCGACCACCCGGTAGAAGTCGCCCGAGATGCCGTCGCCGACGTAGGTCTTGACCAGGCTCTCCAGCCAGTTCTTCGGCTCGGTGCGGGCGTGCCAGGCGTCCAGCGGCTCGACGAACGGCTCCATCGCCGCCTCCGGGTCGACTCCCATCTCGGTGAGCCGGTCGTGCAGCAGGCGGTAGTGCCGGTACTCCGCCGCGGCCGCCCCCGCCAGCTCGCCCTTGGCGGCGAGGTCGGGCGCCAGGCCCGCGTCGCCGGAGAGCCGGAAGAAGGACACGAGTTCGGCGTAGGCCAGCAGGCCCAGCAGGTCCACGACGCCCGCGGACGGCGTTTCGGAAGGGGAGCCATTCGTCATGGAGCACAGGTTAACGAGCCCGGGGCGCCCGCCCGGCACGCCGGCCGCGGGGCGCCCGCGCAGGCGGGGATTATTCGAGCGTATCCGGAGCGTTGCACGTGTCAGCGCCGCGAGCGGGCCTGATGGGGCATGTCCAGGGACGGAGCGCCACGCTAGACTTTGCGCTGTGATCGGCGGCCGAACGCCGTCCGCGCGGACGCTCCCTACGGGCGCGGCGGGTGCCGCGGCCGCGGCCGGTCATCCCGACCGGCGGAACGGGGCGGCCGGATGCGGCGCCCCGCCGCGCGGTGCACGAGCACCGCGCGCCAGGACAACAGAGAACGGACGGCCCATGCGCCGAGTGCGCGAGCGCGCCGCGGAGGGCGGAACACCCCGCCCCGCGTGCCGCGCCGCCCCTCGCCCGGCCCCGCGCCGCAGCGGCGGCGCCCGTCCGCAGCACACGAGGCCACGAACGCCATTGCGGCCCGCCCAGATGGAGGCATGAGCCCTGAGCAGCACCAAGAACACGAGCGAACCCCGACGTACCTTCCGCGACCTGGGCGTCAGCCCGGAGATCGCCGACGCCCTCGAAGCCGAGGGCATCATCGAGCCCTTCCCCATCCAGTCCCTGGCCCTGCCGCTCGCGCTGAACGGCTCCGACATCATCGGCCAGGCCCGTACCGGCACCGGTAAGACCTTCGCCTTCGGCCTGCCGCTGCTGCAGCTCTCCCAGAAGGAGCCCGGCGAGTCCAAGCGGCCCCGCGCCCTGGTCGTCGTCCCCACCCGCGAACTCGCGATCCAGGTGGCGGCCGACCTCAGCACCGCGGGCAAGCGCACCGGGGCCCGGATCCTCACCGTCTACGGCGGCCGCGCCTACGAGCCGCAGATCGACGGCCTGAAGAACGGCGTCGACATCGTCGTCGGCACCCCCGGGCGCCTGCTCGACCTGGAGAAGCAGAAGTACCTGAACCTGGGCGGCGTGGCCGCCGTCGTGCTCGACGAGGCCGACAAGATGCTCGACCTGGGCTTCCTGCCGGACATCGAGCGGATCCTCAAGCGGATCCCCGACGAGCGCCAGGCCATGCTCTTCTCGGCCACCATGCCGAGCGAGATCGTCGGGCTGTCCCGCCGCTACCTGACCCGGCCCACCCACGTGCGCGCCGGCGACGACGACGAGCCCGGGCAGACCACCACGAGCCACATCGACCAGTACGTCTACCGCACCCACCAGATGGACAAGGGCGAGATGCTCGCCCGGCTGCTCCAGGCGGAGGGGCGCGGCCTGAGCATGGTCTTCTGCCAGACCAAGCGGGCCTGCGACAAGGTCGCCGGCGACCTGAAGGCGCGCGGCTTCGCCGCCGCCGCGGTCCACGGCGACCTGGGGCAGAGCCAGCGCGAGCGGGCGCTGCGCGCGTTCCGCAACGGCAAGATCGACGTGCTGGTCGCCACCGACGTGGCCGCCCGCGGCCTGGACGTGGATGACGTCACCCACGTGGTGAACTACGAGTGCCCCGACGACGAGAAGACCTACACCCACCGGATCGGCCGCACCGGCCGCGCCGGGCGCTCGGGCACCGCGGTCACCTTCGTCGACTGGCGCGAGATCGCGCGCTGGAAGCTGATCAACGCGGCGCTGGAGCTGTCCTTCCCCGACCCGGAGGAGACCTACTCCACCTCGCCGCACTTCTTCGAGCAGCTCGGCATCCCCGAGGGCACCAAGGGGCGGCTGGCCAAGGAGAAGCAGGAGCGGGTCGGCCTGGAGGCCGAGGAGATCGAGGACATCGGCGACACCGGGGTGCACGCCAAGCAGCGCGAGCAGCGCGAGCCGCGCGACCGGGACCGGGGCGGCCGGAGCCGCAACCGGAACCGGCGCCGCACCCGCAAGGGGGCCGAGGCGGCCGCCCCGGACGCCCCGGCGCGCACCGAGCCCGCCGGCGGCGACGGCGAGGCCGCTCCCGCACCGCGCCGGCGCAGGCGCCGCCGCACCCGCAGCGGGGTCGAGGTCGGCCGCGGCCAGGAGGGCACGGCCCAGGAGGGCTGACCGCCCTGCAGTCCGCACGCACGGACCGGGGCGGCACCCATCCGCCCCGAGCCGACCGCCCCGGCCCGCCGGACCGGGGCCCTGGTCGGAGGCCGGATCGTCTAGGGTGATCCGTCGTGAGTACACCGCGGTTTCTGGAACTTCCGCCCGGCGTCCGGCGGATCGACGTGCCGACGGCGCTGGGCACCGTCGCGGCGCTGCGGGCCCTGCCCGCGGCGGGCGGCTACGACCGGCAGCCCGCCCTCCTCGTCCCCGGCCTGACCGGGAGCAAGGAGGACTTCATCGCGCTGCTGCAGACGCTGGCCCAGGCCGGGCGCCCGGTGGTCGCGATCGACCTGCCCGGCCAGTACGAGTCCCCGGCCCCCGGCGACCTGACCGGCTACGGCACCGCCTGGCTGGGCCGCTCCGTCGCGGCCCTGGCCGAGGCCCTCGACGAGGGCCCGGTCCACCTGCTCGGCCACTCCTACGGCGGGCTGGTCTCCCGGGAGGCGGTCATCGGCGACCCCTCCCCCTTCCTCTCCCTGGCCCTGATGAGCTCGGGCCCCTCCGCGGTCCCCTCGGCCGGCCGGGTCGCCGACGCCGAGCGGCTCATCGCCTTCCTCCGCCCCGACCCCACCCCGGAGCGCCTGCGGCTGCTCTGGGACCGGTACCTGGACGGCCCGGCCCGGTCCGGCGGCCTGTCCGCGGAGATCCTGGAGTTCCTGCAGGCCCGGATGGTCGCGAACAGCCCGGGCGCGCTGGTGCGGATGTGCGAGGAGATCCTGTCCGCCCCGGACCGCACCGGCGAGCTCTCCGCGGTGGACCTGCCCCGGCTGGTGCTCTACGGCGAGAACGACGACGCCTGGCCGCCGGACCTGCAGGCGGTGATGGCCGAGAAGCTCTCCGCCCGCAAGGTCGTCGTCCCCGGCGCCGCCCACTCCCCCAACGTCGAGGCCCCGGAGACCACCGCCGGCGCGCTGACCGCCTTCTGGGACGCGGTGGAGACCCCGGAGCGGACGGTCTGAATCACGGGTCGACACCTCTTCGTGTACACGGTTCGAATCGCGCACACTGCGGGCATGACGAAAACGGTCTCTTCCCGCGAGTTCCGGTCCCACCTGTCCGAGGCCATCGACCGCGCGCAGGCCGGCGACTCCACTGTGGTCACTCGCAACGGCAGAGCGGTCGGGGCCTTCGTCCCCTTGGAAGTCCTGGAGCAGGCCAGACTCCACGACGAGGAAGAGCTCCGGAGACTGATCGAGGAGCGCCGGAACTCCCGCACGGTTCCCATGGCCGAGGTTATGGCCGAGACACTGGAGCGTGATGAGTGAATACGTCGCGGTCTTCAAGGTCGAAGCCCAGGCGGAACCCCGAAAGACTCCTCGGCCGCAGGCCATGACCATCCTGCGGAAACTCGCGGAGCCGGAAGCAGATCCTTTCGCCTTCGGGCCCCCCGGCTCGCCGGCTTCCCTGGACACCGGCGGCTGAGGGTCGGCGGCCGTCGCGTGATCTATACGGTCGACCAGGGGCGATTGGTCATCATCGTCGTACAGGTGGACCACCGATCAACGATCTACGACTGACACCGCCCCCGTGACACGCAGAGACGGCCCGCCGCCGGGCATCCCCGGTGGCGGGCCGTGCGCGTACCGTGGTGCGGCGCGCGGCCGCGGCCCGGTCAGACCCAGGAGTTGAAGTTGCCGGACTCCTCCTCGACGGTGGTCTCCGGCCCCTGGTCGGGCAGGATCCGGGTGTCCGGCGGGAGGGACAGCAGCACCTCGCCGACCGAGTGCAGCTGGCGGGTGTAGTCGAGGTAGCCGTCGCCGACCGTGCCCAGCTCGCCGGCGCGCAGCGTGTCCCCGCTGAACACGGCGCCCAGTTCGGCGATGTAGTAGCCGACGGTGCCGCTGGAGGTGCCGGGCAGCGGGAGGATGTCGATCTCCAGGTCGCCGGCCTTCAGCGAGCCGCCGCCCTCGACCTCGATCTCCGGGGGGTTCTCCGCGCCGTGCACCCGGCGCCACGAGCGGACCTCGCGCCGGTGCAGGGCGATCGGGGCCTCGTCCCGCTCGGCCACCTCCTGGGCCGCCTCGATGTGGGTGTTGTAGCCGTTGGTGCAGGCCACCAGGTAGATCTCCCGGTCGCCGACGGCCTCCAGGATGAGCTCGGCGTCGTGCGCCGGGTCGATGACGATGACCCCCTCGTCGTCGGCCTTCACGATCCAGGTGTTGCTGACGACGGGGTACTCCTCGTCGTCGACCTTGAGCGCGCCGGCGGTCCGCACCCGCTGGACGCCGTCGGAGTCGGGCTCGCCGATGCCCGGCTCCTCGGGCTCGATCTCCCGCTTCTTCGCCGCCTCGGCCTTCTCCCCGGACTCCTTCTCGGAGTCGTCCCCTCCGTCGGAGCCGTCCTCGTCGGACTCGCTCTCGCCGGAGGAGTCCTCGGCGTCCGCGGAAGAGTCCTTCTCCGTGTCCTCCTCGCCGCCGGCCGCCTCGTCCTCGGCGGGCTTCTCCTCGGCGGCGTCCTTCTTCTCGGACTTCTCGTCGGACTTCTCGGACTCGGCGGAGTCGGCCTTCTCCTCCGCGCCGTCCGCGTCCTCGGAGTCCGCGTCGGCCTCGGCGGACTTCTCCGCCGCTGCGTCCTTCTCCTCGGAGCCGGCCTTCGCCGCCTTCTTCTCCTCCGCCTCGCCCGCGGACGAGGCCTCGGCGGGCTTCTTCCCGTCCGCGTCGCCCTCGCCGTCCTGCACGGCGGTGTCCGGCTCGTCGCGCGCCTCGTCGAGCGTCACCGTGGCGGCCTCGCCGGTCGCCTCGCCGTCCTTCTTCTTGCCCTTCCGCTTCCAGAACACGGTGCCGACCCTTCGATTCGCGTCCGAACTTCCGACTTGGTACTTCCGATGTGTGCGGGACCATTGTTCCGGTCCCGGCGCGCGGTCCGGTACCCCGCGCCACCCTGGCAGGCCCGCGCTAAGCCTCCGGTTAAGCCTCGCGCCCCTCAACCCGTGACGGGTTCGGCGCCGGTCGCCGGCTCGATCAGCCGGGCGAACTCCTCCGGAGCCGTGGTGCGCACTCCGATCCGGTGCCCGGTGAGCGCGCCGTGGTCGTCGCTGGAGCCGGTGACCGCCACCCCCAGGTCCCGGGCGATGCCGCGCCACCGCTCGGTCTCGGCCTCGTCGTGCGAGGGGTGGTCCGCCTCGATCCCGCCGAGCCCGGCGCG
>Ga0079224_100011161_pt1 | contig 12357 bp, 19 predicted proteins | sample Stecom2015_FD_80414 | JGI IMG/M metagenome (GOLD analysis project Ga0079224, IMG submission 80414) | Agricultural soil microbial communities from Utah to study Nitrogen management - Steer compost 2015 | ecosystem: Environmental > Terrestrial > Soil > Agricultural land | place: USA: Utah... | reverse complement strand
GCATCGCACTCGCCGAGGAGCTTGTCGCGAAAGCGACGGGGCATCTCATTTACGTGCGAAGCGTTGATGCCGATGTGCTCGGTGGAGTCGGCGTGTACTTCCATCACGTCTGGGTTTCATTTCACAATGACGGTCAGCACACGGTTACGTTCGAGGTCCGCGGCGAGGTTCACTCCCGCAGCTACGCCTACACGCCCTGGAAAGCCATCTTGAACTTCATCATCTTCGGCCGTCTCCCAGATAGGATCAACCCCGCTCTCTCACCCCCAAATCCCCATCCCGAAAAGCCTGAACAATGATGTCTCGCCATTTCCTCCCGACCTCTTCCGGTCGCCTCCCGGTGAACGGGTATATCTTCGCCGTCGGGTCGTGCCGAAGCTTGGCCGCGACGATCGCCGTGCGCAGCTCCCGCGGGTCATCCGGCAGTTCAAAGCATAACCCCGGGAGACAAGCGACCTCCATCCGGTTGCCGTGCCGGTCGGTCTGTCGCGCGGCGTACGGAGCAGCCAGGACCCAGGAGCATCGATCGCGGTCGTACCCGATTCGTGGCTCCTCTGACCACCCGGCGCCGACTCTTGCGACTTCCCGTAGTGCGTCGAGCTCAGGGCCAGGCGGACGGATTGTAGTGGCGCCCACGGGGATTGTAGGGTGGGTTCCGTCCGGGTCTTCCTCGAGGAGCTCGGTTAGGTCCACGTCGATCGCTTCGTCCCTAGCGGCGGGCATGAGGATTGTGGGGGCGAAGGATAAAGGACGGCGAGACATTTGAAAGGAACGGAACGATGACGAAACGAGTTGTATTTGCGATGATTGGAGCGGGCAATCCACCCTCGGTCCTGAAGGTGGCCCGGGCTCAGCTGGAGCCACACTTGCTAGCCAGCGCCGCCCTGATGACGTGCGAGCGTCCCGGGTTTGAATGCATGCTTTTCGACTGGACCACGCGGCACGGCACCCCGCGCACCACGTGTCCCTCGCCTGACATGGCTGTCGACATTCTCTCAGGGCTGCGCGCCATCGGCTACGAGGTGAGCGCGGAGATTGTCTCGCCGGGTATGCCCGAGCGGGTCTTTGCCAAGATGCTAGAACATGCTGGAATCAGGGTAACGGTAACGGAGGTAGGATGAAGCGGATTGTACTAGTGACGGGAACGCGAAGCCGATACCCGGAGGTCGACAAGACCGTGCGCAGTCGGCTCGACAGCTACGAGAAAGACGGCTTGGTAGTCATGCACGGCGGCGCACGTGGGGCAGATACTGTCGCCGCGCTCTGGGCTCGTGATTGCGGCGTTCAGGAGATGGCTCTCCCCGCACCGTGGAAGAACGGGAAGCAAGCGGGGCCAGCGCGAAACGAGACGATGGTTTCGCTTTTGGTTGCGCTACAGGGCGAAGGCTACGAAGTGCACGCCGAAGCTTTCCCCGCAAAGGACTCGCGCGGCACCTGGGACTGCGTGAGACGGCTCCGGGCCGCTGGTATCGAACCCACGATTACGGAGGTGTGATGACCTGGAATTGGGACAACCTTTCCGACGGCTGGGAGATCGACGGCGAGTACATCGTCGACCCCGAAGGCCGCATCGCGTACGCGTACAGGGTGCAACGCGTAAAGCTGTTGACCTCGGTGCTGCTCACGGACATCGAGCCGCTGCTCAAGGAAGCGCAGGCCCAGGTCGAACGGTGCAAGGTGGTGGAGATTCAGGCGGAGCCGGAAGGGTAGACGCGCCCCCTTGCGTCTCACCCTGGCCAGTGGTAACCTGCCTGGCAGATGTTTTGCAAACAGCAACCCAACGCCCCGATGGGGGCCAACAGCTGAGGCCCTTGGCCTCACTGACACCAGGAGGCCACGTGGACAAAATAGACATCGCAACCGCCGCACAACGCGCCAAGGCCCGAGCCGCATGCATCCGCGACACCGAAGCGAGAGTGCTTGCCCTGGAGCTCGACCGTCTGCCGACTGAGGACCTGGGCGACACGGAGTACATGACGCGAGCTGTAACGCTGACGTTGCGTCTGCAAGCGCGTACCGAAAGTGTAAACTGATGGTGGCTAAACACTCTGCCGATGGAGAAACCACATCGGAGCATGGGGCGGGAAGCATCCTCGACATCATGGGTCGCGACGTGGAGATTCCCGAGCGGCCGCGTCGCACCATCCAGGATGACGCGGAGAATCTACGACAGGACGCGGTCGTCGCTGGGATCGACTGGTCAGAGGTGGGGTAATGGCTCGCACGCGTCGCGGTCGCGGAAACTTCTGTCATTGCTCGTGGTGCATGGAGATGACCGGTCGGAACCGGCTATTACGACTGCGTAAGGGGCTCGTCCGGAGAGACACCCAGGAGCGGGTTGCCGAGGCCCTAACCCAGCCTGAGCCCCGTCAGGTGCGCCAGCAACGCGACCACGGCTAGGCCGACGACAACCCACCCGACAGGCTTGGGCGCGGGGAATGCGCCGAGTAGGATCGCGCAAATGCAAAGCAGGATGATTTCGAGGGACATGCTTGTCTGTGGTGCGCCTAGGTGTCGAGCGCTAGCCCCCACTGCTCCGCCGGCATTGGCCTCCCGATGAGGTACCCCTGCACCAGGTCCACGCCCGCCATGAGCATCGCTTCCCGTCGCTCTACAGTCTCGATACCCTCTGCAACGACGGTCATTTCGAGCGCGTGAGCGAGGCAGACAACCCCCGGAATCAACCCGGGTGGTTCGTCCGTAGCGTTGACCAGTGAGCGGTCCAGCTTGATGCCAGTGAACTTGTGCTTTCGCAGCCAGCGAATCGAAGCGTAGCCCATTCCGAAGTCGTCAATCTCCCACTCGTAACCGCCGTCGTGCAGTGCTCTGACGGTCTTCGCGACGGCTTCGCTGTCCTTGATCGCCTGCCCCTCGGTGAGCTCTAGACCGACGTCTGACGGCTGCAAACCGAGTGCATCCACCGTGCTCATAAGGTGCGGCGCAAACCCGCGGCGCGTGAGCTCCGGGGCACTGACGTTGATACTCATTCGACGGAGGGCAATCCCCCGCGCGCGGAACTCGACGAGCTGACACAGGGCTTCCTCGACAACCCAGCGGCCAACAGTGGCAATCATCCCGTAGCTTTCGAGCACAGGAACGAATTGGTCTGGTGTGATGTTGTGCCCACAACCCGGATCCCATCGGAGCAACGCCTCTGCGCCTACGATGCGACCGAACTGGTCCGCCTGCGGCTGGTAAACAAGCGAGAACCCCGACATCGTCGGGACTGACGAGCGCAAGTAGTTGGCGATTTGGTGGCGAGCAATGACGCCTTGTCTAAATTTGAGCTCCGCCGGAGTGGGGGACATCGGAGTTTCCTGGTCCGAAATGCAAAAAAGGCCGGGAGCGTTGGTGCCCCCGGCCTAGTGTGAAACAGTGTACTCCCGTTGTCCTTACTTGTTCATCTGGATAGGTTCAAGCTCGGCGGGTGGCTTTTTCGTCGTCGTTGGGATCCATCCGTTTTGGATCCCGTGGTTGAGTACCGCGACGATAATTGCAGCGATGATGCTGCCGATTGCGCCAGCTCGTTTGGCTGCCGACGATTTGGATTTGGGTTCGAGTTGTGAGACCTCGATGGTGCGACGTATCTCGTCGAGCTCGCGACGCTGCTTGTCCGCCCGAGCGAGCATTGCTTGCTGTAGCTCGATGACGAGACGCTCGTTTGCGTCCAGTCTGGCGAATAGATCCAGATCGCCAACATCAACGCCGGTGAGGCTTTGGCGGTACTGGGGTTCGGATGTGCGCAACTGAGAGCTCCTGAGATCGTGATGAGGCGCGCTGTGCTTGCTGGAGCGTTGTCCGCACCTGCCGGATAGCGCCATTCACGGCCTCCGTCAGAGCAGCAAGCTGCGCGTCTCGTTCGTCAAGTCTCCCCTGTAAGTCTTGAATGGCCCTGGTCTGGTCGATGTTCCGGAGTACCAGCTGGCGAAGCAGCGAGTTCTGTTCGCCCAGCAGTTGCCCGAGCTTGAGCACGTCGTGCTGGTTAAACGCTTCGGACATAGCGAACGAACCCTAGCAAGCGCTCGGCGTTGTACGGGAGCAGCGCGCTGTCGACAATCCAGCGCCCGCCCTGTTCGTTGGCACCCACCGACGAGTAGCCATTGGGCACCGCGTACGCGACGGCCTCGACGTGGTGTCCGCCTGGGCGCGTGTAGATGGCGAGGTCGCCAGCCAGCGGGTGATTGAATGCCGTCACCTTCGACGCCGGTTGCCACGAGCCGCGGATCCCGTTCTGCGCGTCGATCATGTACTCAGCGGCCCCAGCTCGAGCAGGCGCGAGTTTCTCACCGGGCCTTGCTACCGCGCGCTCAGCGAAGCCGATGGCGGCCGCGCAGAACGAATGGTGTTTGCCGGAGAGCACTTCGCCCGCCAGCCATTCGCCAATGTTCTTCTCACCGCGTTGGCACGCTCGGAAGTATTCGGCAACCCACTCTTTGGGCACCCGGACCTTGCCCCACTTCTCAGCCTCGACGAGACAGAAGCGGACCGCCCGAACGTGTAGCGGGGCTTCGGGATCGGGCATTGTCGGAATGGAGTCTTTCACGGATTCGAGTATCCTTCGGCGGGATGCTGGCCCTAGGTGACCGTCAGGCAAAAGCCCGAGTGCCACCTGGACAGCGATGACGTCATTGCGACTCATTGCGTTTCACCGTTGACGGGTCGGTCTGGTGCCGTCGTTGAATCGAGGGCTCGGCGGGTGTCAGCTCGTCGAAGTTTTGCTTGAGCGCCGGAGGGATCGTCGCCGGGGGCTTGCCGCCCTGGTACGGGACGAAAGGGACGGCCTTGAGTAGCTCGTGCCAGACAGGCGCAAGCGCTCCGAGAACACCGCCGAAGACCAGCTCTGTCGCACCGCCTTCTCCGGAGAGCGCGGCAAGGAAAGCGCCAAGGGCAATGGAGGGCAACGCTTGCCAGACTTTTCTGGCGAGCGTCACGACCGGGCGCACGTCGATGCCAGCGGGGAACGGGAGGTCGGCGACGCGCTCCCACATGTTCGGGGCGAACCGCCGGACAAGCCACTGACTCAGCCAAATTACCGCCACCAAAAGAGCAGCGGGCAGGAGGGGGTGAATTGATTCGAGAAAGGTTCTTGCGTGCTCTAGAGTCATTGGCTACTTTTCCTTCGTCCGTTTCGTTTGGTCACCTTTCGGACTTTTCCGTTCCGTACTTGAAGCGCCCAGGGTAACTCCTGGGCGTTTCGCTTTTAGCGTTACTCCGCGCAGCCCTCGCTCAGAGCAACGCAAGTCAACGCATCCGACTCCGCGACGCACGCCCGCTCCGGATACGCGTGAGGCGCATCCTCGCAAGCTTCAGCGCACGCGATGAATCGAGTGCAACTGCCGTCGCCGCCGAATACCTGGCACGTCGGGAATCCCTCTTTGCAGCCGAGCCTTTCCCAGACCTCGCACGCCCGCGCGCACGTGGAAGTGTCGAATTCTGGAGGTGGGCCAGCGTCGGGGAACGGTGGGACAATCGGCTCGGGTTTGTTGACGCGTACGTCGCACCCGTCACAGCCGAGTAGCAACAGGGGGATGAGTAGCGCTCTCACGACTCGCCCCCCTGAACGACGAACAGCGGCGGAGCAACGTGCTTGCACAGGTGCCGCTTCTTCCCGCCGTACGCGCGCAAGGCCGCCATGCCGAAGTCGTCGGCCTTGCCCATGTCGACCTGATATCCAAGGTCGGCAAGCGAGGCGACGGTGATGCGAGAAAGCGGATTGAACCCGTTGTCGAGCCACCCCGTCATGAGCTCAGGGTCAAGCGCTGTCTCACGCCAGTGACCCTCCGCCGTGCCAGGCCCGCCCCCTGATTCGAGGGGGACCGGTGTTGGGCCGCGGCCGAGAAATATCCCGTACTCCCACATCGCGCGTTCACCGATAAACGTCGGATTCGGAGTACCGCTCCCGGAGATGAGCCGATGATGTGCCCACAGGGTACCAATCCCCAGCACGTGGCCCATCTCGTGAGTGATCACGTTGACGAGCGCGCCCTCTGCAGCAAGGTCCGCCATGTCGGCGACGTCGAACTCCATGCGCCCGGCGATCGGGAGCTTGTTCCCGAATCGGATGTGCGTCGGGCCAGCTTGCCCGAGTACACCGTTCCGCCCGTCGATAGGTGAGACGCTTGCGTAGATGAGCACGTCGTCCACCTCGGTGCCATCGCTGAGACTTGCCGTCGGCAGGTCCCCGGTGATGACGCTGGACCAGCGCGCCGCGGCCTCCGTGAAGGCCTCGCGGTATTGCAAATCCATGTCGCCAACGAAGCGCAGCGCCACGTCGAATTGCGAGCCCTGGGCGTCGGTGTCTATCTCGAGAGTCCAGCTTTCGAGCAACCCGCCGTCGCCCCCGGAAACGTCCTCGATGAGTAGGACCCAGTCCCCGCGCGCGGGCGAGTTGCGGAGGTAAATCAGCGGCGTCTCAGGTCTCACCGCGTGACTGAACGGCGAGATAGCCTCAGCCACCGAAAGCGGGGCTTGGTCGGTGAACGTCGCCAGCAGGTCGCGCCCACGGTGACCCCGCCGATTGAAGAGCAGAACCTTCTTCCCGTCAGGCGCCTGAAGCCAGAGCCTCACGTCGGAAATGCGGTCATGTCGCACCGTCACCGTGACGTTGACCTCCCGGACAAGGCCGCTCGCGTCGCTGCGAATCACGACCATTTCCTGACGCGGAGCGCCCGCCGAGATTGGCATGCGCCCGCCGATGAAGGTCGTTCTCATCGCTTGAAGGATGCCGCCGGGGGAATCTCAGAGATGACCCGACCTTGCAGAAGCAACTGCCCTTGGGCGTTGCGCATCTGGTAGGTTTCGAGCCAACTCATCAGGGCTTCGTAGGACTTCTGGAACTTCGCGAACGCCGCGACAGCGTCTTTGTTCGCTAGGTCGTCCGTGGCCTCGACAACTCGCTGATACTCGGTGAGCGCGACAATCACGCCGTCGTAGTACTGGACGTATGCAGCCTTGACGTCGAGCGGGGTGTCAGGGTGCCGACTGAAGAACTCCTGGACGACCGTGTTGATGCCCGTCAGGATCGCCGTGACCTCGACCACTACGGCCGTGGCCTTGGGTAGCGCGGCGAGTACTCCAGCGCATCCGGACGTGGCGGCGATGACGGCCAGGAGGGAGAACAAGCGGCGCATCAGGTGTTTGCCTTTGACAGGTAAAGGTAGGTATCAAAGTCGAACGTTCGCGACTCACCGGAGGCCAGCGTTTGCCCGCTCCCAAAGTCGATACTGAAGCATCCAAGCTTGCCCGCGTTGGTGTCGTTGTAGATGAGGCCGTAACGGAACGTCGGGATAGATCCACCCGTAGCCGTCAGCGTGAAGTCCGAAACCGCGACCTGAGCCTGGTTCGTGCTCACCGTCGAAAGCGTCACCGTGAGCGTGGTACCGCCGGAGACGTAGCCGTTCCCGGCTGCAATCTGAGTCACGTCGGACAGGTCCGCGTTTGCGTCGATAGCGGCATTGGACAGCGCGATCTTAAAGGTGTCGTTGTCGAAGTCGTGCTCGCCCTGGAGCACATTCGTGCGGAAGTGATTCTGAACAACAGGTGTTGCCATCGTGCTAGGTGCCTCTCATGTGTGAACGGGCCAGCGCCCGTCGTGAAACGTCAGATCGTGATGTCGGGGCGGACAACGATCGAAAATGGAATGGTAGCGACTCGGCCGTCGTCGAAGGTGAGCTCGATGTCGCACTCTTGCGGCGATGTGCTCGGCGTCGACTGAGCCGTGATTGCCGCGTCAACCTGCAGTCGGAGACGCACTCCGTATTCGGGGTCGACAGCTACCGAAGCCGGGAAACCGGCAACAGTGGCGCGTACCGTGGCCGCTGACAGATCGGCCTCGGTGATACAATCTCCGTTGACCCTCAGGTCACAAACGTCGACGACCCAAGTGTCGCCGCGGAATACTGGTTTCATCGTAGCCTTGCTGTGACGGCGCGTCAGTTAGCGAGACGCGCCGAAGTGGTCAGTCCGTTGCGGAACTGGGCGGAGACAACGAATCCGTTGTGCACCGTCGCCCGAACTCGAACGCGCTCACCTACCGGGAGCGGTACGTAGGGGATGACAGAGACGTCGCCAACCGCGTCCCCGTCGTCGACGTATTCAATGGGCGGCAGTACACCGGACGCGACACCGCCAACCGCGTCCCCGTCTGCGGCGCCGACAATGAAGAGCGTCCCGGAGATGAGCAGCGCGCTCACTATGTCGCCGTCGCTCACCCCCTCGATCGAGAGCAGAGCAGATGCCAGCGTCTCGACGTCGCCAACGGTGTCCCCGTCCGATGCACCGGCGATCGGCAGTACGCCAGAGGTGACGACCGATCCGACCACGTCGCCATCGTCGAGCGAATCGATGGGCAGCGTCCCACCGGCGACGGACAGAGAGCCCACGGTGTCGCCATCAGCAACACCGCTCACCGCCAGAGTGCCAGCGAGCACGACCAGCCCCACCACGTCGCCGTCAGCAACGCCAGAGACGGGCAGTACACCCTGAGCTATCAGGGACAGGTCGCCCGTATCGTCGCCGTCCTGAGCGCCAGCAATAACGAGCGAGCCGGACAGGAGCGCCGCGCCGGTCGAATCACCGTCAGCAGTGGAGCCGAGCGGGAGACTGCCGGAGAGCAGCACGCCGATCACCGCGTCTCCATCAGCTACGCCGTCAATCGCGAGTTCTGAGGCCGTCAGCAGCGTGACGTCGCCCGTTGCGTCGCCGTCGGCTACGGAGCCCACTGGCGACGCGCCAGAGAGCAACATGGCGCCGGCAGCGTCCCCGTCGGCAATCCCGTCGATGGGCAGGTGACTAGCGGTCAGCAGCGAGACGTCGCCGATCGTGTCCCCGTCCTGAGTGGGGCCGATTGCCAGCGATCCGGACAGCAGCGCTGCGCCTACCAGGTCGCCGTCTGACGCGCTTTCGATAGGCAGCGTCCCGGAGAGCAGGAGCGCGCCCCGCGCGTCCCCCTCGTCGACGCCAGCCACGGGGAGGGAACCGGAGAGTAGAGCGCTCCCAACAGTGTCGCCGTCCGCCGTCCCGTCGACAGGCAGCACCGCCGATACCAGCAGGACGACATCAGCGACCGCGTCACCGTCTTGCGTCTGCCCGATCGGGAGTGAGCCTGACAGTAGAGCGGAGCCAGTAGCGTCGCCATCTTGGGCGCCAACAACCGGGAGAGCGCCACTCAGCAGGAGCGCGCCCCGCGCGTCGCCGTCTTGGAGGGCGGACACGGGCAGGCTGCCATCGAGCAGCACGGCGCCGGTAGCATCCCCGTCCGCTACGCCGTCGACAGCGAGCGTTGCCGACGCGAGCAGCGAGACATCGCCGACCGCATCGCCATCAGCTACGCCCTCGATCTCGAGCGGGGGCGCGGCATCCTGTATCGGGTCGTCCGTCTCAGCCGTCGCGCTCCCCGCACTGGTGAGCGTCAGCGGTCGATTGTTGCCCGAGATGTCGGTCCCGAGCGCCGCGAGATTCGACAGCGGCCAGTCTGCCCACGCCGCGACAACCGCAGTCTTGGACTGCGACTCGGCCATCAGCTGAGTTGTCGTCAGACCCGAGGAGTGAACCCGCAGGTAGCCCATTGACGCGTCTGCCGGGTGGTCCTGGTCAGACTCCGAACGGAACCCGAACAGTCGCGCAAACGTCTGCTGGGTCTGCGAATTTAGGACCGTATAGCTGCTATCTGTAGCCGCCCGCGCATAGACGATCGTGTTGGTCCCGTTGTTGACGAGCGCAACGTGGAACCAATTTGTCGGGGCTCCGTCCTCGTACTCATGCTCCGCCGGACTGTGCCAGATTCGAAACTCGCCCGTCGAAGGCTCTGCGAAAAACTGAAGCCACGCTTCCCAGCTTCCCGCGTCGATGATGTCGAGGATGATGCCGTAGGCTTCGAACGAATCCCACGTGCCCTGGTTGAATTTGATCCAGGCCGAGACGGTGATGTTGCCAGACGGCAATCCGGTGCGCTCGAACGTGAACGCTCCTCCGTTTTTGACTACTGCCATCGGGTTATCGCGGGATCAAAGTATCAGCGAGAGCAAGCGCCTCTTGGCCGCTTACATGAATCGGTTTTGGTGAGCCGGTGTACGGCTTGCGAATTACGACCGTGGCCTCATCAAAGCTCATCGCCCCGTAGTCCAGACCACCGAGCCCCATCATCCGAAGATGAACGCATTCGTCGTCGCCGCGCCAAACGTGATGGTCGCTCTCGACCCAACGGCGCCAGCACTCGTCAGCCACGTAGGTCTGGACGTAGCGGCCATCCTCGATGGCTTGTCTCACCCAGCCTTGCGAGTCGGCAGGCGGCTTGCTCTCCCACGGGTGGTCCACATCGATGCGAGCGCCGACGCTTCCACCCCAGACTTTCCCGACGTGAGCCGGGGTCGCTATCGAATCGTCATGCCCAGGATTGAAATGGTAGAGGTGACCGTTCTCACCGTAGACCCAGCGCTGGAGCGAACAAGCGACGTCAGCGGTCTGCAGAACCTGAAATGTCTTGGCCGCGGCATAGCGCCCGTACCAGTCGTCCTGGTCGAACGCGCGCCAGACTCCGCCCGGGTCGATTAGTCGGAGCGCACGAAGCGCCTCGTTCATTGCTGCGTTTTTGCCCGGCTCGGAGCGTAGGACGACACCATGCTTGTCCTCCCATGCGCCGACTCCGTTGCCGTTCTCGACGACGACGACGTTGAAGCTACAGGCCTGACGTCGAACGTTCTCCATCGACCAAGCGACGAACTTGGGTTCGCTTAGCGGAATGATAATCCATTGCACTCAAGTCTCCGATGCCCAGAGGAAACGGATTCGGAAGGTCGCGGCAACGTCGGCCGCGGTGAAACCAGTGCCCATTGCGAACGTAGCTGTGACCTGGTCGGTGCCGCCTGTGAGCGTCACGTTGAAAGCCGTGCTAGCTCCCGGGAACGCCTCGTAGCCCACCGTGATCGCGCCATTCGATGCACGCTGAAGCGTACCGTAGACGACAATGGATCGCGTTGCGTCCTGGTTCGCCTGGGCAACGACATCGAATGTGGCCGCCCATGTCGTCGGTATCTCACCGAGCGGAAACAGGCCGGCTCCGAATGCAAACACCGCCGGTTGAACGGAGCCACCAGCAGGGTCGACGTGCAACGGGAGGATGATGTTTTGGGCTAAGTATGATTCGGCCATCGTGTCAAAGCCCTTGAGACGATGACCAGGAGGTCTCCGCCATCGTTGATGTCGACGTCAAAGCTGAACGTGTCACCACTCACGTACTGGATGTTCTCGATCGTGGCTGCCGATTCGTTGATAATGCCCCAGAGGTATCGAGCCGTGGCCGTGTTGTCGTGCCGCTGAATGTTTAGGCTCCACTGTCCGTGCCGGAGGCTGTAGTCAGTGTGCCCGATGAGCGTTACTAGATAGACGCTTCCGCCTTCGTCCGAGTCGCTCGGGTCGTCAACCGGCAACGGGTCGTCGGTGAACGTGACAGTGAACGGCGCCGTGAGCCAGTCCACCGTGTGCGCCGTTGCGACAACATGCTCGCCATGCACAGAGCTCATGACGGCACGAATCCAATCAGGCGCGGTGAGATAGCCACCCGCATTGATGTTGCGCCTAAGCGTGGCGTGATGGTGATGACCATGTTGTTTGCTGGCTGAGACCCTTGAAAACGCGCGATTGTGTACTCGTTTTCGACCTCTTCGTTGACGTCAAAGCCAACGACATGGGCGCCAAAACCAAGCGTGTGAGCCTGGAACCAGGTAGACATCTTTTGCACCAGAGTCGCGATCGACATGTGAATCTCGTCACCGTCAAACACGATGATGTCTGCCTCGTAGAGGACGATCGCGCTTGCCGGATACTCGGAGACACCAAAGAGCGACTCGAACAGCTCCGCCGTGTCCCATGTAAGCGTTGCCGTCTCACCGTCTGCGAACTCACCGGTTATCTTGGGCTCGAGCCAGATGTTCGTGGGGGTCTGAACGTCCCACGTGAGGCTGGCCGCGGCTGGCTGACCGTGGCCAAACGTCGGCTCGTCCAGATCGCGAGCGCCACCCTCTGAGCCGCCGCCTTTGACAGCCACCGCGTTGGTCACTAGCGCAGGGTTGGCGTAGCTTCCGCCGCCGCCGCCGCCGCCCCAGTAGCTGAGGCCGCCACCGCCGCCACCGCCCCAGCCGCCACCGCCGCCGCCGGCGCCAGCTATCGTTGTTCCGCTACCCTCGACGCCACCCTGACCGCCGTTGCCTCTGTCTCCACCGGGGTAGCGTCCGAGCCCGCCTGCCGCGGCAGCCGAAGGCCCGCCATTGCCGCCGTTGTACTGGGTGCCGGCCGTGCCTCCGCCGCCGGCTGGAGCGGCCTGTCCGCCAACGCCGTTTTGTCCGCCCCAGCCTGGGCCTG
>Ga0079224_100011160_pt1 | contig 12357 bp, 11 predicted proteins | sample Stecom2015_FD_80414 | JGI IMG/M metagenome (GOLD analysis project Ga0079224, IMG submission 80414) | Agricultural soil microbial communities from Utah to study Nitrogen management - Steer compost 2015 | ecosystem: Environmental > Terrestrial > Soil > Agricultural land | place: USA: Utah... | reverse complement strand
TCGGCGCGTGCAGCGAGCCACATGTTCTGGATAGCGCAGCTAACCGAAGCCAAATCCATTTCAGGTAACGTTCGTCTCCCAAAGACATGTTGGTCTCTGTTGTCACAAAGTGCAGCGACGAGCAGTTCGCCGCAGTCGAGTATGCCCTCAACCTTGAGGCGAAGGAATTCAGCCATGCGTGCTGTAGTCTCGTATTCGCCGATTGCCTTTGCTGTCCGTATGCGTTCCTTCTCAACCAAACTATGGATCTCATGGCGCAAAGATCGCTCTGTGATGCGTATAAATCGCCATGGTTGCATGAGGCCGACACTGGGAGCCTGATGTGCTGCAGTAAGTAAGCGCTCAAGCACTTCGGTCGCTATCGGTAGAGGAAGGAAATGCCGCATATCGCGACGTTCGGCGATCGCCCGATAGACTGCAGCTCGATCCTGTGGACTGTAAGCGTAACGACTCATTCGTTCAATATGGCGATAAAAAAGCCGCGCCAGTTAAGAACCGGGCGGCCTTTTCAGCATGCTGTCGACTTAAACTTGAGCAGTAGAGACGATGCGAATCTGCTGCAAGATACGTACGGTTGCCCATGCGATTACAAAATAAATCGCGGAATAGCCAATATATCCCGGCAGGTAGTTCCAACCGTACTGAATGGTTTCCATGATGCCGTTATTCGGGAATCGTCCGGAAAACAGATAATAGGTCTGTGTCGAAATAATAAAGGCAGCGATGGTGGAGGCAAGTGCAGTGGCGGAGTAGGCGACCGGAGCAAACGGATCGTCACGGCTCGCTAACCAACGGCCTCCGAGCCATACAGCGCCATATGCTGGGATGAGACCCCAATAGGCATCTGTCAGGCAAAACGCTTGCCATGAGTCGACTGAGGCTGCACCAAAATCGATGAGGCTCGCCAAGAGAAAGAAAGCGATAAACCAGGCGATACGGCCTAGCAGTAAGCCACCAAGCAGGAAAAGTGCAAGGCTGGCATCTGGTAGGGAAACGGCGGTAAGGACATGGCTGCCGCGGGTTAGCAGCATGAGGAATGCAAAGATGGCAGCGACTGCAAGCTTTTGATTCAATGTTAATTTATTCAGATTCATGCTCATAATTCGTTCTCCAGGGTGCATCCTGCCTCTTAAAAGGTCAGGATTTCAAGAAATCGCAGTTTATCATTTTGTAGGCAGATAAGGCTCGTATTAGAGATCGATGCGTAAACCCAAACGCCAGGTACGTTCGAAATCGACCGGATACAAGGCATCATCTTCAACATGTAATGTATTTCTATGCTCAAAGAGGTTGTTGACTGAGCCATACCATTCCATATTCTTATGGCGATAACTGATCGCAAGATTGGTTGAGGCATATCTTTTTTGCCTCTGCGAGCCATTGTTCGCAAAGTCGTTCAGGGCATAGGCAGCGTCACGCCAAACCTGACTCAGGTTGATATTGCCATGCTCCATGAATCTGTAATTCAGATTAGCAGATATCGTATGTTTCGGTACGCTGGGAAGATGTTTGTTCCTGATGAGCAATACAGGCGAATCTTCCTTTTTTACGATAGCACGGGTATATGAATAAATGACCCCAGAACTTAGTTTGTTGTTGATCCTCCAATGGTTCTGTAGCTCTATCCCGTATTTTTCAGAACGCTCTATATTCGTGTTGCTAAAGGTCAGTGGATTGAAATAGATCTCATTGTCGACATCGGCATGGAATATGGTCGCCTTGAATCGGTTATTGGCCGTGACATGATTGAGACCAAGGTTGATGGTTCTCGCTTCCGCTGGTTCAATAAATTCATTGAATGTGCCGAACCAGGTGAAGAATCGATCGATGTCTGGCGCCTGAAAAGCTTTGTTGTAGTTAGCAAATATGCTGATCTCGTCGCTGATCCGGTAATTCATGCCGATATCCCAGGCATTCAGACGCTCCTCAGCACTTAGCCCTTGCCCTGTATCTGGTCTGTAGCGATATTCGATCTTCTCGCTGCGCGCGCCAGCTGACAAGGTGAGATCGGGAGATAGCCACGAAGGATGATATTCAGATTGGGCGAAATAGGCGAAGTTGTCTTTAGTCGTGGTGTTTGAGGCAGCTTTCCTGTCACCATCAAAAGATTGGATTCCAGCGATTAGACTGAATTGCTCTGTGCTGTATTTTAGCGATACATCGTTGGATAGATAATCATATTTAGATTCGGAATTGAAATTGACGAACTCCGATCGCTTATCTTCTCGATAATGGGTCGCGATCAGTTGTAGGTTCGAGCTGATGTCGTACTCCGCTCCAATGCTCCACTGATCGGTGTCGAATTTCTGGTGCGTATAGGTCTGGCTGAACGGTCGGCCTGTGAGCTGTCTAGGATCCTCCTTGAACTCGGCCTCAGTCATCGCATTGATATATCGGATATCGTTACGGGAGCTTGTAGCCTGAAGATTAAACCTGACGTTATCATCGGGTCTTAATTTGATTTTTACGTTTTGGGTGTCACTGGAGAACTCGTCTCGTTTGCCCGTTTCATCTTTCTTGCTGAATCCGTCATGACCGTCATGGGTCGCTGTAGCGGTCAGCTCCAGCCACTCTGTTGCGATTCCCGCAGAGATCGCGCCCGACCTTTGGCCGAAGTTGCCGGCAGAAGCGTTGATGCTTATGCCGGTTCTACTCTTCGTGTAGATCTGTATGGAGCCTGCCATGGCTCCATCGCCATGCACGATGGAGCCGCTTCCTTTGGTGATCTCGATACGGTCAATGACAGCTAAAGGGATCGCACTTAGCAGTTGCGGCGACATGTCGATATTATTTAACCTTCTGTCGTCGACTGTGATCACGATGTTCTGATAGCCATTCTCGGCGCCGTATCCGCGCATGTCGATGGAAGGTGTCGCCTTGTTGCCATAATTCGACAGTATGTTCAGTGAGGATTGCTGTGAAAGATAATCGTATAGCGTCGCGGCTCCTGAAGTTCTGATCATCTCGTCAGTATGGATCTCGGAAGCGTAGGTGGTCTCAGTGTCCTTGCGATCTAGTCGGTTCGCTTTGACGATGATGTCTTGGGTGGTCGTGGTGATGGCCTCCGCTCCTACTGGCGTTGAAAGTAATGCGCACAATAGGCCCGTGGAAATCGATGTTTTCATTTTCTTCCCTTAATCACATGCGACCCCGCATGTGTCTGGTTCAACGAAGGAAACATCGTGAGGGAAGGTTTATGAACGGGAGCCTTCGGCCAATTAGGACAAGCCAGCCAGTCACGTGTATACCATCACCCCGCGGTATTTCCATGCTTGGTCGTACAGGCCGGTCTCCGGGCTTGTGAGCTGGTGCATGGACCGAATCTGCCGCCTTCCTATGGCCGATGGGCCACAGTGGCTGTTTGGCAAAAGACTCACTTACCGTTGCGGGGGCAGCACAGGCATTGTTTAAATGAAAAACGCACCTGTTTCCCAGTTTCACCCGTCATTCAGAATAGAAATCTAGGCACCTGACAACTTCGGACGATTATAAGGGAATCATTTCGGGAAATGCAAATGTGCTTCTCCAGATACTGAATTACTTTCATAAATCCCGCTTAGCTGTTGACCTTTCAGGGATTTCCAAATTATAGTGCCAGCATGGATGCCGACCTTAATAGTCTTGAAGAAAAACTGACTAAGCTTATTGAGCTGGTGCATAGCTTGCGTGAAGAGAACAGCGATTTACGTCAACAATTGGCGCAAGCGCAGAATGAAAGCAAAAAGTTAAGGGATAACATTGATGCGGTGAGTGGCCGGCTGGAGTCGCTCATAGATCGACTGCCTGAGGATCCGAAATGAGTGAAGTGCAGGGTGTTGATATCAATATCATGGGACGGGAATTCACCGTCGCCTGTCCAGAGGAAGAGCGTTCAAGTCTGATAAACGCAGTCAACTACCTTGACAGGAAAATGAAGGATATACAGGCAAGTGGTAAAATCATCGGTATCGAGCGTATTGCCATCATGGCTGCGCTGAATATCACGCACGAGTTACTGAGTGCGAAACATGGCAATTTTGACATCGGCGATATCAAGCGTAGAATTGAGGTAATGCAGGAACAGATTGACGAAGCGCTTGATGAAAAAGGTGGCGAGTTGTTCTGATCTCAGTTCGGTTCTTGACTGGTATTGAAGGCAGTTTCGCCGCCAGTCTGTCAGTTTGCTCCCTGCGGTAGTGTTCAGGTTATATATTCCTTGAACTAGTCTTTGGCATCGGTAACTGTCGATCAAATTGTGGTGTGCATGCCCCGATAGGTGGGTGAGCCTAAAGCGATTTGGACGGTGACCACTTGAACCTTTGGTTCAGGATGCTGGCCTGAGCGTTGCCGTGGGGACACTTAAAAATATCAAGAAAAGCCAGCCGCGACATGATTCGCGGCTTTGTTTTTTCTGCAAGCTCTACACCGCTCTTTTATCGCAATGCGTGGTATTTGAGATCTGCGAGGCTGACGATCACCAATGCCTGTTCGTGTGTGGCTTCCAGGATCACCGGTGGTGCAACGCCTGCTTCAGCGGCTTCAACCCACCGTGAGGCGCAAAGGCACCAACGATCGCCTGGTTTCAGGCCATTAAAGCCATATTCTGGACGAGGGGTGGATAAGTCGTTACCTTGCATGAGCGAGAACACTAGAAACTCTTCTGTGACTTGTGCGCATACGGTATGGCTACCGGTGTCTTCCGGTTCAGTCTCGCAGCAGCCGTTGCGGGTGAATCCGGTGAGAGGGGCTAGGCTGCAGGTCTGTAATGTGGTGCCAAGTACGTTTCGTGCCATGGATACTCTTTCGACTCCGATGATGATATCTGGATACGTTATGATACGGAGAACTGAGCCTGTTTGAGAATATTCTTAATAAATCGGGGTGCTGAATGCGATATTGGTTGATGAAATCCGAACCTTCGGATGTGTCGATTGACGATCTGGCCTCCTTTCCTAACCAGACGGTGGATTGGTATGGAGTGCGCAACTATCAGGCGCGAAATTTTATGCGCGACCAGATGCAACTGGGCGATCTTGCTTTCTTCTATCATTCCAATTGCGCCGAACCGGGTATCGTCGGAATTGTCGAAGTGTGTAAACTCGCCTATCCGGATCGTTTTCAGTTCGTTGAAGGGCATGAATACTATGATCCGAAATCAACGCCTGAGAATCCAAGATGGGTCAATGTAGACGTTAAACTTGTACGTAAGACTCGACTGCTGAGTCTGAAGGAGCTACGCACCTACCCGGAACTCGAGAATATGCGCATCCTGCAGCGAGGGAACAGGCTGTCGATCACGCCGATAGATCCCGGTGAATGGGCGTTTATCATGAAGGTGTTGGAGTGTCCCGCGAGCTAAGAAAGTGCTGAGCTATTTAGCTCAGCTCCGAACTTTCTGACACCAACAAAAAACCCGCTTAGATTTTAAGCGGGTTTTTTATTGAGCAATCAAAGAACTTGATTATTCAGGTGCGTCCAAGCTGCCTACAGACTTCGGATAGGCGATTACACCCCAAGGGAGCTTCTTGTCTTCGATACGTTTAGTGACTTGTAAGGTATCGACATCAATGACCAATACTTCATCAGAACGTCCGCAAGCAAGCAGAATTTCCTTGTCATCCGGTGTGAAGGTGAAGTGCCAGCAACGATCACCAGTATCGACTTCATTGACCTTCTCGTAGGTCTTGGCATCAAAGACTTCGAGCTTTTTGGCCTTGCCGGCTGCGACATAGATCAGGCTGCCGTCACGGTTGTAGGCGATGCCATACGGTGCCTCGCCGGTCGGGACTGCGCGAACCACGTTGAACTCGCTGTCGAAAACAATGAAGTTGTTACCGAACTCAAGTGTGGCAAGGTATGCAGAGCCATCGGGTGCTGCTTTGATACCACGAGGGCGAATGCCGATTTCTTCAGTGTGGATGGTTTTGACCAGTTCGCCGGTTTCAAGATCATGTACGGTGACGGTGTCATCTTCCTCATTGGTGATGATCAACTTGGTGCCATCGTGAGAGAATTCGATACCTTCGGTTTCAGGACCGCCAATGATCTCTTTGGTGACCTTGCCAGTGGCTAAGTCAACGATAGAGATGCGAGCCGGTACCTCTTCTTCGTCGTCATCATCGTCTTCCTCAATTACTTCCTCGCCTGGTTTCGGTGGGGGGCCACCCTTGGAACTGGGCTCAAAGGAGACATAGGCGGTCTGGCCGACTACACGGACGAACTCAGGGTTAACGCCGATCTCGACATGCTGAATCAGTTCACCGGTCTCGGTGTTGATGATAGAGATATTGCCTTCGTCCTTGTTGGCAACGACCAGAGTCTTCCCGTCAGGAGTGATACCGATACCACGTGGTGTGCCGCCCTTGTTGTCGATCTCTCGAACGGTTTCCATGGTGTTGAGATCAATGACGGTGATGCCGCCATTTTGATTGGAAACATAGGCGATGCCGCGATCAGAACTGGAGGCGGATTGTGCGGCTGCTTCTTGGTTTTCAGCAGCGGTTTCCTCGGTTTTGTTGCCGCAGGCTACGGTGAGACCCGCAAACGCGATCAATAGCAGACTATTGCGCAGCCTGACTGCGAGGGGTTTGGAAATCATCCTGGCTTTCTCCTTGTAACTTATTGGTTGTTCGTTAATCTCGCATTTGCGTGCTGCAAATGGAAGTGAACTGATTGGTCAATTTTCTATGGAAGAGGTTCAATCAAATTCACACTAAATTCACCCACTGCAGATTTACAGAAGCAGGTGTGTCCAAAAAACAAGCAAGTTTCATTCTAAATAAAGTATTGTTTTATAAAAACAATTACTTGAATGAATATGTGTGCTTGTTCAAGTCTTGAATTTGGTTGTAAATAGCCAGAGTCTGGCTATTTACAACCAATGTCATTCTAACCGAGGAAGAGTTTGTATGCAGGGTTGGTTGTTTCTTCCCAATGTGGATAGTTGAGTTGCTTTAGAAACTCTTCGAACTCCGCCTTGTCGGAGGGCGGTACCTGGATTCCGACCAGCACGCGGCCATAGTCGGCGCCGTGGTTGCGGTAATGGAACATACTGATGTTCCAGTTTTGACCCATGGTGTCCAGAAACTGTCTCAATGCCCCCGGTTTTTCTGGGAACTCGAAGCGATAGACGGTTTCATTTTCTGCCTGAGGGGCATGGCCGCCGACAAGGTGACGCAAATGCATCTTGGCCATTTCATCGTCTGTCAGGTCGATCGCGGGTAGGCCGTGAGCTTTGAGGTTCTCGATCAGTCCGGTCGCTTCTTCACGATTCTGTATCGCGATGCCAACGAAAATGTGCGCTTTCTCGGGGTCTGAGTAACGGTAGTTGAACTCGGTGATGTTGCGATTGCCCAGCAAGCCGCAGAAAGTTTTGAACGCACCCGGTTTTTCCGGGATGGTAACGGCCAGTACCGCTTCTCGTTTTTCACCGATCTCGGCACGTTCGGCAACAAAGCGTAGCCGGTCAAAGTTCATGTTGGCGCCGGAAGCGATGGCGATCAGAGTCTTACCGCTGACTTGGTCACGTTTGACGTACTCCTTGAGCCCAGCAAGCGAAAGGGCGCCAGCGGGTTCCAGAATCGATCGAGTGTCTTCGAATACGTCTTTGATGGCTGCACATATCGCATCATTATCGACCAGAATCATATCGTCGACATATTCCTGACAAAGTTTTAGCGTGTTCTCACCCACTTGCTTGACAGCAGCGCCATCGGCAAACAGACCCACCTGTTCCAAAGAGACGCGTTTGCCGGTTTTAAGTGATTGCGTCATGGCGTCGGCATCGACGGCTTCGACACCTATGACCTTGATTTCCGGACGAACGGCTTTTACATAGGCAGCGACCCCGGCAATCAGGCCACCGCCGCCAACACAGCAGAATATCGCGTCAATCGGTTCTGGGTGCTGCTCCAGGATTTCCATGGCGATAGTGCCTTGGCCTGCGATGACGTCTGGGTCATCGTAAGGATGTACGAAGGTCAACCCTTCGGACTTCTCAAGCTCCAAGGCGTGTACGTAAGCGTCAGAATAGGATTCGCCGTAGAGCACGACTTCAGCCCCTCTGCTTTGCACGGCATCTACCTTGATCTGAGGTGTGGTGGTTGGCATCACGATGACAGCACGGCATCCGAGTTTTTTTGCCGCCAACGCAACCCCTTGAGCGTGGTTGCCGGCAGAAGCAGCGATAACACCCCGATCACGAGCCTCTTTGGGCAGATTGATCATTTTGTTGTAGGCGCCACGCAACTTGAAGGAAAATACTGGCTGGGTATCCTCGCGTTTAAGCAGTATGCGATTATTCAAACGCGCCGACAGAATGGGTTGATATTCCAACGGTGTCTTCTCTGCGACATCGTAGACGCGAGCGTTTTTGATCTTTTCTAGGTAGATGTTTTTCATTGGGTCTGGCGCAGCGAATTTTTCAATAATTTGGCTGCAGTGTATTATTCCGGGTTGGTTTAAGATTTGAATTATAAAGAAAACAGAAGGATAAGAGTAAATGGCGACACAGGACGAATTGAAACAACAGGTAGCCAAGGCGGCAGTCGAATACGTCAAGGACGGCATTATTGGCGTCGGTACTGGCTCTACCGCGAACTATTTCATTGACGAACTTGCTAAAGTCAAACATAAGATCGATGGTGCTGTCGCGAGCTCTGAAGCGACAGCGAAGCGCCTGCGTGAGCATAATATCGAGGTATTCGATCTCAACAATGTCGATGGCATGGATATTTATGTTGACGGCGCGGACGAAATTACTGAGCACATGCATATGTTAAAAGGTGGCGGTGGTGCGCTGACACGCGAGAAGATCGTCGCCGCCTGTGCGAAAAGCTTCATTTGTATCTGCGATGAGACGAAGCTGGTGCCGGTGCTTGGCAAATTCCCACTGCCCGTGGAGGTTCTGCCAATGGCGCGAAGCTATGTCGCCCGTGAGTTGGTGAAGTTGGGCGGTCAACCTGTATTGCGTGATTTCGTCACTGACAATGGCAATGTGATTCTGGATGTGCATGGGCTCAATATCACGAATCCAGTCGAGATGGAGGCACGAATCAATCAGATCGTTGGTGTCGTGACAAACGGCCTTTTTGCGGCACGCCCAGCGAATGTGCTTCTGCTTGCAACAGCGGACGGAGTAAGGACTTACACCAAGTGATTGGAGCGAACTCCTTAAGTGATAATGGGCGTTAGTTCCGACATAAAATTGTCATGAATTACGGTTAGGCTACAGGGTTCGCAAACTTGTAGCCTAATTTGAGGAATAACCATGCAATTTGAACACACTTCTAAACAATATGATGCTGAGTTGGAGTCGGTGAGAGCTGGCGTCCTGGAGATGGGCGGTCTGGTCGAGCAGCAGATCGTCAACGCATTAGAGGCATTGGTCAACGCGGATGTCGAACTTGCCGATCGGGTCATACGTGACGATCACCGCGTTAACGCACTGGAAGTGCAAATCGATGAAGAGTGCAGACATATCATAGTACGCCGTCAGCCGGCAGCAGGCGATTTGCGTATGATTATGATGGTGGTTAAGACCATCACGGATCTTGAGCGGATAGGTGATGAGGCAGCCAAGATTGCCCGTGTTGCGAAGAAAATTCACGGATCCGAGCGTATGTCTACGCCGCGATTCCCTGAAATTAAGCCCATGGTGGCGCTTGTGCGTGATATGCTACGTACTTCGCTCGATGCGTTCGCGCGACTAGATGTGAGTAAGACCGTAGAGGTTGCACGTCAGGATGAACTGGTGGATGAACAGTTTCAGGCTTCGATGCGCCAATTGATCACCTTCATGCTCGAAGATCCTCGTACGATCTCTATGTCATTGGAAGTTCTGTTTGTTGCCAAGGCGATCGAGCGCATTGGCGATCATGCAGAGAATATTGCCGAATATGTCGTCTATATGGTCAAGGGTAAGGATGTGCGCCATACCTCGGTTGAGGAACTGGAGCGCGAGACCCGTTAGCATGCAACCACGAAAATTTAAGCCTAGGTAAGGTGGCAATTGATTACCAAAGAGCCACCTTATTCCGAGATCGCTGCAGTCGATCTCGGTTCCAATAGTTTCAGATTGCAATTGGCGCGCGTAGTCGACGGGCGCCTGATCTTTCATGACTCTCTGCGCGAGGTAGTAAGGCTCGGCGCAGGTCTCGACAAAAACAATTACCTAGACGCAGCAGCGCAACAGCGCGCACTGGATTGTTTGAAGCGATTCAGTGAACGCCTGCGAGGTTTACCTCAAGAGGCCATACGTGCGGTGGCCACCAATACCTTTCGTGTCGCCAAGAATTCCGAGGAACTTCTCGCTCAGGCTGAAGACGCCCTTGGGTGCCCGATTGAAGTGATTGCTGGACGTGAAGAGGCACGCATGATTTTTGTCGGCGTTAGCCATAGCTTACCGGCTGTCAGCTATAAACGGCTGGTCATTGATATCGGTGGTGGTTCGACCGAGTTTATCATCGGACAGGGGCTTGAGCCTATCGAGCGAGAAAGCTTATACATGGGCTGTGTCAGCTTCAGCCGGCGATATTTTCCAGACGGGAAGATTACAGAGGAAGCACTTCGACAAGCGCAATTGGCAGCCGCAGGAGAGATACAGACCATCCGTTCCCGTTACCTGGAAATGGGGTGGGGAGAAGCGGTCGGCTCTTCGGGGACTGCCCGTTCACTCGGTGAGATCATGCTGATCAATCAGTGGAGCGATGGTCATATCACCCGTGATGGGTTGCTTGCATTGCGTTCAGCCATGCTTAAGGCGCGCGATACGCGCAAACTTCGTATCGAAGGCCTCAGCAGCGAGCGAGCTGCAGTCATGCCAGGTGGACTTTCTATTATGCTTGCGGCTTTTGATGAATTGGGGATAGAGCGTATGACCGCTGTAGGAACCGCGTTGCGTGAAGGCGTGCTGTACGAGATGCTGGGCCGTATGCAGCATCAGGATATTCGTGCTGTGACTGTGGAAAACTTCATGCAGCATTACAATGTCGATCGTGCGCAGGTCAACAGGGTTGAGATGTTGGCGCTGGAGATGCTGGGACAGGTCTCAAGTTGCTTGCAGATGAGTTATGAGATGGCTGAGCAATATCTGGGTTGGGCAGCACGGTTGCATGAGATCGGCATTTCCATCGCGCGTAGCGGATACCATAAGCACTCGGCCTACATCATTGAGAATGCTGATATGCCTGGCTTCTCGATGACGGAACAGCATATGCTGGGACGGATGGTGCGAGGGCAGCGACGTGGTCTGACTAAGCTACAATTGCCTGAGTTCAGGGACGACAGGTGTCTATTGCTACTGATTCTGCGCTTGAGTATCTTGTTTAATCGCAATCGACTGGATCACGATGTACCCGCTCTGCGGTTATCAAGGGATGATACCGGTTTTGACCTGCAAGTACCCAACGAGTGGCTAGGTAGAAATCCGTTAACTGAATCGGCTTTGATGGCTGAGTTGGCATACTGGCAGGAAGCTGGCATCAAGCTAAGCTTGACGCGCATCGCCGAATAGAGATTCAAAGTTCGGAATCGTGACTCGACTTGCCTAGCTCTTCCATTAATTTCTCTTGTGCTGCATATTCGTAACCACGACGTGCGATTCGCCGTCGATAGGTGGCATCCGGCAGCATTTCCCAAGCATTCAGGTTGTCTTTCAGGTACGGCTCTAAGCCTTCCTTGATTACGCGTTTCTTCACATTGTCGTCGAGTAGAGGGAAACAGACCTCAATGCGACGGAAAAAGTTACGATACATCCAGTCCGCGCTGGCCAGAAAGACGTCTTCCTTTCCGCCATTGTAGAAATAGAATATACGGCTATGTTCCAGGAAGCGTCCTACAATGGAGCGGACCGTGATGTTCTCAGAAATGCCAGAAATCCCTGGACGCAATGCGCAAACTCCACGTACGATCAATTCGATCTTGACGCCAGCGTTTGATGCGCTGTAAAGAGCCCGAATAACGTCTGCATCAAGCAGCGCGTTCATTTTTGCGATGATGCGTGCCTTCTTGCCTGCCTTGGCTAATTCGGTTTCGCGTCGGATTGCTTTGATGAGCCGGCTATGCAACGTAAAAGGTGATTGCCAAAGATGCTTAAGCTTGCTCGCCTTGCCAAGGCCTGTGAGCTGTGCGAAGACATCGTTGATGTCGGCGCAGATCTCTTCGTGGCAGGTCATCAACCCAAAGTCGGTGTAAAGTCTGGCCGTACGTTGATGGTAATTACCCGTTGACAGGTGGACATAACGCTTTAACTTACCATCTTCTCGACGCACAACCATGGCCATCTTGGCATGAGTCTTATGCCCGACGACGCCATAGACGACATGTGCACCAGCTTTTTCAAGCTTGGCAGCCCATCCAATGTTGGCCTCTTCATCAAAG
>Ga0079224_100011159_pt1 | contig 12358 bp, 6 predicted proteins | sample Stecom2015_FD_80414 | JGI IMG/M metagenome (GOLD analysis project Ga0079224, IMG submission 80414) | Agricultural soil microbial communities from Utah to study Nitrogen management - Steer compost 2015 | ecosystem: Environmental > Terrestrial > Soil > Agricultural land | place: USA: Utah... | reverse complement strand
CGTGGTGCGGGTGCGGCCGCTGCCGGACCGCGCCGAACGGCAGGAAGTGCCGGTCGACGTCGTCCTGGAGCCGGCCATCCCGAACCGGGTGGGGGTGGGCCTGGGCTACTCGACCGACATCGGCCCGCGCACCCAGCTCAATTGGCAGCGGCACTGGGTCAACCGCCACGGCCACAGCGCCGGCGCCCAGCTGGAGCTGTCCGAGCCGCGCCAGACCGTCGAGTCGCAGTACCGCATTCCGCTCGCCAGCCCCATCGACGACGTGCTGGAGTTCCAGTTCGGGGTGCAGGATGAAGCGTTCCAGGACGCCGACAGCCAGCGCTACACCTTCTCCATCCAGCGCCTGCAGCGGCTGCCCAGCGGCTGGCGGCGGACCATCTCCGTCCGCTGGGACTACAGCGATTTCCGCATCGGCGACGTGCGCGACAAGACCCTGCTGGTGCTTCCGGGCCTGAGTTTCACCCGCACCAGCAGCAGCGGCGGCGTCGACCCACGCAAGGGCGACCGCCTGCTGTTCGGCATCGAAGCGACAGATCCGCTCCTGGGCTCGGACATCGAGCTGCAGCGGCTGCGGGCGGGCGCGCGCTGGCTGTACACCGTGGCGGAGCGGCATCGACTGCTGCTGCGCCTTGACGCCGGCGCCCTGGCGACCACCGATTTCGACCAGGTGCCGCCGGGGCTGCGGTTTTTCGCCGGCGGCGACCAAAGCATCCGCGGGTTTGCATACAACAGCGTCGGTCCGCGCAATGCCGACGGCGACGTCATGGGCGGCCGCTACCTGTTCACTGCCAGCGCCGAGTACGCCTGGGAGTTTCGGCCGCGCTGGCGGCTGGCGCTGTTCGTCGATGGCGGTAACGCGATGAACTCCTTTGGCGATGCGCCCAAGGTCGGCACCGGCTTCGGCCTGCACTGGATCTCGCCGGTGGGGCCGATTCGGCTCGATCTGGCCTGGGGCGTGAGCGAGGATGACGTGCCTTTCCGCCTGCATTTCTCGATGGGGCCGCAGTTGTGACGCGTCTGGTGGTCTGGCTGCTGAGCGCTTTGCTTACCCTGCTGCTGGTCGTCGTCGGCCTGCTGGGGCTGCTGACGCTGACCACCGCGGGCGCGCGCTGGCTGGCCGAGCAAGCCATGGAACTGGAGCCACGCCTACGGCTGACCGTGGAGGGCGGCGCCATCGTCGGCGGCCTGGCGGTCAGCGGGCTGCGCTGGGAGGACCGGGACATCGCGGTCGAGGCAGCCAGGGCGGAGCTGGCCTGGAGTCCGGGTTGCCTGCTGGCGGCCCGCATCTGTCTGGATCGCGTGGTCGTGGACGGGCTGACGGTGACGGTGCGGCCGCAGGCAGAGGCGCAGCCCGAGCCAGAGTCGGCGCTACCCGGCAGGCTGGAGCTGCCGGTCGGCATGCGGCTGCAGCTGCTGCAGCTCGACAACGTGCGAGTCGAGCTGCCGGATGCCGCGCTGGCGCTGCGAAGCCTGCAGGGCAGCGCCGAGCTGAGCGGCGGGGCGCTGACCGTGGAGTGGCTGCTCGCCGCCGGGCTGGACGTGGCGATCGATGTCGGCGCCGAGCGGTCCGCCGCGAAGCCGGCCGCGCCGCCGGCGGCGCAGCTGCCGACGATCGTCCTACCGCTGGATCTGGTCGCCAAGAGCCTGTTGCTGGAGGACGCCCGGCTGCGCATGCCCGCTGGCGACTACCGGCTGCGGCAGCTGGCCGTCGCGGGCTCGCTGCGCGGATCGCTGCTGGCGCTGGACCGCCTTGCGCTCCACGGCGAACCGCTCACCGCGACGCTAACCGGCCAGGTGGAGCTGGCCGATGCCTATCCCCTGGCGCTGCGGCTCGCGGCCGAACTGACGCCGCCCGAGCTGCCGCGGCCGCTGCGGCTCGCGGCCACCGCAGCGGGAGACATGCGCCAGCTCGCGCTCGAGCTGGAAGCATCCGGTCTGCTGGAACTGCAGCTCAAGGGCAGCGTGCAGCCGCTCGCGCCCCGGCTGCCCTTCGACTTCACCGCCCGCTGGCAGGAACTGCGCTATCCCTTCGACGACGAGCCCCTGTTGCTGCTGCGCGATGGCGTGCTGGCAGCGGCGGGCGATCTCGGCGACTACCGGGGCAGCCTGGCGGTCGCGGTGGCCGGCCCCCAGGTGCCGGCCGGTCACTGGCGGCTGCGCTTCGCCGGCGACAGCGGCGAACTGCGAGATCTCGACGCGGAGGCGGCAACGCTGGGCGGCAGCCTGCGCATCGCTGGCCGGCTGAGCTGGCGCGATGGACTGCGCTGGCAGGCCGCCGCCAAGGCGCAAGGCCTCAATCCGGCCAGCCACTGGCCGGCGCTGCCCGGCGCGCTCGGCGGCGAGCTGCAGGCTGCGGGCGCGGTGGCCGCAGGCGACTGGTCGCTGGCCGTGGACGCCTTGCGTCTCGACGGCGAGCTGCTCGGCCATCCGCTGCGCTTGCAGGGCAGGCTGGACAAGCCGCTGGCCGCCGGCTGGCGCTTCCAGAACGTTCGTCTGGAAAGCGGCCGCAACCGCGTCCGCGTGGACGGCCGCCTGGGCCAGCAGTGGGCGCTGCAGGGCGCGTTCGATTTGCCGCAGCCGCAGGGGCTGCTGCCCGGGCTGCAAGGCAGCTTGCGCGGGCAACTGGCGCTGACGGGCGCCATGCTGGAGCCTGATTTGCGGCTGCAGCTGCAGGGTCGTGGCCTGCGCTACCGGGAGCATGCGGCAGAAAGCCTGACGCTGCAGCTCGACCTGCGCCGGCTCGCCCTGGAGGACAGCAGCCTGCAACTGGCCGCCTCCGGCCTGACCAGCGGGGCGCTTCGGCTTGCGCGTCTGCAGGGCGCGCTGGTCGGCAGCCGCAGCGCGCATGCGCTGAGCCTGCAGGCTGAGGGCGACGGCCATGGTGGCCGTCTCGAGCTGGAGGGGGAGTTGACCGCAGAGCTGGATTGGCGCGGCCGGCTACGCAGCGCGGCGCTCTTCTTGCCGCAGCAGCAGTGGCGGCTGGAGCAGCCGGTGGCGCTGGGCTGGCAGCACCGGGCGAGGCGGCTCGACGTGGCGGCCCATTGCTGGCGACAGCAGGCGGCGCGGCTGTGCCTGACCCGCGCTGCCACCGTGGGCGCCGAAGGCAGCGTTGCGCTTGCCCTGAACGGCTTCCGCCTGGAGTGGCTGGCGTCCCTGCTGCCGGAGGGCCTGGCCTGGCAGGCGCCGCTCGATGGCGAGGCCGAGCTGCACTGGCTGCCGGCGCAGCGGCCCGCAGCACGGGTCGTGCTTGAGAGCCGCGGCGGCGCGGTCGTCCTCGAGCGGGAAGACGACGACCCCTTGCGGCTGGCGTACCAAAGCCTCGCCGTGCGGCTGGGGCTGGCGGAGGAAGCGCTGGCGCTGGAGCTCGAGCTGGCTTCCGAGCAGCTGGGGGCCGGTCGGCTGCAGGCGCGCACCGAGCTGGCCGGCGACCGGCGGCCGCTGCGTGGCGACATCGACCTCGACGGGCTCCAGCTCGGCTTGCTGCAGGCCTTTCTGCCGGACATCCAGACCCTGAGCGGCACTATCGGCATCCGCGGCCAGTTGGGCGGTAGCCTGGCCATGCCGCAGTTCCACGGCACGGTGGCGCTGGCGAACGGCGAGCTGGTGGCGACCGGCCTGCCCATGGCGCTCAGCGCCATCGAGCTGCGCGCCGAGGTGGCCGGCGATGCCGCGCGCCTGCGGGGCGGCTTCCGCAGCGGCGAGGGCACGGCCCGCATCGACGGGCAGGCGACCTGGAGCCGGCAGTCCTGGCGGCTGGCGCTGGCCCTGTCGGGCGCGCGGCTGGAGGCGGCCTACGAGCAGATGGCTCGGCTATACGTCAGCCCCAACCTGGCTCTGACCATCGAGCCCGGTCGGGTCGGCGTGACCGGCCAGGTCGTCGTGCCGGAAGGCACCATTGCCATCAAGCGCTTGCCCGAAGGAGCGGTGGCGGTTTCCGACGACGTGGTGGTGATCAACCGTCCGGGCCAGGCGGAGGTCGAGGCGCCGCCGGCGGCGGACTGGGACGTGCTGCTGGACATCGAGCTGCTGCTCGGCGAGGCGGTGCGCATCGAGGGCTTTGGGCTGGAAGGCAGGCTGGCCGGCAGCCTGCGCCTGCGACAGCGGGCCCAGGGCGTGCCGGAGGCAGCGGGCGAGATCAGCGTGGTCGAAGGTCGCTACGAGGCCTACGGGCAGAAGCTGGAGATCCGCCAGGGGCTGCTGCTGTTCTCCGGGCCGCTGACGCAGCCCAGCATGCTGGTGGAAGCGGTGCGGCGGGTGGACAACGTGGTCGCCGGCCTGCGGGTAGAGGGCGAGCCCGAGCAGCCGCAGGTGACCCTGTTCTCCGAGCCGGGGCTGCCGCAGGAGGAGATCCTGTCCTATCTGATCCGCGGGCGGCCGCTGGGGGGCGGGGGTGGAGGCAGTGACCAGCTGCTGGCGCAGGCGGCGATCAGCCTGGGCATTTTCGGTGGCAGGGGCTTCGCCACCTCGCTGGCGAGCGAGCTGGGGGTGGAGGATTTCGAGGTTGGCACCTCGGGCGAAGGCGAGGAGACCCAGGTCGAGCTCAGCGGCTACATCACCCCGGACCTGCTGGTCCGCTACGGCATCGGCGTCTTCGAGCCTGTCAACACGCTGACCCTGCGTTACCGGGTCAACCGGAATTTCTACGTTGAGGCGGTCAGCGGCCTGGAGAGCGCGCTGGACTTCTTCTACGAGTTCGAATTCTGACCCGAGTCAGGGCCCGGATCACTGACGTCACCGACCGATTCCGCTATGGTAGCCGGCGCTCCTGGCCGCGGCCTGCAGGCCGCGGCTTCTTTGCGGGCCTAGGCCCAAACCGCGACAAGGCAATGGCAACAACGATGATGCAACCTGATGCAGACGGCGCGCGCGACGTGCTGACGCGTGCCCGCGAGGTGCTGCGGCGGGTGTTCGGTTACGAGGATTTTCGCGGCCAGCAGGCCGGCGTGATCGCCGAGCTGATCCGCGGCGGCGACGCTCTGGTGCTGATGCCGACCGGCGGCGGCAAGTCGCTGTGCTACCAGATCCCGGCGCTGGTGCGCGAGGGCGTCGGCATCGTGGTCTCGCCGCTGATCGCACTCATGGAAGACCAGGTCCGCAGCCTGCTGCAGCTCGGCGTGCGAGCGGCTTATCTGAACTCCACGCTGGAGCTGGAGGAAATGCGCGAGGTCGAGGCTCGGCTGCTGGCGGGCGAGCTCGACCTGCTCTACGTCGCGCCCGAGCGGCTGCTGCAGCCGCGCACGCTGGACTTGCTCGGCCGGGTGCGGCTGGCGTTGTTCGCCATCGACGAGGCGCATTGCGTCTCGCAGTGGGGGCACGACTTCCGCCCCGAGTATCTGCAGCTGTCGGTGCTGCACCAGCGCTTCCCGAGCGTGCCGCGGGTGGCGCTGACTGCCACCGCCGACGCCCGCACCCGCCAGGAAATCGTCGAGCGGCTGGCGCTGCAGACCGCTCGCGTCTTCAGCGACAGTTTCGATCGGCCCAACATCCGCTATCGGGTCACGGTCAAGGACCGGGCCCGCGAGCAGCTGTGGCGCTTTATCGACAGCGAGCACCCGGAGGATGCCGGCATCATCTATTGCCTCTCCCGCAAGCGGGTCGAGGAAACCGCCACCTGGCTGAGCGAGCGCGGCCGGGTGGCGCTGCCCTATCACGCCGGGCTGCCGCCCGAGGTGCGGGCCGAGCACCAGCGGCGCTTTCTCTACGAGGAAGGCCTGATCATGGTCGCCACCATCGCCTTTGGCATGGGTATCGACAAGCCCAACGTGCGCTTCGTGGCCCACCTCGACCTGCCGCGCTCCCTTGAGGCCTACTACCAGGAGACCGGTCGGGCCGGGCGCGACGGCCTGCCCGCCAACGCCTGGCTGGCCTACGGCCTGCAGGACGTGATCACCCTGCGGCAAATGCTGGAAAGCTCCGAGGCCGGCGAGCAGCGCAAGCGGCTGGAGCGCCATCGCCTGGATGCCATGCTCGGCTTCTGCGAGCTGACCACCTGCCGGCGCCAGGCGCTGTTGGCCCACTTCGGTGAAACCCTCGACCAGCCCTGCGGCAACTGCGACAACTGCCTGGAGTCGGTGCCGACCTGGGATGCCACCGAGGCGGCGCAAAAGGCGCTCTCCACCGTCTATCGCACCGGCCAGCGCTTCGGCGTCAGCTATCTGATCGAGGTCTTGCACGGGGTCAAGAGCGAACGGGTGCTGGCGCTGGGCCACGACCGGTTGTCGACCTTCGGCATCGGACTGGAGCTCGAGGTGGCGCAGTGGCGCAGCGTGTTCCGCCAGCTGGTGGCGCGCGGCCTGCTAGACGTGGACGCCGAGGGCCACGGCGGCCTGCGGCTAACCGAGGCGTGTCGGCCGGTGCTGCGTGGCGAGCAAAGGCTGCTGCTGCGCCAGGAGCGCAGACAGCCGCGGCAGAAGGGCAAGCCCCGCGGCGCGCCGTCGGCGTTCGCCGCGCCGGCCGATCAGGCCCTGTGGGAGGCGCTGCGCGAGAAGCGGCGCGAGCTGGCTCGCGAGCAGGGCGTGCCGCCCTATGTCATCTTCAACGACGCGACGCTGCGGGAGATGGTGGAATACCGGCCCGAGACGCTGGAGCAGCTGCGCCTGCTGTACGGGGTGGGGGAGCGCAAGCTGGCGCTCTACGGCGAGGAGTTCCTGGCCGTCATCCGCGCGCACGGTGGGTAAAGCCTACTGCAGCGGCACCTGGAAGCGCTGCCCGCGGAAGCCCAGGATCAGCCCGCGCGGGGTGATTTCCAGCAGCTGCAGCCCCGGGGCGATCTCCTGTCCCTCCCGCACCGTGCGCTCGTCAACCAGCACGAAGCGCGCCTGTGGCTGTCGGGCGTAGACGTGCATGCCGACCTGGAAGCTCGGCAGCGCCTGGCGGAATTCTTCGGACAGCTCGAACAGCCAGGGTGGCTCGGGCTCCGGCGCGGCGACGACCGTCGGCTGCAGCGGCGCGGGCGGCAGCGCGGTCGTTGGCGCTGGCTTGGCCGCTGGTGCTGCGGGCTGCCCTGCCAGGTCGGCCAGCCGCGCGCTGGCGGTGTCGGGAGCGGCCGCGACGGCAGGCGCCGGGTCCGGGTCGGGAGTGGGCTGGCGCAGCAGCAGCCAGGCCAGTGCTGCTAGATTGAGACTGAGCAGCCCGGCCAGCAGCCACGGCAGCCAGCGTCGCCGCGGCTGTTCGCCCGGTGGCAGCAGCGGACTGCCGTCGTCGCTTTCCAGCCGGCGGCGTTCCTTTTCCGAGCGGCGCAAGGCTTCCAGAATGAACGACATAGTCACTCTCGCTGCAGCCTCGGATAGCCGGCCGGCGGCGCGGCCAGCACCAGATGGAACAGCGTATCGCTGCCGACGATGCCGTCAACCGTCAGGCCGCGCTCGGCCTGAAAGGCCCGGATGCGCTGCTGCAGGGCGTCGTCGAAGCGGTCGCCAGCGGGGTAGGGCCGGCCGTCGATCCGCTCCAGCTGGCGGCGCAGCCAGGCCACGGCGGGACCCTGCTGGCCTGGTCGCAGCGTCTGCTCCACCGCTGCCGGCGGCCGCCACAAGGTCAGGGAGCTGCCGCTCCAGCGCGCCGCCAGCTGAGCCAGCGGAACTGCCAGCCTGGCGTCGTCCAGCGCGATGACGGCCTGGTCCTGGCGGATCCCGAGCAGCAGCACCGCATGGCGGATGCCGTCCTCGGCCAGTAGCTCCAGCACCACGGGCAGGCCGCGCGCGATCAGCGCCTCCAACCCAGCATCGTCCACCCGGCAGGCCAGCCCTTGCCGCTGCGCCTGCTCGCAGGCCGTCGCCTCGTCGTGCGCGGCGAACCGCGCTTGCCAGAGCCGGAACAACTGCTTGATGGCGGTATCGGGCCGCAGCCGAGAGTCCCGGTCCCGCAGCAGCTGCGCCAGCGCCGCCGGCTGCGGTGCCGCGACGGCTTCCTGCGCCTGCGGCAGTGCTGGCTGCGGCAGTGCCTGCAGCCAGCCGCGCAGCGGCGGCCAGGCCGCGATGGCCGCGATTAGCAGCATGCTGGCGGCGACCGTCGGCAGCAGCCAGCTGGGGCGACGCGAAGGCTGCCCCAACACCTCGCGGGCGGCGCGGCGGGCGATGCCAGCGCCGACCCGCTTGCGGCCGCGGGCGTAGGCACCGAGCAGAGCGCGGTCGGCAATGACGTTGATCAGGCGGGGGATGCCGCCGGCGCGGGCATGGATGATGCGCATCGCGTGCCAGCTGAACAGCGGCCGCTTGGCGCCGGCGATCCGCAGCCGGTGCTGGATGTAGCGGCGGGTTTCCTGCCAGCGCAGCGGCGTGAGGTGGTAGCGGGCCGTCACCCGCTGCGCCACCTGACGCAGGCCGGGCAGGGCGAGCAGATCCCGCAGCTCCGGCTGCCCGACCAGAATGATCTGCAGCAGCTTCTCGCGGTTGGTTTCCAGGTTGGTGAGCAGCCGCACCTGCTCCAGCGCCTCCGGACTCAGGTTTTGTGCCTCGTCGATGAGTACCAGCGTCTGGCGGCCGCTGGCATAGCCGGCCAGCAGATGGTCGCGCAGCGTATTCATCAGCGCCGGGATGCCGGCATCGGCGGGGACGGCGATGCCCAGCTCCTCGCAGATCGTCAGCAGCAGCTCCCGCGGGGTGACGGTCGGGTTCAGCACCAGCGCGGTGTCGACCGTGTCTGGCAGCTGCTCCAGCAGGGCACGGGTCAGCGTGGTCTTGCCGATGCCCACCACGCCGGTCAGCTGGACGAACCCGCCCCGCTCCCGGACTCCGTAGAGCAGGTGCGCCAGCGCCTCCCGGTAGCGCTGGCTCAGGAACAGGAAGCGGGGATTGGGAGCGATGGAGAACGGCCGCTCATGCAGGCCGAAGTGCGACTCGTACATGGCGCTCGGGGCTTGGGCTTGATTGTTCTGAAGCGCTCTTGATTCGCATCAGGGCATGCCCGGCCTGTCAGCTCCTAGAATGCGTGGCTGTAGGGATGAGACCGCCCGGCACCGTTTGCGGGCCCGCGGCGCGTACTCTCAAGAATACAACGCATCTGCCGTTAAAGCTCTCAGATCCTGAGTCCAACGGTGTCGGGTAACGGGCCTATGTTCAATTTCATCTTCAGCAGCATTCGCAACAAGCTACTCGCCATTACCGGCTTCGGCACGGCGCTGGTGCTGGCCGCTTCCGTCTTCGGGCTCTGGCAGGGCTGGCAGGCCATCCTGAGCTACGAGCGGCTCATCGCCGGTGACGTGCGGCTCCAGGAACAGGTCAGCGCCTTGATGCTGCAGACGCGGGAGCAGAGCCGGGAGTGGACCACCGTGCTGCTGCGCGGCGCCAACGAAGCCGACCATGCCCGTCACTGGGAGGCGGTCAACGCGCTGCAGGAAGACATCCTGCGCAATGCCGCCGCGCTGATCTCGGCCGTGCGGCAGAACGACGTGCGGGAGCTGCTGCAGCGCTTCCAGACGGCGCAGGAGCGGGCGATCGGCGCCCTGCGCGAAGCGCGCCAGTACTACTTGCAATTCCAGAGCGCGGAAACTGCCGACGCCATGGTCATGACGGTGCTGGAGCAAAACGCCAATCTGCTGCAGCAGGCGGTCGATCTGCTGGGCGCGCACACCGCCAGGGAAAGCAACCTGGTCGCCGAATCGGCGCGGCGGCTGATGACGTTGAGCGTGGCGGCGCTGGTTGTCTCGGTGCTACTGGCCTTCGCCCTGTTCCTGGTGCTGATCAACCGCGGCATCATCGGTCCGGCCGCCCATCTGGCCGAGGACCTGGAGCGGATGGCACAGGGGGATTTCACCCAGCCCATCGTCAGCTCGACCCGGGATGAGCTGGGCCGGATCGCGCTCAGCGCCCAGCATTTACAACGCGAGCTCGGCACGATTCTGGGCCAGCTGACGGCGGCAGTGGCCCGGATGACGGCGGCCTCGAACGAAGTGGCCAAGATCGCCGAGCGCACCAACCAGGCAGTCGATCGGCAGCGGCGCGAAACCGACCAGATCGCCACGGCCATGAACGAGATGGCGGCAACGGTGCAGGAAGTGGCCCGCAGCGCTTCGGAAGCGGCCCGTTCGGCGGAGCAGGCCGACGATGCCACCCGCGGCGGCGCCGAGGTGGTGCGTTCGGCGGTGACGGCGGTGCAGGACGTCGCGGCCGGCGTCGAGCAGGCGGCCGTGGCTCTGGATCGGCTGGAAGGCGACAGCAAGGCCATCGGCACCGTGCTGGACGTGATCCGCGGCGTGGCCGAGCAGACCAACCTGCTGGCCCTGAACGCCGCCATCGAGGCAGCGCGGGCCGGCGAGCAGGGCCGCGGCTTCGCCGTGGTGGCCGACGAAGTGCGCAACCTGGCGCTGCGCGTGCAGCAGTCGACCCAGGAGATTCAGGACATCGTCGAGCGCATCCAGGCCGGTACGGCGGAAACGGTGCAGGTGATGCACAACAGCCGCGAGCAGGCGCGCGGGGCGGTGGAGGAAGCCGAGGAAGCCGGCCGGGCGCTGCAAATCATCGCCAGCGCGGTGGCGACCATTCGCGACATGAACGCCCAGATCGCCAGCGCTGCCGAGCAGCAGAGCGCGGTGGCGGAGGAGATGAACCGCAACATCACCACCATCGCCAGCGCCGCCGAGCAGACGGCGGCGGACGTCAGCCACAACACCCGGGCCGGCGAGGATCTGGCGCGGTTGGCGCGCGAGCTGGAGCAGCTGGTCACCCGTTTCAAGATCGCGTCTTGAGCGAGCGGGCGCGGGTCGACAGGTACAGCCCGATCAGGATGAGCGCCGCCCCCAGCGCATGCCGCGGGTAGAGGCGCTCGTCCAGCAGCACCCAGGCCATCACGGCGGTGAAGACCGGCACCAGGTAGATGAACATCCCGGCGCGGTTGGGGCCCACGGTGCTGACTCCGTAGTTCCAGAACAGATACGACAGCACGGAGGGGAACAGGCCGACGTAGCACATGGCCAGGAGGGCGTCGGCGTCCAGCGTCAGGCCTCCCCGCACGCCCAGCTCCCAGAGATAGAACGGCAGGATGCAGGGCAGCCCGAGCATGATCAGCACCAGCAGGACGGTCAGCTGGTGCAGTGGCAGCGGTCGCCAGCGCAGCAGCACCGAATACACGCCCCAGCTGACGACAGCGAGTAGGATGATGAGGTCGCCGGGATTGACGCCGCCGGTGCCACCGCCAAGCAGCACGATGATGGCAACACCGCTCAGCGCCAGCACGATGCCGCCCCACTGCGCCCATTGCAGGCGCGAGCCCAGCACCAGGCGCGCCATCAGCGCGATCATGATGGGCATGGTGGCGCTGATGAGGGTGATGTTGACGGCCGTGGTGGTCTGCGCGGCCAGATAAAGCAGGGTGTTGTAGGCGGCGACGCTGAGAATCGACAGCCCGAGCAGGTGCCGCCAGTTGGCGCGCACCGTGGCCCACTCCCGGCGCAGGTGCGGCAGAGCGAAAGGCAGCAGAACCAGCAGCGCGATGACCCAGCGCCAGAAGGACATGGCCAGTGGCGGGATGTGGCCGACGGCATCCCTGGCGACGACGGCATTGCCAGCCCAGAAGAAAGCGGCGGCGGCTAGCCCGGCATAGGCCAGCCCCGGTCCTCTGCGTTCAGACAACGGATGCTCTCCGATTGGTTGCGGTAATGGCTTGGATAGCGGTTCTGCGCCGAGCTTCGACGGCGCCGGACGGCCCAGCAGCGATTTCTACCGCTGCCGGGCGCCGGAGTCCAGTCCGCCGTCAGCCGGGAGGACGGACCTGCAGCTGGTTGTGCACTCGGTGCACCCCGGGTACGTACCAGCAATCGTAGGCCGCCAGCTTGCGCTTGACGTCGCTGCCGACGACGCCCTTGAGGGTGATTTCCTGGTCGCGGGCGATGACCTGGATGGCGCTGGCGTCCAGCGTCGGGTCCTTATCGAGGACCAGGCGGATGATCTCGGACAGCTCTTCGTCGTTGTCCTGGCGCGGCGGGTGCACCCGGATCCGGTTCTCGACGTCGGCCGTGCCCGGCACCCACCAGGCGATCACTTCCGCCAGCCGCCGGTGCGAGGGACTGTTGGCCCGTCCATGCAGTCTGACCCGGCTTGCGCTCACTTCCACGGCGATGCCGTACCTTTCTTCCCCGTCATCCGGCGGCCCGTCTGCTCGTTCGCCGACAGCGTAGTCGCGAAAGGCCGGCTCGGTCATCAGCGCCTCGAGCACCGCCTGGCGCAGCTGGTCGTCACCACGCCGGGTTTCCACTCGCAGCATGAGCCTGTCCTCGACCGGGGTCGACCCGGCGATGGCTTGGGCGATCTGGCGGGCGCGGCGCTTGACGGCGATGTTGTCGACCTCGCCCTCCAGTCGTATCACCTCGCCGACCTGTAGCTCGATGCGGTTATGATGCAAGTCCACGTCCTCGGCCTGTTCCAGG
>Ga0079224_100011158_pt1 | contig 12358 bp, 7 predicted proteins | sample Stecom2015_FD_80414 | JGI IMG/M metagenome (GOLD analysis project Ga0079224, IMG submission 80414) | Agricultural soil microbial communities from Utah to study Nitrogen management - Steer compost 2015 | ecosystem: Environmental > Terrestrial > Soil > Agricultural land | place: USA: Utah... | reverse complement strand
GACTGGATGATCGGGCAGCACTTCCGGGGTGCGGCGTCGCACGTCGCGACGCTCTGGGGCGCGGCGGCGGAGCGTGAACCGTGGGCGGGCCCCGTCGTGGACGGGATCTACCAGGCGGCCGAGCTGCAGGCGCTGCTCTACCCGGCGCTCCTGTCGCTCGGCTCGCTCGCGGCGCTGGGCGTCGCGTGGTGGGCGCATCGGCGCATCGCGGTCCGGGACGCGCGGCCGTTCGAGCCGCTCCGCGAGTTCCGTTTCCGGGACGAGCTGGTCTGGGTCCTGATCGTGGGGATCCTCCTGATCGTGCTCCCGCTCGGGCAACAGGCATGGCGGATGGGGTCGAACGTGCTGGCGTTCATGGGCGCCCTCTACGCGCTCCGCGGCGTGGCCGTCTTCCTCGCGGTGACCGGGGTGTCCTGGGTCGGGGCCGTCCTCCTCGGGATCATGGGGCTGCTCGTCCTGCCGATGCTCCTTATCGCCGCCGCCATCGTGGGCTTGACCGATACCTGGATTGACTTGCGGGCTCGCCGGTCGCCGGCGGGCTCGGGTTCGTGAAGGATGATGCCATGAGGAACGTGAAGCTAATTCTGCGGCAGGATATGCCGAAGCTCGGCGAGGCCGGCTCGATCGTCACCGTTCGCGCGGGGTATGCGCGCAACTACCTGCTCCCTCGCGGGCTCGCGTTCGAGGCGACGGAAGCGAACATCCGCCGTCTCGAGGAGGAGCGTCGGCGGGCTGCCGAGCGGGCGCGACGTGATTACCTGGAAGCCCGTCGCCGGGCCAAGGCGCTGGAGGGGATCTCGCTGACCTTCCACGCACGGGCGGGCGAGGAGTCGAAGCTCTTCGGGTCGATCACCGCCGCCGACATCGCCGAGCGCCTGGGGGAGCAGGGGCTCGATTTCGAAGTCGACCGCCGGCAGATCGACCTGGAGGAGCCGATCAAGTCGCTGGGCGTCTTCTCGGTGCCGATCCGCCTGCACGCCGAGGTCCGGCCCGAGATCAAGGTCTGGGTCATCAAGCAGGAAGACTGACCGCTCGTCCCGCCGCCGAACCCGTCGGCGGCGGGACGAGGAGTCCGGCGGCCCGATGGGCCGGAGCCCCGATCGGCGCCCCGGCGCGCCGCATCGTTCTGTCATTTCCATGTCCCTTCGCACGTTGTCACCATCGAGGCCGTCGTCCACGGCGGTTCTTTGCCTCCCGCGCATCACGACACAGGCTGTACGCGGAATGGCCTGGATGATGCACGGGCCAGGAACCGCCGGAGACGAGCGGCGCAGATCGGTCGATCTCTGCGTGCAGGTGTGGGAACTTTCACCGAACCGTCGTATTAATACGAGATGAGGAGCACGGAACGCGAGACTGGAGAGGGGATGCCCGCACCGGCTGCAGTCGCATCCTTGGATCTGCCGATCGAACTGACCCGGGCGGCGGAGCTTGCGGCGGAACGAAAAGGCAGGGACTTGCAGCTCCTCGACCTGAGGCAGCTCTCCGATGCGACCGATTACTTCCTCCTCGTCAGCGGCACCTCCGACCTGCACGTGCGTGCGATCGCCGAGCACATCATCGATGGCCTCAAGGAGGCCGGTCTCCGCCCGGGTCACATCGAAGGGCTCCGCGGCGGACGCTGGGTCCTGATCGATTACATAGACTTCGTCGTGCACGTGTTCCACCCCGCGGCCCGGGAATTCTACCAGCTCGAACGCCTCTGGGGTGACGCGCCGTCAATCATGCTGGACGCGTGAAGGGAGATCCCATGCTGCAGCGCTACCTCTTCGCCCTGATCGCCGTCGCGGCCGCACTCCCACTCCTCCCCGGGACTGCGAACGCCCAGTTCTTCGGCAGGAACAAGGTACAGTACCGGACCTTCGATTTCCGGATCCTGCGGACGGAGCACTTCGACATCTACTACTACGATGAGGAGCGTGAGGCGGCCCTCGACGTCGCGCGGATGGCGGAGCGCGCCTACGCCCGCCTCTCCCGACTGCTGCAGCATGAGTTCAGGGAACGCAAGCCGCTCATCCTGTACGCGTCGCACGCGCATTTCCAACAGACGAACGCGATCCCGATCTTGATCGACGAGAGCATGGGCGCCTTCGCGGAGGCGTTGAGGAGCCGGGTCGTCATCCCGCTGACGGGGTCGTACGCCGAGTTCGACCACGTCCTGCGTCACGAACTCGTCCACTCGTTCCAGCACGACATCATCATCCGCAACGCCGCGCTCGACAACGTCAACCCCTTCAGCCGCGGATTCCCGTACTGGTTCATGGAGGGGATGGCCGAGTACCTGTCGATCGGGCACATCGACGCCGTCACCGCGGCCTGGCTGAGGGACGCGTCCCTGTCCGGATACCTCCGGACGATCGAGGAGATGAACCGGAGAGACGACTATCTCTCCTACCGGTTCGGACAGGCGCTCTGGGCGTACATCGGGTCGAAGTGGGGCGATGAGGTGATCGGGATCCTGCTCCAGCGCGCGACACGGATCGGAATCGAACGCGCCTTCGAGATCACGCTCGGGATGTCGCTCGCCGAGCTGAGCCAGGAGTGGACCGCGGCCGTGAGGAAGACCTACCTGCCGCAGGTCACGGAGTACGATCTGCCCACACGCTTCGCCACGCCCGTGCTCCGGCACGAGCGGGTGGAAGACCCGTTGTACCTCGCGCCCGCGATCTCGCCGGACGGGGACCTGATCGCGGTCTTCTCGCAGCGTGAAGGCTTCTTCCCGGACCTCTGGCTCGTCGACGCGAAGACCGGCAAGTTCCTGCACCGCGTCGCGACATCGAGCCGGGAGGCGGACTTCGAATCGCTTCGCTACGGCAGCTCTTCGGCCTCGTTCTCGCCCGACGGCCGGTACCTCGCCTTCGCCGCACAGACCGGCGGTCGCGACGCACTCTACATCTACGATCTTGAGCGGAAACGGATGTTCAAGAAGCTCGAGTTCGATCTGGCGGCGATCATGGCGCCGTCCTGGGCGCCGGATGGGCGCCGGATCGCGTTCTCCGGGCTGGACGGTGGGCTGAGCGATCTCTACATCACGGATCTGGACGGCAACTTCCAGAGGTTGACGCGGGATCGGCACGCCGACCTGTTCCCATCGTGGTCGCCGGATGGTCGCGCGATCGCGTTCAGCACGGATCGCACCGAGGAGACGGATTTCGATCGGCTGGCGTACGGCGAGCTCCGTGTCGCGCTGTACCATCTCGACACGGGCGAGATCGAGGTCCTCCCGCATCAGGAGCGTGGCCGGAACCTGAACCCGGTCTGGGCACCGGATAGCCGTTCGCTCGTCTGGGTCAGTGATCGGACGGGGACGAAGGACCTTTACCTCTACGATCGCGACGAGGCCGAGCTCTACAAGATCACGAATCTTCTGTCCGGCGTGATGGGCCCGACGGCGACGGATCTGAGCCCGGTGCTGTCGTGGGCGCGGCGGTCCGGGCGCCTCCTCTTCGTCTACTTCGAGGCCGCGGGGCAGAGCGTCTACGCGATCGATGACCCGAGGGCGTTGCCGCGGGTCGCCGTCTCGGAGCTGCCCGAGGAGCGAGTCGATGCGCCGGTCCTGGCGCTCGATGTTGAGCCTGTCGAGCCGACCGAGCCGATCGAGCCGGCCGAACCGGCCGGGTCCGCTCGTGCGGATGCGGCCGCGGAGAAGGTCGCGTCGATCTCCGTGTACCGAGGCGAGGATGGCTTCCGTCCGAGCGACCAGCTGCCGGAGGGCGTCCGTGCGCCGGAGCCGCTGTCCGTCATCGCGCTCCTGGACAGCGCGGACTACGCGCTCCCGGACACCTCCGACTTCGTCTTCTCGGATTACAAGGTCAAGTTCAGCCCGGACATGATCGGCCGGCCGACGATCGGGGCCCAGGTCGGCGGCTATTACGGGAACGGGCTTTACGGCGGCAGCTTCATCGCGCTCTCGGACATACTCGGCAATCACAACATCCTCCTCTCCGGGAGCGTCAACGGGTCCTTCTCGGATGCGACCTTCTACGCGGGCTACAACTTCCTGAAGACCCGGATGAACTACGGGCTGGCGCTGATGCAGATCCCGGTGTACCGCTACCTCGGTACGGGGCCGGTCCGGATCGATCGCGACGGGCAGTTGAACGACGCGCTGGCCGATGTCTTCTACCGCGACCTCTACCGGATGCTCGATGGCGTGATCAGCTATCCGTTCAGCACGTACCGGCGCATCGAGTTCGGGGGGACGCTGAGTCAGATCAAACGGGACCAGCTTTTCCGCGGCATCAACGTGACGCGGAACGAGCCGCTCAACGAGCGGATCCGGATCGAGGAGCACAAGTACCTGCAGCCGATGGCCGCGCTGGTCTTCGACAACACCTACTTCGGGTACACGGGCCCGATCATCGGCCGTCGTTATCGGTTGCAGGTCTCGAGGACGCTCGGTGACTACACCTTCACCGAGGGGATGCTCGACTTCCGCAACTATCTTAACTACAAGAGGACCGTCGTCCTGGCCACGCAGGTCTTCGGACTGGCCCGTTTCGGCTCGGATGGGGACAGGTTCGGCTACTACTGGGGAGGCCCCTACTTCCTCCGTGGATACGACGGCGGCTCCTTCAGCGATCGCGAGTGCAGCCGTGCGCTCGGCGACAGCGGAGAACAGTCGCTCCTGGCGTGTCCGGCGCAGGACCAGCTCATCGGTTCGAGCGCTGCGCTCTTCCGGACCGAGCTCCGGTTCCCGGTGATCAAGGAGCTCCAGATCGGATTCCTGGGCAACTTCCCGCCGGTCGACGCGGTCTTCTTCTTCGATGGCGGGCTCGCCTGGGACAACCGGTTCCGCTACTGCACCGATGTGAACCCCGTGAGTGGCATTTGCAATGCATTCGAGGAACAGGATGTGAAGCTCGTCTGGAAGCGGACGCCCGAGCAGGATCCGGCGCTCTTCCGGCAGCCGCTCTTCAGTTACGGCATGGGGCTGAGGATCAACGTCTTCTTCGCGATCCTCAGGCTGGACTACGCCTTCCCGCTGAACCGCCCCGACCGGAGCGGGCGGTTCTCGGTCTCCTTCGGCCCCTCCTTCTGAGCGTCGGTACCGGGGCGGCGAGTGTAGACGTCGACGGGAGCTCGATGGGTCTGTCGGGATTTGCCATCCCCATGTAAATTGGTCGATTGTCGAGTCACTTCGGAAGCGCCTGGCCCCGTTGCGGGCCAGGCGGCGACAATCGCCCGCACCGCGATGCACCCATGAGTCCGAGCACCTGGTCGGCAACGTCGCCCCTGGACCTGGACGCGGACACCTTTCCTCCCGCGCTCGAGGCCCTTTTCGCGCGCCCGGCGGCTACGGTCCCGGCGGTCCTCCTCGTCGTCTCACCCGGCGCCCGTCGGGACGGCTGGGCGTCGCGGGCGGCCGTTGCGATTGCCGGTGGGTGGTCGGCCCGTGGCGGCGATATCCTCCTCACGGACCTTTCGCTGGACGATCCGGAACTCCACGGCCGTGTCGGGCTCGACAACGACGAGGGCATCGCGGACGTCATCGAGTTCGGGCTCTCGCTCGGCCGAGTGGCGAAGGATGTTCCGTCCGGCGGGTTCCGCCTGATCTCGGCCGGCGCGTACGTCCCGGACACGGCCTGGCTCCTCTCCGATCCTGCGTGGGAGAGGTTGATCGTGCAGTGTGCGGGTGCGGGCCGGACGCTGCTCCTCTACGCGCCCTCGGACCTGGCGGGCATCGATGCCCTGGCGCGCCGAGTAGGGAAGGCCATCCTCCTGTCGGGTAGCACGGAGGTCGAGTCCATCGCAGCGGGGCTCCCGGCGGCGTGCTCGATCCTGCTCGTGTTGGAAGCGCCCGTCGCGCTGGTCCCGGCGCCGACGGACGCGGGGCTCGAGGCGGGCGGGGACCCGCCCCTCGGTGGGCAGGGCCTCGAGTCGGCGATCGACCTGGCTTCCGACCCGGAGACGGCGACGACGGCGCCGGGGGAGCCGTCGGACGATCCCGATCCGGTCCTCATGGAGCCCGTCTTCATTCGACGCGAGCCGACGCGTCGCCGGCGGATCTCGCCCGTGCTCTGGGTCCTCCTCCTGGCGGCGCTCGCGGCCGCCGGTTGGTTCGGTGCCGCGACGTATCTGAAGCCCCGGCTCGCGGACGGCGATGCAGTGGAACCGGCGCCGTCGCGTCCCGCGCCGCCGGCGCCCGGACCGATCGCCGAGGTCCCGCTCCCGTACTCCGTCGCGGTCGAGACGCACCCGCATTTCGGCACTGCGTTGGAACGCGTGGCCGCGCTGCGGGCTGCGGAGCCCGGCATCGCGTTCTTCATCGCGCCCGTCCAGGTGGACGGCGTCGTCTACCACCATGTCCTCGCCGGGCTCGCCCAGGACACCGCCGTGGCGGGCGCGCTGATGCGGCACCTCGTCGAGGGCGGCCACAAGACCGAGCCGGACTCCTGGGCGATCCGCCCGACGGCCTGGGCGTATCACCTCGGGGACTTCCGTTCGCTGGCCGAGGCGGAGGCAAGGGAGGAGGAGCTCCTGGCGAAGGGGGTGCCCAGCTACATCGTCGACCTCTCGGGCGAGGGCGGCGCGGGCAACTTCCGGCTCTACGCCGGCGCGTACGAGGGTCCGGCACAGGGCGAGGTCATGGCGCGTCTCCTTGCGGAAGCCGGCGAGGAGCCGCGGCTCATCCGGCGAACCGGCCGTCCGGTGGAATGAAGCTCCGTCGTCTCTACCTTCACGGATTCAAGTCCTTCGCCGACCGCACCGAATTGAGGTTCCACGACGGGATCACCGCCATCGTGGGACCGAACGGGTGTGGGAAGTCGAACATCAGCGATGCCGTGCGCTGGGTCCTCGGGGAGCAGCGCGCCTCGGCGATCCGGGGCGCGAAGATGGAGGAGGCGATCTTCCAGGGCACGACCGAACGCCGGGCCCTGAACCGGGCGGAGGTCTCGCTCGTCTTTTCGAACGAGGAGCAGCGCCTGCCCGTCCCGTACGATGAGATCGAGATCCGGCGGATCCTCTTCCGCGAGGGTGGCAGCGAGTACCAGCTGAACCGCACGTCGTGCCGGCTGAAGGACATCTTCGACCTCTTCCGCGACACCGGGCTGGGCGCGAACGCTTATACCGTCATCGAGCAGCGGATGGTGGACGGGATCCTCTCCGAGCGCGCGGAGGAGCGCCGGCTCCTCTTCGAGGAGGCGGCGGGGATCGGCCGGTACAAGGACCGCCGCAAGGCGGCCCAGCGGCGGCTGGACGCTGCGGAGGCGGATCTGGCGAGGCTCGAGGACCTGATCACCGAGGTCGACTCGAAGGTCCGGAGTCTGGGCCGGCAGCGGCGCCGCGCCCAGCGGTACGCCGAGCTCAGGGCTCGCCGGCTCGCGCTCGAGGTCACGCTCGCGTTGCAGGAGCTCGAGGTGCTGCGGGCGGCGTTCGAGGAGACCGTTGCACGACTGGACGAGCTCTCGCGTCTCGAGCCTGCGTCGAAGGCCGAGCTGAGCGCCGCCGAAGCCGATCTCGAGCGCCGGCGCCTGGAGGTCGGCGAGGCGGCGAGGACGCGGTCGGTCGCCGCCGCCCGTCTCGAGGAGATCGGCCGCCGCATCGCGGAGCGGGACCGTGAGCTGGCGGTCGCCGCGGAGCGCGAGGCCCACGCGGCGCGGCGTCTGGAGCAGCTCGGAACGGAGCGGTACGAGATCCGCGCGCAGCTGGAGCGGCTGGGCGAGGAGTCGGTCGAACTCGAGGCCGAGAGGGCCGCGGCGGTCGACCGTCTCGAGACCCTGTCCGGGGCGCTCGAAGCGGTGCAGGCCCGCCAGCAGCTCCTTCGCGAGGAGGTCCTGGAGGCCCGGCGGATGGACGAGCAGTTCCGCCGGCTGGAGTCGGAGCTCTCGCGGAAGGTGGCCGAGGCCGAGGCGGCCGCGGCGCGGGCGGATGCGCGCGCCGCGGAAGGCGCCGCGCGGCTCCGACGCCTCGAGCGGGAGCGTGCCGAGCTGCAGGCCGAGATCGCCGCGGTGGACGAACAGGGCGACCTCTTCGCGGAGCGGACCGGCGAGCTCGAGCAGATGCGCGCGGCGCGGCGGGCGGAGCGGGACGAGATCGAGGGTCGGCTCGAGGCGCTGCGGCTCGAGGAGGCCGAGGCGAGGCTCGCCTTCGCGGAGGTCGAGGACGAGGCGAACCTGCTGGCCGGCCAGATCGCGGCGCTCGAGGCGCTCGAGCGCGACCACCACGGGTTCCAGCCCGTGGTCGCCGCCGTCCTGGCGGCGGCCGAAGAGCTGGACGGCGTGCTGGGGCCGCTCCCGCAATTCCTTCGCCTCGACCGCACCCGGGCGGCGCAGGTCGAGCATGCGCTCGGCTCGCTGCTCCAGGTCCTGGTCGTACGGGACGTCGATGCCGCGGATCGCGTGCGGCGCTGGATCGAGGAGCGTGGGATCGGTGACGGCACCGCTGCCTTGATCACGCGAGACACGCTCCCGCGGGTCGAGGAACTCCTCGCGTCCGTCCTCTTCGCCGGCGACCCGGCCGCCGCGCCCGTGCTGATCGGACGGCGTGAACGGCTCGAGGAGCTGCGTCGGACGGCCGCGGCCGTCGAGGAGATGCGGGCCGCGCGGCGTTCGGCGAGGGCGGAGCTCGCCGAGCGTATCGTCGCGTTGGAGGCCGAGCTCCGTGAGCGTGAGGCCGCGTTCCAGCGCGTGGATCTCGAGTTGCGCAGGGCGGAGGCGGATGAGGCCGCGAGGGCCGACCAGCGTGCGCGCCTCGAACGTCATCTCACGGAGCTCGACCGTCAGCACGCAGCGCTGGTCACGGACGAGGAGGGGGCCCGGGCCGAGGCGGCCGCCGCGAGGCAAGAACGCGCCCGCCTCGAGGCCGAGCTCGCCTCCCACCGTGACGCATGGCAGGGCCGTGAATCCGCGACGGCCGAGCGTGAGGCCGCTTGGGAGACGGTCCGGGAGGAGGAGGCCGAGCTCCGTGTCGCGTGTGCCCGGGCCGAGGCGCTCCGTGCCGAGCTGGACCGACGGATCGAGGCGGCGAGGACGGGGCGCGAGCAGCTCCGCGCCCGGCTCGACGCGCTCGGCCGGGAAGAGGCCGAACACCGGTCGACGCTGGAACGGATCGGCTCGCTTCGGGCCGAGGCGGGCGCGAGTCTCGAGGAGCTCTTCCGCGAACGCGACCGGGTCGCGAACGAACTGCGGGCGCTGGACGAGGCGCTCGCCGCGGCGACGGCGGGCGCCGAGGAGCTCGAGGCCCGGGTCCGCGCGCTGCGGCGTCAGGGCGAGGGGCAGGTCGAGGAGCGGCACCGGCTCGAGTTGAGACGGGCCGAGGCCGAGGCCGCGATGCGCGCCGTCCGCGAACGCCTCGAGGTGGAGTGGGGCCGGCCCTTCGATCGCCTCGCAGCCGACGTCGACACCGTGGAAGGCGAAGAGCACGCGCTCCGCGCCGAGCTGACGGCGATCGCAGCCGACATCGAGCGACTGGGCCCGATCAACATGCTCGCGATCGAAGAGCACGAAGAGGAGAGCCAGCGCCTGGCTTTCCTGACCGAGCAGCGCGACGACCTCGTTCGGGCCCGGGAGGACCTGCAGTCGGCGATCCGGCAGATCAACCGGACGGCCCGCGAACTCTTCCTCCAGACGTTCGAGCAGATCCGGGCGAATTTCGCCCAGACCTTCAGTACGCTCTTCCAGGGAGGCACCTGCGATCTCTGGCTGACCGATCCGGACGACCCGCTCGAGTCGCCGATCGAGATCACCGCCTCCCCCGTCGGCAAGCGGACGCAGCGGATCCACCTGCTGAGCGGCGGCGAGCGGGCGCTGACATCACTCGCCTTGCTCTTCGCGATCTACCTCGTCAAGCCCAGCCCCTTCTGCATCCTGGACGAGGTGGACGCCCCGCTCGACGAAGCGAACGTCGGCCGCTTCATCTCCATGTTGCAGGAGTTCAAGGCCGACACCCAGTTCATCGTCATCACGCACAACCCCCGAACGATGGAGGCGGCGGACTGGATCTATGGCGTGACGATGGAGGAGCCGGGCGTCAGTTCGATCGTGGGCGTGAGTCTCGCGGAGGCTGAAGCCGTGGTCGGTGGGGCGGTCTGAGCCGTGCGGCGCGATCGATCCTAGGAGCGGCATGGAGATCACCGTCATCGGATCCGGTACCGCGGCGCCGGACGGGGAGCGCGTCTGTGCCGCGTACTACGTCGAGGAAGGGCCGATGCGCCTCCTCTTCGACTGCGGGGCCGGCGCCGTGCACCACCTCGCGAGATTCGGCGCGCCCTGGAGCCGGCTGACCCATGTCGCCCTGACCCACTTCCATCTGGACCATGTGGGCGATCTCCCGATGCTGCTCTTCGCGCTGCGGTACACGCTCGCCGAGCCCCGGCGCGATCCGCTGACGATCATTGGGCCGGCCGGGACGACGGCGCTCCTGGACCGCCTCGCCGAGGCGCACGGCCCGTTCGTGCGGGAGCCCGGCTTCCCGCTGACGATCCACGAGCTGCGCGACGGCGACCGGTTGCAGGTAGGGGATGCGCTCCTCATCGCGCACGCGACGCCGCACACCGAGGCATCGCTGGCGTACCGGCTCGAGGCCGCGGGGGGGGTCATCGGGTACACGGGCGACACCGGTCCGAGCGAGGCGCTCGGGCATTTCCTGCGGGGGGTGGACCTGCTCATCGCCGAGTGCTCGGTCCCCGATGACCTCGCGATGGACGGTCATCTCTCGCCGACCCGGGTCGCGGAGCTCGCCCTCGTGGCCGAGCCCCGGACGCTCGTCACGACGCACGTCTACCCGGCCCTCGACCCGGAGCGCGTCCCCGAGCTTGTCCGCGAAGCCGGGTACGCGGGCCCGGTCCTCGCGGCGCGGGACGGCCTGCGTCTGGCGCCCTGAACGCGTCGTGCCCGGTCTGGACGCTCGACCGGGCCGGCCGTACATTGGTCGCGGGCTGCGGGAAGGGCCACGGAAGCGTCTCTTTCGGTTCGTTGGGAGAATGCTGGTCGTCATGAGGTACGACGCGGGCGGGGAAGAGGTCCGGCGCGTCGTGGAGGTCATCGAAGAGCTGGGGTACGAAGCCCGGCCGATGCCCGGAAAGCAGCGGACCGCGGTCGGGCTCGTGGGCAACGACGGCAAGGTCGACAGCGGCCGGCTGGAGGCGCTGCCGGGCGTGCTGCGGGTGATCCACGTCACCCAGCCCTACAAGCAGGTCTCCCGGGAATGGCAGCCCGAACCCACCGTCATCGAACTGTCGAACGGGACGCGGATCGGTGGGAACGAGGTCGTCGTCATGGCCGGCCCGTGCTCCGTCGAGTCGGAGGAGCAGATCCTCGGTGTAGCGGAGCGCCTGCGTGATGCGGGTGCGACGATCCTGCGAGGCGGCGCGTTCAAGCCGCGGACTTCGCCCTACTCGTGGCAGGGACTGGGGCTGAAAGGCCTCGAACTCCTGGCCCGCGCCCGGGAGCGGACCGGGCTCGCCGTCGTGACCGAGGCGCTCGAGCCCGAAATGGTCGATGTCGTCGCCGAATACGCCGACATCATCCAGATCGGCGCTCGCAACATGCAGAACTACCCGCTCCTGCGCCGGGCAGGGAGGACGGGCAAGCCGGTCCTGCTGAAGCGCGGCCTCTCCGCCACGATCAAGGAGCTGCTGCTCAGCGCCGAATACATCCTCGCGGAGGGGAACACACAGGTCATCCTCTGCGAGCGCGGGATCCGGGGCTTCGATAATCATACGCGCAATCAGCTCGACCTGACGGCGATCCCCGTCGTCCACGCGCTCTCGCACCTCCCGATCATCGCGGATCCGAGCCACGGGACCGGGATCCGCTCGAAAGTCATCCCGATGGCGCGCGCCGCCGTCGCCGCCGGCGCGGACGGCCTGATGATCGAGGTACACCCGGATCCGGATCGGGCGCTCTCCGACGGCGCACAGTCGCTCCGACCGGAGCATTTCGTAGAGCTCATGTCCCAGGTCCGGCTGATCGCGGAAGCCATCGGCCGGACCCTCACCCCCGCCCTCCCGGCGGGCGTGACGGCGGAGGAGTAGGGCGGCCCGACCCGCGCACGGCGCCGACGCGCCGCCCCCGTCACGAAAAGCACACCACGTACGCCGACGCAGGTCGAGTGTGGAACACGTGCCAGAGCATGATAGAGCGGGGCCGGCGATGGGGGCGGCAGACTTCGCCCGCGAACTGGAGTGCGCACGAGCGCTCGCCCGGGAGGCCGGGCGAGTCGCGATGCGCTTCTACGGCAACGTATCGGCCGGGTGCGGGCGCGATGGGCCGGTGACCGAGGCCGACCGCGCCTCGAACCGCGTGATCCTCGCGGGGCTGCGCGCCGAATTCCCCGACGACGCGATCCTCTCCGAGGAGTCGCGTGATGACGGTCTGCGGCTCGACGCGCACCGCGTCTGGATCGTCGACCCGCT